>VFQU01001305.1_pt1 | contig 15251 bp, 18 predicted proteins | sample 3512311 | NCBI WGS metagenome assembly VFQU01 (sample SAMN10412377, study PRJNA504923) | tailings metagenome | isolation source: Relicate 3 Philex TSF3 active mining site | place: Philippines: Tuba, Benguet | collected 2017-08-29
CGCAAACCGCGTTACCAGTCGGGTAATATGGCTCATAGAACACCCCGCTGCGCAGCGTAGTGCCGCGCGTCGTCAGCCTGCGCGACAAATCTTAGGAAACAACAACCACTTTGGTGTTAAGTTGAACTCGACTGTAGAGGTCGATCACATCTGCGTTTGTCATGCGGATACAGCCAGACGAGACATTCTGGCCGATCGACCAAGGCTCATTGGTGCCGTGAATGCGGTAAAGGGTAGAACCGAGATAGAGGGCGCGGGCGCCGAGCGGATTGTTTGGGCCGCCTTCCATATGGGCCGGTAAACCCGGCTGGCGCTTACGCATTTCGGCCGGCGGGGTCCAGCCGGGCCATTCGGCCTTGCGGGTAACGCGATGGGTGCCCTGCCACTCGAAACCTGAGCGCGCGACACCGATGCCATAGCGCAGGGCGCGGCCGTCGCCGAGCACGAAATAGAGGAAATGAGCGCGGGTATCGACGACGATGGTGCCGGAGCGTTCATTGGTGGCGTAGGGCACGACCTGACGCAGATAGATGGGGTTAACCTGCGCATTTCCCTGCAACATCAAGGCATGCTTGGGCTGGCCGGAGGTGATGGTGACGCCAGGCGGCGGGGCGAAACGCCAGCCGGGAGCGAAGGTTTCGGCCCGCGCGGCCGGCGAAATCGACAGCAGAAGCGCCAAGGCGGCGGCGAGCGAATGACGTGGCTTCATGACGGGTTCCCGATGCTTTGCAGCCATTTTGCCCGCAAAGCCCCAACGGCCCGTCAAGCCGCGTGGTTAGTCACCTCTCAACCGAATTGGTTAACAGACTGTTAACGTTCACAGGAACACGGCGGTGTCATTTGCGGCCTGAAGGGCAAGAACGCGACCGAGCGCAACACCGAGCTGATCGGTGGTGAACGGCTTGGCCAGAATCTCGTTGACGCCAAGACTGCGCGCCCGGGTGAGGTTGTCGCGGCTGGCATAGGCCGTCATCAGAATGATGGGCGTATTGGCAGAAGCGCCGAAACGGGGATCGCGCAGCACCTGCATGACGCCCGCGCCATTGATGTCGGGCATGTAGAAATCGAGCAGCACGACATTGAATGGCGCGGCCATCAGTTCAAGGATGGCAGAAGCGCCGCCATCGGCTTCTACAATATCACCGACGCCGAGTTTCTTGAGGCTGGCAGAGCAAATCGCCCTTGCATAGGCATTGTCGTCTACGACCAGCGCCCGCAAACGCCCCGGAATGATCATCGCCCTTGCCCTCGAAGCCAGCCCCCTGCCCTCCCTCCGAGGGCCGCGCCAAAGCGTGATCTGGTGCTGGTGTCTGGGCATTCCGATTAGGCTCGCAGAGCAAGGGCGTCAATCGGTTGAACTGCGGCATTTGACGTAGGCTGGCAGAACAAACCGTGGCTTGCCTGCAACACACAAGGGTGCTGCGACAAGCTGACACAGAATGGACTTGCGGCTCACGACCCCGTGAGTTAGCCAGTCATTGTTCGCAACTGCCAACCGAGGGAGACGCCATATGACCAATCTGACGATCCGCCACTCGGGTCCAACCGAGCATCATACCCTTACGGTCTGATCGCATCCGCACACTCGTGCTGCTGCCGTGTGGCAGCCAGCGAACACTTCAACCTCCAACCGTAACGCGCTGAACCGGGACGTTCCACGTCCGCGATTCCGCGCATTTCACCTGTCTCAACCAGAGGCCGGATTGCGTCTGCGGTCCGGAAACACAAATGTCCATGAACGTTCTCAAAGAGGGCAGCGTGGTGCTGCGTCTCGAATTTTCCATTGCCGACGCTGTGCGCGAACGCGGTGTGCTCAAGGTCCTTGGCGCCGCCATCGGCGCCTGGTGGGCGCAGCGGCCGATAAACTATGGTGCGGTACCCGACTATCTGCGTGAGGATGTCGGCCTGCCGCCTGCAGAAGACGTCCGCAGTTTCTCCTATGCCGATCCGCTGGCACGCCAGTTCCATCCGCCCGACCGGAGTAAATGGTGAGCTGGTCTGGCGGCCGGGGTCCACCCGGCCGCCAGGCTCCCACAAGTGTTGTCTCGCTAAGGCCAATCGTCTAGACGGGTCTTAGTTTTGTCGCGTCAGCAAACCGCGGAAGTGGCTGCCACTTCCGCGGGAGACGCTTCGGTGCCGTGCCGGTTTCCCAAGGTTAGAAAATGTCCGAAAAGACCAAGCTCATCGCGCCCCGCCTGCCGCGCGGTTTCGAGGATCGCACGCCCGGTGAGATCGCAGCCGTCGGCGCCATGATCGACAAGATCAAGGCGGTGTATGAACGCTATGGCTTCGACCCGGTGGAAACCCCGCTCTTTGAATATACCGAGACGCTGGGCAAGTTCCTGCCCGACACCGACCGGCCCAATGCCGGGGTGTTTTCATTGCAAGACGATGACGAACAATGGATGAGCCTGCGCTATGACCTGACGGCGCCGCTTGCCCGCTTCTTTGCAGAGAATTTCGAGAGCCTGCCCAAGCCCTATCGGTCCTACCGGCAGGGCTATGTGTTCCGTAACGAAAAGCCGGGCCCCGGCCGGTTCCGCCAGTTCATGCAATTTGATGCCGATACGGTCGGCGCGCCCGGCCCCGAAGCGGACGCGGAAATGTGCATGATGATGGCCGACGTGATGGATGCGTTGGGCCTCAGCGGCAAATATGTGGTGCGGGTCAATAATCGCAAGGTGCTGGATGGGGTGCTGGCCGCAGCCGGCGTCACAACCGACGAGCAGAAGCTGACCGTGCTGCGCGCCATCGACAAGCTCGACAAGTTCGGCCCCGAAGGAGTTCGGCTGCTGCTGGGCGCTGGCCGCAAGGATGAAAGCGGCGACTTTACCAAGGGCGCGGGCCTCGTCGATGCCCAGATCGAGCCCATCCTGGCCTATGTCGATAGCGGGGTTCCCGCCGAGGGCGTGGAAAAGGGCAGCAATGAACATGTCATCGCCACGATCAATACGCTGGCCGGACTAATCGGCGGTTCGGAGACGGGCCTCGCCGGGGTTCAGGAACTGGCCTCGATCTTCGGGCTGGTGAGCGCGGCCGGATTCGGCGGACGCGTCATCCTCGACCCCTCGGTCGTGCGCGGCCTCGAATATTATACCGGCCCGGTTTTCGAGATCGAGCTAACCTTCAAGGTGCAGAACGAAAAGGGCCAGGACGTGGTGTTCGGCTCCGTCGGCGGTGGTGGCCGTTATGATGGACTCGTCTCCCGTTTCCGCCGTGAACCGGTGCCCGCCACAGGCTTTTCCATCGGCGTGTCGCGGCTGGCCAATGCGCTCAAGCTCACCGGCAATCTCGGCGCAACCGAACCGGCCGGGCCGGTAGTGGTGCTGGTCATGGACAAGGACCAGACTGCCCGCTACCAGGCCATGGTATCCGAGCTGCGCAATGCCGGTATCCGCGCCGAAATGTTCCTTGGCTCCACCAAGAATTTCGGCAAGCAGGTCGCCTATGCCGACAAGCGCAATTCGCCCATCGTTGTTATCGAGGGGTCTCAGGAGCGCGAACAGGGCATTTTGCAGATAAAGGACCTGATCGCGGGCAAGCAGGCGGCACAGGCGATTACCGATAATGCCGAATGGAAGGCCGCGCGGCCAGGGCAGTTCGAGATCAAGCGCGAAGAGCTGGTGGCGGTGGTGGCGAAGCTGTTGAGCGAGCAGGGGTAAGGTTTATGCGCCGCAGCTTTCACAATCACGATGTCACCCCGGCGCAGGCCGGGGCCTATCACGAGATGATGCAACTCTCTGAAATCTCAAGATGGATCCCGGCCTGCGCCGGGATGACACCGGTTGTGTTAGGACCCGCCCTGCCATGACCAATGCAGCCTATCGCCGGACGCAGTTGGAGGCTCTTGTCGAGGCACAGGGGGGGTGTCGGGCGACGCCGCCGCTATTGCTGCGGGCCGATCCCTATTTCGATCTGGCGGGGGAAGAATTCGGGCGGCGGCTGATGCTGACGAGCGATGCCGGCGGCACCGAATATTGCCTTCGCCCCGATTTTACCCTGCCCATCGTTGCCGACTATATCGAGCAGGGCGCTGGTGGAGAGGCGGCCTTTTCCTATCTCGGGCCTATTTTCCGGCAGCGGGAAAATGGTCCGGCCGAATTCGATCAGGCCGGTATCGAGCTTCTGGCGCAACCGGACGGCGATATTGCGCTCGATCAGGTGCTGACCTTTGCACGCGCCGCCTTGTCGCTTTACGGCGTTACGCCTCAGGTGCGGCTGGGTGGGGTGGGCCTGTTCGAGGCGCTACTGGCGCAGGCGGACATGCCCGATGCCTGGCGGCCGCGTATCCGGCATCGTTTTGGCCATACCGAGGCGATGAACCGGCTGCTGACCAGGCTGGAACAGGCGCCCGACCTGCCCCGGAAGGCGCAGCCGGCTCGCGCGGCATTGGTAGAAGATATTACCGCGCGCATGGTCTCTTCGGGGCTCAGCCTCTCCGAAGGGCGGACGCCCGAAGAGATTGCCGACCGCTATCTTGAGCAGCAGGCACTCGACGCCGCCCATGTGCCGGCGGCTACGCTCAAACTGTTGCGCGACTATCTCGCCATAAGCGGCGATGCGCTGAGCGCGCTGCGGCAGATCGAGGCACTGGCGGAAAAGCACCGGCTGTTTCTGGGTGCGCCCATCCGCACGATCAGGCGGCATCTGGACGGGCTGGGCGAGGCGCGCGTGACCTTCGAAGCCAGCTTTTCACCCCGGCTCGACTATTATACCGGCATCGTCTTCGAAATGCGCGGTCAGGGCGGCACGATCCTGGCGTCGGGTGGGCAATATGACCGGCTGCTGGAGCGACTGGGCGCGACGGCCCCCATTGCCGCATCGGGCTGTGCGCTCTGGGTGGACCGGCTGGAAGCGGAGTGGCCGAGATGAGCCGCGCCCGAATGTCGACAGGCACCCCCCTCACCCGTCTCGGCCTTTGGCCGATCCACCCTCTCCCGCAAGGGCAGAGGGGAAGAGAGGCATTATGAGCCAGATCACTCTCGCGGTTCCTTCCAAAGGACGTCTTGAAGAGCAGACCCGCGACTGGTTTGCGCGGCGCGGCCTTGTTATCACGCGACCGGGCGGGGCGCGGTCCTATCTCGGGGCCATCGAAGGCATGCCGGAGGTGACGGTGCGGTTCTATCCGGCTTCGGAAATCGCTCGGGAACTGATCCGGGGCGGCATCGATGTGGGTGTGACGGGGCGCGACCTGATCCACGAAACCAGCGAGACCGGCCCGGCTGCGGTGGACTTCGCCATGGCGATGGATTTCGGCCATGCCGATGTGGTGATCGCTGTGCCCGATGCTTGGATCGACGTGACCCATATGCATGATCTGGCCGATGTCGCCTCAGACTTCCGCTCGCGGCACGGGCGGTGGCTGCGCATCGCCACCAAATATATCACCATTACCCGCCAGCATTTTGCCCGCGCGGGCATTGCCGAATACCGGATCGTGGAAAGCCTCGGCGCGACCGAGGCGGCGCCGGCTTCGGGCGTGGCCGATATTGTGGTGGACATTACCTCGACCGGCTCGACACTGGCCGCCAATGGGCTGCGGGTGCTGGATGACGGGATCATGCTGCAAAGCGCGGCCAATCTGATTGTGTCCAAGACGGCCGAATGGCCGACCGAAAAGCGCAAGGTGTTGGACGGGCTTATGGCGCGGCTGGGGAGCTGAACCATGGAACTGGCGGCGGTCTGCCTTCTCGTCATCATTGGTGTTTCAGCCATCGCCTATGCCGGAACGCGGCAGCAGAAGCGGGACAAAAGCGCGGCGGGAGACGCCGGTGCGCCAATCATGGGATCGCGCGATCGCGGCGATGACAGCTCTGCCGACGATGGCGGGAGCGACGGCGGCGGTGGTGGGGCTGACTGATTCCGGCGCGGTCAGTTGCGCTGGCGAAAGGCCAGCCGGTCAGCGGCCAGCAGATTGGCCGAGAGCCCGGCAATGCTGCCGACAGCAACGGCCAGGGCAAGGCTTAGCGGCGCGCGGGGCAGGACGGCGACGACCAAGCCATAGGCCAACCAATTGAGCGCCGCCCCGGGCAGCATGGCCAGAAAATAGCGCAGAAATTCGTGCCGTTTGCCGCTGGTCGTTGCCTTATCGGCAAAGGCGAAATTGCGGTTGATGAGCCATGTGGACAGAATGGCTGCCGCAAAGGACACGAGGCGACCGCCAAAGGTGCCGAGCAGCGGGGAAACCAGCAGCAGCAAACCGGCATCGACCACAAAGCCGATGGCACCGGCGATGGCGAAGGGGAGGATGCGTTTTCTCATCGAAAGCCTGCTCACGTCTCGGGCTGCGTCCGAGCAATGCGCCAGAAACCTGCAAAAAGCGTAACTACGGTGCAATCGCTGTCTCCGGGCCATTCGCGGACGTTGCGGGACGAGGAGAAATCGCGGCACAAGGGACTGTGTTCACGCCGGGGGATTCGACATGGCGGATGGGCTGGAGCTGACCATTCTGATGCCGTGCCTCAACGAGGCCGAGACGCTGGCCGTCTGCATCGAAAAGGCGCGGGGATTTCTCGAGCGCACCGGCATTGCCGGGGAGGTTGTCGTTTCCGACAATGGGTCGACCGACGGCTCGCAGGAGATAGCCCTTAGCCACGGCGCGCGCGTGGTGCATGCGCCCGAGCGGGGCTATGGAGCCGCGCTTTCGGCAGGTATTGCTGCGGCGCGCGGGCGCTATGTCATCATGGGCGATGCCGACGACAGCTATGATTTCGGCAAGCTCGATGCCTTTGTCGCCGAATTGCGCAAGGGCGCCGATCTGGTGATGGGCAATCGGTTTGCCGGGGGCATCGCGCCCGGCGCCATGCCCTGGCATCACCGCTATATCGGCAATCCGGTGCTGAGCTGGGTGGGGCGGCTATTCTTCGGCGCGCCGATCCGGGACTTTCACTGCGGGCTACGCGGTTTTTCCAAGGCGGCCATCGAGGGGCTCAGCCTGCGCACGACGGGAATGGAATTTGCCTCCGAAATGGTGGTGAAAGCGCGCCTCAGCAAACTCGACATGCGCGAAGTGCCCACAATGCTCCATCCCGACGGGCGCTCGCGGCCGCCACATCTGCGCTCGTTCCGCGACGGCTGGCGGCATCTGCGCTTTCTGCTGCTGTTTTCGCCGCGCTGGCTGTTTCTCTACCCGGGCATGGCGCTTCTGGGGAGCGGGCTCATCATCGGCGGATTGCTGCTGCGTGGTCCACTGCGGATCGGTGCCGTCACGTTCGATGTGCATACGCTGATCGTTGCGGCGCTCTGCGTCATCATGGGCGTGCAGTCCATCGCCTTTGCCGTGATCGGGCGGCGTTTTGCTTCCCGCTATGGGTTCATTCCGCCTTCGAGCAACGACCGTTTGCTGGAGGCACTGACGCTGGAGCGCGTGTTGCTGGTCGCCATCTTTCTCATGCTGTGTGGGGTCATAGCACTGTTCTGGGGCGTTTCGGAATGGGCGCGGCGCGATTTCGGTCCGCTCACGTCCACCGCGACGCTGCGGGCGGTGATCCTTTCGATGACGACGCTGGTGACCGGATTTCAGTTGATGATGAGCGCCTTTATGTCCTCGATCATCAATATCCCCTTCCAGGAACGGCGCATGCTGGACCCCAATCCCCCCCAGCCCGACGCCTAAGCAAATGCTTGACCCTCTATTGCTGCTGGCCCTGATGGGCGTTGGGCTTCTCGCCGGATTTGTCGATGCCATTGCCGGGGGCGGCGGCATGATCGCCGTGCCGGCGCTGATTTCGGCGGGCCTGCCGCCGGTGGCGGCGCTGGCCACCAACAAGATGCAGGGCGTGGTCGGCACGGCAATGGCGGTGCTGACCTATTGGCGGCGGGGGCTGGTGGACCTGCGCCGGTTGGCGGTGGCCATCGTGCTGACCTTTGTCGGCAGCCTGACCGGCGCCATGATCGTGAGCTATATCGACACGTCGCTGCTCAATGTGGCGGTGCCAGTGGCGCTGATCGGGATTGCGCTTTATTTCCTGTTCGCGCCCAAACTGTCCGATGCCGACCGGGCGGCGCGGCTGCCCTGGACGCTGGCGCCGCTCATGGGCTTTGCCTGTGGTTTTTACGACGGGATTTTCGGGCCGGGCACGGGATCATTTTTCACCATCGGCTTCGTGCTGCTGTTCGGGCTGGGGCTGACACGGGCGACGGGCAATACCAAGGCGCTCAACTTCATTTCCAACTTTGCCGCGCTGGTCGTGTTCATACCCGGCGGGCATGTGGTCTGGCCGATTGCCGCGGTGATGGCGCTGGGGCAGATCATTGGCGGGTATCTGGGCGCGCGCACCGGCATCAGGTTCGGCGCCAGGATCATCCGGCCGCTGGTTGTGGTCGTCTCCATTGCGCTGGCGGCACGGCTGCTGTTTTTCAACGGATGACGCGGCGGAGTTGACGCGGCGCACTAGGACAGAGACACTGTCGCGTCTTTCCTGCTTCGGACTTTTTTATGCCCGTCCTCAATCGCATCGCCGAGTTCCAGCCTGAAATCGTCGCCTGGCGGCAGGATTTTCACGCGCATCCGGAACTGTTGTTCGAGGTGCACCGCACGGCCGCTATCGTGGCGGACAAGCTCCGGGCATTCGGCTGCGACGAGGTTGTAACCGGGCTGGGGCGAACGGGCGTTGTCGGCATTATCAACGGGCGCAACACGACCAGCGGCCGGACCATTGGCCTGCGCGCCGATATGGATGCCCTGCCCGTCACCGAAAAGACTGGCGCTCCCTATGCCTCGACCCAGAACGGCATGATGCATGCCTGCGGGCATGACGGGCACACATCCATGCTGCTGGGCGCGGCCAAATATCTGTGCGAGACGCGCAATTTCGACGGACAGGTCGCGGTGATCTTCCAGCCGGCCGAAGAAGGCGGCGGCGGCGGCAAGGTGATGATCGAGGACGGGCTGATCGATCGGTTCGGGCTGACCGAAGTTTATGGAATGCATAACTGGCCGGGCATGCCGGTGGGCCATTTCGGCATCCGTTCCGGCGGCATCATGGCGGCGACGGACCGGTTTTATATCGACATTGAGGGCCAGGGCGGACATGCGGCGCGCCCGCAGCAGACCATCGATCCGATCATCGTGGCGGCGCAACTGGTGACTGCGCTGCAGACCATCGTGTCGCGCAATCTCGACCCACTGGAAAGCGCGGTGCTGAGCGTAACCATGATCGAAGCGGGGGAAGCCGATAATGTGATTTCGCGCACCGCCCGGATTACGGGCACGGTGCGGACGCTGGATGGCGATGTGCAGGACTTCATCGAAGCCAAGCTCAATGAATTCGTGCCCCAGTTCGCCCTGAGCTTCGGGGCGGAAGCGCGGGTGGAATATGCGCGGGGCTATCCGGTGACGGTCAATACGCCAGCTCAAACGGCGTTTGCGGCCGAGGTCGCTCGCGAAGTGGCGGGCAGCGAGCGGGTCGATGACGATGTGGCGCCCTCGATGGGCGGGGAAGACTTTTCCTTCATGCTGAACGAGCGGCCGGGGGCCTATATTTTCCTCGGCAACGGGTCCTCCAGCGAATTGCATACCGACACCTATGATTTCAACGACGAGGCCATCGGCTTCGGCGTCAGCTATTGGGTGCGGCTAGCGGAGCGGGCCTTGCCGGTGGGGTAACCCCCTCGGCACGCCACATATTGAGATTTTCGATCAATCTTTTGCCGCGCCATCGGATCGGCTAAGGCAAAATATGTCCACCCGTTCCATCGCCGTTTCCGGCCCCATTCCCACCCTTCTGGCCATCCTGATCTCGCTTGCCGGCGGCGGGCTTGCGAGCGTGTTGGGCATTCCGGCGGGGTGGCTGATGGGTGGGGCGCTGGCCGTGGCTATTGCCGCGATTGCGGGGGTGCCGCTGGCCATGCCGGACGGGCTGCGCAATGTCATTTTTGTCATGATCGGCGTGTCCATGGGCGCAAGCGTGCATCCGGACAGCCTGTCGCTTTTGCCCAGCTGGCCGGTCAGCCTCGCGGCGCTGGCGCTGGAACTGGTGATCATTGTCGCGGCGACGGGGTGGATGCTGACGCGCCTGTTCAAGCTCGATGCGGGGACCGCCTATCTCAGCTCGTTTCCGGGGCATCTGTCGCTGGTCCTCGGGATTGCCGCGAGCGGGGTGGGCAATCCACGCCAGATCGTCATCATCCAGGTGATCCGCATCATGATGCTGACAATCGCTGTTCCCATTGGGGCGATCTTCCTGCCCATCGATCATTTCGCACCGGCCGAAGCGGCGGCATATCTCGGCCCGATGCAACTGGTCCTGCTGGCGGTGGGATGCACGCTGGTGGGGATTGTCGCACAATGGCTGCGCATTCCCGCGGGGCTGGTGCTGGGGGCAATGGCGGCGGCAACGGCGGCGCGGCTGGGTGGGCTCTATGTCGAAGCCGTTCCCACCCCGCTCGTCACACTGACCTTCATTCTGACCGGGGCGCTGATCGGCACGCGCTTTATCGGACTGACGCGCGCCGAACTGCGGGCGGCGGCGATGGGCGGGCTGATTGCCACGGCGATGACCTTAGCCATCGTGACCGTCATCGCTCTGGTCGTGACCGGAATGGTCGGCATGCCGTTCGGACAGGCCTGGCTGGCGCTGGCGCCGGGGGCGCTGGAGGGCATGGGGGCTTTGGGGATCGCGCTGGGCTATGACACGGCCTTTATTGCCGCGCATCATGTGATCCGCCTGCTGCTTTTGAGCTTTGCCATTCCACTGGTGGCAATCCTGATCCGCCTTCATGAGAAACGGGCGCAGGAAAGCCGCAATCCCGGGCCATGAAGCGGAAGAAGGAGTTTCGCCCATGATGAACCACATCGTCGCCGCGCTGGCGCTTGGCCTTGTCCTCACGGGCGCAGCACAGGCCTCCACGGCCAGTTGCTACGTGCGCGATCCGGGCGCACATCTGTCATTCGGGTTCCAGATCGGCGGCAAGTTCACCCAGGAAGAGCTCGACGGCTTCAATCTCATGCAATTGCGCAAAATGGGCGTCGATGCCACGCGAGCCGAAATGTGGGGCGGGTGCGTGCGGGCCTTTGTGCGCAAGCCGGGCGGCGGGGAAGAAATGCAGCTATTCCACCCCGATACGTTTGAGCGGGTGGATTTGTAGGGGCAGTCGTCCCAAACCGAACGGCACCCCACAATATGCGGCGATGTGCACCCCCTCCCAGCTTTGCTACGGCCCCCGTCAAGGGCAGGGGAATTGCATATGGCCTATTGGCATGAGTGTGTTGTCACCCCCACCCAACCTCCCCCGTCCAGGGGGAGGAGCTGCATCGCGTTCGGGGCAAATATAGGTAAAAACACCGACCTCACACCCTCCCCCTTGCGGGGAGGGCCGGGGTGGGGGCTTTCTTAGCGTCAGCATCTTCCGAAGGCCCCTCACCCGCCGCTTCGCGTCGACCTCTCCCGCCAAGGGCGGGGTAAGGCGCGGGGTTTGTCACGCTTCGTAACTCACCCTGCCCTCGCCTGCCGGCGCCGGCAGGACGGCGAAGCCGTTGGGGCCGAGGGCCAGGGTGGTGCCGGAAAGCGTGGCGTTGTGGCTGACTGGTTCGAGCGCAAGATCGACACCGGCAAGGGTCACGTCGCGTGCCTCGGGGGAGAGGTTGAAGACACAGACCAGATCCTTGTTGCCGGCGGAGCGGCGATAGGCGAGGACGGGTTCGTCGCAATCGAAAAATTCGATGTCGCCGGTAACCAGAGCCGGGTGGGTTTTGCGCCAGGCCAGGATTTTCCGGTAGTAGTTGAGCGTCGAATCCGGATCGGCATTCTGAAGATCGACACTGCGTTCGATGGCGGCGTGCTTGATGGGCAGCCAGGGCGTGCCATGGGTGAAGCCGGCATGGGGCAGATTGTGCTGCCAGGGCATGGGCGTGCGGCAGCCGTCGCGGCCCTTGTCCTCGGGCCAAAAACGGATGCCGCGCGGATCGGTCAGCTCTTCATAGAGAATATCGGCCTCGGGCAGGCCGAGTTCTTCACCCTGATAGAGCCCGGCAGAACCCTTGAGGGTGAGCATGAGCGCAATGGCCTGACGGGAAAGATCGGCCGGCGAGACGCTATGGGGCGCCCACCGCGTCATGTGGCGGATGACGTCGTGGTTGGAAAAACTCCAGCAAGGCCAGCCGGTTTCGCCCTTGGAGAAGAAGGCTTCGACCTTGGAGCGGAAGTGCTGGGCAAAGAATTTGGCCCCGAGGAAATCGAAGGAATAGCACATGTGCAGCAGGTCGCTGCCGGATGTGTATTGCTTCATGAGTTCGAGACCGCGCTCGTCGTCGCCGACTTCGCCCACAGTGGTCGTGCCGGGATAGTCATTGAGCAAGGCGCGGACCTTGCGCAACCAATCCATATTCTCCGGCTGGCTCTTGGAGAATTTGTGGCTCTGCATATCGTAGGGATTGGTGGCCGGCTTGCCTTCCAGCTCGGCCAAAGGCGGATTGGAGCGCAGCTTGGCGTCGTGGAAATAGTAATTGACCGTATCGAGGCGGAAGCCATCGAGACCACGATCGAGCCAGAAGCGCATGACGTCGAGCACCGCATCCTGCACGGCGGGATTATGGAAGTTGAGGTCGGGCTGGGAGGTGAGGAAATTGTGGAGGTAATATTGCTTGCGGGCAGTATGCCATTCCCAGGCCGAACCGCCGAAGACCGAGAGCCAGTTATTGGGCGGTGTGCCATCGGGATTGGCATCGGCCCAGACATACCAGTCGGCCTTGGCATTGTCGCGGCTGAAAGCGGATTCGAGGAACCAGGGATGGAGCGATGAGGTATGGCTCACCACCTGATCCATGATGACCTTGAGGCCCAGCGCATGGGCCTTTTCCATCAGCAGGTCGAAATCCTGAAGAGAGCCGAAAACCGGGTCGACCTGCATATAGTCGGACACGTCATAGCCCATATCGGCTTGCGGCGACTGGGTGATGGGGCTGAGCCAGATGCAATCGACGCCGAGGCTGGCAATGTGATCGAGCCGGTCGATAATGCCGGCGAGATCGCCCACGCCATCGCCATTGCTGTCCTGAAACGAACGTGGATAGACCTGATAGATCACTCCGCCGCGCCACCATTCGGTCATTGCCTAAGCTCCTGTTGGGCCGATTTGCCGGTCTCTGATTTGGCGCGAACCTAACGGTTTCCGATGCGCCTGTTAATCGGCTTGCATGCAAGAGGGGGCTGCGTCGCAATGACGTGCGTTAGGGCTGCGCTTGCAAAACCGGATCGACGTCAATCAGGCGCAGCGAGGCGACCATATCAGCGGTGCCCTGCTTGTATTTGAGGAAATGCGGCGTTTCGATATGGCGCGCATAGGCGTCGGGCGAGGCGTAGATTTCAAGGATATGGATGCGGTGCGGCGTTTCCTTTTCGGAGACAGCGTGGAGCATCAGCACGCCGGGCTCGCGCTCAAGCGAGGCGGCGATTTCCTCACGCAGAAGCGCGAGATACTCATCCAGCCATTGCGGGTGAATATCGAGGACGGCGAGGCGCTGCATCTGCTGCTGCGCGGACATGGCTAGACCACCGCTGATATCAGCGGTTCACCGGCGAAGTGGCGTTCGAGATTGGCGACCAGCAAGGCACCCATGGCGTCGCGGGTCTGGTGGGTGGCGCTGCCCTGATGGGGCGAGAGGACGACATTGTCGAGGGCGAAGAAATCGGCGGACATTTGCGGCTCTTCGACGAAGACGTCGAGCGCCGCACCGCCCAACCCGCCGGATTTGAGCAGATCAAGCATGGCGGCTTCGTCAATCAGCGTGCCGCGCGCGACATTGACGATATAGCCCTTGGGACCGAGAGCTTCGAGCACTTTGCGGCTGACAATGCCTTCCGTGCCCTTGCCGCCGGGCGCGATGACCACCAGCCAATCGCTGTCGCGAGCCATGTCTTCGAGGCTGTCGTAATAGATATAGGGCGTGTGAGGCTGCTGTTTGCGGCCGTGATAGACAATGCGCATTTTCATGGCCTGAAGGCGGGTGGCGATTTCCTTGCCGATGCGGCCAAGGCCGAGAATGCCGACTGGCTTGCCCGTGAGTTCGGAGAAGAGACCGAAATTGCCGCCCGGCCATTTGCCCTGACGCACGAACTGGTCCGACTGGGGAATGCGGCGGGCGAGGGACACCATCAGCCCGACCGTGAGTTCGGCCACGGCATCGTTGAGCACGTCGGGCGTATTGGTGACGCGGATATTGCGGGCCTTGGCGGCGGCGGTGTCGATATTGTCGTAGCCCACGCCGAAGCTGGCGATAATTTCGAGATTGGGGAGCGCATCCATGAGATCGGCCTGCACGCCCGAGCCGGCATGGGCGCGAATGCGGGCGCCGTTTGCAGCGAGCCAGGCGGACTTATCCGACTGCTCGTGGAGCTTGTGGACCGTATAGCGTTCGGCCAAAGCCTTTTCGCAGGAGGCGAGAAGCGGGGTGGTCTGGAGAATTTCGATGGTCATGAAAATGGGCTCCCTTGCAGTGCCCGCAGAGTAAGGCGCGGGACGGACAAGGCAAGCCGCACACGATCACTATCCGTTCGGACCGCTGGTTACCGGGGCGCGGTTTTCGTGCTCGTCATCGGTGAAGACGCGGGAGCGGGTGAGGAAGCGCCGCTCGGTGCCGTTGTCGAGGCTGAACATGCCGCCGCGACCGGGAATGGCGTCGATGATGAGCTGGGTATGTTGCCAATATTCGAACTGGCTGGGTGACATGAAGAAGGGGTAGCCGCCAATCTCGCCCATTTTCACATCGCGGTCACCGATGATGAAATCGCCTTTAGGGTAGCACATCGGCGAGGAACCGTCGCAGCAGCCGCCGGACTGATGGAACAGAATGTCGCCATGGCGGGTGGTGATCTCAGCGATGAGGGCCAGGGCGGCGGGGGTGGCGACAACGCGGGGGATGGGCTCGGACATGGCAGTGCTCGCTTTGGCGGGAACCGAAGGCGTCACTCCAGCGGGCGACTGACCGGGGGAGAGTGGGGGGGGGGTTGGCTCTGCACCCGCTGGAATGATCCCTGACCCCCGGGATTGCTCCCGGGGGCTGCGCTGAGGGAGGAGCGCGGTATTGGTGTTCGTTCGACCGGGACTGACCACCCCCCTCCCCACCTCCGCTACGGCCAAAGGCCTAGCTTCGGTACCCTCCCCGCAAAGGGGAAGCGTGAAAGTAAGAGGTGGCACGCCATTCGGGCGCAGTTACGGTAGTCCTAGAAGAATCCCAGCTTTTTGGGGCTGTAGCTGACCAGCATGTTCTTGGTCTGCTGGTAGTGATCGAGCATCATGCGGTGGTTTTCGCG
>VFQU01001307.1_pt1 | contig 15245 bp, 19 predicted proteins | sample 3512311 | NCBI WGS metagenome assembly VFQU01 (sample SAMN10412377, study PRJNA504923) | tailings metagenome | isolation source: Relicate 3 Philex TSF3 active mining site | place: Philippines: Tuba, Benguet | collected 2017-08-29
ACAACAGCCTGTGTCGGGGGTGCCTGAGAGAATCGGGCACCCCCAAGCCCGAGAGCAGGGAATCGTGAGACAACCCAACGAAGATGCTCACCGCATACGACTCGAATGCACGGACGGTCACGGCCGGGTAAGCATTGACGAGTTCGTCCGAGTTGAGGCAGGTGGCTGGGCAGGCATCAATGAGCAGCCCTACAACGCTCCATTTGGACGGGGCAGGGCGGTGACGACGGGTGTCTCTCATGACGGCCTGAATTGGGCACGTGACGAACGCGGCACAAGGAATGTCAGGCGTCGCAGAGAACAGAACACGACCCACCTACGAAGTGAATACACGTGCCCTCGATGCTCGCGCAGAGTCGTGGTCCGCACAGAGCGCCTGAGCCTGATCCTTGACCAGCTCGAGCGGCACGGCGTAGGTAGCCTCAGTTTGTCGGCACTTTCCGCTAGGCTTCGTAGTAGCTAAAGCGGCATCGCACAGCGGTGCGACCTAGCAGTCAACCTCCCAGCAGAGGGCAGTTCCTCATGCTCGGAGGTTTTCTTGTCCTCAACGGTTCCCCCGGCCGTGGCCCATGAACGGGCCCGCGTCGCTGCTCTCTCTCGTTCACGAGCAGAGTCTGACCCCGACCTCGTCAAAGCCCGCGCAACCCTCAAAGCAGCCAAACTCGAGGAGTACGTCGCCCGCGCAGTTGCGGACGCACCCCCGCTGAGCGATGAGCAGCGAGCTCGCATTGCCGCGATCCTGCGCCCGAGTGGCGGTGCCTCATGAAACACGAAAGCCGCCCTGGTGAGGCGGCTCCCGCGTTTTCCACGGCTGACGGCACGTGGTGGGTTGCCTCAAGAGTAACACCTACTGCGTATACATTTCCCGCTCGGATCAAGATCAGTGCGACGGCCGACGAGTACCTCGACCGGCTAGCGGCAGCCCTCACGCTCGGGCAGGTTGGACTGCACCAGCTCGAGGGTGGGGTGCTGGCCCTGGCGCTCGCCGTTGACACCTCGAGCCGTGACGAGCTGCGCCGACTGGCCGCCTACGTCGGACACCTCGAGTTCGAGCGCGACCTCTGGCATTACTGCGCGAACAACCCCGGCAAGAAACCCGGCGACTACTACCGTGCGCAGACTGCCCGCCTGTGGGCCGAGGCGGTGGCGCGATGACCCGCCAACTGAAAGCCCTCAGCCTCGCATCCGTGTCGACTCGCCGCGTCGAGTGGATCTACACCGACCGCATCCCACTCCGTACCGGCACGATCCTCGCCGGTCAGGGTGGCATTGCTAAGTCGACGATCATCAGCGACATCGTGGCGAAAGCAACGCGCGGCGAGCTGCCCGGCTCGTTCCACGGGCACCCGATCAACGTCGGGATCATCAGCCCCGAGGATGACATCGAGAGCGTGCTGGCCCCACGCCTACAGGCTGCTGCGTGTGACCTGTCGCGCGTGGTGAGCCTGTCGACCGTCGTCGTGTCCGAGGGTGACCGGTCATGGTCAACGCTGCCGAACATTCACGACGACCTGCCCGCGCTCGGTGAACTCATCCGAGAGCACGACATCCGCCTGCTCGTGGTCGACCCGCTCGTCAGCATCATGTCGGGCAACTCGATCAGTCAGTCGGACGTGCGCCGCAACTTCGACCCCCTCTCAGCCCTCGCCGCTGAACTCGAGTTCGGCCTGCTCGCCGTTGCACACTTCGGCAAGACCGGCGAACGAGCCGGGGATCGACTGTCAGGCTCGCACGCCTTCCGTGACGTGGCGAGAAGCCTCATCGTGGTCGCCGTCGACGAGCACAGCGAGCACCGTGTGCTGACCGTCGAGAAATCGAACTACAGCCCCGTACAGCCGTCCGACGCTTACCGGATCGAATCGGCAACCGTGCGCCTCGACGACGGGCACGAGCAGTCAATCGGGCGGGCTGTGCTCGTCGGTGAGAGCGACATCACTGTGCAGGAGATCCTCGACCGCGACCGGGATACGTCGAACCTGTCCCCCGACTCGCAGAGGATCATCGCCTACGTCAACGAGCACCCTGAGGGTGTCACCGCTGCCGACATCGTGGCGAACCTCGACGGCATCGACGAGAGCAAAGCTCGAAGGTACCTGAACCGAGCGGCGAACCGTGGCGACATCGGCAAGAGCGGCAGAGGGACATTTACCCCGGTGTCTCATGTCCCGACTGTCCCGAGTGTCCCGAGTTCAGGACAGTCGAGACACATAGGACACACATTATCTAGAGAGAACACGTGTCCTATCTGCGGTGAACCGTCGAACGCAGCCCTAGCCTCAGCAGGCTACGTGCACCCGTCATGCGAGGGGGTGGCCGCATGATGCACCCCGACCGCATCCTCGAGCAGCTCAACGCCCTACGGCACCAGATCGCCCGCACAGCGACCGACCTACGAGACGCCGAACTCAGAGCCGCCGACGCCACCGAGGAACACCTACGGGCATACGCGACCGCCTACAAGACCGCAGAAGGCACGCAGAAAGACCGCGAGCAGCAGGCAATCCTCGACAGTCTGGCGAGCCGCCGAGCACGCGACCGGGCACTCATCGAAGTCGCGTTCATCAAGCAACGCGCCCGCGACCTCGAGCTACAGCAGTCGAACCTGCAAACGCAGGCACGCCTGACCGTGGGAGGTGGCTCATGAGTCTGGTCGATGTTGGCGCCCGCTGTGAGGCTCACACCGGCGAGGTGTGGCTGCCGAATTGCGGCGCGTGCATTTCGCTGAACCGCGAATACGACGCATTAGGACTGAATCGCCAAACAGGCATTTCTCAAGACGAGGAATGTCGGAGGTAACCGATATCATGAGAGAAGTTACAACCGCGCTCGCGCCGACTGACTCACTCTGCGGACTGGAGTCATGCCCGACTGACCGGCTGGACGGCTTTTCATTTGCCATCATCCGAACAGAAGGGCTTTTCCCATGGCTATGACTCTTTCCAGCGTTATCGTTCGCGCTCAGGCCGAACTTGACGAGAAAGTCGCACGACACAACGAGATCGCAGAGGAACTGAACATCCTCCGCGGTCAGGATGCCGTCGACGAGCTCAGGGTCGCTAAGGCGCTCGAGCAGAAGAACGCGCTGACCGTCGAGATCGCGAAGGCTCGCTCTCGCGTCTCCGAGCTCATCAAGGAGCACGAGGCCGACGTCGAGATGGATCGTCGCGCTGCGTCGTCCACCACCTATCGACCCGGCTCTGCCCCTGAGAGTGAGAGGTCGGTCGACTTCGCCGGCTTGCTCACGAGTGAGCGCAACGCGACCGCGTGGATGCGTCAGGACGGCACCCCCGCGACTGTGGCTCGCGGTCAGCGTTTCGTCGACCACGCCGCCATGCGCAGCGAGGCCAGCGCACGCGCAACCGCCGACGCAGCTGTCATCGGCACTCACGGATCGTTCGGCCAGTTGCTGCGCGCCATCTCCACGACTGGCGCATCCGCTGTGGTGCCGACCCAGTGGAGCGGCGAAATCATCGACCTCGCCCGCGCACGCTCGGCCACCATCCAGGCGGGCGCTTCCGTCATCCCCATGGATGCCAAGACCGTGCAGATCGGCCGCCTCACCGGTGACCCGACTGTCGGTTTCCGCGCCGAGAACTCCGCGATCACTCCGAGCGATCCCACCTTCGACAACGTCACCCTCACGGCCAAGACCATGAGCACCCTCGTGGTCGGCTCGATGGAGTGGATGCAGGACAGCATCGACGGCGAAACGCTGATTCAGGAAGCCATCGGTTCGGCTCTCGCCCAGCACCTCGACCTCGTCGCCCTGTACGGCGGCATCGAGTCCGGTGCAGGCACGATCGCCCTCCAGAGCCCGCCGAACCCTGACGGTGTCCTGTCGGCGCTGCTGGCCTACGACTCGGCCTCGCAGGTGCTCGGCGCAACTGCTGGCGTCACTGCCACCAACGGCACCAGCCAGACCACCAGCGCGACCTTTGCCGAGCTGATCAACCTGGCGTACAAGGTGAAGAACAACAACCACGAGCCCAGCGGCTTCATCTGGTCGCCTCGAGCTGAGCAGTGGTACGCCAACACCTACGACACCACCGGCCAGCCCATGCGCACCCCCGACGTGCTCGCGGCTATCCCTCGCTACACGACGACCCAGATCCCGACCTACACGCAGGGAACCCTCACCACGGCTACCGACGTGTTCGTCGGAGACTGGCAGCAGCTGCTCATCGGCCAGCGCCTCGAGATCACCGTGCAGGTGCTCACCGAGCGCTACGCCGACAACGGGCAGATCGGCATCGTCGCCCACTGGCGAGGCGATATCGCCCTGGCACAGCCCAAGGCGTTTGCCGCGTACAAGGCACTGCGAGGCGCCTAACAGTCCGGCGTCAACCGCACTCCCCTGGTGTGACTCAGTGAGCACCAGACAGGAGACGGATGGTGGCGAGTCGGTCCTGATCAACGACATTGACCCACCAGCGCCACGAGGGGCCCGGTGACATCGCTGTTACCGGGCCCCAAAGCCTTCGGGCTTTTAGGAACGCAGATCGCGGGGAAGACCGCGACTGTCCGTTTTTTTAGCGAGCCGACCCCCACCCCATCGCGCGCGAGGGACGGTTACTGGGTGAGGTCGGGGTAGAGGGTGGCCGGGTCGAGTTGTGGGCCGTGTGCGCTTACGTGGGCCCGGTGGCCGGCTTCGCACGCTGCTCGTAGCGTGGTGAAGTAGCCGACGAGTTCGCGGGGTTCCCTGTAGGTGGTGACCCGGTAGCCGCGTTCGCCGCCGATGGTGAGCAGCCTGACGACCGCGTAGGGGCCGCGTTGACTCGTCATGTGCCAGACACCGACCTCGACCTCGACGGCCGCTAGGAGCGGGTGCCAGACGTTCACGGTGCGACCTCTCAGGGGATCGCGCACCGGCCCACGCTCGGAGTCAGGCTACTGAGCACCCCCGTCGTCGATTACGACGAGCTGACACGTCGTGCACCACCAGGCCGCCCCGCGTGGTCGGCATCTCGTGCCGCAGCTCGGACAGTCGGGATCGGTGGCGAGGTCGTCGAGGTCGTCGCTCATGAGGCCAGTCTGTCGCGGATTGCCCGACAGATCCCGAACTAGTGGTGTTGCAACTATTGCGCCCTCGCTCGTGACGATGTGGCGCGGGCTCGTGGCGACGAGGCCCGTCAGCGCGATGGTGTCGGTCATGGTCTTCTCCTGATGCTCAAGCGGCCCCGACGACCCCGTGCCGTCGGGTGGGCGCCGGCGGTTCGTGCCGGAGAACGCCGGCGCCCGCTCCCCAGGGTGGAGGTCGGGGCCGGCCGCGACGCCGACCACCGGCGATCGGAGGGCGAGCCGTCAGCTGTCGCCGACTGGGGAGGAGCGCTGTACCGGTCGCGACTGCCAGCCGCCCGCATGAAGTCGCTCGACCCCGTCGAGCAGCAGGTCGAGGGTGAAGGCGAACTCGTCGTCCTCCTCGCACGCGCCGCTGGGGTTGCGGGCCCCGGCATCGGCGGCGATCGCCACGACGTGCGGAAAGCGCTGCGCCATGGCGGCGAGCACCTCGGGGTCGGGCGGCGCCTCCGGGGGTGACGCTGGCCGCGCTCCGCTGAAGGCCTCCGGACTGAAGCCCCAGATGCGATGCCCGAGCGCGTGCATCGCGTAGTGCACGAGGTCGTACGAGAGCCCTCCGCGCGCGAGGTCTCCCGCCACGGCGTCCATGTAGCCGAGCACGGCCGGGGTACGGATCGTCGCGCGCTCGATGGCGCTGCGCAGCCAGGGATGCTCGAGCAGAGCATCCCGTGCCGCGAGAACCCGCGTGCGAACAGCGTCGCGCCACGCGAGCTCAGGCGCGGGAACACGGTACCCCGTCACGACGGCGTCGATCATGCCCGCGACGAGATCGTCCTTGTCGGCGACGTGCTTGTAGAGGGCCATCGGGACGACGTCGAGCTCGGTGGCGAGCCGTCGCATGCTCACCGCGTCGATGCCGTCGCGGTCGGCCAGCGCGACGGCCGCGTCGAGCACGCGGGCACGGTTCAAGCGCGAGCCCGACGCGGGCGACGACCGCGTCGAGGTCGTGCTCACGGCAGCCGCCTTGACATGGTGTACAGCGTACGCCTATCGTGTCGAGGGCGCCAGGTGTACGCCGTACACCACTCGCCGCTCCCGTCGAACCCCGAAAGGAACCCATGTCCTCCGATCGTCGCCTCGCCCTCTGGGCGGGCATCTTCTACCTGATGACGTTCGTCACCTCCATTCCGGCACTCGCCCTCAAGACGCCGCTCCTGACCGGGGAGCCGGAAGCCTCCCTCGCCGCGTGGGGGCTCGTGCTCGAGATCACCCTGGCCTTCAGCTGCGTGGCCACCGCCGTCACCCTGCTGCCGATCGCGCGTCGCGTCAGCATGACGCTCGCGGTGGGCTTCGTCGCCTCCCGAACGGTCGAGGCGGGGATGATCCTCTCGGGTGTCCTGCCGGTCATGGCGCTCATCGCCCTCGGGTCGAACCACGTCAGCGCGCCCGCGCTCATCGCGCTGCACGACAGCGCGTTCCTGCTCGGCCCGGCGTTCATGTCGGCCATCAACGCGCTGCTGCTCGGCACGGTCATGCTCCGCGGGCGCCTGGTGCCGAGGATCATCCCGACGATCGGACTGATCGGCGGGCCGCTGCTGCTGCTCTCGTCCTACGGCGTCGTGCTCGGACTCTGGGAGCAGACCGGCGCCATCGGCGCCCTCGCGGCGCTGCCCATCGCCGTGTGGGAGTTCTCGCTCGGCGTGTGGCTGATCGTCAAGGGCGTGCGTCTCCCGGCGGCGTCCAGCGACGACGAGGCGACCGTCGATCGCTCCCCGACCGCGCGGCCGGCTCAGGACGCCCGGACGTACGGCGCGTAGGAGGCGCGGATCTTGTTGACCTTGGGCAGGGCGACGGCGAGGCAGTAGCCCTGCCCAGGGTTCTTGGCGAAGAAGTCCTGGTGGTATTCCTCGGCGATGTAGTACGCACCCAGCTTCTCGATCTGGGTCACGATGCCGCCGTCCCAGTACTCGGAAGCCCGGTCGCGTGCCGCCTCGAACAGCGCCTTCTGCTCATCGTCGGCGTAGAACATCGCCGAGCGGTACTGCGTGCCGATGTCGTTGCCCTGGCGGTTGAGCTGCCGCGGGTCGTGCAGGGTGAAGAACACATCGAGGATCACGTCGGCCGGGATCACCTCCGGGTCGAAGGTCACCGCAACCGCCTCGGCGTGGCCGGTGGAGCCGGTGCACACCAGCTCGTAGCTCGGGTTCTCGACGTGGCCGCCGGTGTAGCCCGACACCACGTCGTGCACGCCGTCGAGCACGCGGTAGACAGCGTCGAGGCACCAGAAGCAGCCGCCGGCCAGGTGGAAGGTTCGCATGAGCGAATACTAGGGCGCTCCGCGGTGCGCAAGCCGGGCAACCGCCGGTCGTACGCTGGTGGCATGGCCGACACCCACGATGCGTACCTCGCCGCCGCCGACCGCTACGAGCGTCTGGAGTACGCCCGCGTGGGCCGCAGCGGACTGCGCCTGCCGCGCATCTCGCTGGGCCTCTGGAACAACTTCGGCGACGACCGGCCGCTCGCCACCCAGCGTGCGATCCTGCGCCGCGCGTTCGACCGCGGGGTCACCCACGTCGACCTGGCCAACAACTACGGCCCGCCGGCGGGCAGCGCCGAGCAGAACTTCGGCACGATCCTCCGCCAGGACTTCGCGCGCTACCGCGACGAGCTCATCATCTCGACCAAGGCCGGCTACTACATGTGGCCCGGGCCCTACGGCGAGTGGGGCTCGCGCAAGTACGTGCTGAGCTCGCTCGACGCGAGCCTGCAGCGCATGGGTCTCGACTACGTCGACATCTTCTACCACCACCGCCCCGACCCCGACACTCCGCTGGAGGAGACTATGGGCGCGCTCGCGAGCGCCGTGCACAGCGGCAAGGCGCTGTACGTCGGCATCTCGAACTACGACGCCGAGCAGACCCGGGCCGCCCACCGGGTGCTGGCCGACCTGGGCGTGCCGCTGCTCATCCACCAGCCCCGGTACAACATGTTCGATCGGCGCATGGAGGACGGCCTGCTGGATGCCCTCGCCGAGCTCGACCTCGGCAGCATCGTCTTCTCGCCGCTGGCGCAGGGGCTGCTCACCGATCGGTATCTGCGCGGCGTGCCGGAGGGCTCGCGCGCCGCCGAGGGGCGCTGGATCACCGCCGACACGATCGATGAGGAGTACCTCGAGCGTGCCCGCGCGCTGAACGCGATCGCCGAGGCGCGCGGGCAGTCGCTCGCCCAGCTGGCGCTGCTGTGGGTGCTGCGCCACCCGCAGGTGACGAGCGCGCTCATCGGCGCCAGCAGCGTGCGGCAGCTCGACAACAGCCTCGATGCGCTCGATGCCCCCGCCCTGTCGGCCGACGAGCTCGCCGCGATCGAGCCGCTGGCCGTGCACGGCACCGGCTCGCGGCGCTGAGCGCGGCACGACCGCTCGCCCGACGCCCGCCCATCCACCCCCTCTCCTCTCGAACTCGGAAGACGCCCATGGGATACCTGTACGCCCTCCTCGCCGCTGTGCTCTTCGGCGCGAACGGCAGCGTGACGAAGGCGACGATGGAGGCGGGGCTCACCCCGGCGCAGGTCACCGAGTTCCGCCTGGTCGGCACGGCCGTCATCGCGGGGGCGGTGCTGCTGATCGTCGACCGCCGGGCTTTCCGGCTACCGCGACAGCAGTGGCCGATCATGATCGTTCTGGGCGTGTTCGGGGTCGCCCTGCTGCAGGCCACGTACGCCGCGGCGGTGCAGCTGCTGCCGGTCGGCATCGCTCTGCTGCTGGAGTACACCGCCGTGGTCATGGTGGCCCTCGTGGCCTTCTTCGTGTTCCGCGAACCGGTCAAGGCTCGACTCTGGGTGGCGATCGCCTTCGTGCTCGTCGGCCTCGCGGTGGTCGCGCAGGTGTGGGCGAGCACGCTCGACGCTCTCGGTGTCGTGCTCGCGCTGGCCGCGGCGGTCTGCCTCGCCCTCTACTTCCTCGTCGGGGAGCGGCAGGTGGCCCGCACCTCGCCGCTCGCCGTGTCGTTCTGGACCATGTCGATCGCGGCCGTGTTCTGGAGCTTCGTCTCGGGCTGGTGGGAGCTCTCCCCGGCGGTGCTGCTGACGCCCGTCGATATGGGCGGCGTGCACGGCGAGCTGCTCGTGCCGATGGCGGTTCCGCTCGCGTGGAACGTCGTGCTCGGCTCTTTCGCTCCCTTCCTGCTCAGCCTGGCCGCGCTGCGCCATCTGCCGGCGACGGCGGCGGGCATCGTCGCCTCGAGCGAGGTGGTGTTCGCCTTCGCCGTGGCCTGGATCTGGTTGGGCGAAGCGCTGGCCGTGGTGCAGATCATCGGGGCTGCCATCGTGCTCGCGGGGGTCATCCTGGCGCAGACGGCGCGGGCGTCGAAGACGGTGGTGGATGCCGATCTCGCGCTCGCGACCGGCCCCATCGTGACCGTGCGCTCGTCAGACGATTCCTCGACGACCTAGCCATGACCCCCGTTCGGGGGGTACCCTGCCCGCTATGGACTGGGGGAACAGTTTTCTGCAATGGCTCGCGTCGGAAGAGGGGTGGCGCGTCGTGTCGGGCGCCGTCATCCCCGCGATCGCGATCGTGGTCGCGGGGGTCGTCGCGGCGCTCATCGGACGCGCCACGACGCGGCGCCTGATCGCGATGCACCATCGGGATGCCCTCGCGGCCGCCCTCGGCGGCTTCCTGCTCGCCGGCCGCAAGGCCGCCGAGTGGAATGCGCTGAGCGACCTCGATCGCGCGCAGCTCGACCACCTCATCGCGGAGGCCGAGACCCGCATCCGCCTGCTGCCGATCGCGGGGGCCGGCCTCGCGGCGACGTGGGCCGCGCACGAACTCACCTCGATGAAGCGCGACTCGGCGGGTTTCCAGTTCCAGGCGCAGCAGACCCTCGCCGACTATCGCGACCGGCTGGTGGCGTGGAGCGACCGCCCGCGCCAGGCGAAGAAGCTGTTCGGCGCCGACCTCGAGCGGTGGCGCTTCGAGGATGCCGAGCCCGCGGGGAACGACGGCGGCGCAGCCGCCAGCGCGGTCGCTGCCGGGGAGTCTGCGGGCGAGACCTGGGTCGCGCAGACCACGGCGGGCGAACCGTCACCGCTCACCCCCGAGCCCCCGACAGCCGTGGCGACCGCGACCGGCAGCATGCCGCTCATCATCACCTCGCCACTGCCCGCGCGCAGCGTGCGCGACCGGGTGCTGCCCGCCTCCGTCGGCTGACCGCTCGCGCGGGGCTCCTCGAGGTCAGTGGGTGGCGGCGTAGGCGCGTCGCGACCACATCGACACGTGGTGGTGCATCTCGGGGATGAGCGGCTCGTGCTCGGGCTTCATGAGCACGCTGCGCATGATGCGGCCGCGTTCGGCATCCTCCTCGAGATGGATGCCGCGCGCGCGCAAGTGGGCAGGGGTCACGACGTAGGTCGCGAGGTGCGTCTGCTGCGGCCGTGCGGTGTCGGCCGCGAACTCGAAGATCGCGTGGCTGACGCGATCGAGCTCTGACATCGAGGTGACCCGCGGCAGGTAGGTGATGATGTCGAGCTCCGGACGCTGGTAGGGCTGCAGGATGTCCGACTCGGCGATGAGACCGTGCCAGGTCTGCGCGGCGCGGTAGCCGGGCAGCACGATCGCACCGAGACCGTCGCGGGTGAGGGGGAAGACCTTCAGCGTCGCCCACAGGGCCGCGGCGCTCGCGCCCGCGCGCGAGCACTCCAGCTGGATCTCGCCGAAGTGCCGCTCGGTGCTCGCGAAGTAGGTGTATGGCGACTCGTGGTGGTAGAAGCGCAGGATCGACTGGTCGGTGAACAGCACGGCGCCGCAGCCGTAGGGCTGGAGGCCGTGCTTGTGCGGGTCGACGACCACCGAGTCGGCGTCCTTGATCGCCCGGAAGTGTCGCGCGGTCTCGGCGTCGAGGTCGTCGGCGATGATCGAGAAGAACCCGCCGTAGGCGGTGTCGACGTGCACGCGGGCGCCGTGCGCGCGGGCGAGCGGGATGATCTCCGCGAGCGGATCGACGGCTCCGAGCCCGGTCGTGCCGAGGGTCGCGACGACGACGCCGATGCGACCGGTGGCGAGCTCGCGCTCGAGAGCGTCGAGGCTCATGCGCCCGTCGGCTTCGGTCGGAATGCCCACCGTGTCGATGCCGAGCACCTCGCCCATGCGCGAGTGCGTGTAGTGAGCATCCGCTGAATGGGCGATCGCCTTGCCGGGAGCGATCTCGCGACTCACCCACAGCGCCTCGAGGTTGGCGGTCGTGCCGCTCCACGTCAGGTGGCCCATGTAGTCGGCCGGGTACCCGAACATGGCGGCGAGCTGGTCGAGCACCTCGTGCTCCATCGCCGTGGTCGCGCGGCTCGCGTCGATCGAGTGGTTGTTGGGGTTCAGCTGCATCGTCGCGAGGTAGGCGGCGACGGCGACGGGGTGCGGCGGCTTGAGCATCTGCCCCGCGTACTGCGGGTGGAAGTACGGAAAGTTGTCGTCGAGGCGCTCGATGAGCTCAGCGAGCACCCCCTGAACGAGGTCGGGATCGACGTGCTGGCTGGGGTGCACCTCCCACTGCCCGTACGTGTCTTTCAGGGTCTGGATGCCCTGGATCGGCTGCGGTAGCAGCTCCTCCAGGGTGACGGCACGCTTCTGGCTCACGCCGCACTCCTTCGTGTCGGGGATGTGCGTGCGAGTCTACTGCGCGGTCATTCGGAGGCGTACGACCTAGCGGCGGGCGAACCAGTCGGCGAGCGCCGTGAGGAACGCGTCGGGCCTCTCCTCGTGCGGCAGATGACCGGAGCGCGGAATCACCACCAGCTCGGCGGCGGAGAGCAGCGCCGCGAGCCGCTCGGTGTCGGCCGTCGCCACGATCGTGTCGGCGTCGCCCGTGATGAGCAGGGTTGGCACCGTCAGGTCATCGAGGTTCTCGGCGAGAGCGTTGTCGCGCGGTGCCGCCGTGAAGCGCCACAGCGCCGCCTCCCACCCGATGACGGTGAGCGGGGCGCGGTAGCCCGCCCGCACGGCGTCCGTGAGTACAGCCGAGTCGGCGAAGCTCTGCTCGAGGATCTGATCACCCGATGAAGCGATGCCCTGCACGAGCAGCGGCCCGAGCCGGTCGATCTGCGGCACCGCGAGCAGGGGGGCGAGCCACGCGGGGGCTCCCCCGGTGGTCAGTACCGCCGGCGCGACGAGCACGAGGGCGTCGACGCGGTCGGGGTGGAGGCGCGCATACTCCGCGGCGATGAGACCGCCAGCCGAGTGGCCGACGAGGATCACGTCGCGGGCATCCGCGAATCGGTCGAGGAGGGCGTCGAGCAGCGCGAGGTTGCCGGGCACGCCGTAGGGGTTCTCGCCCTGCCACTCGGTCGGCCGCTCGGTGAAGCCGAACGCGGGCCGGTCGTAGGCGACGACGTCGCCGAAGGCGGCGAGCGGGTCGACCACCTCGCGCCACGAGAAGGTGCTCGCACCGAAGCCGTGCAGCAGCACGATGACCGGCGGGTTCGCAGCGGTGCCCGTGTACGCGGCCGTCTCGACATGCACGGTGAGCTCGCCGACCTCGACGAACTGCGCACCCGGTGCGGCCGCCTCACGCTCGGTGAGGGTGCCGGTGGTGGAGACCGGCACCAGGAACGGCACCACGAGGAAGGCCACCACTCCGCTGAGCAGTGCCCACAGCGCCCCGCGGCGAAACCGCTTCACGCCCTCAGAGTACGGCGGCGCCGGACGGGTCACCGCCAACGTCACCGAACGTGTCACCGCGCTCGGAACATCTCACAACTCATGCCAGATTCGGCACGTCATGCCGGAGAAACGGACACCGGCCGAGACCGCGAAGCACCGCGAGATTCGCTCCGCGCCCTCGGCAGGAATCGAACCTGCGACCAAGAGATGAGAAGCACCGCGAGATTCGCTCCGCGCCCTCGGCAGGAATCGAACCTGCGACCAAGAGATGAGAAGCACCGCGAGATTCGCTCCGCGCCCTCGGCAGGAATCGAACCTGCGACCAAGAGATGAGAAGCACCGCGAGATTCGCTCCGCGCCCTCGGCAGGAATCGAACCTGCGACCAAGAGATTAGAAGGCTCCTGCTCTATCCGCTGAGCTACGAGGGCTGGTGCTCTCAGGCTACCGCGGTGCGACCGCCCAGCGCCGATGCGTCGACCTAGTCGAGCGCCTGCGCCAGTGCGGTCAGCAGACGGCTGAGGGTGGGCACGCCGCTCGCCCGCAGCACTTCGCGGTCGTCGGCGCCGTAAATGATCGTGGTCGGCGTGCTCGTGATGCCGAGCTCGGCGGCCCGCTCCTGATGCGCGGCCACGTCGAGCTCGGCGACCTGGAGGGCCGGCACGAGCCCCTGCGCCTCGGCGACGACCTCCCGCGTGCGATGGCACGGGTCGCAGAAGGCACTGGTGTAGAGCTCGAGCCGCATGACTCCAGGGTACGGGCCGCCGGGCGGCGGTCAGGGCGGCTGGGTAGACTGCCGCGGTGAGTTCTACGACCGATCGCCTCGTCTGGATCGACTGCGAGATGACGGGGCTCGATCTGGCGGTCGACGATCTCATCGAGGTGGCGGTGGTCGTCACCGACTACGAGCTCGAGCCCGTGCATCCGGGTTTCTCGATCGTCATCGCACCCACCGAAGCGGGCCTGGCGAACATGGGCGAGTTCGTCACCGCCATGCACGAGTCGAGCGGGTTGCTGGCCGAGCTCGCCAACGGCGTCTCGCTGGCGGATGCTGAACAGCAGGTGCTCGCCTACATCACCGAGCACGTGCCGACGGCCGGGCAGGCTCCCCTCGCGGGCAACACGATCGGCACCGACCGGGCGTTCATCGCCAAGTACATGCCGAGCGTCGACGCGCACCTGCACTACCGCTCGGTCGACGTGTCGAGCATCAAAGAGCTGGTGCGCCGCTGGTACCCGCGCATCTACTTCAACGCCCCCGCGAAGGACGGCGGGCACCGCGCCCTGGCCGACATTCTCGAGTCGATCCGCGAGCTCGAGTACTACCGGCGGGCGGGCTTCGTGGCCGAGCCGGGGCCGACGACCGAGGAGACCCAGCAGGTGGCGGCCGACATCGTGGAGAAATGGCAGCCGCGGCTGTAATAGACTGTCGTGGCTTCGCTCACGCAGCGACAGCATGGTGGGTATAGCTCAGCTGGCAGAGCGCCTGGTTGTGGTCCAGGAGGTCGCGGGTTCAAGCCCCGTTACTCACCCCACGTTCTGTTCCACGGTCTAGAGTGACCCTCATCTCGGTCTTGCACTGTCGGGTGCCGCGCCCGGGGCGATGAGGAGACGGCCATGGTGACTCGTATGCCACAGGACCTCGTGCCCGTTCCGGGCGACCCGGGCTTCCCGGTCGATCCCGGCTTCCCCGGCATGCCGGCCGATCCGGTGGGGCTCGTCGCCGGTGGCAGCGCCCTCATCGGCATCGTCGTCCTGCTGTTCATCGGGGCCGTCGTCTTCGGCATCTGGCGCATGGTGGTGGTGAACTCCGCCTCGAAGCAGCTCGGCCTCACCGACGAGCAGCGCTTCCTCGCCGTCACCGATGAGCAGGCGGGGGCGGCGATCGTCACCGGGGCCATCATCTCCGACGCCATCGCCGGCCGTGCGGGGGCGGGTCGAGCCGACGCGGGCGGCACAGGCGGCACAGGCGATCTCAGCGAACGCCTCGAGGGCCTCCAGGCGGCCCTTGATCGAGGACTCATCACCGCCGACGAGTTCGCCGCGAGCCGTCGCCGCATCCTCGACGAGGCATGACCCGGACGGTCGGAGTGCCCTCCCCGGGGACTCAGCGGGCTCGGGAGAGAATGGGAGCATGACTGCGCCACTGCCCGCCCGCGCCGGAACGGCGGCCGGTCGCGCGATCGCAGCGATGCGCGCACCGGACGAGCAGACCGGGGGCCTCGTTCTCGAGCAGCCCGTGCATGCCGCCGACATCCCCTGGCAGGTGGTGGTCTGGAACGACCCGGTCAATCTGATGAGCTACGTCTCGTGGGTCTTCCGCCGGCATTTCGGGCTGGATGCCCCGACCGCCGAGCGGCGGATGATGCAGGTGCACACCGAGGGTCGGGCGGTGCTGGCCGACGGCAACCGCGAGGTGATGGAGCGCCACGCCGAAGCGCTGCACGAGTACGGGCTGTGGGCCACCGTGGAGCGGGTGCCGCGATGACGCGCCGACGAGCGGGAGGTGCACGGTGCGGGTGAGCGCGGCCTCGGCCGAGCAGGCCGCCGACGGGGTGCTGGGCACGGTGCGCGTCGAGGTGG
>VFQU01001308.1_pt1 | contig 15235 bp, 10 predicted proteins | sample 3512311 | NCBI WGS metagenome assembly VFQU01 (sample SAMN10412377, study PRJNA504923) | tailings metagenome | isolation source: Relicate 3 Philex TSF3 active mining site | place: Philippines: Tuba, Benguet | collected 2017-08-29
CCAGACACCGCAACACTCTCCCGGCGACGCACCCGATTTTCCCCGGACAGCAGTGAGCTTTCGCTGGAATGACGACAAGGGGCGATCCAATGTCGAGTCGGAATCACGACTCATGTTGGCGCAAGCCCGCTCGGCCCGAGCCCGAGTTCGACCCTCTCCAGAAACTCCCCGGACAGCAGCGAGCTTCCGCTGCAATGACGAGAACGCACATGCAGTGCCGTGTCGCCCTCGCGACACGCACGCCGGGGCGCAGCCCCGCAACAGGCCACGGCTCATGCAAACCACCCATGCAGCATCCACGGCCCCTGCTCGCCGGGTGCGCAGTAGATCCACGCGCACTGGCCGGCCGCGGTGAGGGCGACGTAGTAGTCGCGGCGGACGTCGGCGCCGTCCCACCAGCCGCTCTCGATGCGTTCGGGGCCGGCCAGCAGGCGCGGTGGCGGGCCGCGCAGCGGGATCGGGTGCGGCAGCAGCCAGGCCGGGCGTTCGGGGCGCGGTCGGCCGCCCTCGCCTGCCGGCGAAGTGGCGACGCTGCGGGTGGCGTATTCGGGACGATGCTCGGCGACGCCGTGCAGGGTCTGCACCGCGTCCTCGCCGAGCCGGGCGCGCAGGCGTTCGCGCAGCGCCGGCCAGGGCATGGCCTGGGCGGGGCGGTCGTCGAACAGGTCGCGGCCGGCGGGGACGAACGGCGGCAGGTGGTCGGCGACGAGGCCGAGGCCGCGCACCGCCGCCGGCAGCTCTGCGCGCTCCAGCCGGCTGCGGGCGAGATCGAACAGCAGCGCCGGATCGCGCTCGGGCGCGAGCAGGCCGATGGTGAGCGTCGAGGCGGGATGGTCGTCGTGCTCGAAGCGCAGGTCGAAGCGCTGCACGCCGCCGTCGCGGCCGGCGAGGTAGGCGGCGAGATCCGCGGTCAGCCGACGCAGCGGGAACAGCAGCGCCTCGACCTGCTCGACGTCATAGGCAAGCTCGATGCGCGCCTCGAAGCGGTCGGGCGGCGCGTACAGCGGCAGCGGATCGGCGACGAGGCCGCGCAGTGCGTCGAGATGTTCGAGCAGGCCCGGGCCGAAGCGCCGCGCCAGCGCCGCGCGCGGCAGCGTGAACAGCTGGCCGAGTCGGCGCAGGCCCATGCCGCGCAGGGCCGCGGCCACGCCGGGATCGAGTTCGGCGGATTCGACCTCGACCTCGGCCAGCGCGCGCTGCTGTGCCTCGCGCGTGGCCAGCGCCAGGCCGTCGTGCACGCTGGCCAGCAGCCAGGCAGCGCGGGCATCGGGTGCCAGCACGATGCGATGGCTGAAACCGAGCCCACGCAGATCCTCGCGCAGGCGGCGGGCGAAAGCCGGCCAGGGACCGAACAGGCCGAGGCTGGCCTCGACCTCGAGCACCACGGCGTCATCGCCCAGCCGCGCCACCATGCCGCTGTAGCGGTAGGCCCAGGCGCAGAGCAGGTCGAGCAGGCGCGCCTGCTCGGCGGGATCGTGCTCGACCACGGCGAAGCGCGGCAGCAGCACCTGCGCCGCGGCCAGCGACAGCCCGGGACGCAGGCCGGCGGCGCGGGCAGCGGCGTTGGCGTCGACCAGCACCCGCCGCTGCGGCGGACCGCTGGCCAGCACCAGCGGCGAGTCAGCCGCCGGATGGCGACGGAGGACGCCATCGAGTGCCAGCTGCGGCAGGCGGACGCAGGACCAGAGCATGATGGTCAGCCGCAAACAGCACGCACGAGGACCGTAGAGCCGAGCTTGCCCGGCTGCGAGCCGCACAGCGCAGCAAGCTGCGCTCTACGGGGCAGGTCGCACGGCGCAAGGGACATGGCCGCTCAATGCAGCGTCGGCAGCGCGATCGGCCGCGTCGGCGGCAGGCCGCCGCGGCACTTCAGCACGCGGACCGCGGACGGCTGCGCGTCGATGCACAGGCGCAGTGCGGCCGGCGAGGACTGCGTCGCCTGGGTCAGCGGGCGGGTGCAGAAGCCCAGGCAGCGACCGCTTTCGGCGGCGACCTGCAGGCGACGCAGCACGCGTTCGTCGGCCTGTCGCGGCCAGCACAGCACGGCGCCGCAGCTGGCCGAGCGCAGCGCCTGCTCGGCCGCCCACGGCGCATCCGCCGGCCTGCAGTCGACCAGGTGCAGCCGCGCCAGATCGACGCCCGCCGCGCGCCAGGCCGCGGCATAGGGCCGATACGGCGGCGCGACCAGCAGCACCGGCGTGCCGGCACGCGTCAGACGCGCCACCGTCGGCAGCAGCAGGCGCAGTTCGCCGACGCCGTCGGCCGGGATCAGGATCTCGCTCAGCGCCGCCTGCGGCCAGCCGCCGCCGGGCAGCGCGGCATCGAGCGCGGCGAGGCCGGTCGGCTGCACGCCGGGCGTCGAGGTCGCCGGACGGCCGCGCCACAGCCGCGGATCGCGCAGCAGGGCATCGATCGAAGACACGCTGGCGGCCATCAGTCGATCCTCAGCACGCCGAGGTAGACGCCCTCGATGGCGAAATCGGCGACACCCGGATCGACCTCGATCGGCGCGTAATCGGGATTGCGCGGCATGAGGCGCAGGCGATCCGGACGCAGCTCCAGCCGCTTCACCGTCAGCTCGCCGTCGAGCCGCGCCACCACCGTCTCGCCGTCGCGCGCCTCCGGCGTGCGCTTCACCACCAGCAGGTCGCCGTCGAGGATGCCGTCGTCGCGCATCGAATCGCCGACCACCCGCAGCAGGCAGTCCGGGCGCTGCCGCCAGCCGCGCAGATCGACCGCGACCCAGCGCTGTACGCCGGCATCGGCGCCGATCGGCGATCCCGCCGCGACGCGTCCGAGCAGCGGCAGGCGCAGCGTCTCGACGCGCCGCCCGCTGCCCGGCTCGACCAGCCGGATACCGCGCGCCTTGCCCGGCAGCAGCTCGAGATGGCCCTTCGCCGCCAGCGCCTGCAGATGCTTCTGCGCCGCGCGGGTCTGGCGGAAACCGAAAGCCCGGGCGATCTCGGCCCAGGTCGGCGGCAGCCCGTCGGCGGCGATGCGCTCGCGGACGTAGTCGAGGATGGCCTGCTGGCGGGCGGTGAGGTCGGTCGACATGGTAATCATATTAGTACCTTTCGGGACGCACTGCGGCGTGAAATGCGACGAGCCGCAGGAAATGCGAAGCCCATCGCAGGGGTTGCGACAGGCTGTCCTCGCGGCGTCATCTTGCCGCCCCAGGCTGGGCTCCCCACCCGACGTACCCCGCCCATGCGCCTGCATCGCTCCGGCCTGCCGCTGCTCGTCCTCCTGCTGGCCGCCTGCGCGGAATCGCCCGCGCCCGCTCCGACCACGCCAGCCGCACCCGTCGCGGCCGACGGTCCGCCGGCCAAGCCGACGGACGATCGCGTCGACGGCCTGCGCAGCCGCGCCGACGCCGCACTGGCGGACGACCGGCTGTTCGAACCGGCCGACGACAACGCGCTGGCCTGGTATCTGGCTGCGCTCGACGCCGCCGCCGGCGACACGCCCGACGAGGACGCCCGCCGCGGTCGTCGGCTGAGCGATGCGCTCGGACAGGGCGACCGCCAGGACCAGCTGCGGCTGGCCCTGTCCGACCTGTTCCCCTATGGCCTGGTATGGGTGGAGCGGGCGATCGCCGCCAACCAGCGCGACGAGGCCGAGCGCGTGCTCGCCCTGCTCGAGCGCGCCCAGCCCGGCGCCCACTCGCTGCGGCGCCTGCGCGACCTGCTGGCGCAGCCGGCGCCGGCGACGCCTGCCGTGGCGACGACCGGGCGCGAGGCCGAGCCCGCACCGGCGCCGCGCCCGGCCACGACGACGTCACCGGCCATCACGTCAACGGAAATGCCCTCGCCCCCCGCCGCGCAGACGGGACCGATGGCGGCTGTGCCCGCCACCACCACGGCGCCGCCCGCCGACGAAGCACGCGGCGCGGCTCCCGATTCAGCCGCCGAAGTCGCCGCGCTGGCTGATGCACCCGCGCCGGCGAGCGCCACGTCGGCGATCACGCCCGGACTCGATGCTCCCGCCCGTACCCAGGCGAACGGCGCGGCGCTGCCCGCCGCGATCACCCGCGTCGCCCCGCGCTATCCGCCGCGCGCGCAGCGCCAGCGCATCGAGGGCTGGGTGCTGGTGGACTTCGTCATCCAGGCCGACGGCCGCGTCGACGATGTCCGCGTGCTCGCCGCCGAGCCCGCGGGCGTGTTCGACACCGAAGCCGTCGGCAGCATGCGCCGCTGGCGCTTCCAGCCGCCCGGCCAGCCGGTGCCGGCGCAGCGGCGCATCGAGTTCCGGCTCGGCGAGGGCTGAGCGGCGAGTGCACAATGTGAGGGGCGCATGGCGCGCAGCGCCATGCGACATCGCGAGAGTCACGTTGGCGACTGACCACCGTCTCGCCATGCGGCAACCGCCGCTGCTGCGAACCACCACTGATGTCCGACGCCTCGCCACCGACCTCGCCAATGTCGTCCGCCTCCACGCGCCGCCGGATTGCGCTGGCTGCAGGCATCCTGCCGCTGGTCCTCGCGGCGGCCATCGTGCTGGCGTCGCGCGATCCGGCGGCCGGCGGCACGGTCGCGGCACCGCTCGCCAGCGAATCGACCGCCGACGCTGCCGCGCCCGACGCCGTCATCTCCGCCGCTGACGTCGAGGCAGCTTCACCCGGCGATGCTGCTGCCGCAGCCGCCCGCACGACCCCCAGGGCCTTCGACTACCCGCCCCCGGACATCGCGGTGGCCGAGGTGATCGCGCAGCTCGATGCGCGCGCACGAGCAGGCGATGCGCAGGCGGCCTGCCGGATCGCGGCGGAGCTGCAGCGCTGCCGGCAACTCCAGGGCTGGAGCGAGCGCACGACCGATTACCAGATCGAGCGTCTGGCCAAGCAGTCGCTCGACGAAGCCACGCTGGACGCGCGCAGCCGCGACCTCGCCGAGGCCAACGCCTACAACGCGCAGGCCAAGCGCCACTGCGAGGGCGTCACGCTGACGCAGCTCAGGCGCGCCCCGCACTACCTGCTCGCCGCCGCGCGGGCAGGCCATGTCCCGTCCATGGTGGCGTTCGCGTCAGGTGGGCAGACCGACGCCGCCGCACTCGTGAGCGATCCGCAGCTCTACGCCGACTATCGTGCGCACGCCTGGCCGATGTTCCAGCGCGCCTTCGAGCTGGGCGAGCCGAGCGCTGCCCTGTTCTGGTCGATGCTCGGCACCCAGGGAGCGTATCTGCCGCTCACGGCGCTGGTTCCGGACGATTGGCCGTCGCGGAACGTCGCGCTGGCGCTCAGCCTCAGGCTGCAGCAGGAGCTGGCGCCGGACGAACCGATGCCCCGCCCCGACCAGATCGGCATCCGGCTCAATGACGCTGATTTCGCCGTCGCCGATGCACTGTATGCGCGCCACTTCGCCGATTCGCCGCGCATGGCGAAGTGGCGGAGCCTCGCGGCCGAACAGAAGCCGCGTGACCCGGATCGGGCTCATCGCTTCGAGGCACAGACCGGCCGCTGCGAGGACGAACTCGGCTGAGCCCCGGTCTCAGGGCAAGCCCAGCAACCCCATCGGCGCCCGCCCGCTGGCGGCGGTGATCACGCCGAGCACGCGGGCGGCTTCGGGGTCGAGCATGTCCCAGGTGAAGCGCCATGACCAGTTCTGGTCGTTCATCGTGCCGGGCGTGTTCATGCGGTGGCTGGCCGGCAGGCCGAGCACGTCCTGCAGCGGGAACACGGCGATGTTCGCCACCGAGTTGCAGCAGGCGCGGATCATCGCCCAGTGGATGTCGGCGTCGCCGGCCGGCAGGTAGCTGCCGGCGAAGGCGCGCTCGCGCGGGCTGGCGCTGTTCCACCAGCCGCGCACGGTGTCGTTGTCGTGGGTGCCGGTGTAGGCGATGAAGTGGCGCGTCCAGTTGTGCGGCAGGAACTCGTCGCGCGCGTCCGAGCCGAAGCCGAACTGCAGGATCTTCATGCCGGGGAAGCCGAAGTGGTCGCGCAGCTCGACCACGTCGGGCGTGATCAGGCCGAGGTCCTCGGCGACGATCGGCAGCTCGCCGAGCTGGCGGGCGATGGCGTCGAACAGCGCCTTGCCTGGGCCGGGCACCCACTCGCCCTGCTCGGCCGTCGGACAGCTCGCCGGTATCTCGTAGTAGCCGGCGAAGCCGCGGAAATGGTCGATGCGGAACACGTCGACCTGGTGAAGCGCGCGCCGCAGCCGCGCCGCCCACCAGGCGTAGTCCTCGGCCGCCATCAGCTTCCAGCGGTACAGCGGATTGCCCCAGCGCTGGCCGGTGGGCGCCATCGAATCCGGCGGGCAGCCGGCGACCACCGTGGGCTGGCAGTCGGCGTCGAGGAAGTACAGGTCCGGCCGCGCCCAGCAGTCGGCGCTGTGGTGGGCGATGAAGATCGGCAGGTCGCCCATGATGGCGACGCCGCGCTCGTTGGCGTAGCGCTTGAGCGCCACCGCCTGCTCGTCGAAGCACCACTGCACGAAGGCCCAGAAGCGGATCTCGGCGGCATGCACGATGCGGGCGTGCTGCAGCGCGCCGGCGTCGCGGTCGCGCAGCGGCGCCGGCCACTGCCACCAGGGCTGGCCGCCCTGCGCCGTCTCGATCGCCATGAACAGCGTGTAGTCGTCGAGCCAGTCGGCCTGCGCCGCGGACCAGGCGGCGAGACGCGCGTGCTGCTCGGGCGAGGCCAGCGACTCGAAGCCGGCCATTGCCTCGCGCAGTTGGCGCAGCCGCCACGGGACCACGCGGCCGAAGTCGACCCGCTCGACGGGAAACAGCGGACCGGCCGGTGCCGGCGGCGCCAGCCAGCCGGCGTCGACGAGTGGTTCGAGCGCCACCATCAGCGGGCTGCCGGCGAACGCCGACACGCTCTGGTAGGGCGAATTGCCCGGTCCGATCGGATTGGTCGGCAGCCACTGCCAAAGCCGCTGCCCGGCGGCCGCCAGCCAGTCGACGAAACGATAGGCATCGGGTCCGAAGTCGCCGATGCCGTGCGGGCCGGGCAGCGAGGTCAGGTGCAGCAGCACGCCGGCGCTGCGCTGGTGGAGATCGGTCATGTCGGGTTCCCGGCGGCCGGGCGGCCGCGGAGCAGGCGGAGGGAGCGTTCGGGGACGATGCATTCGCGGGGCGCCGGCGCCGCGGCGGCGGCGATGGCGCCGGCGCTGCAGAACAGCGGTGTCCACTCGCCGGGCGGCAGCAGGAAGCCGCGCGGCGTGGAATCAGGATTGAACAGCAGCAGCAGCGGATGCGCCTGCGGCTCGCCGGGGACCAGCTGGCAGGCCAGGGCGTGCTCGTGGGTAGCGTGCCAGTCGGCCAGCTGCATCGGCTGTCCGCCCGGCGTCAGCCAGAGCACGCCGGCCTCGCCGGCGGCATGCGGGTCTGCGACGAACCAGCGCGGGTGGCGCAGCAGCGGTTCGGCACGGCGCAGCGCGACGAGGCTCGCCGCCAGCGCGACGGTGTCGTCGTCGGCGCCGTCCCAGTCGAGCCAGCCGGTGGGATTGTCCTGGCAGTAGGCATTGTTGTTGCCGCCCTGGCTGTCGCCGAACTCGTCGCCGGCGCGCAGCATCGGCGTGCCCTGCGAGAGCAGCAGCGTCGCCAGCAGCGCGTGGCGCACGCGGCGGCGGGTCGTCTCGACGGCGGGATCGTCGCTCGGCCCTTCGACGCCGAAGTTGGCCGAGACCTCGCCGTCACGGCCGTCGCGGCCGTCCTCGCCGTTGGCCTCGTTGTGCTTGCGCGCGTAGCTGACCACGTCGCGCAGGGTGAAGCCGTCATGGCAGGCGACGTAGTTGACGCTGGCCACGGGCTGCCGCGCGCCGTGGTGGAACAGGTCGCTGGACGCGGTGACGCGGCGGGCGAACTCGCCGCGGGTCACCGGCCGGCCGAGCCAGTAGCCGCGCACGGAATCGCGGAACCGGTCGTTCCAGTCGAGAAAGCGGCCGGGGAAGCGGCCGACCTGGTAGCCGTCGTGGCCGCCGTCCCAGGGCTCGGCCACCAGCACCGCCTCGGCCAGCAGCGGATCCTGCTGCAGCGCGACGAACAGCGCCGCCTGCGGATCGAAGCCGTGCGGACCGCGGCCGAGCACCGGCGCGAGGTCGAAACGGAAGCCGTCGACGCCCCAGGCCTGCATGGCGTGGCGCAGCGCGTCCATGGCGAAGCGCACGACCTGCGGTCGCGTGAAGTCCAGCGTGTTGCCGCAGCCGCTGGCGTTGTCGTAGCGGGCGCGATCGTCCGCCAGCAACCGATACCAGCCGGCGTTGTCGAGTCCGCGAAAGCCGAGCGTCGGGCCGAGCTCGTCGCCTTCGGCGGTGTGGTTGAACACCACGTCGATCAGCACCTCGATGTCGTGCCGGTGCAGCATGTCGACGGTGCGGGCGAAGGCGGCGTCGAGCGCGCCCGGCGCAGCGCCGCGCTCGCCGAAGCGCGGATCGAGGCAGAAGAACGCCAGCGTGTTGTAGCCCCAGTAGTTGCCCAGCCCGCGTCGCGCCAGCGCCGGCTCGTCGAGCGCGTGGTGCACCGGCAGCAGCGACAGCGTGGTCACGCCCAGCCGACGGAAGTGGGCGATCGCCAGCGGATGCGCCAGCGCCTCGATGCGTCCGCGCAGCGTCTCGGGCAGGCCCGGCAAGCGCATCGAGAAGCCGCGCGCGTGCAGCTCGTAGAGCACGCGCTCGGCCGGACGATGCCGCGGCCGGTTGCCGGACGCGGGGACGGCCTCGACCGCCGGCATCACCCGCGCCTTCAGCGCGTGCACGCCGTTGTCGCGCGCGTCGAAGGAGCGCGCGCCGTCGGGATGGCCCAACGCGTAGCCGTAATGCAGGTCGGACCCGTCGAAGCGACCGACCACGTGCCGCGCATACGGGTCGAGCAGCAGCTTGTTGGGATTGAAGCGATGGCCATGTTCGGGCGCGTAGGGACCGTGCGCGCGATAGCCGTAGACCAGCCCCGGCGCCGCGCCCGGAAGGAAGCCGTGGAAGCAGCCGTGGTCGGGTCCGAACAGGTCGATGCGGCGCAGCTCGCGGGCGCCCGACGGGTCGAACAGGCACAGTTCGATGCGCTCGGCGTGCTGCGAGGCGACGGCGAACTCCACGCCGCCCTCGCGAACGCAGGGGCCCAGCGCGCTGCCGCGCGCTTCGACCAGCGGACAGGAGAGCGCGCGGGTCATGCCGGCAGCAGGAACACGGTGGCCAGCGGCGGCAGCCGCAGGCGCAGCGCGCGGCGCTGGCCGTGCGCTGCGACGTCGATCGCTTCGAGTGCGCCCGCACCGTTGCCGAGATCGCTGCCGCCGTAGTGCCGGGAATCGCTGTTGAGCGCCTCGCGCCAGCGCGTCGGCAGGTCGTCGGCGAGGCCGAGCAGGTAGTCCTCGCGCGGCACCGGCGTGAAGTTGCACACCACGACCGCCACGCCGCCTTCGCCGTCGCGACGCAGCCAGGCCAGCACCGAGCATTCGGCGTCGGCGGCGTCGATCCACGCGAAGCCCGCGGCCTCGCAGTCGCGCCGATGCAGCGCCGGCGTTCTGCGATACAGCGCGTTCAGATCGCGGACGAGTCGCTGCACGCCGGCATGGCGCGGGTCCTCGAGGCAGGCCCAGGGCAGCTCGACGTCGTGGTTCCACTCGCCCGGCTGGGCGAACTCCTGGCCCATGAACAGCAGCTTCTTGCCGGGATGGCCCCACATGAAGCCGTAGTAGGCGCGCAGGTTGGCGAAGCGCTGCCAGTCGTCGCCGGGCATCCTGCCGAGCATCGAGCCCTTGCCGTGGACGACCTCGTCGTGCGAGATCGGCAGGATGAAGTTCTCGCTGAAGGCGTAGACCAGGCCGAATGTGAGCTTGTCGTGATGCCAGCGCCGATGCACCGGATCCTCGTGCATGTAGCGCAGCGTGTCGTTCATCCAGCCCATGTTCCACTTGTAGTGGAAGCCCAGTCCGCCGGCCGAGGTCGGCGCGGACACGCCGGGAAACGCGGTGGACTCCTCGGCGACGGTGATCGCGCCGGGCAGATCGGCCCCCACCTGCTCGTTGAGGCTGCGCAGCAGGTCGATCGCCTCGAGGTTCTCGCGGCCGCCGTGGACGTTGGCGATCCATTCGCCGGCCGGACGCGAATAGTCGCGATACAGCATCGACGCCACCGCATCGACGCGCAGGCCGTCGACCGCATGGCACTCGAGCCAGTAGCGCGCGCTGCCGACCAGGAAGGCGCGCACCTCGCTGCGACCGAAGTTCGGGATCAGCGTGTTCCAGTCGCGATGGAAGCCCTCGCGCGGATCGGCGTATTCGTAGAGCGCGGTGCCGTCGAAACGGGCCAGCCCGTGGTCGTCGGCGGGGAAATGCGCCGGCACCCAGTCGAGCAGCACGCCGAGACCCTGCGCGTGGCAGGCGTCGACGAAGCGGTCGAAGCCGGCCGGGTCGCCGAAGCGCGCGCTCGCCGCATGCAGGCCCAGCGTCTGGTAGCCCCAGGAGCCGTCGAACGGATGCTCGCTGATCGGCAGCAGCTCGAGGTGGGTGAAGCCGAGGTCGGCCGCGTAGCGCGGCAGCGCCGCGGCCAAGTCGTCCCAGCGCGGGAAGCGGCCGTCGGGGCGTCGCCAGCTCGGCGCATGGACTTCGTAGACGCTGATCGGCGCATCGCGCCGGTTGGCCGCGGCGCGCCCGGCAGGCAGCGCGCGCGGCTGCGGCGGCGGCGCGACGATGCTCGCGGTGGCGGGGCGCAGCTCGGCGCGGCGCGCATACGGATCGGCCTTCAGCGGCAGCAGCGCGCCGTCCGGACCGAGCAACTCGAACTTGTAGCGGTCGCCCACGGCGGCGCCGGGAATGAAGATCTCCCACACGCCGGCGGCATGGCGCAGGCGCATCGGATGGCGGCGCCCGTCCCAGCCGTCGAAATCGCCGACCACGCTGGCGCGCCGCGCGTTCGGCGCCCACACGGCGAAGCGCACGCCGTCGATCCCGCCGACGCTGACCGGATGCGCGCCGAGCAGACGCCACGGGCGCGAATGGCGACCCTCGTGGAAGGCGACCAGCTCGGCCTCGTCGAGCTGCGGACCGAAGGCATAGGCGTCCGCCGACTCGCTTTCCGCAGCACCCGGCCAGCGCACGCGCAGCCGATAGTCGAAGCGCTTGCGGCGACGCGGTATGGCCGACTCGAACAGGCCGTCGGCATGCCTTCGGGCGAGACTGGCGAGCGCGCGCCCGCTGGCGGCATCGATCACGTCGACCGACTCGGCGCCCGGCAGCAGCGCACGCAGCCACAGCCGCCCGTCGCCGTCCGCGTGCAGTCCCAGCACGGCGAAGGGATCGGGATGGCGCGCGCCGACCAGCGCCGCGATGTCGGTGTCAGCCAGCATGCCGTCGGCGCAGTTCCTCGGCGGCGACGGCGCGGGCGCGCTCGACCGACCACACCTCGGCGGCGTACTCGGCCACCGTGCGGTCGGTCGAGAAGCGACCCATGCCGGCGATGTTGCGCAGCGCGCGCGCCGCCCAGCCGGCGCGATCGCGCCACGCGGCGTCGACCTCGGCCTGCGCGCTCACGTAGGCAGCGAAGTCGGCCAGCAGGCAGTAGCGGTCGCGATTCAGCAGGCCTTCGACCAGCCCGCGATGGCGCGCCGGCTCGCCCGGCGAGAACTCGCCGCGGGCGATGGCGTCGAGCACGCGGCCGAGCGCCGGCTGTTCGGCGACGACCGCGCGCGGGTCGTAGCCGAGCCGCTGCAGCGCATCGACGTCGGCGGCGCGCAGGCCGAACAGGAACAGGTCATCGGCGCCGATCGCCTCGGCCATCTCGATGGTGGCACCGTCCCAGGTGCCCAGCGTGCAGGCGCCGTTGAGCGCGAGCTTCATGTTGCCGGTGCCCGAGGCCTCGGTGCCGGCGGTCGAGATCTGCTGCGACAGGTCGGCGGCCGGCATGATCGCCTCAGCCAGCGACACGCCGTAGTTGGGCAGGAACACCAGCTTCAGCGCGCCGCCGACGCGCGGGTCGGCATTGACCACGCGGGCGATGTCGTGGGCGAGCTGGATCACCTGCTTGGCGAGCTGGTAGGCCGAGGCCGCCTTGCCGGCGAGGATCACCGTGCGCGGCACCCAGCCGCGGCCTTCGGGTCCTTCGGGCCGCTCGAGGATCGCCTGGTAGCGCGCCACGACCTGCAGCAGGTTGAGCAGCTGCCGCTTGTACTCGTGGATGCGCTTGACCTGCACGTCGAACAGGCTGGCCGGATCGACGACGATGCCGAGGTCGCGGCGGATGCGCGCCGCCAGCCGCTCGCGCGCCAGCCGCTTGACGGCGAGGAAGCGGGCGCCGAGCTGCGCGTCGCCGGCGAGCGGGCGCAGTCGCGCCAGCGCGCCGAGATCGCGCCGCCAGCCGCCGCCGATGGCCTCGTCGAGCAGCGCCGACAGCGGCGCGTTGGCCTGCTGCAGCCAGCGCCGCGGCGTGACGCCGTTGGTGACGTTGATGAAGCGACCCGGGAACAGCCGCGCGTGGTCGGCGAACAGGGTCTTCTGCATAAGCTCCGAATGCAGCGCCGCGACGCCGTTGACGCGATGGGACGCGACGACCGCGAGCCCGGCCATGCGCACGCGACGCTCGCCGCGCTCGTCGATCAGCGACATGCGCTGCACCAGCGCCTCGTCGCCCGGCGCGCGCAGCCGGATCTCGTCGAGCAGGCGCTGGTTGATCTCGTAGATGATCTCGAGGTGGCGCGGCAGCAGCGCCTCGAACAGGCGCAGCGGCCAGGTCTCGAGCGCCTCGGGCATCAGCGTGTGGTTGGTGTACGAGGTCGCCTGGCGGACGATCGACCAGGCCTCGTCCCAGCCGAGGCCGTGCTCGTCGACCAGCAGGCGCATCAGCTCGGCCGGCGCCAGCGCCGGATGGGTGTCGTTGAGATGGATGGCGTTGCCGAGGCCCAGCGTGGGCAGCCGCCCGCCCTCGGCGAGATGGCGGGCGATCAGGTCCTGCAGCGAGGCGCTGACCAGCAGCGCCTCCTGCTTCAGCCGCAGCACCCGGCCGGCCTCGGTGCTGTCGTCGGGGTACAGCACCCAGGTCAGCGCATCGGCCTGCAGCTCGGCGGCGCCGGCGGCGGCGAGGTCACCGCGCGACAGCGCCGCGAAATCGAGCGGCACGGCGGGGCGTGCCTGCCACAGGCGCAGCGTGGCGACGCGCTCGCCGGCATGTGCCGGCACCACGAAGTCGAAGGCGTCGGCCTGCACGCGCTCGGCCGGCAGCCAGCGGCGTCCGCTGCCCTCGCCCACCACGCGGCCGCCGAAGCCCACCGTGCAGGTCAGCCCGGGGCGTGCATGCATCCACAGGTCACCGTCACGCAGCCAGTCGTCGGGCCGCTCGACCTGCCGACCGTCCTCGATCGACTGGGCGAACATGCCGAAGCGATAGCGCAGTCCGTAGCCGAATGCCGGAAGGGCCTGCTCGGCGAAGGCATCGAGGAAGCAGGCCGCGAGCCGGCCGAGCCCGCCGTTGCCGAGCGCCGCGTCCGGCTCGGCCTCGAGCACGTCGGCCAGCGCCAGTCCGTGCACGGACAGCGTCGACTCGAGCGCGCCGCGCAGGCCGAGCGCAGCGACCGCATTGCCCAGCGCGCGGCCCATCAGGAACTCCATCGACAGGTAGTGCACGCGCCGGCAGCCGGCGTCGCGCGGGCGCGTCGCATCGGCGCCCTGCGTGCGCGCCCATCGCTCGGCCAGCAGGCTGCGACACGCCGCCGCCGCGGCGCGCAGCGCGGCGACCTGCGGACGCAGGGTCGCCGACTGCGCGAATTCCGCCGCGAACAGCGCGTGGAAGCGGTCGCCCAGCCCGGTGGTCGGATCGGCGGCGATGTCGGTGGCAGTCTGGGACACGCTTCGGCGCTTCCTTGTGGTGGGCGTGGACTGGCGCGCGGAGCCCGGCACCGTGAATCAAGAGGCAGGTGGGAGGCGCCCGTCCTCCAGAGGACGCCCGCCCGACCTGCCATGACGCGCATGCAGGCGACGGCCGCCGGCAACCCGGCGCCTTCACGCAGGGAGCGCGCGTGCCGACTTTATCGCCGCCACCTGCCCACGCCGCGCCCATGCAAACGTATTCATCACGTCCGTGCGCGTGCCAAAGCGCCTGCTGCGGCGCAGCGTGGCAAGGTTCCGCAGCGCATCCCATCGGGCCCCACGATGCAGACCTGGATCATCACCGGCGCCAGCCGCGGCCTCGGCGCCGCCCTGGCCGAGACCTTCGCCGCGCGCGGCCACCGCGTGCTCGCCTGCGCCCGCGACGCCGCCGTCCTCGACGCGCTGGTGGCGCGAATCCCCGGCATCGTCCCCTGCCCGCTCGACCTCGCCGATCTCTCCGCCCTGCCCGCCCGCATCGACGCGCTGCTCGCCGCGCACCCGCCGATCGACGGGCTGATCAACAACGCCGGCATCGGCGCCTATCGCCCTTTCCTCGACCACGACGTCGACGCCCTGCGCGCGGTCATCGACGTCAATCTCAGCGCGCCGATGCTGCTCTGCCGCGCCGTCCTGCCCGGCATGATCGACCGCCGCCGCGGCCACATCGTCAACATCGCCTCCGACCTCGCCCGCCGCCCGCTGGCCAACATGGCCGCCTACGTCGCCAGCAAGCACGGCCTCGCCGGCTTCAGCCACTCGCTGCTGCGCGAGGCGCGACCGCACGGCGTGCGGGTCAGCCTGGTGAACCCGGGAATCATCGATACCGGATTCGGCGGCGCCGAGCCGGGCAGTCGCGACCCGGCTGGCGCGCTTTCGCCGGGTTCGCTGGCGAACCTGGTGCTGCAGATGGTGGAGCAGCCTTGGCCGGTGGTGGTGGATGAGATTTCGGTGCATCCGCTTGGGCAGGGGGAGTTCTAGCGCGAGGGCGCGCGCGGGCGCCCTCGACCCTTTCCGTCGGGCCTGCCAGCGTTCAGAGGCGCAGAGCTTTCACGGCCGTTCGGGCCGCTAGCAGCTTTCTTTCGGTTGGCCGCGGACGCTTCTGAGGCTTTCGTTCCGGCGTTTGGCCGGCTCGCATCGGAGGAGAGCTTTCACGGCCCTTCGGGCCGCGAGTTACTTTCTCTTGACTCGCCAAGAGAAAGTAACCAAAGAGAAGGCGACCCGACTGTCGCGCCGACGCCGCTTTGCGGCGCCGGTGCCCTGCGCTACTCGCCGCCGATCGGCCGGCGCGAACTCGGCCATCCATGGCCTCGGACATGCGCGCCTTTCCCCGATCGTCGGCTGCGTTGCTCGGCTCGACAGACGGGATGCTCAAACGCTCGCACACCCTTACCGCGCGGTCTTGCTGGCTTCTGCGGCCAGGATGGCCGCCAAACGGGGCCCCTG
>VFQU01001309.1_pt1 | contig 15234 bp, 15 predicted proteins | sample 3512311 | NCBI WGS metagenome assembly VFQU01 (sample SAMN10412377, study PRJNA504923) | tailings metagenome | isolation source: Relicate 3 Philex TSF3 active mining site | place: Philippines: Tuba, Benguet | collected 2017-08-29
ACGAAGCGTTCCCGTCAGCTTGCGCACCATCAGAAATACGACTGCGCCCACTCCCAGGGCCACCAGATTCAAAGTCAGAATAATCCAGAAGCCCACATTCGCCGTCGTTGCCGCGTTCTGACTCAGCTGTTCCAGTTGCCTGGCCTGATAGTCCGCCAGCTTACGCCCCGATTCATTCAACTTCACGAGGTGGGGCAACAGACGTTCGTTGAGCAGTGCGATCGCCTGATCCATCTTCTCTTCCTGCATCAGGCGGCGCAGTTCCTCGTGTTGCCCCCTCACCGCTTCGAAGGTGGACTGCAACGCCGCGACTTCGCCCGCCGCCGAAGTATTCTTCACGCCGGCTGTGTACTCCCTCACTAGCTGTTCCAGTGAGCTCTGTGCTTTCGCAAAGCGATTTCGCATGGCGTCGGCCTGCCCTGTCTGTTGCAGCATCATGGCAAAGGCCAGGCCGCGCTCGGCGGCCTCCATCTCGGTGGCCTCCTGCCCGATTGAGCTAGCCACACTCCGCATCCGGGCCTGAACCGTTACGGCCTCCTCCATCGCGTCTCCGAGACGGTAGTTGACGATTAGGGCCCCGGCGCCTACGACGAGGGCAAGAGCAATGAGCAGAGCGACGCTGCCGATTAGTTTACTGCTGGCACTGGTTTGCATGAGCGATTTCCAACCTCCCTGTTGTTTCTGATGGCTACTGCTTGAATGTGAAGCGCAGATTGGCCACCGCCGCCGCCGGCTTCCCATCTTCCGTGAAGGGGTTGAACTTCCAGTCCTTCAGCGCTTTCACCACTGGCGCGGAAAGCATTGGGTTGCCAGTCACTACCTTGACATCAGCCACGTCGCCGCTTTCCGAAATCTTGACTTCCACCTCGACATCCCCCTGTATGCGCATCTGCTTGGCCATGGGGCTGTATTCCGGGTTTGTGCGCTTCACCGCATTCTTCACTGCATCGCTGTGATTGACGCGAACATCAGCTGCCAGCGGCAGCGCCGAAAGGCAAACACACAAAGCCATCCATCGAATCATCATCGGTATTCTTCTCTCTCTCTTTCTGTTTCCCAAAAGGGTTTCTTCAGGTCGTATCGAACGGCGGCGAAGAGTCTTGAGCGAAATCTTGCCTCAAGCACGAGATTCCGGCGCCCGCCGTATTGCCTGATCAATGCCCTGGGCGATCCGGTCGAGCGGCTGCACCTCCCGCACCCCGCCCGCCGCCTTGGCTTCGCGCGGCATGCCGTACACTACACAGCTCGCCTCATCCTGCGCGATCGTCCAGGCCCCCGCGTCAAACATGCGCCGCATCCCCTGGGCTCCGTCATTTCCCATCCCGGTCAGAATCACACCCACGGCGTCGGCCCCGGCCGCCTGCGCCACCGAGCTGAACAGAATGTCCACGCTCGGTCGCTGATAGCAAACCAGCGGCCCGTCCTTGACTGCCACCCGGTAGCCCGCCCCCGCCTGCTTCTGCACCAGCATGTGCAGGTTGCCCGGCGCAATCAGTACCTGCCCCGGGCGAATCAGATCCCCGTCCGCGGCCTCTTTCACTTCCATGGGCAGGATCTGGTTCAGTCGCTGGGCAAAGGCCCGGCTGAAGCCCGCCGGTATGTGCTGGGTAACCACAAACGGCGGACAATCCGCGCCAAATCGGCTCAACAGACTTTCCACCGCTTGGGTGCCTCCGGTGGACGAACCCACGGCCACCAGATGGCGGTAAACCGGAGCGCCAGCGTTGCTCACAGTGTTCGGAATGCCCACCGCTGCCACTGGACGATTCCGGCGCCTGACCTGACTGGAGGCAGCCAGCCGCACCTTGGCGGCCAGTTGCTCGCGCAGCTCTCCCACCGAGTACGGTCCATTCGGCTTGCCCAGAACTTCCACGGCGCCCAGGCGCAGTGCCTCCACGGTGGCGGCGCATCCAGCCTGACCGAGTGAACTGATCACGATGACCGGCAGCGGCTGGTAATGCATGACCCGCTTCAGAAAGTCGAGGCCATTCATCCGGGGCATTTCAATGTCGAGGGTGACCACGTCCGGCCGCAAGGCCAGAATCTTGTCCCGCGCCACAAACGGATCCGGCGCCGTGCCGACTACCTCGATGTCACCTTCGCCTCCCAGGGCCTCAGACAGTAGCCGCCGTACGACCGCGGAATCGTCCACAATCAGCACCCGGATGCGATGGCCCGGACTCGATGCTGACAACTCCATCTCAGTGTGCTGGCCTCCCTGCCGCCTCGATTTCAAAATGCAAGGCAAGCAAGCCTTCTTCCACGCGCAACAACAATGCGGACTCGGTAGCCGGCAAGGCCGGCGCTACCGCATGGGGTTCGCTCAGGTGGAATATGGCTCCAGTATCGAGCCGGCTCAGCAGCGTGCCGCAGACCATATTGGCCAGCTCGGACAGAACACTCCGCGCTTCTACAGGCGTGCTCTCCGCTCCATAGAAATTCGCCGCCAGCCGCCCGGCTACTTCCTGGTCAACCGTCAGGCTGAGTTGGCCGGTGGCCGCTCCCTGAAACCGCAGCGCCACACCCAACCGCTCCGCGCCCTCGTCTACAGGGTCGTCAAAGGGTTCGGCCTCGGCAAAAAACATCGTTGCCAATACTTCTTCCGCCGCCTTCTCGAGGCAGCCAGCAATTGTCTGGGGTTCAAAAACTGAATTCATCGGCGAATGCTCCATCCTCCGTTCCGCTTCCGACGAGAACCCCTTCCGGATTCACGCCCAGTACCCGCTCAATCTCCGCACGCAGCACTTCCGGAGTAAATGGCTTGGTCACATAGCCTTGCGCGCCCAGATGGGCCAGCCGTTCGCGCCGCGCTGTCGTCGCATCCGTCGAGACGACAATCACCGGTACGCTCGCCAGGTGCTCATGCACTCGCAGCGCCGCCACCAGCGCCTCGCCATCCATCCGCGGCATGTTGATGTCGGTCATCACCACATCCACCCACTCATGTTCCAGTTGGGCCAGGGCTTCCTCCCCATCCCCGGCTTCGAGATAGCGTCCCACGGCAAAGCCGGAAACTTCAATCACGCGCCGCACAAAGCGCCGCATCGCGGGCGAATCGTCCACAATCATGACGTCAAAGGCCATTGCTCATTCCTCCTGCCACGCCTGCTTGCCTCAGGCGCATTGCGCCAACCCTAGTTCGCGGGCTGCCGCGCCCGCTTCCTGCAACAGCAGACGGCCGCTGCCCACCTCGAGCCGCAAGGTGCGGGACACGTTTCCGCCCACTTCCTCGGCATGAATCAGCACTCCCGCCTTCCAGAAAATCTTCTTCAGCGCCAGATAGTTTCGCTTACCAATGTTGAAGACCCCGTCTCCGTCGAGCACCTGCGCCCCGCCGGCGATCCGCACAATCAGTCGCCGTTTCTCGGCTCCCATTTGATAGGCGCTACGGAAGAGATGGGGAATTCCCGTATCCGCATACAGCGCCGGATTCGCCTTTGCTTTCGCCGGGTCACTGGCCGACTCCGGAAGCATGAAGTGCAGGAGCCCGCCCACGCGCGCCACCGGATCCCAGATTGCCACCCCTATGCAGGAGCCCAGCCCATAGGTCACCAGCGTTTCAGCCGGGTCTGCCGTCAATCGGACATCGCCTACCCCTACGGCAATCATGACCTTTTCGCTCCTCCGGCCCGCCGCCGGTACACGGCTACCTGAACATGTTCGAGGTCATGCTGGATGCCATTCAGGCTTTCCGAGTGGCCCACGAACAGATAGCCCCCGGGTTCCAGTAACTGGCTGATAGCGCCTACCAGGCGCTCCTGGGTCGGGCGATCAAAGTAGATCATGACGTTGCGCAGAAAGATCAACGGAAACGGACCCATCACCGGCAGCGGTTCCATCAGATTCAGGCGCGCAAAGCGGATGCGCTCCCGCACCTCGGGCCGGAACCGGTACTTCCCACTTTGTTCACCCCGGCCTCGCAAAAGATAGCGGCTGCGCCAGGCTGCATCCATTTGCCGGAAACGATCCTCCGGATAGATACCCTGCCGCGCCATCTCGAGCACCCGGGTGGAAAGATCGGTGGCCAGCACCTGACCACGCACCGCACTGCCCCCACTCTCCTCGAGCAGTGTCACCGCGATCGAATACGGTTCCTCCCCGGATGAGCAGGCTGCTGACCAGATGGTGTAATCGCTACGCCGCTGCAAGTCCGGCAGAATCCGCTCCCGCAGAAATTCAAAGTGCGCCGGCTCCCGGAAAAAGCTGGTGTGGTTGGTTGTGATCGCATCGAGAAAGTCACACTCGAGCTCACCACCCGCATCGCGCTGTACCGCGGCAAAGTAGGCTTCCACCGACGGGTAGCCCAGCGCCCGCGTGCGCTTCCACAGCCGCGCCGCCACCATCTCCCGTTTGCTTTCCGGTAACTCGATGCCCGCCAGGCGGTAGGTATAGGCCCGTACTTCGCCCAGCAGGCGCGGGCTCAATTGCGCCGCGGCGTGACTTAGCTGCAGTCCCGGATTCATCCGTGCAATACGCTTTCCCGCAGTTCCGCGCAGTGGCGGTTCCGGTCCGTGTAAATTGCTTCGAGGTCGAGTATCAATCCCACCCGGCCGTCACCCAGAATCGCGCCACCGGCGATTCCCGGCGTGTTCTTCAAACTGGCGCCCAGGCTCTTGATGACCACTTCCTGCTTGCCGATGAACTCATCCACCATCATCACGAAGCGTCGCCCTTCGGTTTCCGCCACAATCAGCAGCGACTCTTCCACCACCTCATTCTTCGGCCTCACCCCCAGTGAGCGATACAGCCGGATCAAGGGCAGCAATTGATTGCGCACCATCACCATTTCGCCGCGCCCCTGCACGGTGGAAACCTGTTCCGGCAATGGCCGGAACATCTCGTGCACCGAGAAGATCGGCAGAATGTACCGCTCCCGGCCCACTCCCACCACCAGCCCCTCCACGATCGCCAGCGTCAAGGGGAGCTTCAGAAAGAAGGTGGTTCCCTTTCCGGGTGTGGACTGGATGTCGATCTTCCCTCGCAACTTCTGGATCTGTTTCTTGACCACGTCCATCCCCACGCCACGCCCTGAGATGTCGGTGATCTTTTCGGCCGTGGAAAAGCCCGGCTCAAAGATCAACTGGAAAATCTCGGAATCGGCCAGATAGGCGCCCTCGGCCACCAGCCCCCGTTCGCGTGCCTTGGCGAGAATGCGGTCCTTGTTCAGGCCGCGCCCGTCGTCATTGATTTCGATCTGGATGTGATCAGCCTGCCGGTAAGCCTTCAGCTGCACCGTGCCGCACGGCGGCTTGCCTGCCATTGTCCGGTCGGCTGGGGCTTCAATGCCGTGATCGATCGAGTTGCGCACCATGTGCATGATCGGGTCAGTCAGTTCCTCGATGATCGTCTTGTCGAGTTGCGTGTCTTCCCCAACCAGCTCGACTTCCGCCAGCTTGCCCGCCTTCTTCGACGTGTCCCGCACCAGCCGGTTTACCCGCTGAAACAGCGTGCCAACCGGGATGAGGCGAGTGGCCATGGCCACCTTCTGGACTTCCTCGGTCACCCGCCGCAGCTGATTCAGATTCCGCTGCAGGCGGGAGTTCTTCGTCGCGGCCAGTTCCGGGTCCAGGCGCACCATCGATTCGGCAATCACCATCTCGCCCACCATATCCAGCAGATAGTCCAGCTTGGCGGTGTCGACACGAATGGAGTGCGTATCAGCAGATGTGGTTTTGCGCTTGGCCTCGGCTGGGGTTTCAGCCGTTGCCTTATCGGGTGGGGTCACCACCGGCGCCACCGATGCCACCGGCGCCACCTGTGCCACTGAAGCCACCGGCTCCCCTTTGGTCGGCGCTTCCACCAAATTTGCCGAAACCTCCACTGGCGCCCCAGGCAATGCCGGCGTCGCTGTCGGCACCAGACCGGCCGGCGCCGGGGAATCGGATCCCCCGGGGTGGATGGCCGCCCTTACGCGCTCCAGCAGCGCCGCCACGTCGCGTGGCGGATTCACCGCCCGGCCGTGCAACTGCGCCTCAATCCGCTCCACCTCGTAACCGACAAAGTCGGCACTTTCCAGCGTCAAGTCAATCAACGCCGAGCTCATCACCAATTGCCCGTTACGGGCCAGATCCAGAATCGTCTCCACCTCATGGGCGAGCGACTGTATGTCCGCAAACTCCAAAAAACCAGCCAGACCCTTGATGGTATGAAAACTGCGAAAGATCGAATGGAGGATGTCCGGTTTACCCGGCTCCTTTTCGAGCCCCAACAGGCCTGCCTCCACGTTTTGCAAATGCTCTCTCGCCTCGAGCACAAAGTCGCCCACCAGTTCCGGATCCTGATTCAGGGCACTCGAAGTTGCTGCCACCGGTGCTGCCGGGGCCTGCCGCGCCTCTCCCAGCAGCGTGCGCAACCGGTCCAGCCCCGCCTCGAAGGCGCCGCGCAATTCCGCATCCGACCACGATCCCCCCGCGGCCAGATTCGCCGCCGCCGTTTGCCGCAGCTGCGCCGCAACCGCCGCTGCCTCGCTGGGCAGCGCCATGCTGCTCAACAGGGCCAGCGTCTCCTCGGTGCTGGCGCTTTCCTCCAGCATGAACTGTGTTGCCGCCTTTTCGAGCAAGGCAAGGATTTCTGCTTCCGGCATCGATGCTCCCTTCTGCTTCCCGCCCCCTTGTGTCAGCTCACCATCTGGCCGAGCGCACGCAGGTCCTGATGGGTCATCACCTGGTCAATATCGAGCAGAATTTTCACCTTGCCCTTTACCTTGGCCATCCCCAGCAACCCCGTCGTATTCACCTCTCCCCCAAAATCCGGCGTGTCCTCAATATCCGCTGGCGCCAGATTCAAAACCTCATTCACGCCATCCACAATCGCCCCGATCAGCAGTGTCCCCGCCTCGCTGTCTACCTCCGTCACAATAATGCAGGTCCGTTGCGTGTACTCCGTCTCCGACATGCCAAACTTGCGCCGCAAGTCAATCACCGGTATCACCTTGCCCCGCAGATTGATTACGCCCTTGGTGTAAGCCGGCGTGTGCGGCACCGCCGTGATTTCCTGCAGCCCCATGATTTCGCGAACTTTCAGCACCTGTATGCCGAATTCTTCGCTCCCCAGGTGGAACGCCAGATACTTTCCGGCGCGATCTTCTTTGCTCTTCAGCGGCGCATCCATGACGGCGGTGGACATTTCGTGGTTCCTCTTTCGATACGGGTATCGTGGCGGTCAGGCCAAGTCTTTTTCAGCCATGACCGCTTCCTCTGCCTTATCGCTCGAAAACCAGTTTTCGTGAGTCTTGCCGCAAAACAGAAAGGCGGCCTCTTCCCATGAAGAGACCGCCAGATTCTTGGTGCGGAGGACAGGACTTGAACCTGCACGGTGTTACCCGCTAGCACCTCAAGCTAGTGCGTCTGCCAATTCCGCCACCTCCGCAGGTGACAAATTCTAGTGTACTACGATTGCCGGGGCAGTCCGGCGGGGAAACTATTTCTTCTCCGGCGTAACCGGCAGTTCCTTGCCAATCTTCACGGGCACGGGCTGACCGGACTTTTCCGCATCTTTCGGGATTTCGATCTCGAACTTCTTCTGAACGTTACCCTTTTCGTCCACCAGTTCCACGGCCGGGCCTTGCGAAGCCGGTGCCTGCTCCACCTGCGCCGGCGCGGGCAGCTTCGTGCGGTCCAGAACCGTTCCGCCAGCGCTATCCGCTCCCGACTTCGTGGCCAGAATGGCCAGGGTCAGACTCGTCACCATGAACAGTCCGGCGGCCGCGGTGGTTACCTTGGTCAGCACTGTCGCCGCCGCACGCGGTCCGAATGTCGTCTGCGAACCCATGCCGCCAAAGGCGCCGGCCAGGTCTGCCGCCTTCCCGCTTTGCAGCAAAACAACCCCGATGAGAATCAGGCAGACAATGACGTGAAGAATAGTGACAAGAATTACCATGTTCGTTTCCAGTGGGCCTGCTCGCGCAGTCCCTCATTCTCTCTTAGCATAACGAATCCTGCGCCAAAATGTCGCCACAGCGCTAACCCAGCCATTACAATAGGAGTTTCCCTGGATTTTTCTCGAAGGAGTAATCATGGCCAAACGGCGCATTGGTATTTTGACGGGCGGTGGCGACGTCCCCGGTCTCAATTCAGTCATCAAGAGTGTCACCTACCGCGGCCTCGAACTGGGCATCGAGGTAGTCGGCATCCGGCGGGGCTGGGAAGGGCTCACCCACCTCAATCTCGAGGAGCCCGCCAGCCGTGAGCGCTATGTGCTCGAACTCAACCGCGAAAACACCCGCACCATCGATCGCACGGGCGGCACCTTTCTGCACTCCAGCCGGACCAACCCTTCCAAAATGAAAAAGGTCCCCGATTTCCTGGCCGGCGAAACCTTCCCCAGCCGCGAGATCACCAAAGACGGCCAGACCAGCACCGTCTATGACATGAGCCCCCGCGTGCTGAAGAATCTCGAGTCCCTGGGTCTCGATTACCTGGTGGCCATCGGCGGTGATGACACCCTCAGCTACGCTGCCCGTCTCGACCAGCTCGGCTTCAAAGTCGTCGCCATCCCCAAAACCATGGACAACGACGTCCGCAATACCGAGTACTGCATTGGCTTCTCCACGGCCATCAGCCGCGCCATGGACGCCATCCAGCGCCAGCGCACCACCGTCGGCTCGCATGAACGCATCGGCATCTTCCGCATCTTCGGCCGCGATGCTGGCTACACCGCTCTTTACACCTCCTACGTCACCAGCGTTCGCTGCGGCCTGCCCGAATACAAATTCGACCTCGACAAGATGGTCCAGCTCCTCGTCGAGGACAAGCGCAAGAACCCCAGCCACTACTCGCTCGTCATCCTTTCGGAAGGCGCCGAATGGCAGGGCTACGAAGTCGTCCACTACGGGGAAGCCGATGCCTTCGGCCACCGCAAGAAGCTCAACGTCGGCGAGGTCTTCGCCGAAGAACTCAAGAAGCGCGCCAAGGAAGAAACCATCGTCAGTGACCTCACTTACGATCTCCGCTCCGGCGCCCCGGACTTTGTCGACAAGATGGTTGCCACCACCTTCGGCAACATGGCTCTCGATACCATCATGGAAAACAGGAGCGGCCTGATGACCGCCATCGTCAACGGCTGCTACACCATGAGCCCCATCCCCGATCCCAAGCTCGGGCCCCGCAAGGTGGACATCGAATCCATGTACAACGTGGAACGCTACCGTCCCAACTACGCCAACAAGATGGGCCTGCCCATCTTCCTCACCCGCCCCTGAAACGCTTGTTCAATTGGTGGAAGAAACGCAAACGGCCAGTGACGCCTGCCCCGGCTTCACTGGCCGAAATTCGTTTGAGCTTTGAACAGGCCGCCGGCGATGAAGAACACTTTCCCGCCACCATCGACCCGCGCATCTTCCACGTCCAGCGCATCGGCCGCCATTTCGGCGACATGAACGGCAAGCTCGCCCTCGATGCCGGTTCCGGCAAGGGGCGCTTCGCCCGCGTTCTCCTCGATTGGAACCCCCAGGCGCGCATCGTTACCCTGGACCTCGCCCTCGCCATGCTCGCTCATGCCCGCCCGCCCCTGCTTCCCTGTTGCGGCACCCTCACCCAATACCCCTTCGCTGACCACACCTTCGATTTCGTCTACGCCACCGAGAGTCTGGAACATGCCGTGGACATCGAAAAGGCCGTCGGTGAACTCACCCGCGTGCTCAAGCCCGGCGGCAAGCTGGTCATCATCGACAAGAACGTCGAGCACTGGGGCCGCTTTGATACCCCGCGCTGGGAACGCTGGTTTGACCGCCGCGAAATGGAATCTCTCCTGAGCCGACACTGCCGCGAAGTTTCGAGCGAATTCATCTCCTACTGGGAAGATGTTCCGCCCGACGGACTCTTTCTCGCCTGGCTGGCCACCCGGTAGCTGCCGCCTTCAGGCCAGCGTCAGCGGCAACTCCACTCGTGCCTGCGGGCCAGGAAACAGAAATTCCAGCATGTGTGGCGCCCTGGCCGCCCAGGCTGCTTCCTCGTGCCGCGCGGGCCCATCCTCGTAGTAGTGCAGATTGACCCCCGGACGCCAGCCCTTGCGCACCAGCACGTCCCGCAGCAGCCTCACGTCCCGCAAGGTGGCCCGCGGCTGGCTTCCCTCCTCGCCGCCCACATCCAGCCAGATGCGTGCGCGGTGACGATGCGAAATCGCCACGATCTTCCGCAATATCATCCGGTAGTCCCACCACACCGACGGAGACATCACCGCCAGCCGCCCGAAATGCTCCGGATAGCGTATGCCCAGATACATCGTCACCAATCCGCCCAGTGAGCTGCCTCCCAGGCCCGTATACCGGGCCCCGGTCCGCGTCCGGTACTGGTGGTCGATGAAGGGCATCACTTCCTCCACCAGCATCCGCCCATACTGTGCCGCCTGCCCCCCATAGCTGTTCTCCGGGTTCCGGGAGGGCGTAAACTCATCAATCCGGCGCTCGCCCCCGTGCGGAATCCCTACCAGAATCACCGGTTGCACCCTTCCTGCCGCTATCCACTCCCCCGCCTGTTCCCCCAGCCGCCAGTACTGGCCCGGCACATAGGCCGTATGTGGCTCAAATACATTCTGCGCGTCGTGAAAGTACATCACCGGGTAGCGCTCCGTTCCCCCGTCGCCATAGCCTGGGGGCAGCCACACCACCAGTTCGCGCCGCCCGGCCAATATCCGCGATTCGAAATCCGCACGCTTGTGCAGCGTTCCTGCCAGGGCCTGTTTCATGCCTTCCAACTCTAGTTTCGCACCGCTCCCGGATGTACAATTGTCAGGCAGCCAACGAACCTTTTCCCGCTTTCGTGCGTATGCATAGGGGAAGGAAGAGTATCGGTATGGTGCTTGAGGCAGAAGAATTGGCAACCGGCGAGAACGAAGTTACGCAATTATTGCAGCGTTGGTCCCACGGCAATCGGGACGCCCTGGCCGACTTGTTGCCCCTGGTCTATGACGAACTCCGGCGTCTGGCCGCCAGCTATATGCGCTTTGAGTCGCCGGGCCACACCCTGCAACCCACCGCCGTGGTCCATGAAGCTTACATGCGCCTCATCCAGCAGCGCGAAGTCCACTGGAAAAGCCGTGCCCACTTCTTTGGCATTGCCGCGCAGATGATTCGCCGCATCCTTGTCGATCATGTCCGCGCCACCCGCGCCCAGAAGCGCGGTTCGGGCTTTGCCGCGCTTTCGCTGGACGAAGCCCTCGGCGTCGGCGAGCAGAAGAGCTGGGAAATCATTGCCCTCGATGACGCCCTCAAAACCCTCGCGCAACTGGATCCCCAGCAGGCCAAAATCGTGGAACTGCGCTTCTTCGCCGGCCTGTCCATTGAGGAAACCGCCGCGATTGTCGGTGTCTCCCCAGCCACCGTCAAACGCGACTGGGTCAGCGCCAAGGCCTGGCTCTTCCGGCAATTGTCACGCACGCGGGAGGGTGAGAGCATAGGCTCGTGAGCGAGCGTTGGAATCAGGTTAAGCACATTCTCCATGCGGCGTCTGAATTGCCTGCCTCCGAACGGCAGGCCTTTGTGGAACTGCACTCTGCCGGCGACGCAGAGCTTGCCGCAGAGGTCCTAAGCCTTCTCGAAAGCCTCGCCGAGGCCGACGAGTTTCTCGAAGAGCCGCCCCTTCCCCTGCGTGCCAGCTCCGACCTCTCCGGCCGCTGGGTGGGCGAGTATCGCCTCGAGCGCCTCATTGCCCGGGGCGGCATGGGCGCCGTCTACCAGGCCACCAAGCAGATGGATGGCGCGGCCCTTTCCGTAGCTGTCAAGCTCATCCAGGTCACCGGGAACAGTTCCTATCTCACTCGCCGCTTCCGCCAGGAACGGCAGATCCTGGCCCGCCTCAATCACGAAAACATCCTCCGCCTGCTCGACGGCGGCGTCAGCAGCGACGGCACGCCCTATCTCGTTACCGAATTTCTCGATGCTCGTAATCTCCAGGACTGGCTGCGGGAAGCCCAGCCCAACCTCGCCGAGCGCCTCCGCGTCTTCGCCAGCATCTGCGCCGGCGTCGGCTACGCTCACCGTCAACTTGTCATCCACGGCGACATCAAGCCCAGCAATATTCTGATTACTCGCGACGGCACCCCCAAGCTGGTCGATTTCGGCATTGCCCGCCTGCTTTCCGAGCCTGACACCGGCGAGATGCAGGCCACCATCACCATGGCCCCCGCGCTCACTCCCTGGTGGGCCAGTCCGGAACAGTTGCGTGGTGAGCCCCTCTCCGTCGAAAGCGATACCTACGAACTCGGGCGCATACTTTTCCTGCTTCTCGCTGGCCAATCCCCCTTTGATTTTTCAGGCCTGAGCCCGGCCCAGATTCTCGACAAGCTCCGCCGCGAGTCCACCCCGCTGCCCAGCGTCGTGGCCAACGATTTGCGCCTCGCCGGTGATCTCGACAACATCACTCTGAAAGCTCTTGAGTTTGATCGCGGCCAGCGCTATCCCAGCGCCGATGCCCTCGGAGAAGACATCGCCCGCCACCTCTCCATGCGGCCCATCCTCGCTCGCGCCCAGACTCCCGCCTACCGTCTCGAAAAGTTCATCCGCCGCAATCGTGGTCTGGTCGGACTTTCCTTCGCCGCTCTGCTTGCCCTTGCCTTGGCCCTTGGCCTTGCCCTCTACCAGGCTGGCCGCGCGCGCGCCAATGCCGAGAGCTCCCACCTGCGCTTTGAACAGTTGCGCAGTCTTGCCAATACCCTCATCTTTGAAGCCGACGACGCATTGGCTACCCTGCCCGGGGCCACCCCCGTCCGCGCCCGCCTGGTCCGCAACGCACTCCTATACCTCGATCAGCTCGCCAGCCAGGAAACTGACGATCCCCAGCTCAAAGAGGAACTGGCCGCCGCCTTCGAGAAGATCGGCGACATCCAGGGCCGCCCCGGCGTCATGAATCTCGGGCAAATCGCCCAGGCTCTCGAAAACTACCGCAAAAGCGAAAAAATTCGCGAACAACTTCGCCGCCAGACCCGCGAAGCCAAACAGTTCATCGCCGCCAGTGACAAGCTCGGCAACACCTATTCCCGCATCAGCGCCGCCCTCCGCGCGATGGGCGATGTTGCGGGCGGGCTGGCTTACGAACGCAAAGCACTTGGCATCCGTCAGGCTCTCTTCGACGGCAACCCCAATGATCTCGACCTCAAACGCGCCCTCGCCAACAGCCTCACCACTCTCAGCGGCAGTCTTTCCCAGATGGGCGACTATGCCGGCGTACTCGAAACCCGGCGCGAGGCGCTCCGCATGGCCGAAGAGATTGTCGCCGCCAGCGGCGGTGAGCCGGCTGACCAGCGCAGTCTCGCGCTATCCCTCGCCCGCATGGGCTCCATCGAATTGCATGAAGGCTTACTGCGGGAGAGCCTCGAACACTACCGGCGGGCCCTCGAAATTGATTCCCGCCTCTCCCAGGCCGATCCCGGCAATGTGGTCTTCCAGTTGGCCACCGGCTGGTCGCACAGCAACTACGCCCTCATCCTCGGCCGCCTCGAGCGCCATGCCGAAGCCCTCGATCATCTCGCGACTTCGCGCCAGATCCTCGACCGCATCGTGCGTGCCGACGAGCAGGATATCCGCGGTCGTACGCTGCTCGAAATGAACCGGGCCCGCACCGCCCAGACCCTCCTCAGGCTGGGCCGTCCCGCCGAAGCCCTCGCCATGGCTGAGGCCAGCCTTCGCGGCCGGCAACAACTCGCCGCACGCAACCCCGCCAACGCTGGCGCCCAGGGAGAAGTGGCCGAATCCCATATGGCCATCGCGCAAGTCCGTCAAGCCATGGGGCAGCGTCCGCTCGCTGTGGACCATTACCGCATCGCCCACCGCATCTTCAGCGACCTCATGGCCGCTGAGCGCGCCAATGCCGCCATTGCCGAGGAATTGACCGAAGTCAAAAAGGCCCTGCAGGCATTGGGCTCTCCGCCACCCGCGGAATCCGCTCCCGTTGCCAGTTCTCCAGCGCCCACTCCCAAATAGCCTTCACCCCCGCGCGCCGCAATTCTGCCTCCGGCTGCTGACCCAGAAACGCCAACCCCTGCCACAACACCAGTGCCGCATCTTCGCCCCCGATGGCCGGCGCCAGATTCTGCTTCGACAGCTTCTGGCCCCTCTCGTCCACCACCACGGGAATATGCAAATAATGCGGTTGCCGGTAGCCCAGGCACCGCTGCAAATAGATTTGCCGTGGCGTGGAATCAATCAGGTCTGCGCCGCGCACCACATGCGTAATGCCCTGCGCCTCATCATCCACCACCACCGCCAACTGGTAGGTGTACATGTCCTCCAACGGCCGGTACAACGGAAAGTCCCCGGGCGCCTTGGCCAGATCCCCACAGAACCAACCCTGCACGGCGTCCCGGAAGCAGATCACTTCCTCGGGCACCTTCAGCCGCAACGACCGCACTGGCTTGCCCGCCTCTGACCCACGCCGGCAGCGTCCCCCGTATGTCTCTTCCCCACCCAGATCCTTCCGGCTGCAACTGCACGCGTACACTTTCGCACCCAGCTGCTCCATTGCCGTCGCATATGCGGAGTTCCGCTCAGATTGGTACAGCACCGGCTCATCCGGCTCCAGCCCCAATGCCACCAGGCTGTCCAATATTGCGGCGGCATAACGCGGCTGGCACCGGCTGCGGTCCACATCCTCCATCCGCACCAGCCACTGGCCGCCTGCACACCGTGCCTCCAGATAGCTGGCCATTGCCGCCACCAGCGACCCAAAATGCAACAAGCCGGTCGGCGAGGGGGCAAATCGTCCGCGGTACATGGCCAGGGGAGGGAAGGGAAGTGGTGGGCGCGCAGGGACTCGAACCCCGGACCCCCTCGGTGTAAACGAGGTGCTCTAACCAACTGAGCTACGCGCCCGAAATAATTGCCGTCAGCTTAAAGTCTAACATCCACGCTTGCCCTACGATGGAATTTGGGCCCCTCTCCTTCCCGCCGCCTCTGGCTTGCTGCTCCGCTCGCTCTGCTGCCAATTTCCTGCGGCCCCCGCGTCCGCGCGCAATTCACCAACCGCGCCCCGCTTGGCCCCGAGGCCAGCATCCCCCTGCCCGATGACTTCACGCCAGTACCTCCCCTGCCCCTCAGTCCGCCCCTCGATCCCGATGACCTCAACCTCTGGGTGCGCCTCCACGTCTTCCGCTTTTCCCCCGCCCCACAGGTGCTGCTCGCCGTCGCGCAACTGGCCGATCTCTCCTCCCAGCTGGCCCCCAGCAAACTTCTCGAAGCACTGCGTGAGGCCTACCCCAATTCCGCCTGGCCCACCCTGCCCGCTGCCGCCTGGCAGAAGACCG
>VFQU01001310.1_pt1 | contig 15231 bp, 12 predicted proteins | sample 3512311 | NCBI WGS metagenome assembly VFQU01 (sample SAMN10412377, study PRJNA504923) | tailings metagenome | isolation source: Relicate 3 Philex TSF3 active mining site | place: Philippines: Tuba, Benguet | collected 2017-08-29
TTCCACAAAAGACGGTCTGCAAAAGATCATCGCCGCAAAAAAAAGAGGAATCAATGTTAGTTGTGAAGTGACTCCTACCCATTTGATGTTCGATACGGACATGTTGACAGAAACAAATCATAAGTGGTTTCAGATGAATCCTCCTTTAAGAGGAAGAGAAGACAGAGAAGCGATGGTGAAAGGGATTTTAGACGGGCACATCGATTTTCTAGCAACGGATCATGCGCCTCACAGCATCGAAGAGAAATTAAAAGGAACCAGTGGGATTTCACAATTGGATACTTACGGTCTTTTCGTAACTTACATGATTCTAAAATTAGGAATTCCGCTACAAACGATTGCGAAAATTTGCGCAAAAAACCCGGGAGATTTCGTAAAACCTTATTTACCGGAGAAATACGGCAAAGGATTCGGTGAAATTAACAAAGGTTATGCGGCAAATTTTTCCATTCTCAATTTAAAAAAACCTTTTGTCTTTCAGAAAAGTATGATAAAAAGTAAATCCGGTTGGTCCCCCTTTGAAGGATTCGAATTTCCTGGATCGATCGAAGCGGTTTATTTTTTAGGCGAAGAATTGAATGCGGAAAGAATCTGACATAACATCGAATGAATTAGGAAGTTCGCTTTATCCCATACTCTCCCAATTTCCGAACAGCTTTCAGATCTTCAATTGGGACGGAGATTTCATTTCCGTTACCGAACGTTTCGCACGCTTTTTAGGATATTCTCCTTCCGAACTCAGTGGTAAAAACCTTTTGGACTTCGTGCATCCTGACGATCACGAACAATCCACCAATTCTCTTCACGATTTGAAAGAGAAAAAAACGATCATCAGCTTCGAGAACAGATTGGTCACCAAATCAGGTGAAGATGTGTGGATCATGTGGCTTGCCATTCCTTTGAACGAATCCAGAGTGATTTTGGCAATCGATAGAGACATTACCATCCAGAAAGATATTTCTTTTGAATTCATCCTGCAGCAGCAAAAATACAAATCGATATTCGACAATCTTCCTATGGGCATCGCAATCACAGACTCCAAAGGAAAAATCATAGAAACCAACAGAACCGCCAGGCAATATTTCGACATTCAAGACGGAGAAACATTAAACAGGTCTCTCAACCTGCGAAAATACACTCTCATCCAGCCGAACGGAAGCAAAATCTATCCTAGAAAATCCAGTTTGATGAAAGCACTTCGTTACAAAGAAGTGATTCGCAATATGGAACTGGGAATGATCAAACAAAACAAAATCACTTGGTTCGAAATCTTAGCAACTCCCATTCCACTGGATAACTTTGGTTTGGCGGTCGCATTCGTGGATATCACCCAAAGGAAACAAGCGGAAGATAAAATCGCCTATATGGCGTTTTTCGATCAACTCACCAATCTTCCCAACCGTAACTCTCTCATAGACAAATTGTTCCCTATCTTCGAAGAGGCAAGAAGGCACGGCAACTTGGTAGGAATTCTCGCAATCGACTTGGACAATTTCAAGTTCATCAACGATTCCAGAGGCCACGAGTTCGGAGATAAAATCATCAAACTGGTCGCTTATCGCATCCGAGAAAGCATTCGAGTTTACGATTTGATTTCCAGACAAGGAGGGGACGAATTCAATGTGGTTCTCCCCGACTTAACCAACGAAAGAGATGCCGCAATCGTAAGCGAAAGCATTTTGGATGCGATGACTCATCCTTTCATTTTGGATAACGAAAAAATCTTCGTAAACATCTCCATCGGAATCGCAATTTATCCTACGGACGGAAAAGACTCGAACACTCTTTTGAAAAATGCGGACAGTGCTCTCAACCTTGCCAAACAACAAGGAAAAAGCTGTTATACTTTTTTTACGGAAGAGTTACAAACATTAGTCGCAGAACGTCTCGAAATCGAAAACAGAATGAGGGTGGCCCTCATTGAAAACCAATTCACTCTGCATTTCCAACCTAAGATCGATTTGGTGAGCCTCAAACCGGTAGGAGTGGAAGCACTCATTCGTTGGAAACATCCGGACAGAGGACTCATCTCTCCCGATATATTCATTCCCATCTCGGAAGAAACAGGGATGATCCTTGCCATAGGAGAATGGGTCATCAAAACTGCGATCCAAACTCTGCGTCATTGGAGAGAAGCGGGAATTCACAACATTTCCATGGCAGTCAATATCTCTACCAAACAGTTCAAACACGAAAGACTCATCTCTACGATCGCCGAAAACCTAAGACTCTTCCGAGTCGATCCTAAAGATCTGGAAATAGAGATCACTGAAAGTTCTCTTATGGAGAACACGGACGCAGCTGTTCGCACTATGCAGGAAATCAGAAAACTGGGTTCCACAATCGCCATCGACGATTTCGGTACAGGTTACAGTTCTCTGGGTTATCTCCGTAGACTCCCCATTTCCTCTTTAAAAATCGACCGTTCTTTCGTTTCCGAAATCGCTACTGATAAAGATTCCGATACGATCATCCATGCGGTTGCGAACCTAGCACATAACCTTGGTTTGAGTGTTGTGGCGGAAGGAGCAGAAACCAAAGAACAAGTGGAGCAGCTTTCCAAAAGCGGGATCGATATGATCCAGGGATATTATTTCTCCAAACCCCTTTCTTCCGAGGATTGTCTTAAATTTCTCAAGGAGGGGCTGGGAATTTCCGATTGACCCCTTTTTTAACCCGACATTTCCTACAATTAAGGAAACCGCTTGAAACTTTCACTAAACTGGCTAAACGACTTTCTTCCGTTACACTCTGTTCCTTTGGAATCGGTGATCGAAAAAATCAACACTTCGATCTGCGAGATCGATGACATAGAAGAATTCCAGCATCACCTAAACTCCGTTATTACTGCAAAAATCACTTTTATCGAGAAACACCCTAATGCGGAAAAGCTCCAAGTCACGAAATGTACGGATGGCAAAAACACGCACCAAATCGTGACAGGTGCCACGAATGTGAATGTGGGAGACATCGTTCCTCTCGCACTTCCGGGAACAAAACTGGATGGAAAAGAAATCCAAGCCTCCGAACTCAGAGGAGTGCCTTCTGCAGGAATGTACTGTTCCGAAAAAGAATTGGGATTGGCTCTTTCTTCTTCGGGAGTGATGATTCTTCCCGCTTCGACCGAACTTGGAATTTCCATCCGCAAGCATCTGCATTGGGAAGATACCATTCTCACCATCGACAATAAATCCATCACTCATAGACCCGATCTATGGAGCCATTTCGGTTTTGCCCGAGAACTTTCCTCTCAATTGAATCTTCCTCTAAGTTTCGAACCTCTCAAAACGGAAGAAAACTTCAAAGAAGGAAACAACGGAATCTCGGTTGTTTCGAATGACAATGCACATGCCTACTACGTTACTTCCATTCCAGGAGTGAAGATTGCCCCTTCTCTTCCTAAGTTCAAATCCAGATTGGAAAAATGCGGGATTCGTTCCATCAACAACGTTGTGGATGTATCCAACTATCTTCTATTGGAAGTGGGACAACCGACTCATTTCTTCGATCAATCGAAGTTAGTTTCCAAAGAATTCAAAGTCGACTTTGCGAAACAAAAAGAAAGTTTTCCTCTATTAGATGATTCGTCTCCGGAACTGACGGATGAAACCCTTTTGATTCGTAACGGAAAAGATCCGGTTGCGATCGCAGGAGTGATGGGAGGAAAAGAAAGCGCAGTGAACGATTCCACAACCGACCTAGTGATGGAATCTGCGGTTTTCAAAAGAGAAAATGTACGTAAATCGATCCGTAAAACGGGAATCCGTTCCGAATCCGCGGTTCGATACGAAAAAGGGCTCGATTCCCACACCTGTCTCCCTGTCATTAAACGAGCATTACATCTACTCAGAGAGAATGGAGTGGAAGGAGCTTCTGCCTTTCAACCGCAAGGTTTCAATCATACCTCTTCCAAAAAAGAAATCATTCAAACAAGCCTTTCCTTTTTAGTCAAAAAATTGGGAAAACAAATCAGCTTCTCCAAAGTGAAATCCATTTTAGAAAAATTAGGTTTTACTGTCGCAAGTAAAGACGAAGAAAACTTAGAAGTGGAAGTTCCTAAGTTCCGCCACAACTACGATGTCACCATTCCGGAAGACTTGGTGGAAGAAATCGGAAGAACCATCGGTTATGCATCCATCTCCACTCTTCCTCTTTCCTTGGCGGTGGAAACTCCGATCAGAAATCCTCTCAGAGAATTGGAAAGAAGAGTGAAAGCTTTTTTCTCTGCGAACCTTTCCTTTCATGAAGTGTACAATTATTCTTTCTCTTCTCTTTCCGATTCCGGAATCGAAGGCGCGAAAGAAAATACGATTTTGGCGATTGCGAACGAAATGCCCGAAGAACATTCCGTTATGCGGGCAAGTTTGTTTCCCGGCCTTATCAAACAGGCTGCCTCCAACCAAGATAGATTCGACACCGTGAATCTTTTCGAATTGGGAAGAACGTATCACAAGGAAGGGAAAAAGGAAGAACTTGCTTCCGAAAAAAGATGGATGGGTTTCATCAGTCTTTCCGGTGCAAAACCTAACGACTTATATGCGATCGATTCGGAACTTTCCGAATTACGCCAAAAGATCTCCGAACTTTTCTCCGTTTTAAATCTCAAAGGAGGAGAGTGGAAAAAGGAAGGTCATGTTTATCTACATCCGAACGCTTCTCTTTCCTACGTTTTAGAAAGCGAAACGATCGTGGAATTCGGAATCCTGCATCAGAGATTCGCCGATCAATTCGATCTCAAAAAACGAGCGTTTGTCGGGAAAATCGATATGCTTAAACTTTCGGAAGTTTGGGAAAAATGGGGAAGAAAAGCCCATTTCAAAATTCCTTCTTCTTTCCCGCAAGGCCAGTTGGATCTTTCCATTTTACTCCGAGAAGAAGAACCGACCGAAAAATATCTTTCTTTAGTGCAAGGTCTGAAGATTCCTGAGATGGATTCTTCCTGGGTTCACACTATTTTCCGAGGAGAAAGTTTGGGAGAAGGCAAAAAGTCTGTCACTTACAGATTCAAACTTATGTCTTATGACAAAACTTTCACTCAAGAGAGATTCAAAGAACTTTCCGACGAGCTAGTCAAACTGGCGAAAGATTCGGGATTCCAACTCAGATAAAATGTTTTTGACAAAGCCTCTTTGATGATTTCAATCAATGAGGCTTATGCGCTGCCTCGCTTTTCTTGTATTTTTCTGTTTGGTTCCGGTTTCCTGTTCCAAACTACAGATTCAAAAATACATGAAAGAGGACAGCTTTACTCCGACTAAAATCAGTTATACGAAAGGGGATTTTTCCCCTGCGGAACTCAAATCCCTTCTTTTCGGTACAACTTCCCAACTCCCTTTCACTGTCGTTTCCAAAAACAATATCAGTTTGGGGTTTCAATCGAAACCGGTTTGGCTTCGTTTGGAAGCAGTGAACCAAACGAACTCGCATAAAATTCTTTTGGATCTGGGAAACGCCCATCTGGATCATGTTACCGTTTACGAAACGAACAAAGAACTCCCTGTAAAAACGGGAGGAGATTTTATTCCTCATTCACAGTGGGATGCTTTTTCCAAAACGATCGCATTCGAGCTGGATTGGCCAATCGGAGAAACCAAAACCTTTTATATAAAAACGGAAACTTCATCAAATATAAGTTATTCGGTTCGATTCTTTTCCAAAGAAACGTTCTATCTGAAGGAGAATATAGAAAACACCACTTTGGGTTTTTTCTACGGAACCATCTTTATCATGGTGCTGTACAATCTTTTCATTTATTTCATTCTGAAAGACAAAGCCTACATCCTGTATTCTCTAGCCATCTTTTGTAATCTAATCCTGCAGATGTATTTGAACGGAATCTTAAATCAATTCATCACCATCGATCACCCTGAGATTCACAACCGTGTGGGGAGTGTCATCGTTTGTTTTGCAGTCGTTTTCGGATGGAGGTTTGCACAACAAACTCTAAATACGAAAGTGATCAATCCCTATTGGCATTTGATCATTCGAGGTTTTATTGTAGTTACGTTGTTTTATCTTTTCGTTTTACTTCAATTTTTACCTCTTCCTATTTTAATTCGTGTCGGAAATTTTTTAGCACAATTATTCGTTTTTTCCGTATTTACAGTCGCACTCTTCACTTACAATGCAGGAAACAGACAGGCTCGTCTTTTTTTATTAGGTTGGAGCACTTTATTATTCGGAATTTTACTCTACACTTTGATGCAAAACGGACTTTTGCCTGCGAATTTGATTACGATCTATTCCAATCAAATCGGCTCCACCTTGGAAGCGGGGATTCTTTCTTTGGCTTTAGCGAGTAAAATCAATCAATTGAAAGATGAAAAATCGAAGGCCCAGTCGGAAGCTCTTTCGACTTTAGAAGACAAAGTCAGAGAAAGAACCAAAAACCTGGACGCATCCTTAAACAGCATTCGAAAAGATCTGAGTGTTGCGAAAAAGATCCAACAAACTTTTTTTTCCCAAATCAAAGCCGAAGATCCAAGAATCAAATTCGATTCCTTTTATCAGTCCATGAACGAAGTAGGAGGAGACTTCTACGATTTAGCGCAAGTGAATCCCGACTACTATCGAATCTTCATTGCGGATGCAACCGGCCATGGAATCCAAGCGGCACTCATCACTATGGCGATCAAAGCGGAATACGAATCTTTAAAGATTATGTACGATCATCCTAATGATTTGATCTTTCATCTAAATCAAATTTTCATTAACAAATATAACAAAGTACAAACGATTTTTACCTGTGCCGTCTGCGATATAGATTTGAAGAAAAGAAAACTACACTTCGCCTCTGCAGGCCATCCGGATCAAATTCACATTCGTGCGGGAGAAAAAAAGATTCTGCCTCGTACGGGAAGAATCATAGGAATGGCAGATCACACGGAATACCGTTCCATCGAACATTTTTTGGAAGAAGGGGATCGAATTTATCTCTTCACGGACGGAATCTTCGAGCAGTTCAACGAATCGAGAGAGATTTTCGGAGAAAAAAAAGTTTACGAAATTTTGCAGGATATCGAAAAACATCCATTTGACGACAGCATCAGCCACTTAGTGACGGAACTGAACAAATTTACGAATTTCAAAACCGATCAGGATGATATCACTCTGATCGGATGCGAAATCGAATCGTTCGGAAATTGATTTATTTTTACCTGGATCCGAAGGAAGTGAGGATCAAGGAATCGGTTTCGTTCCAAATAAATTCGGATTCTTCCGGAGCGGAAACCTCTTCCGCAGAGATGGTGCCTCTGTAGTTCGGAGTTTCGGAATTGAAACTCCAAAATTCGGAGACGCTGAAAATGAAAAAGACGACGGCAGCTGCAACATAATACCAAACCGCATGGTTCGAAGCCTTAGGCTGGGAACTGGCGGCCTTCAGTACATGGATGGCCGTACGTTTGGAAAAATCAGGATCTTGTATCAAACGATCAATCACTTGATCTAATTGTGACTTTGATTCTTCTTTCATAAATCCTGCTCCTGTTCTTTTTGATTCTTATTCATTATTTTTGCAAGCATTTCACGACCTCTTGCCAGCCGTGACTTTACCGTTCCCAAAGACACTCCTAGTTTCTCCGCAATCATTTCCAATTTATATCCCGCCAGTCGATAGGCTGTTGTTTGTCGATAAGGTTCGGGCAATTCGTCTACACTGACTCTCACCCATTTTTCTGTTTTTTCTTTTCCCGAAAGAGTTTCCTCTTCTTCGAGAAAGTTTGCCGCTTCTATGTCCGAAAAATCATCCGAGAAATGGAAAGGAAGACTCCCTTCTTTTTTACGAGCTCTCCATACGTTTCGACATTGGTTGCGCGCCACCACATACAACCATCTGTGTAAAGAATCCCCTTCCAAACAAGGTTTGTCTTTAAACGCCAGATAGTATTTTAAATAAGTTTCCTGAACAACATCTTCCACGAAAGAGGATAAATCCGCAGGAAGATTTTTTTGAATGGACCGCAAAACAGTGATTTTGCTGTTTTCGATCGCCCGAACCAAATCGTTTTCTGTCATAATTTAGGGGGAGGACATTCAAAACGATCGGATGGGAACCCCTTTTTAGGTTTTATTTGATCCATTCTTTTTTTATGAAGTGCTTTTAAATTCGTTCTTTGTTCTTTCGTCAACTGGGATTCAAACTCAAGTCTGCCTTGGATTTGGATCATCCTCAATTCCAATTGAATGTTGCTAATCTCCTGGAGTTTGGATCTAACGGAGGACAGCTCCACTTTTTCGGACTCTAAAATATTCCTCAAATCCTCATGAAGAGAAGGCATTCGCTCCATGTTTTCCTTGAGAAGTATTTCTCTTTTGTCCAAAGAAGTTTTGATTTTATCTTTCTGCTCTTTAGTTAACTTCAATTCGGTGGAAAGTTTTTCGAATTCTTTTCCCTCCGGATCGGGAAAAGGAAAGATAATTCCGATAGGCCCCATCATCATCGGTCCTGTAGGAGGGGGCGGAGGATCCGCTTTCAAACCCATGTAGGTGCACATGGTTAGAAGCAACATTCCTGTTTTTATGGGGATTTCTTTCATTTTTTCTCCTTTTATAAATTGAACGTTCTGAAAATAAAAAAGGTTCCCTTTTATTTTAAAAAACGGAGCTATGATTTGTATAAATGAAAGATCCAGGATGCAGATCCCTATGAACTTAGAAATCCCTCAATTTTCCTCCCCTTTTCTTCATCCTCAATCTACCAGTTTTGGAATGACTCGATTCGGAAGTTCCGTTTCCCTTTGGCCGGGAGCTGTGGTACGTGCGGATATGAACGAAATCAAATTGGGAGACTATGTAAACATCCAGGACAATTCCACTTTGCACACGGACTCCCGTTCTCCCATTTCCATTGGAGATTGGAGCCTTGTAGGTCATAACGTAATGATCCACGGTTGTTCGATCGGAAGAGGAGTTTTGGTAGGAATCGGTTCGATCGTTTTGGATAAAGCGGAGATAGGAGACGGCTGTCAAATTGCCGCCGGGTGTCTCATCCGAGGCGGTAAAAAAATTCCTCCTAGGTCTCTTGTGGTGCCAAAAAACGGAGACATTCAAATCTACGAAGGGAAAGCCAAACCGGAGTTAACTGTTGCAGGATGTATCGAATATGCTCATTTAGCAGTTCGATTCCAGAAAGGAATTTTCGGCCCTTTTACGGAAGAGGAAGAAACTCATTTTATAAAACAAGCCAAAGACATCATTTCCAAATTGGGAATATAAGGGAACGATCGATTCATATCTGAATTGAATCGAATTGAAATCGAACGGTTTCGAATCGCAGAAAACTAAAACCGATTTAGATAGCGACTAAACTTAGCTCCTGTAAAGACAAAGCTCTTGCGATTCTAGACATTAAACTGAGTTTGGTGATCGGTTTCATCATAAAAGAGGAAACGGAGATTTGGTGGATCTGTTCCAATTTTTTAGTGCAGTCCACTTTATCCAAAGCTGTGAGAATGATGACAGGGGTATCTCCTATATGAGGACCGGCTCCTTCTAAAAAAGTAAATCCGTCCATTTCGGGCATCATCACATCGGAGATGATCAAGTCGAAAGTTTCCTTACGAACGATTTCGGAAGCGACAATTCCGTTGTTCACATACTTGATGGAAAGATCGAACCGACGCAAACTATGTCGAATGATATCTGCCGAAAATTCATCGTCGTCAACCAGAAGGATTTTATACATGTCGATCACCCCTATCTAAATTTCTTTTTAAGAATAAACTGAAATGCTCTTAAAAAATTTTTCAAATTTTGCAGAAACCTACCATACTGCCAAAAAAGGATTTCGCGGATCGGAATCTCTTCCAGCTGCACCATCGCACCTGCATCAGTAGACGAAATTTCAGACGAATTAAACCAGGCAACCTTCCCTTTTCTTTTCGAAAATTCCTTTCCATAAATCCAAAAACTTACGGCCAGATTTCCTTTCAGAAGTTCGGGAGCATTCAAAGGTGTGTAAAAGAACTTTCCCGAGAGATGAAATACCACTGAATTCTCATAGAAAATATCATTTCCCAGACGAACAGCGTTCACTGACGGTACTTTCAAAATTCGATCTTGGAAAAACTTAGGATTGATGGAACGGGCAAAAAACAAACTCACCATAACGAAAAATGGATAATAGATAAAAATACATTCGTATTCCAAAAGCCGAATGGAAGGGAAAAGTTTATAAATCATCAAAGGATAAAACAGGAATAAGGTGAAAAAGAAAAGAATCAAAAGTAAAAGTAGAAAGATGGAAATAAATTTTCGTCTCGAAATGTTAAGGAAAAGATTTATATTCTTCCTTTTTACAAGTCCCTGACTCACTCTCAGCCAGGCATTTTGTTTTTGATAGACCGATTTCAATTGATAATCGTCGAACTTTAGATTTACGGAATCCAAAACTTCTTTGGAAGGAATGACTTTCGATTTCGTTACGAACCATTCCAAACGAACAAATGCGATGATAAGTAAAATCGGAATATAGGCCATCCTTTCATGAAGAGCCAATGCTGAGTAATTATAAAAACCGTGCAGTAGATAGGTGAAAGCGAGTCCTTTGATCAAGTACACAAAAGGATAATTATCCTTATTCGAATTCAAATACATCACAGTATAAGCGCCCAAAATTCCGGAAGTCAGCAAATGAAAAGGCAATGAAGTGACCGTTCTAAAAACCAAAGACCAAAACTCAAGTTCGGAGATATAAATAAAATTCTCCAATATACCGAAAGTCAATCCCAAGAAAATAGCATAACAAATGCCATCCGATAGATTGTATTCGATTCGATTGTTTCGAAATAAAAATAGTATGAATGCGAGTTTGCAGCTTTCTTCCAGAAAGGAAGATAGAAAAAAAGATCGGTAGAGGATGGAATCACCGGAGATATAAGAATCCAAAAGATTCCCTAAGACCAAAGAACAAGCAGCTGCGGCAAATCCGAAGATGACTGAAATCAAAGCGAGAGGTTTCTCCGGACGAAGAGAAAGAAGCCGCAGGTAATAGCGGCAATAAAGAAAGCCCAAACAGAAGTTCAGGCTTATGATAGTGAATAGGATAGACATTTTTTAAATGAAAATCTAAGAAATCTTTATTCGTTTTTCCAGCTTAGGCTACCGTTGCAGACAGCCTCTTTTTCAAAGCGAAACCGACTCCCAGAGAAACCGCTAACACCAATAACACTCCCAGAATGAAGTATTTGTTTTTGATGACATTGATGAAACCGGCCAATGTTCCCGTAGCTGGAAGATTGTTATATACCGCAGATGTTTTGGTAACTTTTGTATACCAATCTCTAAAGGAAATTCCACCGGAATCCACCCATGCAGCATATTCCAAGTAACCGGTCTTAACCGAGAGACGAATGTCCAAAGTTTCCACTTGCCAATGCCAAATTCCAGGAACTACAATCGAGAAAGGATAGGATCCACTTGTCAAGATTTGCAGAATACTGGAGTTTTTTCCCGGCAAATGTGTTTCCGTTTCTGTAAAGTTCAAATTCAAAGGTGCGGTGTTTACAAGCACGATATAAGGGTCGTAAGGTGCATGTCCGATTTCCGCTCTGGCAACAGGAGTGTTGAAAGTAAGTTCCAATGCTGCTTTTTTACCGGGTTTGAAAGTGATGCTGTTCGTATTGTTCGCAGATTGGCTTGTCTGCGAACTATTTTCATTATATACGGAAATTCCGTTTTTCAGATCGTTCGCACTGAAAGTCGCATTGGTTTGAGTGACCACATTTGTGAATCCTGTCACTTTTCTTACCAAACCTGCTCCTGTCGCTGCGGCACCAAATCTCAATCGGAAAGTATGCACCAACAAAGTTCCTTTCGCAACATGTTGGTAATAGGTTCTCAGTTTTACGATTTTACCTTTTGCGTTCACATCCTCTTCGGATCTTCCCCAAGTCACATAGTCGTTTAAGTCTCCATCTCCTTCCAAAGGATACAGATCTTCATAAGCCATAGTGATTAGATCGCTCTCGGAACAAGTGATCGGAAAACAAATCTTAGATGCTCTAGTGGCATCATTCGGATAGGCATCATAGTCGTCAGGAATTTGATCTCCGTCCGCATCCGCCAACATCGCTTGCGGTTGGAAAGTTCCTGTTACCGCCAAAGTTCTATTTACTTGTGTCAACTCTTGTCCGTTCATCGGCAATAAGCTGATCGGGTGAGAAAGGATCTTACTTCCTAAGTGAACCACTGCCTGCACATTCGCTAATGTGGTAGCTACCGTAAATGTTCCTTGGATCTTTCCGTTGTTGTCCGTTACGAGCTGTGCCAAAACATTTGTGGTACCTGTTGTCGGATTCGTATCTACGATTCGCACCACTGCACCTGGTAAAAATCCGTTATCGTCTTTCACTACGATCGTTACAGGAGTTGTTTTGATGGTTTGAAGTGCAAAAGTCACTTGTCCATGTTGGTCTTGGTTGGTTGCAGTTACCGTAAAAGTAGGTTCTGCTGGAGGATTATTTCCTGTGCCACTGCCGGATCCTGAGCCAGAGCTACCACTTCCACTACCGGAATCACCGGACCCACTTCCTGAAGAACCGCTCCCTGATCCGCTACCACCGTCTGCGACTCCACCAGATCCTGAAGATCCACTGCCAGATCCTGAGCCGGAGCTACCACTTCCACTACCGGAATCACCGGACCCACTTCCTGAAGAACCGCTCCCTGATCCGGAACCAGATCCACTACCACCGTCTGCGACTCCACCAGATCCTGAAGATCCACTGCCAGATCCTGAGCCGGAGCTACCACTTCCACTACCGGAATCACCGGACCCACTTCCTGAAGAACCGCTCCCTGATCCGGAACCAGATCCACTACCACCATCTGCGACTCCACCAGATCCTGAAGATCCACTACCGGATCCTCCGTCAGAGCTACCACTTCCACTACCTGAGTCACCGGATCCACTTCCCGAAGAACCGCTTCCTGATCCGGAATCATTATTAGTAACTTGTGTTGCTACCGTCTGACCAGGGCTAGGTTCCGGGATCACCACGGTAGCCGGTCCGTCGTTTGCCGCTGCCGCCGTTGCAGCCAAGGCTGCTTCTAATCCACTGCTTTGCATCAAAGCTAAAAATGGGAGTATTCCTATCTTCTTTTTCCCGCTTCCACAATGATAGAAAAGGCCAAGAAAGAAAAGAAGTGTAAGTAACTTTCTGATAATCATATCACTACCTCAAATTGATGATATAAAGTTTGTTTTTAATTTAAGCTTTTCTAGAAAGTGAAACGACCCACATGTTACCCGTTTGCTGATTCACTGGAAAAGGAAGACGCAAAAAAAATAAAAATAAAACAAAACTTGTAAAGTCTAATTTTTTTATTGGAACTTTATATAAATTCCTACCGCAGAACACCTCTCACACTCATGTTTACCGTTAGCTTGTACCACTTTTCACGAGTTTGTTGGTAAATGCCTATACCAATTAAGACATATTTTCGGAATTTTCCTAATGAAATCGAACCAATACAATAACAATGTTCTTAATTAGAAAATACGAATTTTTTAATGATAAGAAAGAAAAAAGGAAGAAATGAGACATAACAAGAAAGAGGGAAGGAATCCGAACCGATCAGTCTGTCTGCGTTAGGCGGGAATTATTTACGGCTGTCCTTAATTTTACGAGCCAATTCTCTTGCCGTTTCAATTCTCAATCTACCTTCTTCGAAACGGCGAATTTCCGTAGGAGTTTCCAAAATCAATTCGGGGACAGCGGTCGGTTTTTTATTCTGATCCAAAGCAACGAAAGATAAGCGGTAGTCGCACGCACACTTTCCCCCGTAAAAGGATTTTCCTTATTCACCTGCACTCCAATTTCCATAGAAGTTTTTCCCACATAGTTCACCATCGCTTTCAAATGAACATGATCTCCGATCTGGATGGGAGAAATAAAATTGATCCGGTCGATGCTGGCGGTCACCGCCTCACAGGCAGAATGTCTTTGCGCCGCCATAACAGCAATTAAGTCGATCCAAGACATAATCGCCCCTCCGAAAGCGGTTCCATAATGATTGGCATGATCCGGCATCACAACATGGCGGGTTTCTACCGCAGAATCTTTCGGAGATTTAGGGCGCAAAGGTTCGGACATACTTCCATTTGAGAAAAAGAAACAAGTGTCGGGAACTATTTTTTAATGGGTGGTGGGGCGAACCCCGAAGGATCGGGGCCAGGCTGCTCCGGGGTCCGCTTCGCTCCCGTCTCTCCCTTCTTCTGGATGCGAGACCAAGCCCTTCGCATCCTTTTCGCAGAATATTGCTACCAAATTTACATATCATCTCGCCCCGGATCGAGCGAGCGCCCTCGTCGAGGGAGAGCCGGAAAAGGCGCCCAAACGAAACAAGCTTCACACTCTCGGTCGCGAAACTTCCTGTTTCGACTCCCGAACTCCGGCATCCCTGCCTCCGTCACCGTAAGAAGTGTGTTTCGTTGTGTAAGAGGTACTACATTTCCGGAACCAACCCAAATCTGGGGGTTCGTCCGCTAAGTAGGAGGTACTACAAATTTCGGCCAAAGTTTTTTAGCCTTGCGGAAGTACCACACAAAAACGAAAAAGATATTTCGTTTTCGACCTTGACTTCTAAGAGGGTACCAAAAGTCTTTCCCAGAGACCCTATTTCCTCGCATTTATATATATAAATTAGGTAATTTTCATGAAACGTACATTCCAACCGAGCAAAATCAAACGCGTAAGAACTCACGGATTCCGAACTAGAATGGCAACGCCAGGCGGAAGAAATGTGTTGAGCAACCGCAGAAAAAAAGGTCGTCATAAATTGACCGTTTCCGACGAGAAAATCGGGAGAAAGTTCTAGGATTAGGAGCTTCCTTCGGAGACTCTTTGCGATAAATCGAGGATCCAAGAACTCTTTCGTAACGCTCGTAAGGTAGGAACCTTCCCCTTAAGACTCCTTTCTCGTAAAAATGAGACAGGGAAGTCCTACTTTCTATTCTATCCTGACAAGTCCCATAAACGCGCTGTCGACCGAAACCGAACGAAACGGCTCTTGAAAGAACTGGTTCGTACGCATTTGTCCCAATTCCCTGCGGGAATGGACTTTGCGATCCTAGCTCATATCGATTTTTCCAAAAAATCCCCCGAAGAAAGAGAGACGATCTTTCAATCGTTCTTTCAGAAACCCCAATGAACAGGCTCTTTCTTTTACTTATCTTTCTCTATAAGAAGCTTCTTTCTCCGTTACTTCCGCCTGCTTGCCGTTTTACTC
>VFQU01001311.1_pt1 | contig 15212 bp, 10 predicted proteins | sample 3512311 | NCBI WGS metagenome assembly VFQU01 (sample SAMN10412377, study PRJNA504923) | tailings metagenome | isolation source: Relicate 3 Philex TSF3 active mining site | place: Philippines: Tuba, Benguet | collected 2017-08-29
TGTGCGGCAGGGGGACCCCGGCGAAGTCATCGGTGCGTATTTAAGCAGCGCGTATCCCCGCAAGGCAGAGTTTGCCCCGAGTCTACGACGGGGCGACGGACGGGCCACGATCGTAAGCCTGCGGGTGCTGAACGAAGCAGGCCAGGAAGCCACACTGATACCTTCCGGCAGCAGTATGGCGGTGGAAGTCACCGTGCGATACGAGGCGGCGGTGAGCGAGCCGGTGGTGGGCATCATGATCCGCACGCGCATCGGCTTTGAGGTTTACGGCACAAACACAGAACTGGAGCAGGTCACCGTAGGCCCCGTGGAAGCCGGGGCCAGCCGGCGGATTCGATTTCAGATGGAATGCCGCCTATGCCCGCAAAGCTACACCATCACCGCCGCATCGCATGATCCAGACGGCGTTTGGCATGAATGGGTAGAAGACGCGATCAGCTTCACAGTCAGCGATACCCGCTATACGGCCGGGGTGGCAAACCTGAAGGCACAAGTAACCGTCGATTAGGACGGGATCGCGGAACAACTCAACAGCGGCCAGCGTAATAAGGGATATGTTCTGCACAAGGTGTGGTTCCCAGATTGATTCCAGCGTCCGCTTCTGCCCGCAGTGCGGCACTCCACAAGGAGGTGCAAACACAACCGCGGGAGAACCCAAGAGGCTGCTGCGCCCAACGGCTGGCAAGTGGATTGGTGGCGTGTGCCTGGGCTTTGCGAAATACTTTAACGTGGACCCTACGCTGGTGCGCTTGCTCTGGCTGGCAAGCGTGATTCTGCTGGGGACCGGCGCACTGGCCTATGTAGTTTGCTGGTTTGTTATCCCGCAAGAGTATTCAACGTAACCACGCGCTGGGCCTCGTAGGCGGCGATGGCGTCGCTGTGCTTGAGAATGAAACCCAACTCGTCGACACCATCGAGCAGGCACTGTTTGGCAAAGCTGTCGACGGGGAACTCGGCAGTTGTGCCGTCAGCGAGAGTTAGCGTCTGGCTGGCCAGGTCCACGTGGACTTCCTGATCGGGCTGGGCGAAGAGCTTCTTGTGTACTTCCGGACTCACCACGATGGGCAGCAAGCTGTTCTTCAGCGAGTTGTTCTTGAAGATGTCGGCGAATGAGGTGGAGATGATGGCGCGGAAGCCATACTGGGTCAGGGCCCAGGGGGCGTGTTCACGGGAGGAGCCGCAGCCGAAGTTGTCGCCCGCCAGCAGGATGCGGGCAGACTTGGCCCAGTCCTGATTGAGGATGAAGTCCGGCTTGGGGGTGCCGTCGGTTTCATAGCGCCAGTCGTTGAAGAGCAGTTCGCCCCAGCCGGTCTTGTCGGTCTTCTTGAGGAAGCGGGCCGGGATGACCTGGTCGGTATCAATGTTGTCCACTGGCATGACCACCATGCGGCTCGTGAAGGGTGTGAATTTTTCCATGTTGTTTATGCTCCGAGCAGGGTGCGGACATCGCTCACTTTGCCGGCCACCGCGCTGGCGGCGGCGGTGAGCGGGCTGGCCAGGAAGGTGCGTCCGCCCTTGCCCTGACGGCCTTCAAAGTTACGGTTGGAAGTGGAAACGCTGTACTGGCCAGGGCTGAGCTGGTCGCCATTCATGGCAATGCACATGCTGCAGCCAGCTTCGCGCCATTCCGCGCCGGCGGCTTTGAAGATCTGATCGAGACCCTCGGCTTCGGCCTGACGCTTGATCTGTTGCGAGCCTGGAACTACCATGACACGGACGTTATCGGCCACCTTGCGGCCCTTCAGGATGCTGGCCGCGCTGCGCAAGTCGCTCATGCGGGAGTTGGTGCAGGAGCCGATGAAGACGACGTCCACGGGCCGGCCCAGCAGAGGCTTGCCGGGTTCAAGCGCCATATAGTCGAGAGCTTTGCGCAGTGAGTCGCGCTCGAGGGCATCGCCAATGTTGCCGGGGTCCGGAACGGTGCCGGTAATGGGCATGCCCATGCCGGGGTTGGTGCCGAAGGTGATCATGGGTTCGAGCGCAGCGCCGTCGATGGTCAGCGAGCGGTCATAGGTGGCGCCGTCATCGGTGGGGAGGGTCTTCCAGCGGGCGACGGCGGCATCCCAGTCAGCGCCTTTGGGAGCGAAGGGACGTCCGGCCAGGTATTCGAAAGTCTTGTCGTCGGGTGCGATGAGACCCGCGCGGGCGCCTCCCTCGATGGACATGTTGCATACGGTCATGCGCTCTTCCATTGACAGGGCGCGGATAGTGCTGCCGCAGTATTCGAGCACGCAACCGGTGCCGCCACCGATGCCGATGCGGGCGATCAGGGCGAGAATGATGTCCTTGGCCCCGACGCCAGGCGCCAGTTGGCCATCCACCTTCACCTGGAAGGATTGGGAAGGCCGCTGCAGGAGGCACTGCGTGGCGAGAACGTGTTCCACTTCGCTGGTGCCGATACCGAAGGCCAGCGCCCCGAAGGCGCCATGGGTGGCCGTGTGGCTATCGCCGCAGACCACGGTCATGCCCGGCTGGGTGAGGCCGTTCTCGGGGCCAATGACGTGGACGATGCCCTGCTTGTCACTGAGGAAGCCGAAGTAGGGAATGCCGAATTCCTGCGCATTGCGCTCGAGCTTCTCCACCTGGCTCTTGGCCACGGGGTCCACAATGGGAAGGTTGCGCGGCGTGGTGGGGGTGGAGTGGTCGGTCGTCGCGAAGGTAAGGTCTGGCCGGCGTACCTTCAAGCCGCGGGCGCGGAGACCATCAAAGGCTTGAGCGCTGGTGACTTCATGCACCAGGTGCAGGTCAATAAAGAGCAGGGCGGGCGCGCCCGGCGGATTCGCCACGACATGCGAATCCCACAGTTTCTGAATGATCGTCTTCGGTTGATTCATGGTTCCTATCCAATGGCCTCACACACAGCTTTACCCACCTGCTCGGTGGTGGCCGTGCCTTTCAGGTCGCGCGTTACCACACCGGCATTCAAGACGGCTTCCATCGCGCCGTTCACCGCCGCCGCCTCTTCCACGAGGCCGAAGCTGTACTCGAGCATCGCAGCAATGCTGCCAATGGCGCCGAGCGGGTTGGCAATGCCCTGCCCCGCAATGTCTGGCGCGGAGCCATGCACCGGTTCATACAGCCCCACCCAGGCGCCGCTCGGCCGCTGCGCACCGATGCTGGCCGAAGGCAACATGCCGATGGAGCCAGCAATGACGGAGCCCTCATCGGACAGGATGTCGCCAAACATGTTTTCCATCAGGACAATGTCAAACTGAGCGGGCTTCAACACAAGCTGCATCGCACAGTTGTCCACGAGCATGTGTTCGAGTTTCACGTCCGGAAACTCGGGGGCCACTTCCACGACTACTTTGCGCCAGAGCTGCGAGGTTTCGAGCACATTGGACTTGTCAACGCTCGTCACCTTCTTCTTGCGTTTGGCTGCGAGATTGAATGCCATGCGGGTGATACGGGCAATCTCGGCGCGGGTGTAGGTCATGGTGTTGGTGCCGCGCTCTTCATCGCCTTCGCCGCTGATGCCGCGGGGGGTGCCGTAGTAGAGACCCCCGGTCAACTCGCGCACGATGATCATGTCCACACCGGCCAGCAGGTGGTTCTTGAGCGGAGAGGAATCGAGCAGCGCCTCATAAGCGCGCACCGGGCGCAGGTTGGCGTAAACGCCGAGGGTCTTGCGAATGCCCAGCAGGCCTTTCTCAGGGCGCTTGTCGGGCGGGGCATTGTCGAACTCCGGCAGGCCGAAGGCGCCCATGATCGTGGCGTCGGCTTCGAGGGCGAGCCGCTCGGTTTCGGCCGGGTAGGGAGTGCCCGTCTTGTGAATGGCGATGCCACCCAGGAGGCCTTCCGTCAGATGCAGTTCATGCTTGTATTTGTTCGCGACGTGCCGCAGCACACGCAGACCTTCGGCCGTGACTTCCGTGCCAATGCCGTCGCCCGGCAGGGCGAGAATTTTCAATTCCATCTAGCTGACTTTCTCGGCGGACTTTTCCAGCGCCGTTTCTATGAATTCGGTGATCTCTTCGTTGGTGAAGCCTTTTTTGTTGTCCGCGGCATTGGTGAAGCGCTCGTACACCATATCCAGCTGCTCTTTGGTGAGTTCCGGATATCCCAACTCCTCCACCCGCTTCTTCAGCGCATGCCGCCCGCTGTGCTTGCCCAGAATCAACTTGCCTTCGGGCACACCCACACTGCGCGGGTCAATGATTTCGTAAGTGCTCTTGTTCTTGAGGTAGCCATCCTGATGGATGCCGGCTTCGTGCGCAAAGGCATTCGCCCCCACGATGGCCTTGTTGGGCTGGGGCCCAAAGGTGATGATGCTCGACAACATCTGGCTGGCCGGGTAAAGCTGTTCGGAGACGATCTGCGTGGCGTAGGGATAGTAGTCGTTGCGCGTCTTCATCACCATCACGACTTCTTCCAGCGAACAATTGCCTGCCCGCTCTCCGATGCCGTTCATCGTGCATTCAATCTGGCGGGCGCCGGCGCGAACGGCAGCCAGCGAATTGGCGACGGCGAGGCCGAGGTCATCATGGCAGTGAACGCTGACGATGGCGCGGTCACCGAGGAGGCGAACGATGCGAGCAATCCGCTCGGAGTAATCTTCTGGCACCGAGAAGCCCACCGTATCGGGAAGGTTTACTGTCGTCGCCCCGGCCTTCACGACAGCTTCCGAAATCTGTTCCAGATAGCCGATTTCCGTGCGGGTAGCATCTTCGGCGGAGAACTCGACATCGTCGACGTACTGGCGCGCCAGTTCCACAGCGCGGACGGCATCCTCGAGGACCTGCTCGCGCGACTTCTTCAGCTTGTACTGGAGGTGTATGTCGCTGGTAGCAATAAAGGTGTGTATGCGGGGACGCTTGGCCTTTTCCAGTGCCGCCGCGGCGCGTTCCACATCCAAGCGGGTAGCACGTGAAAGGGCGGCGACGCGAGCTTCGGGAAACTCTTCGCTCACCCGGCGCACCGCTTCGAAGTCACCCTCGGAAGCAATCGGGAAGCCGGCTTCCATAATATCTACACCCAATTCCACCAGCTTGGCCGCCATGCGCAGCTTTTCCGGTACGGTCATGCTGCAGCCAGGCGATTGTTCTCCATCCCGCAATGTGGTGTCGAAGATGAAGACCCGGTCTTGGGAACCGGACGATTTCAAGGACTCTGCCATGGACTCCTCCTATTGTTTTTCCATTATGCTGCGGCGGAAATGATTTAGCAAATTTATATTGCAGTGGATGGCGATAACCTGCAATAATGCAATAAACAGGGCTTATTCTATAAATCAGAATGAGAGGGACCAGTGCTTCTACACTCACTGAAGGTCTTTTTGTCGGTTGCAAATGAGAAGTCGTTCTCGCGTGCGGCCGAAAAGATGCTGCGCACCCAGCCCGCAATCTCCCTTGCGGTGCAACGCCTGGAAGCTGAACTCGAAGAAAAGCTGATTGACCGTTCAGCCAAGGAGCTTTTACTTACGGACGCCGGGCGGGTGGTACTCGACTATGCGCGGCGCTTTGAGAACCTGGAGGGGGAGTTGCACAATGCCCTCGCCGAGTTAAGGGACAATTCCGCGGGGCGGCTTACGATTGGGGCGAATGAGTCCACTTCCCTTTACTTGCTGAACCATATCGAGCAGTACCGCAATCAGTATCCGAAGGTGAAAGTGCAGGTGCGCCGCAGCCTGTCGAGCAAGATACCCTCGCAGTTGCTGGATGGCGACCTGGAATTGGGTTTGATTTCGTTTGATCCAGGTGATGAGCGGATTGTGTCCAAGGTGATCTATACGGACCGGCTGGTGTTTGTGGTTTCCCCGCAGCACCGGCTGGCCAGCCGGGAAGAAGTGACCATCAGTGAGTTGGGCATGGAGACATTCATTGCCCACAATGTTTTGAGTCCTTACCGGGAAATCGTGCTGCGAGAGTTCCAGCGGCACCGGGTGCCGTTGAACATGGACGTGGAAATGCCGACGGTGGAGACGATACGGCGGCTGGTGCAGCGCAATGAGGGCGTGGCGTTTCTGCCCAAGATGTGTGTGGAACCGGAACTGGATTCCGGGGCGCTGCGGGCGGTGAGGGTGAAGGAGTTGAATGTGGAGCGGAACATCCGGCTGGTGTATCCGGCGCGGCGGGCGCTGAGCCATGCGGCTAAAGCGTTTCTGGATCTGGTGGAGGCGCCGGCCGCGCCACTGGAGACGCAGCCGGCGTTTTGAGGATTGCTGGGGCAACCGCGTGGTGGCTCCTAGGAGCGGCGACGCAGCAATCCCATGCCGAGCAGGCCTGCGCCCAGAAGTGCGTAAGTGGAAGGCTCTGGAACCTCACCGGGATTGGGGCCAGGGCCGGGATCGGATCCGTTCTGGAAAGTGACGGCAACGCTGAGGAAGTGGCCCTGTTCACCGGCGAACTCGCCATCGGGGCCCGGATACTCGGCCGCCGTACCAGGCAGGCCGAGGTCAAGGCCGAAGCGGGCGGCGGTGCTGCCCGTGGCATTATTCTGAATCGTGTGCGACACCGTGGGCGAAGGCCCGCTGTTAAAGCGGAGGCCAAACTCACGCGTTCCCACGAAATTTCCTAGGCTGAAGGTCCCGTTGTCTTCGACCAGCTGATTCCGTGAAGGGTCCGTCAGGCTGGTGCCTAACAGGGTGCCGTTCAAGGTGAGTGCGTTGATGAGGGAACCATAGCCGCTGCCGGTATCAGCGTAGGCGGCGAAGCTGGGACCACTCACTGTGGTGATGTTGTTGGCGAGAGTGGAAGGGTTGACGAAACCATCAAACACGGCGGTGAGATAGCCGCGCATGGCTGTATCGACCGTGACTTCGTAGCCAAAATTGTTGGGGTCATCCACGCGGAAGCGAACTTCGTAGCTGGCATAGGTCAGCAGAATGTTGGCCACGGTGGGGCCACCGGCGGCGACGTCGAGCAGCGAGTCGAAGTTGAAATTGCTGGTGAAATACACCGTATTGTCAAAACTGATTGGGGTGGTGGCGGAGCCAGATGAGGCAAAGGCCGTGATGCGGCCACCGTTGTTGTTGTTGAAGTCTGTTGGGCTCGTGTTCAGAAATTGAATATTCGAGATGCTGGAAGCACTGGCGGGCATGCTGAGCAGAATGCCGAGGAGCATGGTGCCGCAGAGTGCGCCGCGTTTGCATAGGGCTAGGGTCATAAATGTAGGGGTCCTCCGTGGAAACTTGGTTTCTGAGCACGATACGGAAACGGGAGGAGAAATCCCTCAACCAAAGAATGCAGTTGGTACTATTGGGTCTATGTCGCCGGAGGGGAACGGGCAGATTACGCAGCTCCTGGTTCGTTGGAATCAGGGAGACCGCGAAGCCTACGAGAGGCTTGTTCCATTGGTTTACGAGGAGTTACGACGGATTGCTCACCGCATTGATTCGACGCTGGGCAGCCAGACACTGCAACCGACGGCAGTGGTGCATGAACTCTACCTGAAGCTGGCGGAAACTGACAGCCGCTGTTACGAAAGCCGGGAGCATTTCTTTTCACTGGCGGCGCGCGCGATGCGCCAGATTCTGATTGACCGGGGCCGCCAGGCCCAGGCTGCAAAGCGGGGCGGAGAGATCGCAATGTTGCCGCTCGATGAAGCGCGAGCCTCCGGGCTGAGCCAGCAGCAGAGCATTCTGGATCTGCATGAAGCGCTAACGGCTCTGGAAGCGTTTGATCAACGGCGCGGGCGCATTGTGGAGTTGCGCTATTTTGCGGGGCTGAAGGTGGAGGAAATTGCCACCATGGAAAAGCTATCTCCGGAAACGATTCGCCGGGATCTGCGCATGGCGGAAGCCTGGCTGCTGGCCTACCTGAATCGCTGAGGCAGCGCCGCCCAATAATCGCGGGCGCGGGCCTCGCGCCAGCTTTGCGCGGGTTTGGCATCGCCAGCGGCAACGATTGGCTTGAGCAGGTCGCGGGCTTCAGCGAAGCGGTTTTGCCGCAGCAAGGCACCGGCCCGCATAGCATCGGCATAAACGAAAAGTGGGTGGCCCGGTGGCAAAGCGGTTTCGGCGAGCAACCTTGCCTCCCGGGCAGCTTTTTCGGCTGCCTCAACCAAACCACTTTCGAGCAGACAATGCGAAAGCATGGAAAGGGCATAGCTCTTCTGTAGCGGGGCTGGGGTGTCCAGACGGCTGAGAGCACGCACCGCGGCTTCGAGAACACCGCGTGCGCGCTGTGGTTGAGCGATTTCTTCGATCAGTATCGAGGCGTACTTGATCTGACTGTTGATATGCGGCAGTTGCCCTTCTCCGGCAGTGGCGGCTTGCATAGCCATCACCTGCTCCATCAGGTGCACGGCTGCTTCATTTTCTTTCAGGTAGGAGCGGGCGACGGCGAGATTGGAAAGGGAAGTGGCAAGCTCAGAGCTTTCTTCGCCCAAGGCCAGCCGGTAGAATTTTTGCGCCTCCTCGAAGAGTGCGATGGCCTCGCGATGACGGTCCTGACTGGTGACGATGTTGGCGAGATTGTTCAGTGAGCGCGCAAGATCAAGGTGGCCATTCGGGTAGAGCTTGCGCTTGAACTCGATGGCCTGGCGAAGGGCTTTTTCCGCCTCGGCATATTTGTCCTGACGATAGAGCAGTGAGGCCAGACCGGAAAGCACCTGGGACATGGCGGAATTCATGCCGAGTCCGGCGCCGCGGGCCACGGGCATGGCTTCCTCAAGTATCTTCTGAGCTTTGTCGTATTGATGCAGGTCCTGCAGGACGCGGGCCCAGGCCACCAGGATACCCGCGGTGTCGCTGGCCTCCAGTGATGCGCCACGCGCAGCCCCCGCGGACTCCGCGCAAGCGGCCTCGGCCTTGGGAAAAGCGGCTGCCTGAAAAAGCTGGACGCAGCGGTGTTGCAAGGTCAGGGCCAACGCCCGCCTGGACCCGGGACCCAGTTGACGAGCCAGCAGCTCAGCCCGCTGGCCATCCTGTTCGGCATCTTCCCGCCGGCCCAAAGCGCCCTTGGCTTCGGCGAGAAATCCGGTGGCGAGCGCCAGGTTCTCACGACCGGCGGTCCCTTGCAGTTCATACTCGCGGGCCAGACCGCCATAAACATCTATCGCCTTTTCAAACAAGCCCAGATGAAAGTACGCCTTTCCGATGGTCTCCAGCAGGGCTTGCCGTGTGCTGGAATCATCCAGCAGACTGGCCCGTTTCAATCCATCGTCGAGGAGGTCCTGAACAGAAAGCTGCTTGCCCTGATTCTGTTCCGGATCCGCGGCGGCGAAGAGGCTGGTGAGAAAACGCGAAACCACCTCGGCGCGATCCCGCTGGCGGGCGATCTCCCGGCTTTGCGCAAGGGACCAAAGGAGGGAGCCCACTAGCAGAACAATAAACGCGGCCGCTACCCCAACGCCCCAGCGGTGACGGCTGATAAAGCGGCCGGCAAGGTAGCGTAAATTGCCCTGCCGCGCGGCCACGGGCAGGCCGGCCTGAAAGTTCCGGATATCCTGCGCCAGGTTTTCAACGGTGGCATAGCGGGCGGAGGGCTCTTCCCGGGTGGCACGCGTGATGATAGCAGCCAGATCTTGCGGAATGGGTGCTACCAACAACTCTCGTAAAAGCACACCCAGCGAAAAGATGTCAGTAGCCGTAGTAGTAGCCTCGCCAATCTGTTGCTCGGGACTGGAGTATTCGGGCGTAAAGGCCCGTACGTGGGTTCGCGTCCCTCCGGCGGTTCCCGCCGCGAGAATCTTGGCAATGCCAAAATCGAGCAACTTCACCATGCCCAGCTCATCCACCAGAACATTGGCTGGTTTCAGATCCCGATGTACCACCAGGTTGGCGTGAGCAAATTGGAGTGCGGCACAGACCTGAAGGAAAAGGTTGAGGATCTGGGCTCGCGTCTTGCCGTGGCACCATTCGAGAATCGGCTGGCCCGCGATGTATTCCATGACCAGATAAGGGCGTCCGTCTGCCGTGGCGCCGCCATCCAGCAGTCGCGCAATATGCGGATGTTGCAAGAGCGAAAGGATCCGGCTTTCCTGGGCGAACATACGCAGAATTTCGCGGGAATCCATACCGGGCTTGATGAACTTGACAGCGACGCGCTGGTCGAAGCCGCCCTCCACACGTTCGGCCAGCCAGACAGCACCCATGCCTCCACGACCGATTTCTTTCCGCAATGCGAAGGGTCCTACACGGTCTGGAAGGCGATCCAGCCAATCGCTTTCCTGCCCGATGGCGTCGCGCACGATGGCTTCGAGTTTGCCGGCCGTCTGGTCGCCAGCAGCAAGCATCGCCCGCACCTGCTCGGCGACATCTGGTGGTGCGGCGGCGAGAAGATCCTCACGATGCGCCGGGTCAGCTTCGCTGCAAAGTTCGAATAGCTTGCCAACCATTTCCCACTTTTGGCTGTCCATGGGTCTAGCCTTGCCAAATTGGCCGGGGATGGGTAACCTTTCCCCCGGCAAGTGTAGTCCTGTTAACTTGGAATAATTCCCACCGGCCTTCATTCATGCGTAACAGGATAATTCTTTTTTTTGTGGTTCTCGGGTTGAGTACCCTCATTTCGATTTCATGCGGCAAGCAGGATACGCCTGCGGCCAAGGGCGGCCCCAAGGGCGGCAAGAAAGGGGGGGACGTTCCTGTCGTCGCAGTCAAGGCGACCACGAAGAACGTACCCATTGATCTGGACGTCATCGGGAATGTGGAGGCCAGCTCTACGGTCAGTATCAAGCCGCAGGTGAGTGGCGAACTGAAAGCCGCCTTCTTCCGGGAAGGTGATTTCGTCAAGGCTGGCGACAAGATGTTCGAAATCGATCGCCGGGCGCTGACGGCCCAACTCGATCAGGCAATGGCCAACCTCGCCCGGAGCGAGGCGCAACTGCGCCAAGCGACTGCCACCCTGGCCAAGGACGTGGCGCAGGCGCAGTTCCTGGAATCGGTGGCCAAGCGCAACGAGATGCTGATGAAGGAAGGCATCGCCTCCAAGGAACAATATGCTCAGGCGGCATCGCAGGCGCAGGCACAGAAAGAACTGACAGACGCCGACCGCGCGGCCATTGAAAGCGTAAAAGCGGACATTGCCGCCAACCGGGCCACCATCGACAGCCTGAAGGTCCAGTCGGGATTCACGACGATTGCCGCCCCTCTCTCGGGACGCACCGGCACACTGCTGGTAAAGCCAGGCAACATCGTTTCCGCCAATACCTCAGAGCTGGTGACCATCAGCCAGATACAACCAATTTTCGTGAGCTTCGCGGTGCCGGAAAGCCAGTTTCAGCGCATCGCCAGCCGCTTTGGGAAGGAAAAGATTCCGGTATTTGCCACCCATCAGGATGTCGAGGAGGCCCCCAAGACGGGCGTATTGACCTTTATTGAAAGCGCAGTGGACACCTCCACGGGCACCATTCGCCTGCGTGGAACCTTTCCGAATGAAGACCGGACCATGTGGCCGGGCCAGTTTGTTCGGGTGCGCATGAGGCTGGGCATGGTGGACAATGCGGTGGTGCTGCCGAACCAGGCAGTGCAGACGGGTCAGGACGGCAGCTTCGTCTATGTGGTGAAAGAAGACCGCAGCGTGGAAAACCGGCCTGTGGTCTTGGGTCCGCGTAGCGGCTCGGATCTGGTCATCGCCAAGGGGTTAAGCCCCGGCGAAACCGTCGTAACCGAAGGCCAACTGCGCATTGCGCCAGGCGTAAAGGTTTCCATTCGCCAGCCGGGTGGAGCGGGCCGCAAGGGCGAGAAGAAGGGACCACCGGCTGAAGCGGGAGAGGGTTCGGAAAAGAAAAGCGGCATGCCGCTCGAATCGAAACGCAAAGGGGAGGGCAAACCCCGGAAAGCAGAGTAGCGCAGTATGAACTTCTCCGCCGTTTTCATCAAGAGGCCCGTCGCCACTATCCTGCTCATGCTGGGCATCAGCATGTTTGGCGTCCTGGCCTATTTCTCACTTCCCGTCAGTGACCTGCCGAACGTCGACTTCCCCACGCTCAGTGTATCCGCTGGTTTGCCAGGCGCGGATCCGTTAACGATGGCTTCCGCTGTAGCCACTCCGCTGGAGCGGCAGTTCACGACGATTGCTGGCATCGACAACATGACCAGCACGAGTTCCATGGGTTCCACCAGCATCACCATGCAATTCGACATTTCGCGGAAGATCGATGGCGCGGCGGTGGACGTGCAGACGGCCATCAGCGCAGCCATGCCACTGCTGCCACCGGGGATGCCCAATCCACCGAGTTTCCGCAAAGTCAACCCTTCCGACAGCCCGATTCTATTTCTCGCGTTGACAACGGAGTCGATGCCCAAGTGGAAGCTGGACGACTACGCGCAGAACGTGATCGCCCAGCGCATTTCCTCCATCAACGGCGTCGCGCAGGTGAACATCATGGGTTCGCAGAAGTACGCTGTACGGGTTGAGGTGGACCCTGAGAAACTGGCGACGCGCGGCATCGGCATCAATGAAGTCGCCGACGCCATACGCAACTGGAACGCGAACATTCCGACGGGGACGCTCTGGGGGCCGAATCGCGCCTACTCCATTCAGGCAAATGGACAATTGCCAACCGCCGAAGACTACCAGAACCTGATCGTCACATACCGCAACGGCGCACCAGTGCGTTTGGCCGATCTCGGCGTGGTGCGCGACGGCAGTGAAGACGAGCGGACCATGGCGTGGAACTACTCCGAAGGCAAGTTTGTGCAGGGCATCAATCTCATGGTGATGCGGCAACCGGGCAGCAACATCATTGAAGTGAATGATGCGGTGAAAAAGTTGTTGCCCTCCATTCAGAAGCAGCTGCCTCCGACGGTGGACCTCAAAATTCGCAGCGACCGCTCGAAGAACATACGGGAAGCCTTCGCCGACATCCAGATGACGCTGCTCTTTACGCTGGCCCTGGTCATTGGCGTGATCTTCCTGTTCCTGCGAAAAGCTTCAGCAACTCTGATTCCCACACTTGCCTTGCCAGTGGCAATCGTCGGCACCTTCGCCGTGATGTATCTCTGCGATTACTCGATGAACAACCTGTCGATGATGGCCATCATCCTCTCGGTATGCTTCGTGGTGGACGACGCGATCGTGATGCTCGAAAACATCGTCCGGCACATCGAGCGCGGAGAGTCGCCGCTCGAGGCAGCCATGCGCGGCTCCCGTGAAATCTGGTTCACGATCGTGTCCATGACGGTCTCTCTGGCCGCCGTGTTCATTCCCATCCTCTTCATGGGCGGCGTGCTGGGGCGGCTGTTCCATGAGTTCGCGGTGACAATCACCGCAGCGGTTTTGATCAGTGGCTTCGTTTCGATTTCGCTCACACCGATGCTGGCCAGTAAACTGCTGCGCCCGCATGAACCGGATAAAGTGAGCTTGCTGAGCCGCATCATCGAGGCGCCGCTGCGCTGGTCGCAAAACCTCTATGAGTTCAGCCTGGGGTGGGTGGTGCGGCACCATTTCGTCATGGTCGCCGTATTTTTCGGCATGTTTGGGGTTACCGCGTGGCTCTTCGAAAGGGTTCCCAAAGGCTTCATCCCCGAGGTGGACCAGGACCAGATCTACGTCAATACAGAAATGGCGCAAGGCACGAGCTATCTGGCGATGCGGCAGTATCAGGAACGCATCAACCGGATTCTGGCTCAGGATCCGGATATCGAAAGCTTCCTTTCCAGCGTTGGAGGCGGGATGATGGGCGGTGGCCGTGGCGGCGGAAACTCCGGCCGCATGTTCGTAGCCTTGAAGCCGCTCAAGGAACGCAAGGCATCCGCCGCCGAAATTGCAAACCGTCTCCGGCCCAAACTGGCTCAGGTGCCCGGTGTTCGCGCAACACCCACCCTGCCTCCTGCCATTCGCGTGGGCGGGCGCGGTTCGAATTCCAGCTACCAGGTCACCCTGCAAGCGCCGGATACAGACATTCTCTATCGCGAAGGGCAATTCTTCCAGCGCGAAGTTGCGAAGCTGCCAAGCGTGCTCGACGTGAACACGGACATTGAAATGCGCAACCCCCGCGTGCGCATTGACGTAGATCGGGATAAAGCCGCCACCTATGGCCTCGATGTCCAGATGATTGAGCAGGCGCTTTACAACGGCTATGGCAGCAACTTTGCCAGCACCATCTATACGCCCAACAACCAGTACCGCGTCATGCTGGAGGTAACCCCGCGCTACCAGGCTTTTGCCGACATGATCGCCAAGCTGTATGTGAAGTCTGGTGATGGGCGGCTGATTCCGCTGGATGCGGTGACCAAACGCGTGGAAGATGTGGGTCCGCAAAGCATCAATCACTCAGGCCAATTGCCCAGTGTCACGATTTCCTTCAACGTCAAGCCTGGCGTGTCGCTGGGTGATGCGGTGAACGAAGTGCGGGAAATGGCCCGGGAAAAACTGTCGCCCGGGGTCAACCTGACCTTTGCTGGCACGGCCAAGGTTTTCGAAGAATCGCTTGCCAATATGACTGTGCTGCTGATTGTGGCCATACTCGTGGTCTACATCACGCTGGGCGTACTCTACGAGAGCTTTATCCATCCGCTGACGATTCTCTCGGGATTGCCGAGCGCAGCATTCGGCGCACTGCTGACGCTTCTCATCACCGGTGGGGAATTGAACCTCTATGCGTTCGTAGGCCTGATTCTACTGATCGGCCTGGTGAAGAAGAACGCCATCATGCAGATTGATTTCGCGCTGGCCGCCCAGCGCAATGAAGGTCTGAGCGCCTCTGAGGCCATCTTCAAGGGCTGCATTGTCCGCTTTCGCCCCATCATGATGACCACGGCCGCAGCGCTGCTCGGGGCGGTGCCTATCGCTCTGGGCTATGGCGCCGGCGGTGAGGCACGCAAGCCACTCGGCCTGGTTGTGGTTGGAGGGTTGCTGTTCTCACAAGCCATCACCCTATACCTCACGCCTGTCGTCTACGTGTATCTCGATAAATTTCAGAACTTCTGGGTGGCGCGCAAATCCCCTTCCGCCTCTCTACCCAACCTTGGTGAAGCCCATTCATGAACGTAAGTAAGGTATTCATTGAGCGTCCGATCGCGACGACGCTCCTGATGGTGGCCATTGGCCTTTTCGGCGTCATTGCTTACCGCAACCTTCCGGTGAGTGACCTGCCCAACGTAGACTTGCCCACCCTGCTCGTAACGGCCCAGCTTCCCGGGGCAAGCCCGGAGACCATGGCTTCAGCAGTGGCTACTCCTCTTGAGGCACAGTTTTCGACGATTGCCGGCCTGGCTTCGATGACCAGTATCAACACGCTGGGCTCAACACAGATCACTCTCGAATTCGACCTCGATCGCAGCCTGGACGGAGCGGCTGTGGATGTACAGGCAGCCATTACGCAATCCT
>VFQU01001313.1_pt1 | contig 15198 bp, 15 predicted proteins | sample 3512311 | NCBI WGS metagenome assembly VFQU01 (sample SAMN10412377, study PRJNA504923) | tailings metagenome | isolation source: Relicate 3 Philex TSF3 active mining site | place: Philippines: Tuba, Benguet | collected 2017-08-29
TTTTGCGCTGTTCGAGGACAGCAATATCAATGGTTTGCGCGATTAGCTGCGGAACTCGGGGAGCTCGTTACCGACGTTTGACCGACTCGTGGCACCCGATGACCCTCAAGGGTTCCCCTACTCCCCGCGGGGGAGCTAGCACGATCTGGACCGGGTCAAGCCTGGTGCTCTGGGGGGGGGGGCATTGGGAGCACTAAATTAAGAACAATGGCGATCTATCAGCCGGTGGACCCAACTCTTGTGCTCATCTTTGAAAGTGGATTCGAAGGCTAACTGGCGGCGCCAGCATCAGTTCACGCGACATCGATCCCGTGCCCGGCGGCTCACCGAACATGAGAAAGCCGCAAGATGGGCACCACCGAGGCCGCGTCCTTCTTGGAGGGAATGGCGGCAATGGCCATCCGGGCATCTAACGCCGTGGTAAGCGGCCTGCGGCCGACACCAACCGGTTCATCGAAAGCTTCTCCCCGCAGGTCCGCTTGACTGATCGAATGGACTCCCCCGCGTCGCCACACGGCTTCGTGGAGCCAGACTGAAGGCTCTCGCCATCAGACACGGGACCACGGGAGGAGTCCGCCATGGATGCTACTGCTGAAGCTGCCCAACGTGGGACGACGTTGACCACGACGGTGGCGATCGACCTGGCCAAGGATGTGTTCGAGATTGCCTTCGCCGATGTCCACGGACGCATCATCGAGCGCAAGCGACTCCGGCGATCGGCCTTCGCCGGCTGCCTCGACAATCGTCCGCCGCTGCCCCAAGCTTGGTTCGGCAGTGCCCCGAAACCGGACGTTGGCTTCGCTGGCAGACATCAGAGTGGTCCCTCGGCCCTGAATTGGTGGGTGCGATGGCGACACTTCGCTGCGTGGCCAACAGCTTGCACCGATGACTTCAGCTTTGGTGCTAGGGATCACTGCACCAGCCTGCCGCGTCTATCCGCAATTTCTACCTCCGCGCCCATCCCCGAGTTGAACTCGAGGAAGTCTTGCTCGAAGCCATCGCTGAAGATCACGCCGTAGTCCGGCATCAGGGACGTCAGGCGCAGCGGGCTGCCGCCCTCGATGCGACCGAACACGAGGTTGGTCTGCGTCGCGCGACTCGGGAATGGCTCTCGCACTGTGTAGTACAAGTGCTGCGACTCCCAAGGGAAACCTGAAATCTGCAGCGCGCGTAGCTCCTCCGAGGACTGCGGTCCGGCCATGCCGATCGCGCCGGTCAGCAGGCTGCGGAACCATCCTGTTGAACCGAGTCCAGTCGAGACGATGATGCCGCTCGACGAGTGCACCTCAGACTGCTCGCCAACCTGGATGGTGTAGCGCGCCGAGACGTGCGAGCGCGGGCCGATGAAGAGATCGTTGACCGCGTGCAGTTCCTGCCCGTCGCTCAGCCGCACGCGCGCCATGGTGATCGCGCGCGTTGGTCGGCGATCGGCTTGCGCTTCGGGAACGATCGTCGCCAGGTCCTTGGCCTCGAACGGCAGCAGCACGCCATCCCAGCGCTTCGGGTCAGGGTTCACGCCGATGACGGGCTGGCCGTGGAGGTACTTCAGTGTGTTGGCGACCAGCCCGTCCTGTCCCAACACGACGACCAGGCTGTCGGGCGGGAACAGGAAGTTCGTGACCAGGGTGCGGTCCAGACGCTGGACCCGGCCGAAGCGCCGTAGCTGCGCCTCGGCCAGTTCGACCGCCTGCCGATACGTGGACAGCTCGGCCTCGTAGTCGGAGAAGTCCGATCCCATGTGCTCGACGTAGAACCGGGCCTGCTCGACCGTGTTGAGTCGAGCGACCAGATCCTCGAGCCGAGTCCGCCGCGTCACCAGGATGATCCGGTGCTGCAGGGCGTCCATGGACTACTTCCTCGGCGCGGCGGCCGGCGATTGGGTGAGCTGCTGCAGCAGATCCGGGGAGATGTTGAGCTCGCCGATCTTGCCGGCGTTCTGGGCCAGTTCCTGGAAAGCCGAAGCGATGATGGCGCCTGGGGCGGCACTGCCCAATGCCAAGGCCTGCAGCACCTTCGGGTCGACCCCGGCGACCGTCTTGACCAACGCGTCCATGCCGTAGGCCTTGGCGTCGGCCTCGCGGCGGGCGTTGGCCGCACGAAGCTCGGTAAGGGCCTCGTTCTCCTTCTCATGCGCGATCTTGCCCTGCATCTCTTGGGCCTGGATCTGCAGGCGCTTCTCCAGCACCGCGCGCTCGGCGTCCATCTGGGTCTCGCGGATCTGCCGCTTCTTGGTCTCGACCGCGATCTCGGTGTTGAGCTCGTTCTCCTTGATCGCGCGCTCCTGCTCGATGGCGGCATTGCGGCGCAGGTACAAGGCGTCGTCGGCGTCCTTGAGAATCTGCTCGCGGATGGTCGCTTCCAGCGCCCGGGCGGTATCGGGGGTGGGCTTTATCGCGAGGATGGCAAGGCTTACCAGCTCGAGACCGAGGCTCGGTAGGCCGTCAGGCCGGCGCAGGCCCTCGCGAACCGACTGCACCAGTCCTTCGGACTCGCGCAGCAGGTCCTGCAGCTTCTGCCCCTGCAGGGCGGCACGCAGCTGGACCTGGACGGCGTTGACCACGCGCTGCGGCAGCTTGGTCGGGTCCTCGGACACATAGTCGGTGCCGTTGGCCTGCAGGGTGAAGTTCATCAGCGAGGCGAGCAGCTTCGGGTCGGATACCCGGTAGGTGACCTGGCCCTGCACCGTCACCTGCTGAAAGTCGGCGCTGACCTCGGTGAACATGAAGGGCGCATCGACGCTCTCCATGGGGATGGAGACGAGTGAGGCGCTCGGGGCGAAATAGAAGAAGGCGAGGCCTGCCCCTTCCCGCACCGGCTGGCCATTGCGGTACTGGATCAGGTAGGTCGTGGGGCTGGCCTTGGCGTAGCGGATGCCGAACATGGTGTGCTCCTAGGAAAGTCCTTCCAGGGTCGCGATGCCAGTCTTTCCAGCATCGGCGCGAGCGGACGCGGTCGCGCAACGCGTTGAACTCATAGCCGGCCGACGAAGCGCTCGACGATGTAGAAGTGGTCCTCGTACATCTGCGACTCCAGAGCGCGCAGATCGGCCAGCGGAAACCAGCGTGCCTTCGCGGCGTCATCGCCACCCTTCACGGCGGGCAGGTCGCCCGAAGGGAACTCAAAATAGAAGGCGTGCGTGATGGTCCGGCCGCGCAGCGAGCGCTCGGGGTGGTCGAAGACGTCCTGCGATCGCAGCGAGCCGCGGAGCACGGGGGCCGGAAGCTTGAGGCGGGTCTCCTCGCGCAGTTCGCGGAGCACGGCGTCCATCAGGCGTTCGTTGCCGCGCACGAAGCCGCCGGGCAACGCCCAAAGGCCCTTGCCGGGCTGCGCGCCACGGGCGACGAGCAACAGGTGGCCGGAGTGCACGACGACCGCGTCGACGGTGACGAAGGTGGGCGGGTACGGCGCTCCCGCCCAGCCCTGGCGGTAGGTCTGCACGAAGGCGTGCTCTTCGGCCAGGGCGCGGTACTCGCTGGTGGTGCGGAAGGCTTCGAGTTGGGTGAAGACTGAGGGCGGTACGTTGGCCCGGACTAGCGTCATGCCCTCCTCGGTTTCGCTGAGGAAGTGCTCACGCAGCAGGTGCGCAGTCGGCATGTCGACCCAGGGGCACTCCTCGTGCGTCCACTGGGGGAAGGCGCGCACCGTGTCGACGCTCGCCGGCGTCGGCCCGCTCATCAGGCCGATTCGGGGAGCGGCGACTGACTGTTCACCGATGGCGTCGCGGACCGCGGCCTGGACCGCGCTGATCCAGGCGTTCTCGTTGTAAAGGTGGTCGCGCAGCGGGCGGACGATGATGCGGTCGCCGGCATCGGGAAGAGCGCTGCGCAGGATTCGCTCGCGCTCGAACTCAGTCCATGGATGCCGACTGTTCCGGGCGCGGCCCGCGGAGCCCATCAGCAGGATGACGGACTGCGCTCGATCGAGCGCTCGGCGAACCAGGGCAAGGTGGCCGCTGTGGAACGGCGCGAACTGTCCGATCAGGACAACGTAGTCGAGTCGCATGAGGCTCCCTCATGGCGGTGGAGTGGGACCAGTCTTTCCGGCCCTGTGTGGAGGCTACTCCGCGGCCCGAGGCGCTTCAAGACGCTGGGCCGCAGCGGCCCAGCCGTGCCTGAGACGATGCCGGGGGCGGGTCCGTGTCATTCCGGGACCTCGGGCACGGAACGCAGCCTCCAGAAATCAGAGTGTGTGCAGGCGGGTGGGAATCAGAGTCTGTGCCGAGAGCACACACTTTGGTTTTTTGGCCACGGCGTTCAGCGGCGGTTCCCGCAAAGGCGTAATCTTTTCGTTAAACTCAAGCTGCCCTGTGTTACGATCCTCAAGTCAGTCGTGATGATGCACTCATAAGTGACTGACTTCATATAAGAAAGGCTCCCCGATGTCCGCCCTGCTGCTCGCCTGTCTCGTCCTCTGCGCCGCGCTCGCGCTGGTGTTGGCCGGGCTGCGCCGGGTGCCGGAGAGCGAGGCCTGGGTGGTGCAGCGCTTCGGCCGCTACGCGCGCACCCTGCGCCCCGGCTGGCGTTACGTCTGGCCGCTGGTCGAGCGGGTCAGCCAGCATGTCGCGCTGATCGGCCATCGGATCGACCTGCCGCTGCAGTCCGGGGCTGCCGGAAACGTCACCGGTCAACGGGCCACGCTGTACTACCAGATCCTCGAACCCGAGCGCAGCGGTCCGCAGATCGCCGACATCGACCACGTCGTGGAAGTCGCCGCCCGCGAGCAGGCCGATGCGCTGGCGCGCGCCGGTCGCGACCTCGACTCGATGGCCGACCGCCTCAAGCCGTTGCTGAACCTGCAGCTCGGCGAGCTGGGCCTGCGCGTCACCCGCTGCCAGCTTCCCGGCGCCTGACCAACCGCCGCGCCGGGCGGCGATACTGTCGCCCCGTCCGCCACCCGATGACCATGACCGCGCCGAACGATCCGGCGGCGCTGCTGCGCGCCGGCCTTGCCGAACTGGGGCTTTCCGACGTGCCCGAGTCGCCGCTGCTCGACTACCTCGCGCTGCTGCAGCAGTGGAACCAGGCCTACAACCTCACCGCGATCCGCGATCCGCGCGAGATGGTGGTCAAGCATCTGCTGGACTCGCTGGCGATCCTGCAGCACGTGCCGGACGGCCGCCTGGTCGACATCGGCAGCGGCGCGGGGCTGCCGGCGATACCGCTGGCGATCGCCCGCCCGGCGCTGCGCGCGACGCTGGTCGAGACCGCCGGCAAGAAGGCGCGCTTCCTGCGCGAGGCGGTGCGCCGGCTCGACCTGGGCGAGCGCGTCGAGGTCCTGTCGGCACGCGCCGAAGCCGTCGATCGCGCTGGCCAGTACGACCTGCTCAGCGCCCGCGCGCTGGGCACGCTGCGGCAGATCCTGAGCCTCGGCGGCCACCTGCTGGGCCCGCGCGGCCGACTGCTGGCGATGAAGGGCCAGGCGCCGACGGCGGAGCTCGCCGACCTGCCGCCCGGCTGGCGCCACGTCGCGACCCATCCGCTGCTTGTCCCCGGCCTCGATGCCGAGCGCTGCCTGGTCGTGGTCGAGCGCGCAGCCTGAGCCGGGACGGGACGGCCTGCTAGACTCCGGCGCCGACGGGCGCTCGCCCGTTCCCCTTCCGACCGCGACACGCCATGGGCCGCATCATCGCCATCGCCAACCAGAAGGGCGGCGTCGGCAAGACCACCACCGCCGTCAACCTCGCGGCCGCGCTCTCCGAAGCGCGGCGCAAGGTGCTGCTGGTCGATCTCGACCCGCAGGGCAACGCGACCATGGCCTCGGGCATCGACAAGCGCGAGGCGCGCCCGTCCGGCTGCGAGGTGCTGCTCGAGGAGGCCACCGCCGCCCAGGCGATCGTCACCACCCACGGCGGCTACGACCTGCTGCCGGGCAACGGTGACCTGACCGCCGCCGAGCTCAAGCTGATGGATGCGCTGGCCCGCGAGCATCGCCTGCGCGAGGCGCTGGCGCCGGTGCGCGATCGCTACCAGTTCATCCTGATCGACTGTCCGCCGTCGCTGCACCTGCTGACCATCAACGCGCTGACCGCCGCCGAGGGCGTGATCGTGCCGATGCAGTGCGAGTACTTCGCGCTGGAGGGCCTGTCGGCGCTGACCGACACCGTCCGCGCGGTGAAGGCGCGGCTCAATCCGACGCTCGAGATCGAGGGCATCCTGCGCACCATGTACGACGTCCGCAACAACCTCTCGAACGAGGTCTCCGCGCAGCTCGGCAAGCACTTCGGCGACAAGCTGTTCCGCACCATCGTGCCGCGCAACGTGCGCCTGGCCGAGGCGCCCAGCCACGGCCAGAGCATCGTCGAGTACGACCGCGCCTCGCGCGGCTCGATCGCCTACCTCGGTCTCGCCGGCGAGATGCTGCGCCGCGACCGCGGCGCGGCGGCGGAGGCCGGCGCATGAGCACGCGCAAGCGCGGCCTGGGCCGCGGCCTCGACGTGCTGCTCGGCGGCCGCGGCGAGGCCGAGACGCCGGCCGCCGAGGGCGAACGACTCGCCCAGCTGCCGGTCGAGCAGCTGCAGCCCGGCAAGTACCAGCCGCGCAGCCGGATGGACGACGCGCGGCTCGACGAGCTGGCGGCGTCGATCAAGGCGCAGGGCATGATCCAGCCGATCATCGTCCGCCCGGTCGGCCGCGACCGCTACGAGATCATCGCCGGCGAGCGCCGCTGGCGCGCCGCCCAGCGCGCCGCGCTGCGCGAGGTACCGGTGGTGGTGCGCGAGACCGACGACCACGCCGCGCTGGCGATGGCGCTGATCGAGAACATCCAGCGCGAGGACCTCAACCCGCTGGAGGAAGCCGTCGCCCTGCAGCGGCTGATCGACGAGTTCGCCCTCACCCACCAGCAGGCCGCCGACGCGGTCGGCCGCTCGCGCGCCGCGGTCAGCAACCTGCTGCGCCTGCTGGAGCTGCCCGAGCCGGTGCGCCGGCTGGTCGAGCGCGGCGCCATCGAGATGGGCCACGCCCGCGCCCTGCTCACCCTGCCGGCGGCGCAGGCCGAGGCGCTGGCCCGGCAGGCGGCCGACGAACAGTGGTCGGTGCGCGAGATCGAACGCCGCGTGCAGGCGCTGGGCAAGCCCGCCGCCCCGGCGCGAGCGGCGAAGAAGGCCGACGCCGACATCGCCGCGCTGGAGCGCGAGCTGTCGGAGTCGCTCGGCGCACGGGTCGCCATCCAGCACGGCCGCGGCGGCCGCGGCAAGCTGGTCATCGACTACCACGACCTCGACAGCCTCGACGGCATCCTCGCCCGCCTGCGCGGCGGCTGAGCCGGCCGGAAACCGGCCGACGGCCCCGATTTGCGGGCCGGCGCGAGCGCTGCCATAATGCGCGGCTCGCTCGCCGGCTGGTCCGGCGCCTGCCCCGTCAACGGCCGCGCGACGCCGGGGGCTCAGCGAAACGCTCCACACCCACGTCGCGTGCATCGGCAACGATGCGGGGCCGACGTCCGTCTGGCCAAGGCGGACACCAACAACGTCATCGAGGTGCGCCATGTCACGTGTGTGTCAGGTAACCGGAAAGGGCGTGCGGACCGGCAACAACGTCTCGCATGCCAACAACAAGACTCGGCGCCGCTGGCTGCCGAACCTCCACGAGCGCCGCTTCTGGGTGCCGAGCGAGAACCGCTGGGTGAAGCTGCGCGTGTCCACGCAGGCCCTGCGCACCATCGACAAGAACGGCATCGAGTCCGTGCTGGCCGAGCTGCGCGCCCGCGGCGAAAAGGTCTGAGGAGACAGCCATGGCTTCCAAGCGCGACAAGATCCGCCTGATCTCGACGGCCGGCACCGGTCACTTCTACACGACCGACAAGAACAAGAAGAACACGCCGAACAAGATGGAAATCAAGAAGTACGATCCGGTCGTGCGCAAGCACGTCCCGTACAAGGAAGGCAAGATCAAGTAGGGCGGAAGGCCGCGGCGTCAGGCGCCGCGCCGACCCTGCCAGGGCCCGCTTCGGCGGGCCTTTTCTTTGGCGGCGGCTTCCTTGCGGTGCGGGTCGGCCCCGATGCGAGACGGCTCGCCCGGCCCGGGGGGCTGCACCACATGCCGCGGATTGCGCGGGCGAGCGGAGCTGCGGCCGGCCCGGGGACCCCGCGCCGGCTGCGTGCCTGATGCCTCAGTCGGTGAGCACCTGGCAGGTCAGCAGGTCGTCGTTGGTGATGTCCCAGGTGTCGCTGTCGGCGCACAGCGGCACGCCGCCGACCACGCACTCGTCGCCGTCCTCGTCGACCAGCTTGATGTCGTAGCTGTCGCAGGGAATCTTGCGCAGCAGGAAGCTGCCGCCGTTGGCCTCGATGATCTCGTCGCCGAGCTGGTCGGGGCCCCACTCGTCGTCGTCGGCGGACGACACGTAGAGCTGGTAGATCGCCCAGTCCGAGTAGTTGCGGATCTTGACGTTGGAATCCAGCTTGCCGGCATCGGCCACCGGCGCAGCAGCCAGCAGCCCGGCCGCGATCGCGGCCAGCACGCACTTGTTCATCGGCCTTCCCCCAGGCGTTGGTCAGCAGCACGCACGCTGCCGGGGCATTCCACGCCCTTGCGCGGCGCAGTGCAAGGGGCGCGATCAGCCGGCCGGCGGCGCCGCCAGCTCGCGCACGTCGAGGTAGCCGTCGCGGTTGCGGTCCTGGCGGCGGAAGGCGGCCTCCAGCGCGCGCAGGTGCTGGGCGCGGGTGACCGGGCGGCGCCCGCCGCCGGGCTGTTCGTCGCGGTCCAGGACGTGGTTGCCGTCGAGGTCGCGGGCGTCGAAACCGGCGACCAGATAGGCCTGGAACTCGCGCAGGTCGACGCGGCCGTCGCCGCTGGTGTCGAGCCGTTCCAGGTACTCTCGGGGCGTGTCGTAGGCGAACGCGGACTGCGCGACGACGCAGACCGCGGCGACCAGCGCCAACGAAGAGGGGCGCCGCAGCGCCCCCCTCCGAATCGCGATCACCCCGGGCCTCAGGACCGCACCGGCACCAGCGTGTAACCGCGCAGCCGGCCGGCGAACTCCTCCAGCGCCCGGATCCCCGACGCCTCGGCCTCGCGACACCAGTCCTGCAGGCGCTGCAGGGTGTGCGATGCGTCGTGGCTGCGCTCCTCCAGCACCGCGGCCAGGCGGGCGCGGTACTCGACCAGCGTGGCCATGCGCGGGCGCTTCTGCACCCAGTCGTGCAGCCGGGCGCGGGTCGATGCATCCAGCCAGCGGCCGTCGTCGACCAGCGCGCGCCGCCAGGTGCGCGGCAGCGCGCGGAGGCTGTCGCCGGCCTGCGCCGCCTCCTCGCGCATCACCGGCAACAGCACGTGGCGGTAGTAGTCGGTCATCGCCTGGAAGCGATGCGCCAGCAGCGCCTTCAGCGTCTCGCCGTCGGGCATCGGGATGTTCGGCCGCACGTCGAGCGACGGCGCCACGCGCAGCACCTTGGCCAGGCCGACCGCCTCGAGGCCGCGGATCGCCGCCCAGCCGATGTCGAACTCCCAGCGGCGCAGGGCGAACTTGGCCGAGCTCGGGAAGGCGTGGTGGTTGTTGTGCAGCTCCTCGCCGCCGATCCACACGCCCCAGGGCGACAGGTTGGTCGAAGTGTCGGTGGTCTCGAAGTTGCGGTAGCCCCACCAGTGGCCCAGGCCATTGACGATGCCGGCGGCCCAGAACGGGATCCACGCCATCTGCAGTGCCCAGGCGGCCAGGCCCTTGGCGCCGAACAGGCCGACCACGACGAACAGCAGCAGGGTCGGCCCGAGCGTCGCGTGCGGCGTGTACAGGTGGCGCTCGATGAAGTCGTCCGGGCAGCCCTTGCCGTACTTCTCGATGTCCTCGCGCTGGCCACGGGCCTCGCGGTAGAGCTCGACGCCGCGCCACATCACCTTGTCGATGCCGTGGAACTGCGGGCTGTGCGGGTCGTCCTCGGTCTCGCACTTGGCGTGGTGCTTGCGGTGGATGGCGGCCCACTCGCGGGTGATCATCGAGGTCGTCGCCCAACTCCAGAAGCGGAACACATGGGCCAGCGCCGGATGGAAATCCACCGCGCGGTGCGCCTGGCTGCGGTGCAGGTAGAGCGTGACCGAGAAGATGGTGAGCTGCGTGGCGAGCAGGAAATAGATCGCCACGGTGCCCCAGCTGGCGCCGGTCGCGCCGCCCTCCAGCCAGGCGAGAACTGTCGAAAGCATGTGAGTCTCCACGAGTGACCGCCGCATCATGCCCGCGCCCCTCCCCCCGCGCCATCCCTGCGCCGGGGTATGGTGGCCCGCGTTCAGCCAGAGCCGCCGCGACCGCCACCGCCGTCACGCTGCGTGAGCGCGCCCCGCCGTGACCCCGTCATGGGATGATGGACCATCGGGGGCAGGCCTTTGGGGGGCACATGCCGGGGGTACCGCGCCGCCGCACGGCGATTTCCGCATGCGGGCAGATCGCAGGTCGCGATTGCCTGCCGCCGGCGCGTGGCCGCTCGCCTCCGCGGGCTGCGCGCAGTGGGGCTGGCCGGCGAAGCAGGGCGCGCTGAGTGGGCCTCCTCGCCGAACTGCGCCGCCGCAACGTCATCCGCGTCGCCGGCTTCTACCTGGTCGCGGCGTGGCTGGTGGTGCAGGTGGCCGAGACGCTGCTGCCGGCCTTCGACGTCCCCGGCTGGGTGCTGCGCGCGGTGATCATCGTGCTGGCGCTGGGCTTCCTGCCGGCGCTGGTGTTCGCCTGGGTGTTCGAGCTGACCCCCGAGGGCCTCAAGCGCGAGCGCGACATCGACCGCTCGCAGTCGATCGTCGATCACACCGCGCGCAAGCTCGACATCGCCGTGCTGGCGATGCTGGTGCTGGTCGCCGGCTTCACCCTGTGGCTCGGGCAGCGCGGCCCGGCGGCCGAGGTGAAACAGGCCGACACTTCTGCCGCGGCGGCTGCGACCGCGAAAACACCGCCCGCCCCGACCGCCGACAAGTCGATCGCCGTGCTGCCCTTCGCCGATTTCAGCCCCGGCGGCGACCAGGCCTGGTTCGCCGACGGCCTGGCCGAGGAGATCCTCAACGCGCTGGCGCGCACGCCCGACCTGCAGGTCGCCGCGCGCACCTCGTCGTTCCGCTACAAGGGCAGCACGCTGGCGATTCCGCAGATCGCGGCCGAGCTCGGCGTGGCCCACGTGCTCGAAGGTTCGGTGCGCAGCGGGGCGAACCGGATCCGGGTCACCGCCCAGCTGATCCGCGCCTCCGACGGCTTCCACCTGTGGTCGCAGAACTACGACCGCGACCCGGCCGACATGATCGAGATCCAGGAAGACCTCGCCCGGCAGATCGCCACCGCCATGCAGACCAGCATGGACCCGGCCGCGCTGGCCGACATGGCCTCGGTCGGCACCCAGTCGGTCGAGGCCTACCAGGCCTACATGCGCGGCGTCGCCAAGAGCCTGGCGTTCGAGGCGGAAGACTTCAAGGCCGCTTACGACTACTACGAGCAGGCGCGCGCGCTGGACCCGGGTTTCGCCGCAGCGCACTGGCGCGCCGCGACTTTCTGGCTGCAGCAACTCGATCCCACCTCCACGGTGGGCGGACTGACCGATGCCGACGCCGAGCAGATGGCGCGCAACTTCGGCGAGCGCATCGACGCCGCGATCCGCACCGCCGCGAACGACACCGACCGGCTCGGCTATCGCGCCCTCAAGGCCTCCCGCGACCTGCGCCTGCGCGAGGCGATCGAGCTCTACCGCGCGCTGCTCGCCGCGCGCCCGGGCGATGTCGATGCCAGCGGCCAGCTGATGAGCCTCGCCGCGCAGGCCAGCGACTCGGCGCTGCTGGTCGAACTGCTCGACGCCACCTGGCCGCAGGCGCTGCAGCGCCTCGACATGGCCTCCTCGCACATCAACTGGGCGCATCGCGCCGCCGACAAGGCCAAGGCCGCCGACCAGGCGCTGGCGCTGGCGCAGCGCTGGGCCGACCAGCGCGCGATCCTCTACCAGGCCCACCGCGCGCTGCTCTGGGACCGTCGCGTCGACGCCGCACGCGACCTGCTGCAGCGGATGGAATCCCTGACCGCGGCCGGCGCCGTCTGGGCGGCGCTTCCGCCGGCGCGCCAGGCCTGCGCAGAGGGCCGTCGTGAAGAAGTCGAGCGCGCGCTGGCCGCGATACCCGAGTCGGACATGTCGCAGCGCTGGCTCATGCTGATGATGCTGGGTCGCAGGGCCGAGGCCGAAGCGGTCCTGATGCCGCTGGAGCGCGCCGGCAACACCTTCGCGCTGGCCGGCTTCCTCGCCTATCCGCACTTCGACCCGTCGCCGTTCCCGTCGCTGGTCGCGGTGCTGGCGCGCGAGAACGTGCAGCGGCCCGCGCCGCTGCCGCAGCCCTTCGCCTGTCCGCCGGCGGCCAGCGCCGGATGAGCGCGCAGATGTCCGCGCCGCCCATCGGTCTCCGCGTCGAACTGCGCAACGCCAATCGCGCGCGCCGAAGCACCCGTTCAAGCGCGCCCCATCATCCGGTGCGTCAGGGCACCTGTGCTAGCCTACGTGTAGCACGGATTATGTGTGAACACCGGAGATTGGACATGGCCAACCTGACCCTCAGCATCGACGACGACCTCCTGCAGCGCGCGCGCGAGGCGGCGCTTCGCGATCGGACCTCGGTCAACGCCCTGGTGCGCGACTTCCTGACCCGCTACGCCGACAACAAGCGGCGGCGATTCGAGGCACTGGACGAGCTCGACGCGCTCGCCTCGGGCACCGCCGGGCGCAGCGAAAAGCCCTGGCACCGCGACGAGCTGCACGAGCGCTGACGATGCGCGCGTTCGTCGACACCAACCTGTGGGCGTACCGGCTCGACCACCGCGAGCCGGACAAGGCCCGCCGTGTCGGCGCGTGGCTGCGCGAGATCGTCCTGGCCGGTCACGACATCGTCGTGAGCACCCAGGTCATGATCGAGCTGCGATCGGTACTGACGCGCAAGTTCCAGCCGCCGCTCGGCCACGAGGACACGATGCGTGCGCTCGGTGCCGTCGCCGCCTTCGAGGTCGTGTCAACCGATCACAACCTCGTGCTGGATGCCCATGAACTGGCCAGCCGCGAGCAACTCTCCTGGTTCGACGCGCTGATCGTCGAGGCCGCCATTCGAGGCGGATGCGCGGTGCTCTACAGCGAGGACCTGCCGCACGGGCGGCGCTACGCAGATCTGCAGGTCTGCAACCCGCTGCGAGGCGACCCGAAGTGACCGAGCGAAGCGAAGGCGCAGCCGCGAAGCGGCCGACCGAGCGAAGCGCACGCGGGAAGGGCCATGGATGGCCCTGCCTTGGGAGCGAGGAAGGCGCAGCCGCGAAGCGGCCGACCGAGCGAAGCGCACGCGGGAAGGGCCATGGATGGCCCTGCCTTGGGAGCGAGCAAGGCGCAGCCGGCAAGGTTGGCGGGGCCACGCAGCGTCCATGAGCCTCCTCGCCGAACTGCGCCGCCGCAACGTCATCCGCGTCGCCGGGCTTTACGTGGTCAGCGCCTGGCTGATCGTGCAGGTCGCCGCCACCGTGCTGCCGGCGTTCGCCATCCCCGATTGGGTGATGCGGGCGACGATCATCCTGCTGGCGATCGGCTTCGTCCCGGCGCTGGTGTTCTCCTGGGTGTTCGAGCTGACGCCGGACGGGCTCAGGCGCGAAAGCGAGATCACGGCGGCCGAGGACCGAACCGTCCACACGGCACGCAAACTCGATGTGGCGGTGATCGTGCTGCTGCTCGGCATCGGCGGATTGACGCTGTGGCGGCCGGATCTGCGGTCGAACGACGCTGCCGACGCTGCGCCGGCGACGGATGCGACCGAAGTCGCGCCGGATCAGGGCGCTCGTGCAGGGGATGAGCCGGGCAGCGCAGCCGATCGGCTTTCGATCGCCGTGCTGCCCTTCGTCAACATGAGCTCGGATCCCGAGAACGAGTATTTCGCCGACGGCATGTCGGAGGAGCTGCTGAACATCCTGGCCGGCATCGACGGCCTCAAGGTCGCTTCACGGACCTCGGCGTTCTCGTTCAAGGGCAAGGACACGCCGATCCCCGAGATCGCCCGCCAGCTCGACGTGCACCACGTGCTGGAAGGCTCGGTGCGCAAACAGGGCAACCGCGTGCGCATCACCGCGCAGCTGATCGAGGCCGGCAGCGACGCCCACCTGTGGACCCAGACCTACCAGCGCGAGCTGGACGACATCTTCCTCGTGCAGGAGGAAATCGCCACGGCCATCACCACCGCGCTGAAGGACATCCTCGGTGCGCGCCAGGTGAAGGTGGATGCACCCACCGCGGACATGGCGGCCTACCAGCGCTATCTGCACGGTCGCTCGCGCTTCTACCGGCGTTCCGAGCTCGATGCGGCGGTGGAGGACCTGCGCTTCGCGGTGGCGCGTGATCCCGGGTTCGCCGAGGCGTGGGCGTTCCTGGCGGCCGTGTACAACGTGCTCGGCAACAGTGGCTACCAGAGCAACCACGCTCCGGCGGAGATGGCGCAATCGGCCGGGCCCGCAGCGGATCGGGCGATCGCCCTGAATCCCGGCCTTCCCATCGCGCTGGCGGTGAAGGGTCAGCTCATGCAGCGATCGGGGGCACCCGGGGCGATCGCCGGCAGCATCGACCTGCTCGAGCGGGCGTCTGCGCTGCCCTCGCCCGACACCACCCCCACGCTGTGGCTGGCGCTGGCCTGGCTCCAGCTCGGCTTCATCGATCGTGCCTTGCCTTTGCTGGAACAGGCGCATCGGGCCGACCCGCTGGTCGCCATCAACGCCGGCTACCTGGGCCTGCTCGAAGTCATCGAAGGGCGCGCCGCGCAGGGCCGCGAGCTCGTCCTCGAGTCGGTGAAGCTGAGTGGCCTGGTGTTCTGGACCGATCTGCTGGCCATCGACCGCGTGCATGCCGGCGATCCGCAGGCAGCGAGCGACCTGCTCGCCGCCGTCCTGCCGATCCTCGCCGACCCCGCCGACTACGAGTACGCCCGGACCCGCAGGCTGGTGGCGCTGCTGGAGACGAAGGCGGACCGCAGGGAGACCCTCGACGCCCTGTCCGCGAGCACGGACGATCCGGAAGTCGTCGTGCGTGCGGCATTGATGTTCGGCGATGGCGACCTCGCCTTCGACCTCATCGAGCAACGCAAGGTCACCCCGTGGATCGTGGCCGTCTCGGCCTGGATGCCGGGCATGCATTGGCTGCGCGAGCACCCGCGCTATTTCCGGCTGATGCAGGCCGAAGGCCGCGTCGAGTACTGGGACAGCCACGGCTACCCGCGCGGCTGCCGACCA
>VFQU01001315.1_pt1 | contig 15163 bp, 9 predicted proteins | sample 3512311 | NCBI WGS metagenome assembly VFQU01 (sample SAMN10412377, study PRJNA504923) | tailings metagenome | isolation source: Relicate 3 Philex TSF3 active mining site | place: Philippines: Tuba, Benguet | collected 2017-08-29
ACAAGTACACCGACAAGGACGGCGTCGAGCGCTACACGACCGATATCGTCGCCAACGAGATGCAGATGCTCGGCGGGATGGGCGGTGAGGGCGGCGGTGGCGGGCGGGGCGGCGAACGCGGTGGCGATCGCCCGGCGCCGCGCCAGGGCGGCGAGCGCGGCGGTCGCGGCGGCGACGCGCCGGCGTCGCGTCCGCCGGCCGACCAGGGTTTCGAGGACGACGACATCCCGTTCTGATCCTGCCGGCGCGATCCCGCGCCGGGCGTGCAGACGGGTATCCGCCGCGCTGCGGCCGGCCGGGTCACCTGGTCCGGCGCAACGGGTGGCGACCGCGGAATCGCGGGCATGCCATTCGGTCTGCGGGCCGGCGTTGGCTTGTCCCGGCGACCCTCTCCCCTCGCGGCGCCGCCGGCCGCTCCGGTCAACCGCCACCTCCGTCGGGCGTTGGGACAGTCATCCCCAGGCCCCTCCGCGGAGCGTCGGCACCCATGCACATTCGAAGCGGCCGCGTCGGCTGGCACGGCCTCGGGCTCCTGCTTGCCAGCTTCGCGGCCGGCGCCGAGGTTCCCGTCTGCGTCGAGAACCGTTACGGCAGCCCTGCCCAGGCGGCGGCGATCGAACGGCGCATGCAGTCGGGCAGCGTCGACGAGGTCGTGCTCGCGCTGCGAGCTGCCCAGGCCACCCGGGGCATCGAGCTGGGCTGCGCGGAATCGGCCTACGCCTACGGCGGCGGGGACGTGCGCGCACCGCTGCCCGGCGCGATCGCCCAGGCATGGCGCGTGCACGCCGATTCGGCGTCCGCGGCGCTCGCGGCCTATGACGTTTGCCCGGCGCTGGGTCGCAGCGCCGGCGCCTATGCGCTGGGCGGCTGGCTGGCCCGCCGCGGCGGGCTGGCGTTCGACGAAGCGGCGCTGCGGACGATCGCCGACAACCTGCGCGCCACCCAGTATCTGAGCGAGCGCACGCCGGGCGCCCTGTCGTCCTGGCCGGGAATGTTCGGCTATGCCGAGGTCCTCGGCGACCGGGGACACGCCTGCCACGTGCCGGGCGTGGTCGGTGCGGGCGTCGCGACCGTCTGTTCGGTGGCGCCGGAACTGTGTGTCGTCTACGCCGGCGGACGCTTCGCCGGCCAGCGTTTCGCCGTCGGCGACTACGCCTCCGCGCGCGACATCCGCGACGGCGGCGGTGCGTTCGACCAGGGCTGGGCCGGCGTGATGATGGTCGAAGCGGCGCTGGGCGCGAGCGCCGCAGAGGACCGAGAGGCCTTCCGGCGCAGCGCGCTGGCGGCCGGCGAGTGGGCGCTGGCCGAGCCCCCGGTGCGCAACCACAACTACACCGCCAAGCTGGTGTGGCTGCTGGCCGTGCTCTACGACTGGACCGGCGACACCCGCTATCGCGACGGCCTGCTCGACAAGCTCGAGCGCAACCTGCTGCCGGGCGTGCTCATGGATCTCGACGCCGACGGTTTCGTCGACGGCCATGCGCAGCTGCGCTTCGCAGATCTGCGGGCGCCGGCCGCCCGCGTGCCCGGGCGCATGTGGGACGCCCACAATGCGCTGCCCTGGTATCAGGCGATGAATGCCTGGGCGATGGTCGAGGCCTACGTCGCCTTGCGCAGTCGAGGCGACTCGGCGTGGAGCGATCGTCTGCGGCCTTTCGCCCTGGCCATGCTCGACAACCTCGCTGCCGAGCTTGCGCCGGGCGGTGGCCTGCCGCCCGACGGGCCGGGCACGACCCAGGTCGCCTATGCGTTCGCGGTCGGCCTGTGGAAGCTGGCCGACGCCGAGGGGCTGGCGCGTCCGGCCTGGGAGCAGGGGCTGTGGGCGATCTGGAACGCCGGACTCGGCGTCGCGCCCGGCGACAACAAGACGGCGACGGCGGCGATCGTGGCGCTGCGGGCCGCCGGCATCGCCCACCGCAGCCATGCGCAGCGCGTCGGCGAGTCGATGCACCCGGCGTCGCCGGCGTCGCGGGTCAGCGGCGCGTGGTTCGATCCGGCGCGCAGCGGCGAGGGGGTGTCGATCATCGGCTTCGCCCCAGACCGCCTCTCGGTCACCTGGTTCACCTACGACCCCTGGCATCCCGATCGGCAGGCATGGATCACCGCGGAGGGCGGCTTCGACGGCGAGCGGTTCGACGGCCGGGCGCAGATCACCCGCGGCACGCGCTTCGGCGAGGCCTTCGACGCCGGCGCCGTCGAGCGGATCGACTGGGGCGACCTCGGACTGAGCTTCGCCGGATGTCGGGCCACCCTGCGCTGGCGATCCGTGCAGCCGGGCTTCGGCGAGGGCGCGCGGGAGCTGCACAAGCTGGCCGGCATCGACGGCGCGGCGTGCGCGCGGTGAGCGGCTGACGCTCCGAGCAGCCGGTCCGCGACCAGCCGGCCGCTGGCCGACGCTGCGTGGTCGACGCCGCGGGCTGAACCGGGCCGGCTGCAGGCCCACGCGCCCCTCGTCCGAGCCGCAGCGCGGTCACGGACGGGCCGGGCCGTCGCCGCGTCAGGCCGGCGGATGCCGGGGGTGCGGCTTCAACCCGCAGCGTCTCCGTGCCAAACTTGGCCGGTCGCCGCGTGCCGCCGCCGTGCCTGCTGCGCGCCATCGGCGGCGATTGCACGTGATCGCCTGGCGATCATCCACGAGTCCCGGCCAGTCTTGAGTACGTTCCCGAGCAACGACACCGCAGCGCGCCATGCCGCGCCACCGGCGCCCGCGCCGGCAGCGCACCGGACGCCGGACCCGAACTCCGGCCGGTGGTCGCGGTCGGTGGTCGGCAGGAAATGACCCGGATCGCGGCTCCGGTTACCCCTCTCACCCTCGGAAGCGACATGGCCCCGATCGTGCGCACCTCACTGCTGCTCCTTGCCTGTGTCCCGGCGTCGTGCCTGGCGGCGGAACCCGTTCCGCTCCAGGATCTGGTCCGCAATCCGACCCTGCGCGACGCCCGCATCTCGCCGGACGGCGAGTACCTCGCGGTCACCGCGCCGGTCGGCGAGCACCCGGCGCTCATCGTGATGCGGACCCGCGACCTGCAGCCGGTGAAGGTCAACCAGCTTCCCGGCAACCAGGGGGTCGGCCCCTACTTCTGGGCGGGTCCGAAACGTCTCGTGTTCGCCGGCGCGAAGCCGATCGATTCGCTGGGCGGCCGCCCCGGTCTGACCGGCACCTGGTACGCCGTCGACGCCGACGGCGAGAAGCCGCGCACGATCATCGAGTACGGAACCCAGGGTGCCACCCAGCAGGGCAAGGCGGTGTCCTACGAGTCGTCCTTCCGCCTCCGCCATGCGCTGCCCGAGGACGACGGCAAGATCCTGATGCAGGTCGCCTACGGTGCCTCGAAGGACGGTGCGCTGTCCGAGCTGGCGGAGGTCGACACCTACACCGGCCGCCGCAAGACCGTGCTGAAAGGGCCGGATCGGAACTGCGGCTTCGCGCTCGATGCCTCCCGCCAGGCGCGCTACGCGACCTGCTGGCGCGAGCTTGACGGTACCCGCAACGCGGCGCGCATCTACTATCGCGACGGTGAGGGCTGGCGGCAGGTCCATGATTCCGAGCCCAGCGGCGTCATCTATGCCATCGACAGCGTCGATCCCGACGGCCGCGCGCTGGCGACCAGCAACGACGGCAAGCGGCCGACCGCTGCCGGCTACTTCTCGCCCGACGGCAGCTTCGAGGAGATCTTCCGTGACCCGCGGGTGTCGGTGGCCGGGCTGCTCACGGCCTTCGACGGCGTGACGCCGCTGGGCATCCTCACCGAGCCCGATTATCCCGCGGTCAAGCTGATCGATCGCGAACACCCCGACGCCCAGGTCTACCGATCGCTCGCGGCAGCCTTTCCCGGCAAGTTCGTGAGCTTCGGCAACGCCACGACCGACGGCAGGCAGGCGATCATCATCGCCTACAGCGATCGCGATCCGGGCTCGTACTACCTGTACGACCGCGACAGCGGCAAGGCGCGGTTCCTGATGAAGGTGTTCCCCTGGCTGGAGGAGGATCGCCTCGCCGAGGTGCGGCCGTTCTCGCTGAAGGCGCGTGACGGCGTCGAGCTGCACGGCTACCTGACCATCCCGGCCGGCGTGGAAGACCCCGCGCGCTTGCCGATGATCGTCAATCCGCACGGCGGCCCCTACGGCCCGCGCGACCAGTGGGGCTACTCGCCGGACACGCAGATCCTCGCCAGCCGCGGCTACCTCGTGCTGCAGGTCAACTTCCGCGGTTCGGGCGGTTACGGCGAGGCCTTCACCGAGCTCGGCTACCGCCAGTGGGGCGGCACCATGCAGGACGACGTGACCGACGCCACGCTGCACGCCGTGGCGCAGGGCTGGGCCGATCCGGACCGCATCTGCATCTACGGTGGCAGCTACGGCGGCTATGCCGCGCTGATGGGCGTCGCCAAGGAGCCCGACATGTATCGCTGCGCCGCCGGCAACGTCGGCGTCTACGACATGCCGATGATGTACGAGAAGGGCGACATCCGGGCCCGCGACAGCGGCCAGGCCTTCCTCAGGAAGGTGCTCGGCACCGATCAGGAGGACCTGAAGGCGCGCTCGCCGACCCATCTCGCCGACCGCATCAAGGCCGGCGTGTTCCTCTCCGCCGGCAACCGCGACGAGCGCGCGCCGGCGGCGCACACCGTGGCGATGTACGAAGCGCTGAAGCGGGCCGGCAATCCGGTCCGCGACGAGGACTACATCCTGCAGAGCAAGGAAGGCCACGGCTTCTACGACGAGGCCAACAAGCTGAACTACTACACCCGCCTGCTCGACTTCTTCGGACGCTACCTCGGCGCGCGCGCCGACGTGGGTGCACCGAAGGCCCAGGGAGCCGGGTCGTGAGCACCGCGCGCCCGACCTGGCTGGTGACCGGCGGCGCAGGCTTCATCGGCGGCAACTTCGTGCTCGAGGCGGTGGCCGCCGGCGTGCGCGTGGTCAACCTCGACGCGCTGACCTACGCCGGCAACCTCGACACGCTCGCCGCGCTGGCCGGCAATCCCGACCACGTGTTCGTCGAGGGCGACATCGGCGACGGAGCGCTGCTGCGCCGGCTGCTCGCCGAGCACCGGCCCGACGCGATCGTCAATTTCGCCGCCGAGAGCCACGTCGATCGCTCGATCGACGGTCCGGCGGCGTTCGTGCAGACCAACGTGGTCGGCACGCTGGCCCTGCTCGGGGCGGCACGCGACCACTGGAAGGCGCTCGAGGGCGATGCGCGCGACGCGTTCCGCTTCCTGCACGTCTCGACCGACGAAGTCTACGGCTCGCTCGGCGACGAGGGCGCCTTCACCGAGACCACGCCGTATGCGCCCAACTCGCCGTATTCGGCCTCCAAGGCCGCATCGGACCATCTGGTGCGCGCCTTCCACCACACCTACGGCCTGCCCACGCTCACCACCAACTGCTCGAACAACTACGGGCCGTACCAGTTTCCCGAGAAGCTCATCCCGCTGATGATCGCCCGCGCGCTGGCCGGCGAGCCGCTGCCGGTCTACGGCGACGGCCGCAACGTGCGCGACTGGCTGTACGTCAGCGACCACTGCTCGGCGATCCGCGCGGTGCTGGCGCGCGGCCGGGTGGGCGAGGTCTACAACGTCGGCGGCGACGCCGAGCGCGAGAACATCGCGGTGGTGAGAACGATCTGCGCCCTGCTCGACGCCCGCCGACCGCGCGCCGACGGGCAGCCGCGCGAATCGCAGATCACCTACGTCGCCGATCGCCCCGGCCACGACCGTCGCTATGCCATCGATGCCGGCAAGCTCAAGCGCGAGCTGGGCTGGGCGCCCTCGGTCGACTTCGAGACCGGCATCGCCCGCACGGTCGACTGGTACCTGGGCCACCAGGACTGGGTGCGGCGCGTGCTCGACGGCAGCTATCGCCTCGAGCGCATCGGCACGGCCGCCTGAGCGGCTGCCACAGGGCCAAGGAACGACCATGATCTGCAAGGGCATCATCCTCGCCGGCGGTTCCGGCACCCGGCTGTATCCGATCACCCGCTCGGTCAGCAAGCAGCTGCTGCCGGTCTACGACAAGCCGATGATCTACTACCCGCTGAGCACGCTGATGCTGGCGGGCATCCGCGACGTGCTGGTGATCAACACGCCGCACGAACAGGCGCAGTTCCAGGCGCTGCTGGGCGACGGCTCGCAGTGGGGCATGCGCATCGAGTACGCCGTGCAGCCGAGTCCGGACGGCCTTGCCCAGGCCTTCGTCATCGGCCGCGACTTCGTCGCGGGCGGCCCGAGCTGCCTCGTGCTCGGCGACAACATCTTCCACGGCCACGGCTTCAGCGAGACGCTGCGGCGCGCGGCGACGCACGTCGACGGCGCGACCGTGTTCGGCTACTGGGTGAAGGACCCGGAGCGCTACGGCGTCGCCGAGTTCGACGCCGAGGGCCGGGTGATCGGCCTCGAGGAGAAGCCGGCGCGGCCGAAGTCGCACTACGCGGTGACCGGCCTGTACTTCTACGACCATCGCGTCGCCGATTTCGCCGATGGACTCAAGCCCTCGCCGCGCGGCGAGCTGGAGATCACCGACCTCAACCGCTGCTACCTTGAGGAGGGCTCGCTGCGCCTCGAGAAGCTCGGTCGCGGCTATGCCTGGCTCGACACCGGCACCCACGAGTCGCTGCTGCAGGCCAGCAACTTCATCGAGACCATCGAGCAGCGCCAGGGCCTGCGGGTGAGCTGCCCGGAGGAGATCGCCTTCGCCAGCGGCTGGATCGACGCCGGACAGCTCGAAGCGCTGGCCGCGCCGCTGATGAAGAACGGTTACGGGCAGTACCTGATGCAGGTGCTGCGCCAGGGCCGCGTCGCCTGAGCCGATGAAGATCTCGCCGACCCGCATTCCCGAGTGCCTGCTGATCGAGCCGCAGGTGTTCGCCGACGCCCGCGGAAGCTTCCACGAGCAGTGGAATGCACAGCGTTTCCGCGACGCCGGGCTGGACCTGCAGTTCGTGCAGAGCAACGTCTCCGAGTCCGGCCGCGGCGTGCTCCGCGGCCTGCACTACCAGTGGCCGCAGCCGCAGGGCAAGCTGGTGTCGGTGCTCGAAGGCGAGGTCTGGGACGTCGCCGTCGACATCCGCCGCGGCTCGCCGACCTTCGGTCACTGGGCGGCCGCCGTGCTCAGCGCACAGAACCATCGCCAGTTCTGGATCCCGGAAGGCTTCGCCCACGGCTTCGTCGTGCTTTCCGAGCGGGCGGTGTTCCACTACCTGTGCACCGCGCCCTACGTGCGCGAGGCCGACGCCGGGCTGCGCTGGAACGACGCGGCCTTCGCCATCGATTGGCCAGTCGCGGAACCGCTGCTCTCCGACAAGGACGCCCGCGCGCCGTTCCTCGAGGACGTGCCGGCCGAGCGCCTGCCGGTCCACGCGGGCTGAGCCGTGTCCGGACCCCGCCTGCTGGTCACGGGCGCCAACGGCCAGGTCGGCTTCGAGCTGGTGCGTGCGCTGGCCCCGCTGGGTGAAGTGGTGGCGGCGACGCGTGAGGGCGCGCTGCCGGGTGCGGGCCGCGGCGTGGCGCTCGATCTGGCCAACCCCGGCGGCATCGCCGACGTGCTCGATGCGGTGCGCCCGGCGGTGGTGGTGAACCCCGCAGCTTACACCGCGGTCGACCGCGCCGAGTCCGAGCCCGGGCTGGCGCACACGGTGAACGCCGATGCGGTCGCGGCCATCGCCGCGTGGTGTCGGCGCAGCGACGTGCCGCTGGTCCACTTTTCCACCGACTACGTCTTCGACGGGCGCGCCGACCGGCCCTGGCGCGAGGACGACGCGACGCGGCCGGCAAGCGTCTACGGCGCCAGCAAGCTCACCGGGGAACTCGCCGTCCGGGCGTCGGGTGCCCGTCACCTGATCCTGCGCACGGCCTGGGTCTATGCCGCGCGCGGCGGCAACTTCCTGCGCACCATGCTCAGGCTGGGCGCGGAGCGCGACCTCCTGCGCGTGGTGGCGGACCAGTCCGGCGCACCGACGCCGGCGCGCTGGATCGCCGCCGCCACCGCGGCGATGCTGACCGGCCACCTGCTGCGGCGTGACGACCCGCCGAGCGGAACGTTCCACCTCGCCGCCGCGGGCGAAACGCGATGGCACGGCTTCGCCGAAGAGATCGTGCGCGGCGCGGTTTCGACCGGCCTGTTGTCGCGTGCACCGACCGTCGAGGCGATCGCCACCACCGACTACCCGACGCCGGCGCAACGCCCGGCCTACTCGGTGCTCGACTGCACGCGCCTTGCGGGATGCTGCGGCATCGCCCTGCCCGACTGGCGCATCGGCGTCGCGCAGGTGCTGGCCGAGCTGGCCGACGCGCGCCGCTGACTCCCTTTGCCCGAAACGGATCCTCGACCCATGCTGATTCCCGTGATTCTCTCCGGCGGTGCCGGTACCCGACTCTGGCCGGCGTCGCGGCGCGGCTACCCCAAGCCCTTCATGCGCGTTTCCGGCGGTGACTCGCTGCTCGCCCAGACGTTCCGGCGCGCGGTTGCCGTCGCCGAAGGCGGAGAGATCCTCACGGTGACCGGACGCGACTACTACGGCCTGACCCGCGAGGTCTACGCGCCCCTTGCCGAAGGCTTGGCGACCCGCTTCCTGCTCGAGCCGGTCGGCCGCAATACGGCGCCGGCGATCCTGCTGGCCGCCCTCGATGTCGAGGCCCGCCATGGTCGCGAGGCGTGCCTGCTGGTGCTGCCTGCCGATCACCTGATCGCCGACGTCGGCGCCTTCGCCGCCGACGTCGCCGAGGCGGCTGCGCTCGCCCGGGCGGGTTTCCTGACCACGTTCGGCATCGCGCCGACGCGGCCCGAGACCGGTTTCGGCTACATCGAGGCCGGCGAGGACGTGCCCGGCCGGCGCGGCCGGCGCATCGATGCCTTCGTCGAGAAGCCGCAGCGAGAGCGTGCCGAGACCTTCCTGTCCTCCGGCCGACATTTCTGGAACGCGGGCATGTTCTGTTTCTCCGTCGGCGCGGTGCTGGAGCAGGCCGGCGAGAGTTGTCCGGATGTGCTGGCGGCAGCCCGTGCCTGCCACGCCGCCGGTGATCCGGCAGCCGCGCCGCGCGGATACGACTCCGCGCTGTTCTCGGCCCAGCCGGACATCTCGATCGACTATGCCCTGATGGAGCCGGCCCGTCGTCGCGCCGTCGTGCCCGCCGGCTTCGACTGGAGCGACATCGGATCCTGGCAGGCGGTCAGCGAGCTGGGCGAGGCCGACGCTTCCGGCAACCGGCTCCACGGCGACGTGATCGCCGTGGCGACCGAAGGCTGCTACGTCGAATCCGAACGCAGGCTGGTCGCGGCGGTGGGCGTGCGCGACCTGGTCATCGTCGACACCGGCGATGCGGTGCTGGTGGCCGATCGCGGGCACAGCCAGGCAGTCAAGAGCGTGGTCGAAACGCTCCGGGCCCAGGGCCACCCGGCGGCGCAGCACGGCGTCACCGTCCATCGCCCCTGGGGCAGCTACACGGTGCTCGAGGATGCCTGGGACTGCAAGGTCAAGCGCTTGACGGTCAACCCGGGCGGGATTCTCTCCCTGCAGAAGCATTCACGACGCAGCGAGCACTGGACGGTGGTGCAGGGCACGGCGAAGGTTCGACTGGGTGATGAGGAGTTCCTGCTCGAGCGCAACCAGTCGACCTACATCCCGGCGGAGACGCTGCACCGACTCGAGAACCCCACCGCCGCACCCGTCCACCTGATCGAGGTCCAGTGCGGAGACTACTTCGGCGAGGACGACATCGTCCGGCTCGAGGACGTCTACGGTCGCGCCTGACGGCGGGCGAAGGGCGGACCGGCAGTCGATCGGCGATCCCGATTCGGGATGCGGAGGCAGGCGTTCTCCCGATCCGTGACGGGTGCCCATTGACATCGTCTTCACGGTAAAGATTTGTCACTCGGTGGTCACGCGGCCGTGCGCCTGCGTATGCTCCGCCCCGCCGCGTCGTCGTCGGAAAGCGCCTCTGCTCGCGCTTCCCGCGCGAAAGGCGTCGGTGGCAGGGGGCTTCCGCGGGGGTGAGGAGCACGACCGGACGAGCGGTGCGACGTCCGCCAGGGTTCGATGGATCCGCGATACCTGACTGCCGCGCCTTCGGGCGCGGCCCTGCCGCGTGCACCTGCAGCGCAGCAGTTCGGGTATCCGGAGAAGTCCCAGTGGATGCAGTCGTCCGTCGTTCGCCCCCGTCCTTCAGGGTCCCCGCGGGCCGTCGCCATCGACGCCACCGGCTCCTCGAGGGCCTCTCGACGATCGGCCTGCTGCTGGTACTTGTGTTCTTCGGGCCAGCCGCGAACGCGCAGGCCTTCTGCGCCAACCCCGGTGCCGACCCCGGCGGCGTGGTCGGCGGCATCGTCAACACCTACTACGCCGGCAACGGCGACCTGTCGGTCGGCGCCACCAGTCTGACCCTCGGTACCCGCAACACCGATGGCAGCAGTACGAATGTCGCGGTCGGTGATCTGCTGTTGATCATCCAGATGCAGGACGGGGTGATCGACGCGTCGAACAGCGCCAACTAGGGCAGCGGTTCGGGGGTCGGCCAGGGCACGACCAGCATGGGCAACTCCGGTCGCCACGAGTTCGTCCGGGCGACCAGCGCCGGCGGCGCCGGCGCCAGCATCAGTTTCACTCCCGCGCTCGCCAACGCCTACACCCAGGCAGCCGCGACCAGCACGCGCGGGCAGCGCCGCTACCAGGTCATCCGCGTTCCGCAGTATCCCTCGGCAGAGGCGACCGGCCTCGAGGCGGCGCGCTGGAACGGCAGCTCCGGCGGCGTCGTGGCCATCGACGTCCGTGACACCCTGACGCTCGGCTCGGGAACCGTGGAAGGCATCTCCGGTACCGCGATCTTCGCCGCCGGGCGCGGCTTCCGCGGTGCGGCGGGCGTGAACGGCACCGCGGGCAGTCCCGACATTCACTGGCGTTTCGCCGACGCGGCCAATGCGTCCCACGGCGGCAAGGGCGAGGGCATCGCCGGCACCCCTCGCTACATGGCCCGCAAGCTCAACAATTTCGGCGTCGCGGTGAGCACCACGGCGCACATCGAGCGGATCGACAACGGCGCGCAGGGCTATCCGAACGGCGATCGCGCGCGCGGCGCGCCGGGCAATGCCGGGGGTGGCGGCACCGACGGCAATCCCTCGGGTGGAAGCAACGATCGCAATGCCGGTGGTGGCGGCGGCGGCAATCATGCGGTCGGCGGCCTCGGCGGGCGGCCGTGGAATGCACCGCTCAACGACACCAACGGCCGCGGCGGAGCCGGCTATGCCGGCCTGCTGGCGTTCGACCGGGTGATCCTGGGCGGTGGCGGCGGATCGGCCGGCACCAACAACGAGACCGACGACGCCAACACCTACGAGAATTCCGCGATCGCGTGCGGCACGCAGACCAACGGCAACGCATCGTCCGGCACCGGCTTCCTCAGCGGCATCTGCTCGTCCGGCGGCGCAGGCGGCGGCATCGTCATCCTGCGGGCGCGCGAGATCACCGGCAGCGGGCGCATCGACGTGCGCGGCGCGCACGGCTACAACGTCCGCAACGACGCCGGCGGCGGTGGTGGCGGCGGCGGCTCGGTGGTCCTGTACACCGTGGCCGGCGGCAACGCCTCGATCGATGCCAGTGGCGGTGACGGCGGCAACGCCTGGGCCGGACGCACCACCGGTGCGCCGAGCATCGGTGACCGGCATGGGCCGGGTGGTGGTGGCGGCGGCGGCTTCGTCGCCTTCTCGCCGAACACGATGGCGGTCGATGCGAACCTCGCCGGAGGAACGCCGGGGCGGACGACCAACGGCACGGGCGACACCTACGGCGCCTTCGGCCGCAACGGCGGGCTCAGCGCCTTCCTGATCCCGAACGTGCCGGGCGTGCTTCCGGGCGCGCAGTGCGCGCCCGACCTCCGGCTGCGCAAGAGCAACGGCATCGACCAGCAGGCGACGTCGGGTATCTCCACGTATTCGCTGACGGTGACCAACGCCGCGGCGGTGCCCTCCTTCGGGGCGATCTCGATCGTCGACGTGCTGCCCGCGCAGCTGTCGATCGCCGACGGTCCGGTCGCGCTGGGCGGCCCGCAGGCGGCCGACTGGACCTGCAGCGCGGCCTCCAACGTGGTGAGCTGCAGTTCGAGTGCGGTGATCGCCGCGGGCGGAAGCAGCGCCTTCTCCTTCGACGCCACGGTTTCGACCACTGCCGGGCAGGCGATCATCAACCGCGCTCGCGTCGGTGGTGGCGGCGACCCGGACAATCCGACACCGGGTGCCGGCAACACGGCGACCTGCACCGCGGACGACCAGGGCCCAGGCTGCGCAGTCGACGCCGATGTCGTGCAGGCGCCCCTGCTGTCGATCGCCAAGAGCAACGCAGCGCCCTCACCCCTGCTGGCGGGCGGCAGCGGCAGCTACGTCCTGACCATTCGCAATCTCGGCTCGGCGGCCACCAGCGGCACCATTCGCGTGATCGACGTGCTGCCCGGCGGGCTCACCTTCGGCAGCGCCGTGGTGACCGGAAGCGGGTTCACCTGCTCCCATTCCAGCGGCGTCATCACCTGTGATCGCGGCGCTGCGCTCGCCATCGGCGCGACGGTCACGGTGACGATCAACGTGACCGTCGCCAACGACCCGCCCAATGCCGCCACCAATCGCGTGCGCATCGGCGGTGGTGGCGATCCCGTCAAGTCGGCACTTCCCACGTCCGCGACGGCCACGGCCTGTCCCGCGCCGACCCCGCCGCAGACCACCAACAGCAACGTCGTGAGCGGCTGCGCTGCGGCGGCTGATCCCATTCGCCGAGTCCAGCTCACGCTGGCCAAGACCGACGGCCTCAACGTCATCCCGATCAACGGGCAGACGACGTACCAGTTCACCGTGCGCAACAGCGGCGACGCCGCATCGACCGGGACCATCTACTTCCGCGACGTGGTTCCCACGCCCATGAGCTGGCCGGCGACGCTCACCGTCGGCGGCGCCAACGCCGCCGACTGGAGCTGCGCGCGCGACGGTGGCGGGGCCGATTCCGGGCGCCGCCTGCTGTGCACCTCGAACGCGTCCATTCCCGCCGGGGGCAGCAGCGTCTTCACGGTGATCGCCAACGTCGGCGCGGCGACGGCCGGTACGCAACTGGTCAACCGCGCCCGCATCGGTGGCGGCGGCGACCCGGATCTCGTCGCCACGCTTGCCAGCGGTGGCGGTGCCAACGACACGGTCGTCTCCACCAGCTGCACCAGCGACAACTTCCAGCCCGGGTGCGCCCTCGACCTCGGTGTCGCACAGACCGGCGCCAGCCTGCTGCTCTCGAAGTCGCACACCGATCCGCAGGCCAAGAGCCCCGGCGACACGGTTACCTTCAACCTGCTGGTCAGCAACACCGGCGGCGCCGCCACCAGCGGTGAGATCCGCGTGGTCGACGTCATCCCGGCGGGCCTCACCTTCGTCGCGGTGACCGGCGCGGGCGGCTTCACCTGCGTCCACACGGCGGCGCCCGCGCCCGGCTTCATCACCTGCAACCGCGCAACCGCGCAACAGCGCTAGCCGCAGGCAGCAGCACGACGATCACCTACACGGCTACCGTCGATGCCGGGGCGACAAACCTCATCCTCAACCGAGCGCAGGTCGCCGGCGGTGGCGCGATCGGTCTGGGTGCGTCGACCACGATCAGCGCGACCACGGCGGGGCAGTGCTCGGGAAGCCAGTTGCCCGTTGCCGGCTGTGCCGTCGACCCGGTCCCGCTGAATGCCAACCTCGGCATCACCAAGCTGCAGTGCCAGGGCGGCGCCTGCGGCATCGCGCCGGCCAACTACAGCTCCGTCATCGCGCCGGTGGTCCTCGGCACGTCCGTGCGGTTCATGCTGCGCGTCACCAATGCCGGACCCTCCACGGTCAGCAACGCCACCGTGGCCGACCTGGTTCCGACCCACTTCACCGGGCTGAGCCTGGTGGCAGCCTCGCCCTCCGGCGGCGCGAGCTGCGCGCTCGGCAACGTCTCGCTGGCCGGCAACAGCGTGACCGCGACCCTTCCGTCGCTTCCTCCGGGCGGCGGCTGCGACATCGTCATCGCAGGCACCGCCAGCGTCACCGGTATCGACGTTCCGAACACCGCGACCGTCACCGCTCCTGCGGGCATCAATGACGCGACGCCGGGCAACAACAGCTCCACGGTTGCCACGACCATCGTGCAGTTGATCAACGCGATCGACGATTCTTACGGCCCGTTCCCTGCCGGAACGGGGGCCACCACCGGCAGCGTCCTCGCCAACGACACGCTCGGCGGAAGTCCGGTCGACCCGGCAGCCGTGACGCTCACGCCCGGCACCAGTCCGCAGGCCGGACTGACGATGAACCCGAACGGCACGATCTCGATCAGCGCGTCGACGCCGCCGGGAACGTACGTCTACCCGTACACGATCTGCGAAGTGGCCGTTCCCGCCAACTGCGATACGGCCCAGGCGACGATCACGGTGGTCGATCTGCCGCAGGCGCAGGACGACAGCGACACGACGGATGAAGGCACGCCGGTGACGACGCCGGTGCTGGTCAACGACGACCTGGGCACCGAGCCGACGGCGATCACGGCGTTCACGCAGGGCGGCAACGGCACGGTGACGTGCACGGCGACGGACTGCACGTACACGCCGAACGCCGGATTCAGCGGCACCGACACGTACACGTACACGATCACCGACGCGAACGGGAACACCTCGACGGCGACGGTGACGATCTTCGTCGTGGACGCTTCGCTGACCCTGGTCAAGACGCAGACCTCGGGCCCGAACCCGGCGACGGCGGCGGGCGAGGTGCTGGGCTACGCGATCGTGGTGAGCAACACCGGCAACGTCGACCAGACCGGCGTGATCGTGGGCGACACGCTGCCGGACGGCTCGGCGGCGACGCTGAGCGGCCCGACCGAGTCGATCTCGGCCAACGGCGTGCTGAACATCGGCGAGACCTGGACGTACACGACCAGCTACACGGTGACGCAGGCCGACATCAACGCCGGCACGACGCTGGTGAACACGGCGAGCGTGGTGACGGATGAGGTGCCGGGCCCGACGACCGACACGGCGGAGACGCCGATCAGCCAGGCCCCGGCGCTGACCCTGGTCAAGACCGCCGGCATCCCGAGCGGCAACACGGCGGGCAGCACGATCAGCTACACCTTCCTGGTGACCAACACCGGCAACGTGACGCTGACCGGGATCAC
>VFQU01001316.1_pt1 | contig 15158 bp, 12 predicted proteins | sample 3512311 | NCBI WGS metagenome assembly VFQU01 (sample SAMN10412377, study PRJNA504923) | tailings metagenome | isolation source: Relicate 3 Philex TSF3 active mining site | place: Philippines: Tuba, Benguet | collected 2017-08-29
CCGGCGTCGGCGGGCTCGACGTCGCGCGCGCGGTCGTCGCCGGCGGCGGCCTGGTCGTGTTCACGACCGCCTACGACGAGTACGCGGTGCGCGCATTCGAGGCCGATGCTGCCGACTATCTGCTCAAGCCGATCCAGCCTGCGCGGCTGCGCCGCACGGTCGAGCGGCTGCGCGCGCGCCTCGCGCAGCCGGACGGCATCGTGCCGGCCGACCCGGTCGAGGCGCTGGAAGCGCGGCTGCGGCCGCAGGGCGAGCGTCTGATCCGCTGGATCAGCGCCAGTGCCGGCGACAGCGTGCGCATGATCGGCGTCGACGAGGTCGTCTACTTCCAGGCCCAGGACAAGTACGTGCGCGTCGTCACCGGCGGCGACGAGGCGGTGATCCGCACGCCGTTGAAGGAGCTGCTGGCCGGGCTCGATCCGGATCTGTTCTGGCAGGTGCATCGCGGCGTCGTGGTCCGCGTCGCGGCGATCGAACGGCTGCGCAAGGACGAGCTCGGCCGCGCAGTGCTGCGGCTCAAGGGGCGCGCCGAGACCCTGCCGGTCAGTGCCGCTTTCGTGCATCGTTTCCGCGGCATGTAGCGCGTAACGGTTTTCTCACGCTGCTCGGTTAGCCTTTCGTCGATCGAGGCCGTGAGACCGTCGATGCCCGCCGTTACCTGTCCGTCCATACCGAGTGCGACGCCGCCTTCGGACGCATCCGAGCGCACGGCATCGAAGCCGTCGCGTGACGAGGATGCGTCCGCGCGGGCCGTGTGCTCCGGAGCGGCGGCCGGCCTCGGCGCAGGCCTGTACGCGATCGCCGTGCACGATCTGGCGGCGCTGGCCGCTGCGCTGGCCGACGATGCCTCGCCGCATCGCGGCGTCCACGAAGCGCGCAAGGCGATCCGCCGGCTGCGTGCGATTCTGCAGCTCGGACATGCGCGTCTGGGCCGGCGCGCGGCGGCGGCCGATGCCGCGCTCGCGCAGCTGGCCGACGGCCTCTCCGATCTGCGTGATGCGCAGGTTCTGGTCGACCTGGCCGGACGATACCTGCGCGACGCCACCGACGAACACCAGCGCCGCGGCCGCACGGCACTGCGGCGCCAGTTGCTGTCCGACCGCCGCATGGCACTCGCGCGGGCTCGCCTGCACGACCCGGGCTTCGCCGCGCGCCGAACCGAGGTCGCGCGGATCGGCCGGATCGTCGATCGCCTGCCGTGGCCGCGGCTCGACGCGAACGACCTCGAGCGTGCGCTCGCACACAGCCAGCGCCGCGCCGAGCGCGCCGGCGAACGCGCGCGACGTGCCGACCCCGGTTCCGAACGACGCCACCGGTGGCGCCGCCGCCTGCGTCGTCTGCGCATGCAGTGGGTCGCGTTGAAGACGCTGCGCAAGCGCCTGCCCGACGGCGACGACCGGCGTGAGGTCGCTACGCTGCTCGCCGGCCTGCGTCGTCGCACCGGCCCGTTCAGCGCGCTCGCGATGACCGTCGACACGCTCGGCGCCGAGCAGGATCGGCAGTTGCTGCAAGCCGTGCAGTCGCGCCTGCCGCCGGCTGCCGCGACGGCGCCATCGAGCGTGGCCGGCCGCTGAACCGCCAAGAACCGGTCGTTTCGTGCCGGCCCCTGACCGATCGCCCGACGGCCGCCGGTGCCGCAGGCGGTGCCGGCGCGGTCGATACGGCGTGGCGCCGCGAGACGGCGAGAGGCGGCGAACGCCGCCTGTGTTGCGGGATGGCGCGTTGCAGCGTGGTGTAATCCGCTTGGCGGCGCCTTTGGCTTGTCCTACAGTGCGCACTCCGAAGCCGTCCCGCAACCAAACCCCGATACTGGAGCGACATCGATGATCAAGAAGTCCGCGAAGAAGACCGCCCCGCAGAAGTCGGCCGCCGCCAAGGCACCGGCCGCCAGCAAGCCGATCAAGGAAGCCCTCGGCAAGTCGGGCCTGGTGGCTCACCTGGCCGAGTCGACCGGTGTGGCCCCGAAGGACGTCCGCGCCGTGCTCGCCAGCCTCGAGTCGGCAGTCGCCGGATCGGTCAGCAAGAAGGGCGTCGGTTCGTTCACGCTGCCGGGTCTGCTCAAGATCACGGCCGTGAAGGTGGCGGCCAAGCCGAAGCGCAAGGGCATCAACCCGTTCACCAAGGAAGAACAGTGGTTCGCGGCCAAGCCGGCCAGCGTCAAGATCAAGGTGCGTCCGCTCAAGAAGCTCAAGGACGCCGCGGCCTGAAGCCGTCGTTCGGATGCGGCGGCTCCGGTCGCCGCATCCGCTTCACGCGACGCCGCGCGTCGCGACGCGCCTCGTTCGAGGCGCTTTTCGTTTCTCTTCTCCGTTTCCCGTACACGTTCGCGCCGTCGGCGCGTGCGTCACGCGGCTTCTGCGCGCAGGGATTTCTGAGAACGCCGTTCGACGGCGATCGCTCATCGGTGTGATTCGATCGGTCCGCCGAGCTTCGGGCGTTCGAGCGCTTACAGGCGCGTTGCGCATCGGCTGAGCCGGCCGGTCGACGATTCGAGCACAATGCAGGCGCCGTGACGGTGCGGCTGTTCGTACGCATGCGAGGCGCGATCGTTCGTACGAGCGGTGCGATCGCGATCGACCGGCAGCGCGGTCGGCACGACGAGGCGCGAATCGGTCACGTGTCGCATCCCGCTGCGGTTCCGGTGCAAGCGTGCCTGCATCGCGCCGCTGAGGGTCCGGCCGATCACCGATGCACGTCGCCTGCGCCGCGACTCGTGTGCCCCGACGCGCATCGATCGACGAGAACAATGCGACCCCGATCGCCTCAGTGCAGCGCGACCACATCGGCGGCGGGTGCCGAGCCGGCGCGCGCCAGCTCGCGGTTCGTCACGATGGGTCGATCGAGGACGTAGCGGTCGAGCAGCGGACGATGCGTCTGCACCCAGTCGTCGAGCGCATCGTCGCGTCCGCTGCGGATCCGCTCGACGAACGCGGTCGACAGCGTCTGCGTCGCCTGCTTGACCGCGTCGGCGACCTCGGCCGTATCGAAATAGCGCCGATCGGTGAACACGTTGTGGCTGCCGTGCGCGTACACCGCCAAGGCCTTGAATGCGCTGCCGGTCGCATCGAACACCTTGAGGCGATCGTCGGGCCCCGATACGAAGCCCGGAATGCGGATGACGTCCTCGCGCGTCGTGACGTGCAGGGTCGGAACTGCGATGCCCGAGAGAATCGGCGCGAAATCCTTGGCGCCGTAGAAAGGTGGCGCCGAGATCAGGATCGCCGCCTCGATGCGCGGGTCGCGCAGTGCCGCGGCGTCGTCGACGCCCGGTACCGCCGCACCGATCGCGAGCAGGGTCGTGTTCGCGCCGTAGGAATGGCCGGCCGCGACGATCGCGTCGCGCGCGATGCGCGGGCCGCGGCGGCTCGCCAGCAGTCGGTCGAGCGCATAGCGCAGGTCGCCGGCGCGTGCCACGGCTTCGGCGGCGCCGGCCGCCGAACGCAGGCGCGCCAGCACGCCGAGCGGATCGCCGCTCCAGAGCGAACGATCGCTGCCGACATGCTGCAGATGCAGGCTGGCGATGCCGTGGCGCGCCCAGTAGCGGCCCAGATGCGTATAGCCGTCGCGCGAGCTGCCGATGCCCGGCGAGAACACGATCAGCGCGACCGGGGCGCCGCGATCGGCCGAGGCCGGCCAGAACAGCCGCGCCGGTATCCGGCGATCGCGTGCGGCGTCGATCCACTCCAGATCGGTCGCGGTGTGGTCGGCGACCTCGGCCGCCTCGATCACCGGATCGGGCGCCGGCGCCAGCACGCGCGCGCCGAGCAGCGCCGGCATCGTCAGCAGTGCGACGGCGACCGTCGCGGCGACGGCAAGGCTCGCGCGCAGCGATGCGCGGCGGTGACGGGGCAGGTTCATCGGCTCGGACATGGTCGAACGCGCAGTGCGCGGCCGATCAGTATAAATGGTTTATACGATTACGCCGCCGAGTGGCCGGGCCGGTCTCGCGCGGCGTTCAGCGATCGTGCGGCCGCGCGGCCGCGCCTCAGCGCAGGTCCGCGGCGATCACGCGAGCCGCGTTGTGGCCGGGCGCGCCGGTGACGCCGCCGCCCGGATGCGTGCCGGCGCCGCACAGGTACAGGCCCGGCAGCGCGCCGCGATAGCCGGCCTGTCCGAGCATCGGGCGCGCGCTGAACAACTGGTTGAGCGACAGCGCGCCGTGGAAGATGTCGCCGCCGATCAGGCCGAAGTCGCGTTCGAGATCGAGCGGACTCTTGATCTGGCGGCCGATGACCGACGCCGCGAAACCCGGCGCGTAGCGCTCGACCGTCGCGATCATCCGGTCGGCCACCGCCTCGCGTTGATCGTCCCAGGAGCGTCCGCCCGGCAGCACCGGCGCGACGTGCTGGCAGAACAGGCTCGCGACGTGGCGACCCGGCGGCGCCAGGCTGTCGTCGAGCGTGGACGGAATCAGCATCTCGACGATCGGCTCGCGCGACCAGCCGTGCTCGAGCGCATCGCGATAGGCGCGGTCCATGTAGGCCAGGCTCGGCGCGAGGATGATGCCGGCGGTCAGATGATCGCCGCCGCCGGGCAGGGCCGTGAACTCGGGCAGGCGCTCGAGCGCGACGTTCATGCGGAACGTGCCCGAGCCGCAGCGCCAGTGCGTCATGCGCTCGCGCGTCGGCGCCGGCACGCGGTCCGGTGCGATCAGCCGTTCGTAGAGCAGTTTCGGATTGACGTTGGCGACCACGGCGCGCGCGCGCAGCACGTCGCTGCCGGTCGTGACGACGCCGACCGCGCGGCCGTCCTCGACGATGACCTCGCGCACGCCGCAGCCGGTGCGGATATCGGCGCCGGCGGCGGTCGCCGCCTTCGCCATCGCCTGCGTGATCGCGCCCATGCCGCCGATCGCGTGACCCCAGGCGCCCTTGACGCCGTCGGCCTCGCCGAAGACGTGGTGCAGCAGCACATAGGCGCTGCCGGGCGTGTACGGACTGGCGTAGTGGCCGACGACGCCGTCGAAGCCGAACACGGCCTTGATCGGTTCGCTCTCGAACCAGCGGTCCAGGTACTCGGCCGCCGAGATCGCGAACAGATCGAGCAGCTCCTGGCGCAGCGTCTCGTCGAGCGTGTGCAGGCGCCGGCCGAGCCGGCCGGCACGCATCAGCTCGGGCAGGGCCTTCCACCAGCCGCCGTCGGTGACGTTCGGCGGCGGTTCCAGCGCCAGAGCACGCAGCACGTCGGCCAGCGCGTCGAGGCGGCGCTCGTATTCGGGCAGCCGCTCGGCATCGCTGCGCGAGAACTTCGCGACCTCCTCGCGCGTGACGCCGGCACCGACCTTCAGATAGCGGCCGTCCGGCAGCGGCAGGAAATTGCCGAGCCGCCGCCGTACGACGCGCAGCCCGTGCGCGGCGAGGTCGAGATCGGCGATGACCTTGGGCTGCAGCAGCGAGACCGTGTACGCGGCGACCGAGTTGCGGAAGCCCGGATGGAACTCCTCGGTGACCGCCGCGCCGCCGACGACGTCGCGGTTCTCGAGCACCAGGACCTTCAGCCCGGCCTTGGCCAGGTAGGCCGCGCAGACCAGGCCGTTGTGGCCGGCGCCGATCAGGATGACGTCGAGCGCTTCGCGCATGGGCAGTTCCGGGCTGGATCGATCATGGGATCGCCGATGTCGGCGGCCGCGGCGTCGATGATGAAGCGGTTCGCGTCATGCGGCCAGCGCTCCGGAGCGCCGACCGGCCGTTCAGAGCGAGCGAGAACGCAGCGCGGCGACGGCCGGTGCGACCTGGTCGGCGCGGTCGAGCGCTGCGCCGATCCGCTCGAGGCGGTCGGCCAGCTCGTGCGGATCGTCGCCGCAGATCGTCGCGTGGCCGACCTTGCGGCCGGCGCGCGCGCTCTTGCCGTAGTCGTGCCAGTGCGCGCGCGGCTCGCTCAGGACCGGACCGGCGTCGGGCAGCGTGCCGATCCAGTTCAGCATCACGCTGTGGCCGAGTGCGCGCGTGTCGCCGAGCGGCAGGCCGAGGATCGCGCGGACGTGATTCTCGAACTGGCTGCAGGCCGTGCCCTCGATCGTCCAGTGGCCCGAATTGTGGACGCGCGGCGCCATCTCGTTGCCGAGCAGGCGATCGCCGTGCACGAACAACTCGAGCGCGAACACGCCGACATAGTCGAGGTGCTCGGCGAGCCTGCGCGCATGAGCGACCGCGCGCGCTTCGAGCGCCTCCTCGCCGCGCAGCGGCGCCAGACTGGCCGACAGGATGCCCGAGGCGTGCCAGTTGCGCGTCAGCGGGTAGTGACGGAACTCGCCGCTGCGCGAGCGCACCGCGACGACCGAGACCTCGCGCTCGAACGGCACGAATGCCTCGAGGATCAGCGCCACGCCGCCGAGCGCCTGCCAGGCCGCGTCGAGGTCGCCGGGCGCGCGCAGCACGAACTGGCCCTTGCCGTCGTAGCCGAGGCGGCGCGTCTTCAGCACGGCCGGCAGGCCGGTCGCGGCGACCGCGCGGTCGAGGTCCTCGCGGCTGTCGACCGCCGCGAACGTCGGCGTGTCCAGGCCGATCCGGCCGAACAGGGTCTTCTCGGCGAGGCGGTCCTGAGCGGTCGAGAGCGCGGCCGGATTCGGGAACACGCGCGTGCGTGCGGCGATCCATTCGGCGGTCTCGGCCGGCACGTTCTCGAAATCGAACGTGACGACGTCGCTCTCGGCGGCGAACGCCTGCAGCGCCGCGAAGTCGTTCCAGTCGGCGTGCAGCAGCGGCGCGATCTGCGCGGCGCAGGCATCAACGGCGCTGTCGACGACGCGGAAGCGCTGGCCGAGCGGTGCGCCGGCCAGAACGAGCATGCGGGCGAGCTGGCCGCCGCCGAGGATGCCGATCGTCGCCATGTTCAGTCTACGCGCGGGTCCGGCTTGGCCAGCACGGTGTCGGTCTGTTCGCGTCGGAACGCGTCGAGGCGTCCGGCCAGCGCGGCGTCGTCGAGCGCGAGGATCGACGCGGCGAGCAGCGCGGCGTTGACCGCGCCGGCACGGCCGATCGCCAGCGTGCCGACCGGAATGCCGGCCGGCATCTGCACGATCGACAGCAGCGAATCCATGCCGTTGAGCGCGTGCGACTGGACCGGCACGCCGAGCACAGGCAGGCGCGTCTTGGCCGCGAGCATGCCGGGCAGATGGGCGGCCCCACCGGCACCGGCGATGACGACCTTCAGGCCGCGGCCGGTCGCCTGTTCGGCATAGGAGAACAGCAGGTCCGGCGTGCGATGGGCCGAGACGACGCGGACCTCGTGGGCGACCTCGAGGCGCTCGAGCGTCTCGACGGCATGGCGCAGGGTGTCCCAGTCCGAGCGGGATCCCATCACGACGCCGATCAGTGCCGGCCCGGCCTTGTTCTTGGTCATTGCACTGCCCGTCGCGCACGATGCGCACGAAACGGCTATTGTAAGCACAACCGGGCGCCGCAAGGCGCCCGTTTTCGGCATCTGGAATCCATGGATCAACGCCTACTGAGCCTGCTGCGCTGCCCGGCCAGCCAGGCCCCGCTGCGCCCGCTGCGGCGCGACGAGCTCGACGCGCTCAACCGTACGATCGCCGCCGGCACCACCACGCTCGCCGGCGGCCAGCCGTGGCGCGCGCCGCTGCAGGCGGCGCTGATCACCGAGGACCGGGCGCGCGTGTACCGGATCGAGGACGGCATCCCGGTCATGCTGGCCGATCAGGCGATTCCCGCTACCGGTCTCGACGGTCTCGTCGAGCCCTGACCGCCGCCGCGGCGAAGCCGCGGTTTCGGATGGCCAAAGCTGACGCGGGCCGTCGGGTGTCGACGCCGCCTGCCGGGCTTGTGCGTTGGTTCACACAACGATAACCGCGCGCGAATAAGCTTGTCGGAACAGCGGAAAGGGACCGCTCCGACTGGTTCCAACCGGACTGCAAGCCATGGTCAGCCCCGACGACAGCAAAAAGATCATCGACCTGCAGCAGCGGCAGGCGGTGCAGAGCGGCGCCGGCGACCGCCTCGGCGATCTGCTCAAGCGCGTCCGCGGCATCGCGCTCAAGCGCATCGCCGGCCTGGTCGGGGTCTTGTTCGAGAATATCGACGACGCGCTGTTCGATCTGGCCGAGAAGGCCGAGAACAACGCCGCGCAGACGCAGTTCTTCGACGGCATGCGCGAGGTGCGCAAGAAGCGCCACCTGGTCGAGCGACGCTTCCAGGAGCAGGTCACCCGTACGTTCAACGAGTTCGCCGAGGGCCGCGCACGCGTCGCGCGGCCCGAGGTCACGCCGCAGGCCGGTGCCGGGCTGTCGCTGGTCGACGACCAGGAACTGGAGCAGTCGCTCGCGGTGTCGGGCATGGTCGCCAAGGCCAACAGCCGCTGGTCGCGCGCGCTGTTCCAGATCAACCAGCGGCTGTCGGTGCTGACCGGCGGCGGCAACGTCGACGATGCGATCAATCCGATCGGTCCGGCCGCGCTCGGCGACGCGTTCCGCGAAGCCACGCGCGAGTTCGATCTCGGCCTGCACGTCCGCCTGATCGTCTACAAGCTGTTCGACCGCTACGTCATGAGCGGTCTCGACGGACTCTACGAGGAAGTCAACGCCGAGCTGATCCAGGCCGGCGTGCTGCCGCAGATCGCCGCGACGCCGACGCGCGCGCCCGGTGCGGCGGGCGGCTATTCGGCAGCGGCCGCGCACGGCCCTGCCGGGACGTCGCAGCCGGCCGTCGGCGAGGCCGCGCCGGCGCACGGCGGCTACGACCCGGCCTCGGCCTGGCAGGCCGAGCTCTACCAGACGCTCAACAAGCTGCTCGCCGGTCGTCGCGGGCCTTCGCACGACATCGGCCTCCCGGCCGCACTCGAGCCCGAACCGGTCGCGCCGCCGGTGCTGAGCCCGGTCGACCTGCTGAGCGCGCTGACGATCCTGCAGAGCCAGAATCCGCACGTCGCCCATCGCCAGCATGCGCAGGCTCAGGCCGGATCGGTCGCCGATGCGGCGCAGGCGGTCCAGCAGATCAAGCAGGATCTGCTCGATCAGGTCGAGCGGATCGGTGCGGCCGACGGCCATCACCATGTGTCCAGCGCCGACGAGGACACGATCGATCTGGTCGGCATGCTGTTCGAGTACATCCTGCAGGACCGCAATCTGCCGGCCGAGATGCAGGCGGTGCTGAGCCGGCTGCAGATCCCGTATCTGAAGGTCGCGATCCTCGACCGCCATCTGTTCGCGCAGCGTGCGCATCCGGCGCGGCGCCTGCTCGACGCGCTGGCCCAGGCCGGACTCGGCTGGTCCGAGGAAGCCGATCCCGATCGTCGCCTGCTCGACCGCGTGCGCCAGTCGGTCGAGAGGATTCTGTCCGAGTTCGACGACGACCTGGCGATCTTCCAGCGCGAGCTCGAGTCGTTCGAGACCTTCCTCGAGCAGGGCCGCAAGCGCGCCGGCCTGGCCGAGCAGCGCGTCGCCGAGGCCGCGCGCGGTCGCGAGCGCCTGCAGGATGCGCGGCGCACCGCGGCGCGCGAAATCCTGCTGCGCATCGACGAACGCGTGCTGCCGCCGCTCATCCACGCGGTGCTGTCGCGGCCCTGGGCCAACTATCTGGTCGTCGCGCTGCTGCGCCACGGCGAGCAGTCCGACGAGTGGCGCAACGGCCTGCGCTTCGTCGACGAGTTCGTCTGGAGTGCGCTGCCGAAGCAGACCGAAGCGGACCGTCAGCGCCTGCAGAAGGTCAAGCCGCAGATCGAACGCGCGTTGCGCCATGGTCTCGGCACGATCGGTCTGCACGACAACGAGATCAACGAGACGATGCGCTCGCTGGCCGACTTCTACACGTCGCTGCAGGGCGGCGCGCCGGTCGAGCGCAAGACCGTGCGCGAAGTCGTCGTCGAGCGCGCCTGCCTCAACGCGGCCGCGGCACCGGTGCCACATGCCGAGGCGCCGGCCGAACAGGTCGCCGATCTGGGCGGCAGTCCGGTCGAGGAAATCCTGCTCGGCGCCAGCTCGATCGAGGCCGACCGCGGCGAGGATGATCCGCACGAGGACGAATACCTGCTGCGCGCACGTGCGCTGCGCCCCGGCACCTGGCTCGAACTGGTCGACGAGCATGGCCATCGCGAACGCGCCAAGCTGTCGTGGATCAGTCCGATCAGCTCGAAGTACCTGTTCGTCAACCGCCGCGGCCTCAAGGTCGACGACAAGACCGTCACCGCGCTCGCGGCCGAGCTGCGCGCCGGCACCGCGGTCGTTCTCGAGGAAGCGCCGCTGTTCGATCGCGCACTCGATGCGATCGTCGCGCGCCTGCGCGAGGATCACGAGCCGGCCTAGCCGGTCACCGAACGCGTGGGCTCACCCGCTGCCGCTCCGCATCGATGAGGTTGATGCGGCACTCCGCGGCGGAGTGCTCGGTGGAGCGGCGTTCCCGAGCCGTTTCGAGCTCGTCAGACCATCGTCGAGCCGCCGCAGACGGGCAGGCCCTCGGGCCTTGTTCGCGTACGAGACAGCGGGAGGTCTCGAACCGCGTTTCCGATCGGATGCCGCAGGACCGAGCGGTCTCTCGCGCAAGTTGCGACGCACCGAATCCGGCCGATGCCGACGGCGGGTGCACGGCTGCGTGTCGCGGTGGATATGTCGGCCGGCAGGCGGACCGACCGCGCCGACGCGACGCTGACATGCGAGGTCGCCGTGCGTCGTCGCCGGCGTCACGCTGGTGATGTCGGTCAGGGCGGGGCGATCTCGCCGCCTTTCGCGGCCGCCGGTGCTCCGCTGCCGAGACAGCCGCTCAGGAACGTGTCCACGGCCGATTCGAGCTGCACGCGGTTGTCGAGGTCGGCGACACCGTGGCCTTCGTCCTCGAACGGCAGCCACTGCGCCGGCTTGCCGGCCTTGGCCAGCAGCAGCCGCAGTCTCAGCGCGTGCTCGATCGTCACGCGGCGGTCGCGCGCGCCGTGCGCGAGCAGCAGCGGCTTGTCGATCTGGCGATAGCGATAGACCGGCGAGATCGCCTCGACCGCGTCGATCTGCGTGACCGGATCGCCGACCCGCTTCTTCATCAGATCGCGTGCGACCGGACTGGCGGCCCAGTCGCTCGACGAGAACGGCAGCACCCAGTCGGTCACCGCCGCGGTCGCCACGCCGCAGCGGTAGCGGTCCGGAAAGCGGATCAGACCCATCAGCGTCGAGTAGCCGCCGTAGCTCGCACCGCGCAGTGCGATCCGCTTCCGATCGAGCGGATACGAGGCGAGCGACGTGTCGACCGCAGCGAGCACGTCGTCCTCGATCCGCGTACCGAACGCGCCGTAGCCGGCCTGCTCGAACTGTCGCCCGAAACCGCCGGACCCGCGGAAGTTGACGCGCAACACCGCGTAGCCGCGGTTCGTCATCAGCTGCACTTCCGGATCGTAGTGCAGGGTGTCGCGTACGCCGATCGGTCCGCCGTGCGGCATCACGATCAACGGATGCGGTCCCTTGCCTTCCGGCAGACCGAGATACGCCTCGATCGGCGTGCCGTCGGAAGCCTCCAGCCGCAGCAGTGAGGAGCGCGTCGGCCGGGCGCGCTCGAACGCGGGCAGTCGCGACAGCAGCTGTTCGATACGGTTGTGCTCGGCGTCGTACAGATAGTACGTGCCCGGATCGGTCTCGTCGCTGGCCAGTACCAGCGCGCGCGTGCCGCTGCGGCTGGTCTCGTACACGGCGATGCTGCGATCGGGCAGCGCGCGCGCCAGCGCCGCATGCAGCGACGCGTTCGCCGAATCGAAGTAGCGGATCTGACGGCGGCCGTCCTGCAGGTAGCTGGCGCCGATCGGGACGCCGGCGGCTGTCGTCAGCACCTGGATGATGTCGACGCCCGGCAGCGCGAGCACGGTCTCGGCGATCTTGCCGTCGGCCAGATCGACGCGGACCAGCTCGTTCTGGGCGCGATCGATGTCGGTCGTCGCGTAGACGCTGGCGCCGCCCGGCGCGAGCTCGAGCAGATGGAAACGGTCCTCGGTCGAGAAGCGGCGGACGACCTGCCAGCTGCCGTCGGCTCGGGTCTGGGTCTTGAGCACGTACTCGCCGTCCTCGCTCGCGACGACCGCGCGCGGCACGCCGGCGCGGTCGGTCACGACGTCGCTCCAGCCTTCCAGGCCCTTGTCGAGCCGGCGGCTGCGGTCGAACTGGCTGCGCTCGATACGCTTGCCGTCGAGCGCCACGCGATACAGGCCGGCACTACCGCCGGACTCCGGGCGCGCGAACACCACGTGGTGGCCGTCCTCGCCGATCGTCGAGACGAACCAGCCGGCGTACGGGAACGTCAGCAGATCGAAAGCCGGCGCACGCCCGGCTTCGACGCGCAGGCGTACCGCATAGCTGGTGCGGCCACGATTGTCGACGCCGATCAGCAAGGTGCGGTCGGCGGCCCAGCTCATCTGGTAGACCGGGTAATCGCCGCTGTAGACGAGACTGGCCTGCAGGGTCGCGACGTCGAGCACGCTGATCGTATGGCGGCCGTCCTTCTGCTCGGTGATCGCGAGCATGTCGCCGACCGGATTGAGCCGGACCATCGAGACCTGCCAGTCGGCGAACAACTCGCGCACCAGAACCGGCACCTGTGCGTCGGCCTGCTTCTCCGGCTCGGCGAGCGTGGCGGCGTCGGCGGCTTTCACGACGTCCGCCAGCGGCGTGCCGGCCAGTTCGCCGGTCAGGAACTGGCCGAAGCGATCCGGGCTCGCGCCCTGCCAGCGCAAGGGCCAGCGCTCGCGCAAACCCGGATAATGCGTGTCCAGATCGATCGCGAGCTGCGCCAGCCGGTCGCGCTGAACCGTGTGGAAGACGCCGTATCCGGACGCGATCAGGTCCAGGTCGCCGGCGTAGCTGACGACGCCGGGCTCCACCTTGAAGTCGAGCCGGCCGTCCTTGCGCAGATTGACGTACCAGTACGGCCGGTTGTCGAAGCCGATCTCGATACGGCTGAAGCGGTACTCGCCGGCCGGCAGCTCGAGCAACCGCAGGCTGCGTCCATGGCCCAGACGCAGCAGGCGCTGGCCGCCGAACCCGCCGTCCTTGCGATCGATCTTCAGCGACGAAACCGGCACCGCCGCGTCGAGGGCGATCGCGACCAGGCCGCGGCCCTCGCGCAGCTCGATCGCCGCACCCGGCTCGATCTCACGCGCGTTCGCCGGGCCGGCCAGTACGATCAGGATGAGGGCTGCCAGCAGCCCGAGGCCCCGCAAGGGCCGTAACGGATATCCGCGCATGCGCCCCCCAAGGCGCCAGGAACGCATCGCTCAGGCTGTCGAGAAACCGCCGATTCGTGCGATCCGGGAACACGATCATGCCGGCATCGATCGCGTACGCGTCGAAGCCGGCCAGAAGCGCGAGTCACGCTCGCGCCTTTCGATCGAGGAACGGCACATTCCCGCTCCCCGACATTCGGCTAGACGTTGAACAGCTTGCGCAGGTTGTCCAGACCGGCCTGATACATACCCTGCATCGTCGCGACCGCATCGTTCTCGGGAACGCCGGCCGGCACGAAATCGCCGGACCACTCGACCACGCAGCCGTCCTTGCCCTCGTCCTTGCGCACGCGGACCGTCGACTTGTAGTTGGCGACCGGCAGTGCGCCCTTCTCGAGCGAATATGTGTAGACGTGATCGTTGTCGTCGAAGGACTCCATGCGCTCGACGAGGCTGGCGCCGCCGAGCAGCTGCAGGCGGCGGACGCGGCCGCCGTCGGCAAGCTCGCTCTTCTGCACGGCGGGGTGCCAGTCGGGCAGCGCGTTGAATCCGCCGATCAGCTTCCAGACCTGATCGGCCGAAACCGGCAGCGGCGTGGACATCTTGACCTTGGCCATACGGGGTACTCCTGAAGAAGGGAGACCGCTCCGGCAGTGGCCGGATCCGGCCTTACGACGACCTATCGCGCGACGAGCGCACCACCGGCGGTGATGCCGCCGTGGCGGCGCAGGCAGTATACGTCAGCGCCCCGTACGCCCACGCTGCGCCGCCGCAGTGCGTCCGCTGCGTGTGGGTGGGGGCGCATCGTCCGCAGCGTCGAGACGACCACGAGGCGACCTCGGCCTATGTCGGAGCGCGTTCCGGTGCGCCCGGGCCAGATCGGCGATCGTGTCGCTGGCATCGTCGGCATTGCCGATGTCGCCGCCACTAACCGATACGGAGGCGTGCCAGCGGTCGCCGAACAGCTCGTCAGCGCGCACCGGCCACGGACAGCTGCCGCAGCGATGCAACGTCGGCTGCATCGTCAGCGCTGCAGCATGCGCTGCCAGAAGCCGACGTCGATCCAGCGTCCGAACTTGCGGCCGACCTCGGCGTGGTGGGCGACCTTGCGGAAGCCGCAGCGTTCGTGGAACGCGACGCTGGCCGGATTCGGCAGCGCGATGCAGCCGAGCGCGACGTGATAGCCGCGATCGGCCAGCTCGCCGAGCAAGGCGTCGTAGAGCGGCATGCCGATGCCGCCATGCTGCGCGTCGGCGGCGACGTAGATCGTCGTCTCGACGGTCGGGTCGTAGGCCGCGCGGCTGCGCCAGCGCGCCGCATAGGCGTAGCCGACGAGTAGTCCGGACCGCTCGGCCACCCACCATGGATAGCCGGCGTCCTGTACCTGGACGATGCGCTCGGCCATCTGCATCGGCGTGACCGGCACGTCCTCGAACGTGACGATCGTGTCGCGCACGTGCGGGTTGTAGATCGCGCAGATCGTCTGGGCATCGGACGGTGCGACGTGGCGCAGCGTGACGGCACTCACGAAGGACGTCCCGCGCGGACGGGCGTGCGGCAGACACGGATGGCACGTCGATCGGCCGTCACGCTACGCGAGCGCGGTGCGCAGGATTGCTTCATCGACGCATGCGGGATCGGCATGGCGCGCAGTATCGGCGTCGCGGCACGGGCCGGCAATCGGCGGGCGCTATTCAGCAGCAGCGGCCGCCGCCGCCCTTGTAGCGCGCCTCGAGGCGTTCGTTGAAGAACTCCGCGTAGGTCGGCACCGGCCGGTCCGGATGGTAGGCGCGCAGATGCGCGACGTAGGTGCCGTAGTCCGGAATGCCGATGATCTGGCGCGCGATACGCACCGCGCGCTGCCACAGCCGCTTCAGCGTGCCACCGCTGCCGCCGGCGGCAGCGGCGGGTTCGCCGGCCCCTTCCGTTGCGGAAGGGGCCTTGGCTGCGTCGCGGTTCATCGCGTGACCGAGGCCAGCGCGACGTAGGGCGTTTCCTGCGCGGTCGGCACCGAG
>VFQU01001317.1_pt1 | contig 15147 bp, 12 predicted proteins | sample 3512311 | NCBI WGS metagenome assembly VFQU01 (sample SAMN10412377, study PRJNA504923) | tailings metagenome | isolation source: Relicate 3 Philex TSF3 active mining site | place: Philippines: Tuba, Benguet | collected 2017-08-29
CGCCGATCCCCACCTTCGACGCCCGTCCGCTGGCCGATCGCGTCGTGCTCGTCACCGGCGGCGCGCAGGGCATCGGTCGCGCGATCGCCGAGGCCGCACTCGCGGCCGGCGGCACGGTCCTGATCGGCGATACCGACGTCGAGGCCGGGCGGGCTTGCCTGACCGAATGGTCGGCCGGCGAACGTGCCGCATTCCGGCGCCTGGACGTCGCGCGCGAGGCCAGTGTGCAGGCTTTCATGAAGACCGCGCTCGTGCGCTGGTCGCGCATCGACGGGCTCGTCAACAATGCCGGCATCGCCGCGCCGCATGCCGGACCGTTGACCGAGCTGGCGCTGGCCGACTGGAACCGCTATCTGTCGGTCAATCTGACCGGCGCTTTCCTGTGCGCCAAGCACGCGTTGCCGGCGCTGACCGAGGCGCGCGGCGCGATCGTGCAGATCTCCTCGACGCGCGCGCTGCAGTCCGAGCGCGACAGCGAGGCCTACGCCGCGACCAAGGGCGGTCTGGTCGCGCTGACGCATGCGATGGCGATCAGCGCTGGGCCGGCGGTCCGCGTCAACGGCATCCTGCCGGGCTGGATCGCGACCGATGCCTGGCGCAAGCCGGCTGCGCGCGGGCGCCCGAAACTCGGCCGCCGCGACCATGCGCAGCATCCGGTCGGCCGCGTCGGCGAGCCGCCCGACGTCGCCGCGCTGGCGGTCTATCTGCTGTCGGCGCAGGCCGGCTTCATCACCGGCCAGAACTTCGTCGTCGACGGCGGCATGACGGTCAAGATGCAGTACGTCTAGATGCGAGGTTGCTGTCTTCGCGCTGGTGCCGGCGTGTCAGCGGGGATTTCGGCGCGCCGCGGCGAGCCGAGCCGCATTCAGGCGTGACCTCCGCGGCACTGCCGCCCGCTTCAAGAATGGAAGGGTCCGTGCGGCTCGGCGCCGCGAAGCCGGCCGCCTCGGCGGCGCGGCCCGTCGCAGCAGCGCGCGCGGCGCGAACGGCTCCTAAGAAGTGTGGCGGCTCGGCGTCGCCATCGAGTCAATCGCAGGCGTAGGCGGTGGTCGTCATCAGCGCCAGCTCGGCGCGGCGCGAGTCCAGCCGCGTGTGCTGGACCACGATCGGCACATCCGATTCGATCAGGCTCGCGTAGTCGGTGTCGGTCGGGATCGCCTCCGGATCGGTCAGATCGTTGAAGCGCAGGTGCAGGGTGCGGCGTGGACCGATCGTGACGCGATATGGGCCGGCCGGCTCGCGGTCGGCGAAGAAGATCGTGATCGTCACCTGTGCCGGCGCATCGCCGGCATTGAGCATGCAGGCGGTCTCATGACTCGACAGCTGCCGGCTGAGGCCGGCATCGGGCGGCGGCAGATAGCCTTCGGCGATGACCCAGCGGCGTTTTCCGATCGCGTGCATCGAAGTCTCCGGTTGGACGCGCATGACAGGGAGCCGGCGTGGCAGCGCCGCGACTCGGCGAGTCGCGGCGTCGCGGTGGTACACACGGGCGCAGCGGTATCGTCCCGATGCCGACGTACACTGCGCCCGGACCGGGCGACCCGCGGCTGTGCGGTGTGCGACCGACGGGCCCCGATGCCGCCGCCTGCGGCCCGGACAGGCAGCGGCGGGCTGCCTGCGATCGTAGCGCGCCGTACGGTGTAGCGGCGATCGGGCAGGGCACCGGTCGGCCCGCGGCGCGGCCACGGTCTTTGCTTCGACGCAGCGCGGCGTTACCCGCGCGGGCGATCTCGCCGACGCCGACAGGCGACGCGCGCAGCCGGGCGCGCTACCCTTCGCGTTTTCTCCCCAGACCCCACTTCCCATGACCGATTCGTTTCCCGACCGTCTCAGCGTCGATCCTCGGAGCCCGTTCCACGACGCCGGCTTGCTCGAGCGCCCGATCGGCATCCGCTTCAACGGCCGCGAGCGTTACGACGTTGAGGAGTACTGCATCAGCGAAGGCTGGATCCGTGTAGCCGCCGGCCGCGCACTGGACCGGCGCGGCCGGCCGATGACGCTTAAGCTCAAGGGCGTGGTCGAGCCGTTCTTCGTCAGTACCGAGACCGACGCGGCGCCTGCGCCATGAGCGGAGCCGGTCGGCGGGCAGGCTGACCGCGCACGTCCGTGACGGCGGCCGATTCGGCCGCTGAGAGGTTTTGGCGCGCGCTTACGTCCTGGAGGGTGCATCTCGTGCCCGAAAGGATCCTTCCGCCATGTCGTACCAGGTTTTTTTACGCGGCCGCCTGCTGGCCACCGCCTTCGTCCTCGCCGCCGGCCCGGCCGCGGCCGAGGTGTTCACGGTCGGTCCCGGCGCCGGCTGCAGCCACGTCGGGTTTCAGGACGCGCTCGATGCGGCTGCCGCCAACGGCCCTGACGAGGACGAGATCCGCCTGGTCGCGGCCGAGCACACGCTGCAACGCCTGCGTATCGAGCAGCAGTCGGTGATCGTCTCCGGCGGTTGGGCGAGCTGCGCGGCCGATGCGGTGCCGATCGGCGCGACCGCGCTGATCGGCGGCCACCAAGCCGGCTCGCCTGGCACCGATGCGGTGCTGCGAATCCGTGCCGACGGCCTCTATACCGACGTCACGCTGCGCCGCCTGGTGATCCGCGACGGCAGTGGCGGCGCGGACGGGAACGGCGGCGGCATCGATGCGGCCGGCAGCGTCCGCGTCGTGCTGCAGGACGTCGAGGTGCTCGACAACCGCGTCGACGGCAACGGCGGCGGCATCGCGCTGACCGGCACGAACCTGGCCGGCGTGCTCGAACTGCACGCCGGCGTCCGCATCGCCGGCAACGTGGCCGGTCAGGCCGGCGGCGGCGTCTATCTCGAGCGTGCGACCGCGCGTATCCGTGCCGACCGGACCGAGATCGGCGGCAACCGCGCCGCGCGTGGCGGCGGACTGGCCGCGGTCGGTGGCTCGGTCGGCATCGGCAGCGTCGGCGAGCCGCAGATCCAGCACGACGCGAACGGCGCGCGCATCACCGGCAATGCCGCGCAGCGCGGCGGCGGCGTCCATCTCGAGGCCGGCGCCCTGTTCGACGCGCACGAACTCATGCTGTCGTTCAACCATGCCGACGAGGCCGGCGGCGGTCTCTATGCGAGCGGCGCTGCGCAGGTGCGCATGCAGCGCAGCTACGCCAATGCGTTCGCGGTGCAGTGCAGTGACGCGGGCTGCGCGCGTATCGAGGGCAACCAGGCCGGCGACGGCTGCCCCGGCACGCGCGGCGAGGGCGGCGGCCTGTATTTGGAGGCCGATACGCGCACCACGCTGCGCCAGCTCGCGCTGGTCGACAACTGCGCCTGGGGCAGCCCGGGCGCGATCAGCTGGGGCACGCAGCTCGACCTGGAAGGCGTGCTGGTCGCCGGCAACCGGCTGACCTGGCGCGAGGGCGCCAACTACTCCGGACGCCGCGTGATCTCGTATGCCTGGCGCGTCGGCGCGGTGCCGGCGACGGCGCGGCTGTCGTTCGTGACGTTCGCGCGCAACGTCGAAGTGCACGGTGCCGACACGTTCCCGGCCGACGCGACGACCGCGCTCGGCAGCGGTGACCGCTGGCAGTATGCGGTCGACGCGATCGCGTCCGCCGATCCGCTGCCGGCGAACGGCGGGCTGTCGCAGTACGGCGCGTGCAATCGCGCAGTGACGTCGGACGCGTTCGCCGACGCGGCGGCAGGCGACTACCGGCCGCGCGCCGACGGTCCGCTGGTCGACGCCTGCGCGGCCGACCAGGTCGATCACGAGGACGCCGACCTCGCGCTGACGCCGCGCTGTATCGATCACCCGCGCCCCGATCAGGGCGGTCGTTGCGACATCGGCGCCTACGAGCTGCAAACGACCGCGCCGGCAGACCGGATCTTCGCCGACGCGTTCGAGTGACGGCGGGCGCGATATCCCACGCGTCGCGCGGCCGGCCGGGATGCGAACGTAGAGCTCAGGCGGCACCGAGATAGTCGAGCTTGCCGATCGGCACGCCGACGTGGCGCAGGATCGCGTGCGCGGTTGCGAGGTGGAAGTAGAAGTTCGGCAGCGCGAATTCGAGCACGTAGCCTTCGCCGTCGAAGCGGCGGCTCAGTGTGCCGGACGTGAGCGTGATCTCGCGCGTGGCACCGGCGTCGATCGCGGTCGGGTCGGCCGACTCGAGGTAGGCGATCGTCCTCGCGAGGCGGTCGCGCAGCTCGTCCAGCGTCGTCTCGTCGTCCGCGAAGCGCGGCGGATCGACGCCGAGCAGGCGCGCGATCGCGTTCTTCGACGTATCGCTGGCACGTTGGATCTGGCCGGCCAGCGGCAGCATATCCGGCGCCAGCCGCGCAGCGGCCAGAGCGTCCGGATCGGTGCCGTTCTCGCGCGCCTGCGCGGCGGCGAGGTCGAGGTAGCGCGACAGTGTGCGCAGGCCGCGCAGATACGCGGGGACGGTGAGGCGGTGCAGGGAGAGGGTCATCGGCATTCCGGGCGGGAAGGGGAGCGGCGTGTCGCTGAGATTTCGCCGCGTCGGTCTGCTGTCGCGTCGCGCACGGACGATTTCAAGGGCCGCCAGCCCTCCGTTCGACACGACGCATCGGCCGGCGCGATCGGGCCGTGATCGGACGCGTCCGCTGCGGTACGTCCTGTCCTCCGATGTCGTGATGTCGGCCACACCGGGTGCCGGACGCCGCGTACCGTGCAGATTCAGCACCCGCCGTCCGCGGCAGCGGCCTATCATCGGCGTCGGCCGCTCCGCGCCGCTGATGCATCGCCGTCCATGGATCGATCGTTTCCGCTCTCGCTCGCCGTGCTGCTGTGGGCCGGGCTGCTCGGCGCGCCGCCCGGTGCCGGCGAAGCGCAGGCCGCCGCACCGAATCGTCCGTCGCCCGACTATGCGGAACCGGCGCGTCGCGTCGACATCGGGGGGCGCGTGCTCAATCTGCGCTGCAGCGGCGCGGGTGCGCCGACCGTCGTGCTCGAGGCCGGCTTCGGCGCCGACGCGATGGCCTGGTGGCGCGTACAGCCGATGATCGCGGCACGCCATCGTGTCTGTGCCTACGACCGGGCCGGCTACGGATTCAGCGATCCGGGTCCGATGCCGCGCGACGTCGATGCCGAGGTGGCCGACCTCCATGCGCTGATCGAAGCGGCCGACATCGCGACGCCGGTGATCCTGGTCGGCCATTCGCTCGGCAGCCATATCGTGCGCCGCTACGACCAGCGCTACGGCGAGAACGTTGCCGCGCTGGTGCTGGTCGAGCCGCCACCGCAGCACATCGGCGAGTTTTCGCCGGCGTACGAGAAGCAGGAAATGGACGCGATGCCGCAGGCGCTGGAGATGCTCAAGCGCTGCGAGCGCGGCGCGCAGGACGGCGCGCTGACGCGGCCGACCGGCGATCTGCGCGCGTGCCTGCGGCCGCCCGATCCGCGTTTCGGCCAGCGCATCAACGACGCGCTGCGCGCAAACCAGTCCAGGCCGGTGTTCTGGCAGACCCTGGTGTCCGGGTCGGAAGCGAAAGCCGCCGTGTTCGCCGAACGGGTCGACCCGTCCGAACGGCATGGCGACAAGCCGCTGCTGGTGTTGACCGCGCGCCATGCCTACGCTGGCGCGCCGTTGAACGGGCGGCGCGCGCTGGAAGCCGCCCAGCTCAAGACGCACGAGACGCTCGCGAAGACGTCGACGCGTGGCCGGCGCCTGACCGTCAATCGTGCCTCGCACGATGTTCCGCAGGACCGGCCCGACGCGATCGTCGACGCCGTCGAAGCGGTCGGCGAAGAGCTCGCATCGCAGTCACGCTGATGGATCGGGCCGGTCGCATTCAGGGCGGGTTGGTGCCGGTCTGCTAGTAGCGGAGCTCCACGTCGGTCGAGCGACCGCAGGAGGCCACCATGCCGGAGAAGAAGACCACCGAGCGCGCCCGGCGCGCCAAGCGAGAGGGCAAGTCGCCGAGCACCCAAGCCGGCGCGTATGTGCACGAGGAGATCGAACACATCCGTGAGGGCAAGCACGGCGCGAAGTCGACCCGGCAGGCGATCGCGATCGGCCTGTCCAAGGCGCGCCGGGCCGGCGTCAAGGTCGGCTCGCCGAAGAAGGCCTCGGCATCGACACGCCGCAAGGCCAGGCAGGACACCGCCAAGGGCGAGCAGGGCACGGCCGCCAAGAAGAAGACGTCGGCGACGCGCTCGCGCGCGACCGAGCAGGCGCTCAAGAAGGCGCCGACGCGGGCGGCTAGTTCGACGGCCTTGTCGCGTCACGCCAAGAGCGCTGCAAAGAAGCGCGCGGCGGCCAGCCGCTCGGCTGCCGCTAAGAAGGGCGCTAAGACCAAGGGCGCCGCAGGCCGTTCCGCGGCCCCGAAGAAGGCGGCGCGTACGCGCAAGCGCGCCGCGTGAGGCGCTGTTCACGCGGCTGCCCTCATTGCGTTGCGGCGGCGCGATGCCATCGATCGTGCCTGCCGCTGCCGCTGCCGCTGCCGCTGCTCGGCCTATCGGCGCCCGATTGCATCCGCACGCGCGCAAAGCGGGAGACGGCGCATCGCGACGCCGTGATCGCTTCAACGGAGTCGATGCCGGCGCTCGCATGACGGGGGACTGCCGCTGAGTGCGAGACGCCCGTACGCAGCGAGCGATCTCGTCACACGGGCAGGCCGGCTGGCCGAGAACGCGCGCCCGATGCCTGCCCCATACCGCGCCTGAAGATACGCGGATGACAAGCGAATGGCGCGGCCTGCGTTCATCGTCGGTCGGCGACGCTAGCGCCATGACCGCACGTGTGAACCGGCCCCGTCGCCCGGGCTCCGACGATTCCGAACGCACGCTCACCCTGGCCGAAGAGGCGCTGGCGGCACGCGAGGCCGGTCTGATCCACGTCCGCGACGGCACGCCGGGCATCCGGCGTCGGCGCGCGGGCAAGGGTTTCGTCTACACCGACGTCGACGGCAGTCGGATCCGCGACGAGGACGCGCTGGCGCGCATTCGCAAGCTCGCGGTGCCGCCGGCCTACACCGAGGTCTGGATCTGCCACGATCCGCTCGGCCACCTGCAGGCGACCGGGCGTGATGCGCGCCGGCGTAAGCAGTATCGCTATCACCTGCGCTGGCGGCTGGTGCGCGACCGCAGCAAGTTCAGCCGGCTCGCCGCTTTCGGCCTGGCGCTGCCGAAACTGCGGCGCCGGCTGCGCCGCGATCTCGCGCAGCCCGGCCTGCCGCGCGAGAAAGTGCTCGCGGTCGTCGTTTCGCTGCTCGCCGATACGCTGGCGCGCGTCGGCAACGAGACCTATGCGCGTGAAAACCGCTCGTTCGGCCTGACCACGCTGCGCAATCGCCACGTCGCGAATCTGCGCGGCGGACGGCTGGTGCTTCGGTTCCGCGGCAAGAGCGGGCTGGCGCACGACGTCGTCGTCGACGACGCGCGGCTGACGCGGATCGTCGCGCGCTGCCATCAGCTGGCGGGCCAGCAGCTGTTCCAGTATCTCGACGAGGACGGCAACTGCCAGCCGGTCGACTCGGGCCAGGTCAACGCGTATCTGCGTGAGGCGACCGGTGCGGAGTTCACCGCGAAGGATTTTCGGACCTGGGGCGGCACGCTGGCGGCGGCGGAGCTGCTGGCGCGCACGCCGCTGCCGGAGCAGGGGGGCGAGCGCGCACTGGCCGCCGTCGAGGCCGCCGTCGTGCGCGAGGTCGCCACGGTGCTGCGCAATACACCGGCGGTCTGCCGCAAGTCCTACGTCGATCCGCGCGTGTTCGAGGCCTGGCGCAGCGGCCGCCTGCACCGGCTCGCCGGCGCCAATGGCGTGCGCGGGTCGCGCCAGCTCGAGACGCTGCTGGTCAGGCTGCTAGGACGCCGCAGCCGGGCCTGACGGCGGCGATGCGACATTCGGGTGCGTTACCGCGCCTGTGTCGGGCAGCCGGAATCGCCGGCGTGTCACCGGTGGAGCTCCGAATGTCGTTCCGTCTCGTTCTGTCCGGCGCATTCGTGCTGTCGGCCGCTTCGGCCGGCGCGCAGCCGATCATCCAGGTCGGCTTCGACTCCACCGCATCGATGCTGACCGCGCAGGAGCAAGCCGACATCCGTTCGCATCTGGTCGCGGCCGGTGGTGTCTGGACCGCGGCGCTCGGTGTCATGCGCCCGGTCACGATTGACGTGCGCGTCGGCATCGCCGCGATCGCGACCGCGAACGGCGCGAGCGCTACGACAGCCCTGATCGGCGCCGTCGCCGGGCGCGACACCTACGAGCAGGGCGCCGCGTACGAACTGCGCACCGGCATCGACGTCAACGGCGCGCAGGCCGACGCCGTCGTCAACATCGGGCTGGCCTATCTGCGCGACGAGCTGTGGTTCGATCCCGATCCGCTGATGCGCGTCGCAGCGGTGCCGGCCGATCGCACTGACGCGATGAGCGTGTTCCTGCACGAGTGGGGCCATGTGCTGGCCTACAACGGCTGGTCCGATCCGACCAGCGGCGCGCCGCCGGCGACCTACTGGTCGACGTTCGACCGCTGGATGCTGCCGGGCGCACCGACGCTGTTCGCAGGGCCGGCATCGAGCCTCGATTGGGGCAGCGCGCCGGATCTGACGACCGGCAACAACAAGCACTGGGGCAATGCCGGCACGACGGCCGCGGCACCGCGGGCAGCGCCGCCGGTCGCCTGGCGCGACGGTGCGCCGGCGCCGTGGACGGCCTGCGAATTGCCGCCCTCGCGCGACGCGCCGCCGTCGGGCGACGCCGTGCTGCGCGGCGGAGGCGGGCTGATCGACGAGCTGATGAACGGCGTCGTGTTCTATCGCGGCACACGCTACGGCGTGTCGGCGCTGGACCGCGCGCTGCTGCTCGACGTCGGTCTGCTCGAAGAACGCGTTTTCGCGTCGGGCTTCGATCCCGGTTAGTCGTCGATCCCGCGCTGGCGAGCGGCGCATCCTGCCGCCGGCAGGATCTCGTCGCGACCGGTCGCAACCGAGCAGGGCGTACGCGTGCTCGGACGTACAAGCGTCCGTGTTGCGGTGCCCAGGGCCGGCCACTACACTGCGCCCCGCTTTGGGTGTCCCGCAGAAGCGGGATGAAACGGGAAACCGGTGCGCACGTCGGTCGACGACGCGCAAACCCGGTGCTGCCCCCGCAACGGTAAGCAAGTCAATCCGGTCTACAGGCCACTGCGCACAGCGGGAAGGCGGACCGGTCGATGCATCGCATCGCTTGCGAGTCCGGAGACCGGCCCGATGCGGGACGCGTTGCGTCCCCGGCTCCAGCGTTGCGGCGGGCAACGGGCGGGCTCGGGCGCGCGTGCGCGTCCGGCTTGTCCTCGCCGCGTCGGCGCGCTGGCTTTTTGCATCTGCGCGTTGCGGGAGGAATCACCGATGCTGCGTATCACCCCCTTGTCGCTGGCCGTGCTGGCTGGCCTCGCCGGTCCGGTCCGGGCCGAACTGGAAACCCAACCCGAAGTCGTCGTGACCGCCTCGCGCGTCGCGCGGACCGTCGACACCACGCTGGCCGACGTCAGCGTCATCACGCGCGAGGAGATCGACGCCAGCGTCGCCCGCGACCTCAGCGATCTGCTGCGTCTGCAGACCGGCGTCGACATTGCGCGCACCGGTGGACCTGGCAGCCAGACCTCGGTGTTCCTGCGCGGCACCAACAACAACCACGTGCTCGTGCTGATCGACGGCGTGCGCGCGGCCGCGCTCGGCACCGGCGCGTTCACGTGGGAGACGATGCCGCTGGCGGCGATCGACCGCATCGAGATCGTGCGCGGTCCGCGCGCGAGCTACTGGGGATCGGACGCGATCGGCGGCGTCGTGCAGATCTTCACGCGCAAGCTCGAGGGGCCGCGCGTGGCGCTCGGCTACGGCACCTACGGCGACGCCAACGCGTCGGTCGGCATCGGCGATCGCGGCGATCGCGGCGGCTTCAGCGTGCAGATCGGCGCGCGCGACTACGAGGGCTTCCCGAGCCAAAACCGCGACGGTTTCTCGTACGAGCCGAAGGATCACGGTCTCGAGAACCAGCACCTGACCGCGCAGGGCGATCTGCGCGTCGGTACGCAGACGCTCGCCGGCGTCGTGCTGCGCAGCCAGGGCGAAGTCGAGTTCGCAGGCGGCAAGTCCGATTTCACCGAGCAGGCGCTGAATCTCTCGCTGGCCGGCGCGCTCGGCACGAACTGGAGCCACACCCTGAGCGCCGGCTCGGCGCGCGAGGACTACGAGACGCCGGCGTACTTCACGCTGTACCGCACGCGGCGCGAGACGCTCGGCTGGCAGCACACCTTCACGCCGAGCGACACCCAGACCGTGGTCGCCGGCATCGACTACGTGCACGAGAAAGGCGAGAACCGCGATACCTTCGGCGGTCTGCCGGTCTACGAGGAGAGCCGCAACAACACCGGACTGTACGCCGGCTGGCAGGGCGGCTTCGGCGCGCTCGACACCGAAGTCTCGGCGCGCCACGACGACAACAGCGTATTCGGCACGACGACGACCGGCTCGGCCGCGCTCGGCTGGCGCTTCAGCGAAGCCGTGCGCGCATACGCGAGCTATGGCCAGGGTTTCCGCGGCCCGACCTTGAACGAGCAGTATTCGCCGGGCTTCGGCGGCCTGTACGCGGGCAATCCCGATCTCGATCCGGAGAAGTCGCGCAGCGCCGAGGTGGGCCTGGAGTTCGCGCTCGCGCCGGAGCATCGCCTCAAGGCCAATCTGTACTCGACCCGGGTGCGCGACCTGATCAGCTTCACCGGCCCGGACTTCCAGGCCGAGAACATCGCGCACGCCAAGATCGAGGGCAGCGAGCTGTCCTACGACGGTCGCGTCGGCGACTGGTTCGTGTACGCGGGCTACACCTGGCAGGACGCACGCAACGAGGATACCGATACGCGGTTGCTGCGCCGCGCGAAACAGAAGCTCACGAGCCGCCTCGAGCATGCGTTCGGCGAGCGTGCGCGCGCCGGCATCGAGGTGCTTTACAGCGGTCCCCGTGACGATGTCGGCGGCCTGCGTCTGGGGTCGTACACGCTGGTCAATCTGCGCGGATCGTTCGCGCTGTCACCGTCCTGGAGTCTGGCCGCGCGCATCGAGAACCTGACCGATCGCGACTACGAGCTGGTCCACGGCTACAACACCCCGGGCCGCTCCGGCTTCGTCGAGGTGGTCTGGCAGCCGCAACGCTGAGGACTCAGAACCGCGAAAGCCGCTGCACCGCGGCTTTCGCGGACCCGAGTGCGCATGCCAGAATGCCCCGCATGAGTCGCCCGGCGTGATCGCGCGGGCGACCGGCGGGCGCGGTCCAGGGAATGGATCGTTCGGGCACCGATCGTGCGAGCGATCGGTGGATGCATTGGGGCGCGAGCTCGGGCTCGTGCCGTTCGATCGGGAAACGGGCAGGACCGCGCTTCTCGACGTCGTGCTGGGGGCATGGACGTGACATGAGGCATTCGCCGCAGGGTTTCCCGACACGCGGGCAGGCAGGGGCGCCGCCGCCGTCGAAGCTGGCCGATCGCAGGGCGCTTCCGCGCCGCGCGCAGATTGCGCTGGAGCGCGTGCTCGCCGCGACTGCCTCGCATATGGGCGATGGCCTGAAGGCCACGCTCGACGCGCTCGGTCAGGCGCTGCAGAACGGCGAAGCGGCGCGCAGCAACGAGGAGCGCAACGCGATCGTCGACACGCTCGGCCTGCTGCGGCGCGAGCAGGCGGCGCTGATCGCGCGTTTCGTCGAGGCGATCGAATCGGGCCTGGCCACGCTCGGCGCCGTCGAGCCGCCGCCTGCCGAGATCGCGGCGACGGCCGCCGGCGCGGCCCCGCTGCCCGGCGAGCTCAGCCTGGTCGATCAGGGTTCGCTCGACGAGGAGCTCGCGCTGCAGGGCATCGCCACGCGCGGCGAGGTGCGCCACGCCGAAGCGCTGTTCCTGCTCGGCCACCGCTTCGCGGTGCTGGTCGCGCAGCCGATCCTGACGCCGGCCGCGCTGCCGATCGGCCCGGTGCGCCTCGGCGAGGCGCTGCGCGCCGCGATCGATCCGCTCGCGCTGCGCATCGATCACCGGGTGGCGATCTATCGATTGTTCGATCGCGTCGCAATGGCGCTGGCCGGTGCTTTTTACGCCGACGTCAACGAGGATTTCGTCGAACAGCGCATCCTGCCGGGCCTGCGGCCGAAGCGGGTCGCGGCGCGACTCGGCGGCGACGTGACGCCTGCTGCCGCCGCCGGCGGGGCCTCCGCGACCAAGCCCGCGATCGAATCCGAGACCGCGTCCGCGTCGGCTCCGCCCACCGGACCGGGCAGTGCGGCCATGTCGGCGGAGCCGGCCGCGACGGCCGCGGTTCCGTCGCAATCTGCGCCGGTCGCCGCCGGCGCCGACGCCGTCACCACGTCCGATTCGCTGCGGCTCTACACGCATCTGTGCGGCCTCCTCAAGGGCGAGCGGCCGCCGCCGGTGCAGCGCGCCGGCGCGGACGGCGTCGCCGACGGCCGTGCCGTACAGGAGGCGATGGTGCAGCTGCAGGCGCGTATCGGCCGTCAGGTCGGCAGCGATGCGGCGCTGGCCACGCGCGGCGTCACCCATCTCAAGCGCGATCTGGTCGCCCAGCTGCGTCAGATGGGCGGCGCCGGGGGCGCACTCGCGCTGAGCCGCGAGGACGGCGACACGATCGATCTGGTCGGCATGCTGTTCGGCCATCTGACGCGCAGCGCCGGCCTCGGCACGGCCGCGCAAGGTCTGCTCTCGCAGCTGCAGCTGCCGCTGATGCGCGTGGCGCTGGCCGATCCGGCCTTCTTCACGCGTGCCGACCATCCGGCACGCAAGCTGCTCAATACCGTCATCGAGGCTGGCGAGCGCTGGATCGACGATGCCGATCCGGACGCGGATCTGCTGTCGCGGCTGCGCCAGATCGTCAAGCAGGTCGCGCACGGTGACGCGGCCGATCTCGACGCGCTGGAGGATCTGCACAAGGGGCTGTCCGGTCACGTCGGCGTACTGACGCGCCGCGCCGAGATCGCCGAGCGGCGCCAGATCGAGGCCGCCAAGGGCCGCGAGCGGCTCGAGCTCGCGCGCCGCCGGTCACGCGCGACGCTGACGCGGATGATCGAGCGCGCCGATCCGCCGGCGCCGCTGCGCGACATGCTCGAGCGGACCTGGGCGCCGGTACTGGCCTTGACGCTGCTGCGTCAGGGCGAGGACAGCGCGGCGTATCACCGCCGTCTCGCGGTCGCCGATCAGCTGCTGCGTCGATCGTCCGGCGACGACCGTCCGGTCGATCAGGCACTGCGGCGCGAGGTCGAGGAAGGTCTTAGCCAGGTCGGCATGCACGGCGAGGACGTACAGAAGCTCACGCACGCGCTGTTCGATTCCGCGCCGAGCGGCGAGGAAGGCGCAGCGGCCGCGCTGTCGGACATCACCGACAAGCTGGGCGCCTGGGGCCGCACGCCCGAGGACGACGCGCCGGCCGCGGCAGCGTCGTCCGAGACGACGCCCGAGCGCGCCACGCCGCTACCGCTCAGCGCGGACGAGCAGCAGATGCTCGAACAGATCAAGGGGCTGCCGTTCGGCACCTGGTTCGAATTCCGCACCAACCAGCAGGGCGATTCGGTCAGGCGCAAGCTCGCCTGGTTCTCGACGCTGACCGGACGCTGCCTGTTCGTCAATCAGCGCGGCCTGCGCACGCACGACTCGACGCTGGAGCAGGTCGCGCGCGACATGGCACGCAGGCAGCTGTGGCCGGTGCCGAGCGAGCGGCGCACCTTCGTCGACCGCGCCTGGGACACGATCCTGTCGACGCTGCGGCGCATCGCGCCCGGCGGCGACGCCGCCCAGCTGGCGCCGAACTGAGGAGCGCGCCAATGAATGCGCATCACGAGAAACGCCGTTCGCCGCGCCGGCGTGCCGAGTCGGTGATCGAGGTCACCGACTCGATCAGCGGGCGCCCGGTCGGCCGTGTCGTCGATCTGTCGGTCGACGGCATGATGCTGCTGGTCGACCAGCCCGTCGTCAACGACGCCTTGTATCAGTTCACGTTCCCGCTGCCGCTGCACGGCGGCGGTTCGCGGACGATCGAGGTCGGCGTGCACGAGCAGTGGACCGATCGCGCCGACATGCCGGGACACTATTGGGCCGGCTTCCGGATCATCGACATTCTCGCCGACGACGCCGCAGTGCTGGCGGGCTGGCTCGACGGACACGCCTCGGCATAGCGCCGATCGCCTCGGAGTGGATTGCCGATCCGAGGCGATCGTGCGATGGCTCTAAGTGCCCAGTAGCGGCGGCCGCCTCCGGCGAGGCGGGTGGGGCAGCGATACGAGCACAGCGACCGCGCACCGCGGACGCGGCCATGCCGCGTCCGGGCCGAGTCCGCTCAGGCGGCCGGCCGCACCTCGACCGAGCGCGGCTGGCAGGCGCGCAGGAAGAAATCCACGGTCGCGTGGATGTGCGCGTCGATCTGCTCCTGGCGGATCGGATCGCAACAGCCGCACAGCATGCGTGCATGCAGCTCGCCCTTGAGCAGCGCGAAGAACTGCGAGGAGGCGCGCTGGACGTCGTCGATCTCCAGTTCGCCGGTCGCGGTCCGTGCCTGCAGGAACTTCTCGAACGCCGCGTGGATCAGTTTCGGACCCTGTTCCCAGAACATCTGCGCGAGCTTGGAGGACGCACCGGCACCGCTGGTCAGCAGACGGTGCAGCGACATCGCTTCGTCGGTCGTGATCAGCGCGAAGAACGCGCGTGCGATCGATTCGAGCTGCTGACGCAGCGGGCCGCGTGCGGCGACCTCGAACAACTCGTTCGGCAGCTGCTCGCTGCAGCGCGCGCGAATCGCTTCGACGTAGAGCGTTTCCTTGTCGCTGAAATGGCTGTAGACGGTCAGCTTGGACACGCCGGCGGCCGAGGCGATGGCGTCCATGCTGGTGCCCTCGAAGCCTTGCTGCGGAAACAGCTGCTTGGCCGCGGCGAGGATCGCCGCGCGTTTCTCGAGGTCCTTGGGGCGGCCGGGACCGCAGGGTTTGGCGATGGCTGTGTTCATTGCTCGAATGCTGGACGGACGAATGATGTTACTTTACTATACCGTTTAGTATATGAACGACGATGGCGGGTCGGCGCAAGCCGCGGGAGATGGTAGCGGTCCAGGCCGCATCTGTCGCGCCGGCGGACGAGGCCAAGGTTCGATCCGTCGTTTCCACTATCTCTCCCCGCGCTGCCCTCCCTCTCTCCCGCCCTGGGCAGCGCGGCGGAGG
>VFQU01001318.1_pt1 | contig 15138 bp, 8 predicted proteins | sample 3512311 | NCBI WGS metagenome assembly VFQU01 (sample SAMN10412377, study PRJNA504923) | tailings metagenome | isolation source: Relicate 3 Philex TSF3 active mining site | place: Philippines: Tuba, Benguet | collected 2017-08-29
CGTGGACCCGGCCGCGAACCGCATCGACCTCGCCGATGGCCGGTCCATCGACTACGACTACCTGGTCATCGCCACCGGTCCCGAACTGGCCTTTGACGAGATCGAGGGTCTCGGCCCCCACGGCGGCCATACCCAGTCGATCTGCCATGTCGCCCACGCCGAGACCGCCGCCGCGGCGTTCGACGCGTTGGCCGCCAATCCCGGCCCTATTGTCGTCGGCGCCGTCCAGGGCGCGTCCTGCTTCGGGCCGGCCTACGAGTTCGCGCTGATCCTCGACACCGAGCTGCGCCGCCGCAAGGTGCGTGACCGAGTGCCGATGACCTTCGTCACCTCCGAACCCTACATCGGCCATCTCGGCCTCGATGGCGTCGGCGACACCAAGGGCCTGCTCGAAAGCGAGCTTCGCGCCCGGCACATCAAGTGGATCACCAACGCCCGTGTTGCAGGCGTCGAGCCGGAGACGATGCACGTCGAGGAGATCGCGGCCGATGGCCGGGTCGCCGCGACCCACGCCCTGCCCTTCAGGTTCTCGATGATGCTGCCGGCCTTCCGCGGAGTCGACGCTGTTCGCGGCGTCGAGGGACTGACGAACCCGCGCGGGTTCGTGCTGGTCGACAAGCACCAGCGCAACCCGACCTTCCCCAATGTCTTCGCCCTCGGCGTCTGCGTCGCCATCCCGCCGATGGGCCCCACTCCGGTGCCGGTCGGCGTGCCCAAGACCGGTTTCATGATCGAGAGCATGGTCACCGCCATCGCCCACAATCTCCGCCAGGAGATCGACGGCCAGGCCGCCACCCATGAAGCGACCTGGAACGCCATCTGCCTGGCCGACTTCGGCGACGGCGGGGTGGCTTTCATCGCCCAGCCCCAGATTCCGCCTCGCAACGTCAACTGGGCGGCCAGCGGCAAGTGGGTCCACCTGGCCAAGGTCGCCTTCGAGAAATACTTCATCGCCAAGGTCAAGCGCGGCGAGAGCGAGCCCTTCTACGAAAAGATGGCGCTCGACATCATCGGCGCCCGCAAGATCAAGGCCTGATCCACCCCAAACCCGGGGCCCGGATCGGCCGGGCCCCGACCTCGGAGCCTACCCATGAACATCGATCGCGCCGTTCTTGCCTTCGCCGGCCTTGTCGTGCTGGCCGGCGTTGTTCTCAGCCTGACCGTCCACCCCTGGTGGGTCGGCCTCAGCGCCTTCGCCGGCCTCAACATGCTGCAGGCCGCCTTCACCGGCTTCTGCCCCGCCGCCATGGTCTTCAAGACCATCGGCGTCAAACCCGGCAACGCCTTCCGCTGAGCCCCCGGGGCGACCGCTTCCCGCGCTGTCGCCCCGCTACGCTCCGCTCATCCAGCCGGCGCCGGCCGAAGAGTCGCGAGGTCAGATTTCAAAGCCGAATTCCTTGTAGAGAAACTCGGCAACCTCCGGCGTCGGCTCCGCGCCGTAGGAACTGGCGACCACGAAGCCGTAGTCTTCCAGATCGATCGTTCCGTCTCCGTCGATGGCTCCCAGGAACGCCGTCTCGCGTTCGGCTGGAACATAGACGAAGTAACAGGCCCAACGGCCTGTCGTGTCCTTGGCGCGGATCCGGTGGATCAGATGGCCCGACCGCGACAGCGAAAGACGCGGCCCGAACCAGGTCCGGAACTCCGCGTCCGGTTGGGTCTGGCTCTTGAGGGCCTGCTGATAAAGCGCCAGTTCCGGGTCATCGTCGGCGGGCAAGACAAGGTCCCCACGCCCGAAGAGGAAGGCGCCGATCATCGGCAGGTATCGCCAATGCGATGGGGCATGGCGAAAGAGGCCCGAGAGAGATTTGGCGGCCCAATCGGCCGAGGCGGTCGCGATGAGGCTCAGATAGTATTCCCGATCTTCCGCACTTTGGGCCGACAGCGCCGCCTCAGCCAGGACTGCTGTGGCCGACTCCTCCTGACGCCGGTAGGCGAGCGAAAGGGCGCCGGCAGCGACCCTTGCGCGCAGTGAAGTCCCTGCGGCGTTGAGCCTTCGCGACGCCTCCGCCAGGGCTGGCGCAACATCGGTCAGGGGCGTCCGGGGCGAAAGCGAGGGGAGCGACAGGTGGGTTCTGGAGTCAAACGTCTCCGCCCAGGCCATCATCAGGTCGTCGGAAACGCGGGGGCGAACCACCTTGGCCAGACCCAGCACCAGTCGAGCCCAGGCAATGTCCTCAAGGTCCGGTTTGGCCGCTTCATTCGCCAGCATCCGGACGAACCAGGGGCTGAGGCGCGGCACGCGCCGCCCGAGGTCGAAGGCTCCGACAAGACTGTAGAAGGCCCAGCAACCCATTGATCGCTCTACGGGATCCTCAGACTTGATGGCGGCGTCCAGCTGTTGCTCGTCGAGCGGGCCGTTGGGATCGGCGACGAGATCGACCATCGCCAGCGCCCGCTGGCGCGGATGCCCCGATGGCACACCATCCGCGGCAAGCCCGGGGCGAGGCTTGTAGTCGGCCAGCCAGTCAGGCGGATCGGACCAGGCTCCGGCGCTCTCTGCAAACCGGCTTCCGAACAGACGATCCAGGAGCGCTACTGTGGCTGCGCGATCGCCCGCCCATACGGCGCTGTCGGCCAGAACCTGGAGGTCCTCCTCGATACGTGACCCGTGCAGGAGCTTTGCCAGCATGTGCAGCCCCGCGGCATGATGCTCGCGGCCACCGACTGCGGCGAGCGGCGGGATAAGCCCCTCCAGGGCGATGTCGAGGCCCCAGCCGCGCCAGGGCAGCCCCGCGCCATGCCTCGCCAGTGCCGCGTAGCAGTGCTGTCGTGCGCGGCATCGCGCCGGCTCGACCAATTCGGGAGCCATGTCCGTCGGCTCCGTCATCCCCCGGATCTCGCTCAGGATCAGATCCCGGGCATCGGTAACCGGCCCGGGACGCCCGACGCCCGGGTGAGCGCCATCGGCAAGTTCCCGCGCCAGCCCGGCCAAGGCAGCGTTGGTTTCGGCGGCCCTATACGCTGAGCCTGGCGAGCCGAGGGCGGATCGAGGCTTTATCATCCGCTCGAGCCGCGCGGCCGCCTTTTCGGGCGCCGCCGACAGGATCGAGGACAGCAGCGCCCTCTGGTCGGCTTCCTGCAGGGCGGTCAAGCTCTGGACAAGCAGTTCCTCGGCTTGGTCGTCCAGCGGGGAGCCGGGCGTCAGCAGGGACAGATCCTCCGCCGACGAGGCGAACACGGCTCCAATCCTCGACACTTCGATTGGACCGGGCACGACCTTCTGGCGGATGTCAGAACCGACCGGACCGCAAATGACCGACAGCGCCAACAGGGCCGGACCAGCCGAGCCCAGCTCGCGCGAGGCCGCTTCAACCTGCCAGCGCACCGCCAGGGCGGCGCCACGATCCAATCGAAGCCGCGACCAATCTGGGTCGCCATCCCCGCCGGAGCTGATGTAGCGGCTGGCCGCATCGATGTTCGCCATCAGCGCCTGGGGGTACCCCTCGCTCGACTCGACAAGGTGGTCCAGGAGGCGGGGATCGGCCGGCAGACCGCATTGGTGGGAGGCCGCCTCGGCAAGACGCCTGAACGGTTCCTTAGCCAGGGGCTGGAGACGCAGGGTCCAGGCCGTCTCGCCACCGGAACTCGTCGCGTTCTCGACCATCTTCGAGAGGTCTCCCACGCCCGCCGGATCGCCCGCGATTGGCTTCGCGGACACCCGAGCAGGCTCATGGGGCCTCTCGTTCGACGAGGGCACGATCCTTGACTCACTAGCCTCCATCGCGGGCCTGGTCAGGGGCGCCTTGCGCATCAGCCCCTCCGCGCGACTGCGCGCGGTGGCGTCGCGCGGACGCCATCGGTCGTTCGAGGTCTCGACCACCACTCGGACAGGCGGACCGCCGACGTTGTCCGTCAACTGATGAATGGACTCCCATACCGCCTCGCCCTCGCGGTCGAGGTCGATCCAGACGGCGGTCGGGCGCTTCGGCTTCCAGTCTGGCTGGACCGGCCCGCTCAGACAGCCGACATGCCAGCCCTTCCGCTTCAACGCCCGCAGCCAAGCCACGCCGAGGTGCGTCTTGCCCACCCCGCGAGGACCGGTGACGCACCAGAGCTTGTCTGAGCATCCGGCAGGGTCGGAAAAGGCCATGAGTTCGGCCAGCTCGGGCTCCCGACCCTCAAGCAACCGCGCGGTCCGCCATGGCTGGAAGCGGTCTTCCGGATCGTTCGGCCAAGAGAGGAATCCCGGAGGGCTTGGCCAGACAAGTTCTACGGCCAGCTTTGCGCCGAGGACGATCCCCGTCAGGAAGCTGGCGGACACGAGCCACACCAACGTGTAGACGAACGCCCCGATCGCCGGAATTCTTGCGAGGGCCTCGACCGCGCCTGCACTGAAGATCGGCAGATCATCGAACCATCTGCGGATGACCGCAGCGGAAGATCCCGCGCGCCCGGCCTCGTCGGTCCCCAAGTCGCCGACCGGCTGATAGGCGAGGCCCAGGAAGACTAGATACAGCAGAAGGAAGGCCAGCAACCCGGCGCCGATTGCACGGCCTTGCAGCTTCATGAGCCCCTCCCCAGAAGCTCACATTAACCCCAACGCGTCGCCTCAGAACAGCGCACACGCATCGCGCGAAGGGCGCGGGTCGCTACTCCCGCCCCTCCAGGATCGCCAGCGCCTGCCTGGCCAGCATCGGCGTGCCATTCTCGGCCGGCCGGTCGCTCGCCAGTTGGCCAGAGAGCGTGCGGCGGTAGACGCCCTGGCTGATCGAGGCCAGGCGGAAGATGCCGAAGGCCATGTAGAAGGGCCAGTCGGCGATTTCGGCGCGGCCGGTGCGGCGGCGGTAGGCGTCAACGTATTCCGCTTCGGTCGGGATGCCGCTGGTCGCGAAGTCGACGCCGTCGAGGCTGCCCCAGGTCGGCGAATGCGACCGCCACAGAAAGCCGTTGTAGGCCAGGTCGGCGAGGGGGTGGCCGATGGTCGACAGTTCCCAGTCCAGCACCGCGATCAGCTTCGGCTCGGTCGGGTGGAACATGACGTTCTCGAGCCGGTAGTCCCCGTGCGCGATCGAGACACTGTCGTCGGCCGGAATACGAGCCGGCAGCTTCTCGATCAGGGCTTCCATTTCCGGGATCGGGTCGGTCTCGGCGCCCCGGTACTGCTTGGTCCAGCGGGCGACCTGACGCTCGAAATAGCCGCCGGCGCGGCCGTAGTCGCCAAGGCCGACGGCCTCGTAGTCCACGGCGTGAAGCCGCGCGAGCGTGGCGTTCAGCTCGTCATACACCGCCGCGCGCTCGGACGGCGTCAGGTCAGGCAGCGTCGCGTCGCGGAAGATCCGCCCGGGCAGGAAGTCCATGACATAGAAGGTCGTGCCGATGATCGCCTCGTCGGTGCACAGCGCCCGCATGCGCGGCACGGGCACGTGCCCCTCCAGGGCCTTCATGACCCGGAACTCGCGGTCCACCTGGTGCGCGCTGGCCAGCAGCTGTCCCGGCGGCTTCTTGCGCAGGACATAGCGGCCCTTGTCGGTGGTCAGCAGGAAGGTTGGATTGGACGCGCCGCCCTGGAACTGCTGAACGATCATCCCCTCGCCGAAGTCCTCGACATGGCGCCTGAGCCAGGCCTCCAGCGGGGCCGGGTCGAAGCGGTGGCCGGGGGCGACTTCGCGGACGGGCGGGTTTGCGGCGGCGGTCATGGACGATCCTCTTTTGCCCCATGATGGCCGACTTCCCCGGCGGCGCCACAAGAGGGCGTTGGGCCCGCCGCACGAGTTCGTGCGCTGACGCGGCGGCGCCGTTGAGCGCGGGCTCTCCCCGGGCGCATGCTCGGCCCAATGAGAAGACTGCGGGAGAACGACCTTGGCCGAGAGCATCCTCTATGCCGTGCGCGATCACGTCGCCACCATCACCCTCAACCGGCCCGAACAGCGCAACGCCCTGAACTTCGACGCCTACGACCGGCTCGAGGCGGCGCTGCGCCAAGCGGTCCGCGACGCCGACGCCCGCTGTGTCATCGTCACGGGGGCCGACCCGGCCTTCTGTTCGGGTGATGACGTCCGCGAGATCATGGCAGGCCCCAAGGCGGTGTCGGCCGACACCGCCCCGGTGGTGCGCCACAAGCCGACGCCCGCCGCCATGGCGGCGCTCGAATGCGACAAGCCGCTGATCGCGGCGGTGAACGGCGCTGCGGTCGGCTGGGGCATGGAACTGGCGCTCTACGCCGACATCCGCATCGCATCGGAGAAGGCCCGGTTCGCCGAGCTGTTCATCAAGCGCGGCCTGGTCTGCGATGTCGGCGGCTTCTACCGCCTGCCCTCCATCGTCGGCCCGGCCAAGGCCGCCGAGCTTCTGTTCACGGGCGACGTCATCGACGCGGCCGAGGCCCATCGCATCGGCCTGGTCAGCGAGGTGACGCCGCACGAGGCGTTGATGGATCGCGCCCGCGCCCTGGCCGCGCGCATCGCGGTCAACCCGCCCCTTGCCCTGCGCTACATGAAGGAGGGCCTGCGCCGCGGGACCTACGGCGATCCGCGCGAACTGGGGGGCTGGGCCATCGAGACGATCCGCGCCCTCATGAAGACCGAGGACCACCGCGAAGGCGTCGCCAGCTTCCTCGAAAAGCGCGAGCCGGTGTTCCACGGCCGATGACAGAATTGAGACCTACGTCCCCCACTCTGCAACACACATTGACCCCACCAGACCCCCGCATCGGCCCCACGGCTGTATAGCCACTTTCCCCACGCCAGGCCCCGCACGGCGAGCAGAAACGCCCGCCCGCCTGGGCGGGAGGCTGATACAGTGTGGGGCAACAGCGGCGAAAGCTGTTGTCGCCGCCCGCTAGAACTCCAGGCAGATCTTCCCGAAGTGCTTCTGCGACACCTGGTGGGCGAAGGCGGCGCTGATCGCTTCCAGCGGATGGGATGAGTCGATCACCGGCTTGAAGCCGTTGGCCTCGATGGCCTCGATCATGTCGATCTGGTCCTGGTGGGAGCCGACCGTGATGCCCTTGATGGCGACGTTCTTGGACATGGCCATGGCCGTCGGCACCTCGCCCGAAACGCCCGTCAGCACCCCGATCAGCGAGATATGGCCGCCGATGGCCGCGGCGCGGATCGACTGGGCCAGCGTCCCCGGACCGCCGATCTCGACCACGCAGTCGATGCCGACTCCGCCGGTCAGTTTCAGCGCCGAGCCGCCCCAGTCCGGGTCTTCCCGGTAGTTGATCAGATGGTCGGCCCCCAGGTCCTTCAGCCGCTCCAGCTTCTCGCCCGAGGACGAGGTCGAGATGACCGTCGCCCCGGCCGCCTTGGCCAGCTGCACCGCGAAGATCGAGACCCCGCCGGTCCCCTGCGTCAGAACCACGTCGCCCGGCTTGATCCGGGCCTCGACCATCAGCGCCCGCCAGGCGGTCAGCGCCGCGCACGGCAGGGTCGCCGCCTCGGTCAGGCTCCAGCCCCTCGGCAGGCGGGTGAAGGCGCTGGCCGGCATGGCCACCAGTTCCGCCGCGAAGCCGTCGGCGCCATCGCCCGGCACGCCCAGCAGCCGCGCCAGAGTCGGCCCGCCCGCAGGCCAATTGGGGAAGAAGGTCGACAGCACCTGGTCGCCGACCTTGAAGGCCGTGACCCCCTCGCCGACGGCGACCACATCGCCCGCCCCGTCTGACATCGGGATGCGGCCGTCCGGCGTCTTGATCATCCCGGCGACGACCGCGAAATCGTGGAAATTCAACGAGCTGGCCCGGACCCTGACCAGGATCTCGCCGGCGCGCGGCGTCGGATCCGCCCGATCTTCGATGACGATCTTGTCCAGCCCACCGGGCGCTTTGACGGCGGCGACTTTCATGGCGCGCTCCTTGTGCTTCCTGTCCCTGCCCGCCCTTCATCGACGGCGGACAAGCAAGGGCTAACCCGCCTTACGCCACGGTGGCCAAGCGCCTTGTGCGAAAGGACCAAGATTTTCCGCAAGCCCCCGCCAGACTTGCGAAAACGCCAACTTTCCCCAAGTTGAGGAACGGCGTTCAGGGAGCAGGCGGAGTGCGATGAAGGGGCCGGGCTGGAAGACCATGGCGGGCGGACTGGTCTGCGTCGGCGTGGCCGTGGCGGGCCAGGCCATCGCGGGCGCCGTCGGCGGGCCTGCGGGCGCGGCCGTCGGCGGGCTGGCCCTCAAGGCGCTCGGCGAGTTCATGGGCGACAAGGCCGGCGACCTCGTCTTCGATCACGGCAAGGAAGCGATCGCAGGCTGGCTGCGCAGCGCCGGCGACCGCGACGGCCGCCTGCCGATCAACCACGACCTGGCCCGCGCGGTCCGGCTGTCACAGCTGGACGCTCTCGACTTCATCGTCATCGAACACCTGAGGAACGGCGGCGCCGAGCGCCTTGGCCGGCGCATCCGGGACTGGACCGACAGCTGCCGCCGCCTGGCCGAGGCCGACGACTTCCTCGAGCTGGAAGGAGACCAGGCGGCCGTTGACGCGCTGGCCACGGCGCTGGCGGAACTGTCCGGCCAGGCCAACGACCCGGCCGCCCTGAACGCCGCGATCGAAGACGCCATGCTGGCCGAGTTCCGCGCCGCGGGCGCCGCGCGCGGCTGGGTGATGTTCGACCCTGCCGCCTTCGAGGCCCGTTTCCGCAGCGGGGCCGGACGCGCCGGATGGCTGGGCGCTGTCGAGGCCTTCTTCGCCGGCAGGCTGAAGCAGAAGGACGCCACGGCCCTGCGGGCGGCCTTCCAGCTCGAGCAGTTTCGCGGCCTGAACCAGTCCCTCGAAGCGCTGGGCGCCGCCATGTCGGCGCAACAGTCGACGATCAGCGACCGCCTCTCCGCGATCGAGGCCGGCATCGCCGAACTTGCAGACCGGACACATCCAGGCGCGGATTTCTCGCGCGCCGCCGCCCGGGGCCTCACTGCGGACGACATTGTCGCCGAGCTGCGCCGGAGCCAGTTGCTGGGCTCGGTCTGGTCGCGCACCGCGACCGCCGTCCAGACCCGGCTATCGCGGTTGGTGCGCACGCCTCTCTACGGTCGGGACGAAACGCTGGCGCGCCTGGACCAGTTCATCGCCGAGCGCGATCGGGGCCTGCTCCTCGTCACCGGGGCCGCCGGGTCGGGCAAGTCCAGCCTCATGGCGCACTGGCTGACCGGCGCGTCGCAGCCGCGTGTCGCCCGCCATTTGATCAGCGGCGATCTCCCCATCAGCACCGATACAGCGGGCATCGAGGGGCATCTGGCCGCGCAGCTTCGGGCGCTGCTCGATCCCGCCATCGATCGCCCGCCCGAGAGCCAGCCCGCCGGAGAGCAGATTCACGAGATGCTGGCCGGCTTCTCGCAGGCGCGGTCGCCAGGCGCGGCCCCGCTGGTCATTCTTCTCGATGGCCTCGACGAAGCCGCCCGCCGCATCGAGCCCTTCATCGACGCCGGGCTCCCCGAAGGCGTCTTCGTCCTGGTGTCCTGCCGCGCCGAATCGGCGGCCGAGCGCCCTGCCGCCCTGCGCCCTTGGCTGTCTCTGCTCGAACAGACGCCTTCTCTCGGCGACCGACTGCACGTCGAGGGACTCGATATCGCCGGGATCGCCGAATGGATCGGCGCCATCGGCGGCGACCTTTCCCCGGTCGAGCGGGAGAGACTTGCGCGAGGCCTCCATGAGCGGATGGACGGCCTGCCGCTGTTCATCTCCGAGGTGCTGAAGGACCTTTCGGCCGCCGCTGCCGCCGGCGAGGATCTGAGTCTCCCTGCCGGTTTCTCGGCCTTCGTCCGCGACAAGCTGGCCGAGCTCGAGGACAGCGGCGAGGCCTGGAGCCTGGTCAACCGGCGCCTGTTCGCCCTCCTGTGCCAGACCCTCGGTCCCATCCGCCAATGGGAGATCGAAGCCATATTCGAGGGCATGCGCTCGGCCCGGTCCCCGGAGCTGACAAGCCTGGATCCCCGTGTCTCCCGCTGGTTCGTGGTCTCCGGCGAAGGCGCCGATCGCCAGTTCGCCTTCCACCACCCCAGGCTCGCCGCAGCATTTTCCGAACATCTGCGCCCAGAGTGCGCGGTGACGGGCGAGGCCCTGTCCGCCTGGCTCGCGGAAGCCTGGCGGCCGACGCAACAGTGGCCCGGCGCACCCTATGCGCTCGACTGGGGGCCTGCCCAGCTGGCGGCCACCGGCGAGCCTGGTCAGGCGCGCGCCGCCGCCCTCCTTGCAGATCCGGCGTTCCTCGCCGCCAGCCTCCAGGATCACGCAAGCGCGCCGCGCAGGCTGGCCCGCTGCATGGAAGACTGGAGCCGTCTGCCCGACACCTTCCGGGCCGGTGAGCGCCCCCGCGCGCTCGATGCCTTCTGGGCCGACTTTGGCGATCGCCTGCTGAGAGCATGGCGACCGACGCCGCCGAGATCACGCTCCTACGCCGACGTCGTCATGGCCTGCCTTGCCGACGCGGACCTGGGCGTCCCCGGCCAAGGACGCGCCACAAGGTCCGCACGCCCGCCGCGCTCGGACCTGATCCGCTCGATCAGTCACCCGAACGTCCGACACCTGGAAGTCGGGCATGGCCTGGTCGCCACGGCCTGCCGCCGAGGCTGGGTGCGCTTCTGGACGATCGAGGGCCGTCCCGCCGGCGACCCCGATGCCGGGCCGGCTCATCAGGGCGAGGTCTGGGAACTGGAACGTCTCGAGTCCGGCTTCGCCTCAGCGGGCGAGGACGGACGGGTGGTCCTCTGGAACGCCCAGGGCGCCCGCCTTTCGCCCGAAGGGGTCGCGCCCGCTCATCGCATCGGCCCCACAGGCATCACCCCGCTGCCGGGTGGCGGCGCTGTGTCATTCGACGTCGAAGGCCGGGTGATATTCTGGAGTCCTGCCGGCGCCGTCGTTTCCAATGAAGACCACACCCGCCCGGTCCGAAGCGTGGTCGCCGCCCACGGGCTGGTGCTGTTCGTCTGCGACGACGGCGCCTGCCACCTGCGCGGCGAAGATGGCTCCGTGATCGGCTCCTACCCTGGCGTCCACCCTGAGGGCGTCACCCAGGCCCTCGCGACTCCGACCGGTTTCGTTTCCTGGAGCCGCGCCGCCGCCGGCCCCGCCTTCTGGGCGACCGACGGAAGCCTGGCGAGGTCTCCCGAGTACTGGAGCGCTGACCTCAATCTCGACCAGATCGTCTGTGGCGAGCACAGCGTTGTCGGCCGCCTGTCCGATGGTTCTGTCCGCTTCTGGAGCCACCAGGGCGAACCGCGCACCGGATCGAGCCCGGTCGCTCGCGCCGAAACCCAGGCGCATGATCCGATCGAAGCCCTTGCGGTCGGTCATGGCCGCGCGCTTAGCGTAACCAGGGCGGGGCAAGCGCGGCTCTGGACCCAGGATGGCGACCTGGTTCGCCAGCACGACCTCGCCATGACAGGCCTCAACTGGCGCATCTGGGCGGTCTCCGGCGGCTGGCTGGTCACCGACGGCTGGCGTCAGTTCATGTTCCTCGATGCCGACGGTGTCCCGCGCACCAAGGCCCCGCTTGAGGGGCCACAGATCAATGTCTGCCTTGCCCGCCCGCGTCTGACGATTACCGGCAATATCGAGGGGCGCATCAGGTTCTGGAGCGAAGATGGCGCAGCGCTCAGCAGCGAAGGCGCGGCCGAACTGCACGCCAGCCACGCCTACGGCATCCATAACCTGCGCGAGTCCGGCGGCGTTCTGGTCAGCCTGGGCGGCGACGGCCGGGCAGCCTTCTGGAGACCCACCCGCCGCGATGGCAGGTTCGACTTGGTCGAGCCCGATCCCCTTGCTGGTGCGGGTGCGAGCGGCGCTGCCCGATCCGACGGCGCAGCCAGTTGGGATCACTATGGTCGGCTTGTCTTCTGGGACGATCAGGGCGAGATCCTGAGCCAATACGACCTCGAATCCGGTTCGAACTTCGACGAAGCGATCTGGTCTGGCCAAACCCTGATCGCAAGAACCCGCCAGGGCCCTATCGAGGCCTTTGACGCCGGCGGCCGGATGCTGCTGAGCTTATCAGGGGACGGCTACGACAGCGGTGGCCGTCTCCAAGGCGGAGAGGCAAGCCTCGTGATCACCGTGGGCGGGGGCGGCGAAATCGTGGTCTGGCGCGAGGGCGCGGTGACCGACCGCCGTAGCCTGGGCGATTCCGGCGAGCGCCTTCACTGGACATCAGGACGCATCGAGGACGGCCTGGCCCTCTGGCGCGAGGACATACTCGTGCTGGTCGACGGCGCCGGCAGAGTAGCTGTCATCGAGCAGGAGGCATGGGCCCACGACCTGATCGTCGAGGCAGGCGTTGGCGCAGGCCGCGTTTTCGTCGCGACACAGTCCGGCGCCCTGTCCGCCTGGTCTGCGAAGGGCAGGCTCGACGGCGCGGATCCGCCCCGCCAGCGCGGCCCGGAGGTGAACGGCCTGTGCGTCTGCGGCGATCGCCTGCTGGTTTGGACCGGCAAGGGCCGCTTCGACATTCGCGACGCGGCCAACCTGTCGGCGCCGCCGATCGCGCGAAGGGTCGCGATGACCGACATCGCCGAAGTCGCGGCGCTCGACGCCGGCTTTGCCGTATTCGGCGTGCGTGGTTCGGTCATGTTTGTCGGTCGCGACGGCGAGGTTTCGCCGCACCCGCATGGCTGGCTTCGAGACCGGCCTGCGGCGGTCTGCGTCGCCCAGGACCGCATTTGCGCAGCCGATGAGAGCGGCGTGGTGATGATCTGGGATCACCAGGGCGCGGTGATCTCGCGACATGAGGGCCAGTCGCCAATCTGGCGTGTAAGGGCCTTCGGCGACTGCTTCGCCGCCGTCACCTCGGTCGGCGATGTCGCCCTGTTCGCCCGCAGGGACGGTCAACAGATCGGGGAGCCCGGCGCCCGACCGGCGCATGGTCAGGATGCCGACATCGACGTCCTGCCGGACGGACGCCTTCTGAGCCATGCTCCAGACGACGTGATCCACATCTGGGCGAAGGACGGAGCCCTGGACGACAGCATCGTGCTGCCGGGATCCACGCGGTCCGTCGAGCCGGCCGGTGAGGGCCTGTTCGTTTTCGGCTCGCGGGTCTGGCGCCTGCCCGGCGTCCTCCGCGCCGCGCAGCAACCACAGGCCGAAGCCGAGCCCGACTGGTAGGTCAGGCGGCCACCGGCTCGGGCGACCCCGAGAGACCCGCTTCCCGCAACAGCCGCTGCTGCTCCATCGCCGAGCGGAAGGCGAAGTTGGCCGGCAGGCCGAGGCGTAGCGCCGCCTGCGTCGGCGGCGAGCCGGGAATGGGCGCACGATCGGCCAGACGCCCGGCAGCCTTCAGGGCGATGCGGTCCGCCAGGGTCAGATCAAACTCCCGACCAAGCTCCAGTCGCTCCCGGACCAGCGGCGGCAGCAGCGAAACTGACGCCCGGGCGAGCGCGCGATGCAGGAACTTGGGAACTGTCGGCGCCGCCCTTCCCGACTGGATGATGTCCAGGAACTCACGGACGATCGGGTGCGGCTCGAAGCGCGGCGCGAGCTTCTCCATCATCACCATGAAGTCGGCCGTGGACGTCAGCGGCTGCTGAACGCCGTAGAGCCGCGCGATCGGGGCGCCTTCGCGATAGAACCGCGCCTTGTCGGCCTCCGATACCGGCTTCACGAACCGGTCATAGGCGTTGAGGAACCCGTAGGCCGCTGTGGCGGCGACCCAGTCCAGCAATTCCGGATCCAGCGCACGATAGGACTCTCCCGAAGGCGTCTCGCCGTTGACCCGCGCGTGCATGTTGCTCACGCCCTGGATCACGCGCCTTGCGGCCGTCTGGGGTCCGTAGACTCCCACCATGGCCGCGACGCCGGTCCGGCGCGAGCGCCCGATCGGATCGGCCTTGTAGGTCGAGTGATCCCAGACACCCGACCTGATACGCGCGTCAGCGAACTCCAGCAGCACCGCCGCGACCCCGCCGATTCCCAGCGCGATCGGGTTCTTGTAGATGCGCCACTGCACGGACCCCGGATGCACCAGGGCCGGCTCACCCGCCGGCTGGCTGAAGTCCATGTTCCAGCCGAGGTAGGTGGTCATCGTGTTCACGGTTCGCCTCGCAGGGTCTGTATCGCTCGATAGTAATTTAATTCGTATCGCGCGATATTGTTTCCCGCAAGCGGTCATCCGGCTAAAGCGGGGGCATGAACGATGTCGCCGTCCCATCGGCCGAACCGGCCGATCGTCCCGCCAGCGAGACTGGCGGCTATCGCAAGGGCGAAGAGGCCCGGCGGCGAATTCTCGACGCTGCGATCGAGGTCTTCGGCTTGGAAGGATACCGAGGGGCCACGACGCGCTGCATCGCCGCCAAGGCCGGAGCCAGCCTGCCCGCCCTGAAATACTATTTCGGCGGCAAGGAGGGCCTCTACCTCGCCTGCGCCGAAGAGATCGTCGACCGCTATCGCGCCCGCATGCTGGGCCCCATCACCGAGGTTCAGGACGCCCTGGCCGAGGACGCGACGCCCGCCAGAGCCCGCACCGCCCTGCGCCAGATTCTCTTCGCCCTCGCAGAACAGCTCATCGGTTCGGGCGAGGCGCAGCAGTGGACCGGCTTCGTCCTCAAGGAGATGGCCGAGCATGGACCCGCCTTTGCGATTCTCAATGAGAACGTCTGGGCCCCCGGCGTCGAACTGACCGCACGGCTGATCGCCCGCGCCCGGCGGGCCGGCGAAGAGGCCGGCCTGGAGACCGCGCGAATCGAGGCGCTGATGCTGATTTCCAGCCTGTCGGCCTTCAGCATCGCCAGGCCGGTCGCTCTGCGGTCCCTGGCTTGGCCCGACGCCAAGGCCGAACGATTCCAGTCCGTTATTGCCGTGCTGGATCGTCAGATCGCGGCGATCGTCCCCGAGTGACACTCCGCGTTAAGGCGCGATTAACCATGAATCCCGATGCTGGAGATGTCTTTCTTGAAGACACCCCACCATCATCGACTTCGAACAGCCCGGCGCCCGCGTCGGGCTTCTTTTTCCCTCCCGGACGGGCTTGCGCCGATCCGACCTGCGGCGTATACGGCGCGTCCTTCGATCGGAATGATCCTCGGTAGCTCAGTTGGTAGAGCAGGCGGCTGTTAACCGCCGGGTCGCAGGTTCGAGTCCTGCCCGGGGAGCCATCGAAGGCTTCACCTACTTCCGAAATTGCTTTCGCGCCGCGGCCGATCAGTCGACCGCGACGGTGTAGTTCAGCGCCAGCCGGCCGCCGTCCGGATAGAGCGTCTGGCCGGTGAAGTAGGCAGCGT
>VFQU01001319.1_pt1 | contig 15112 bp, 7 predicted proteins | sample 3512311 | NCBI WGS metagenome assembly VFQU01 (sample SAMN10412377, study PRJNA504923) | tailings metagenome | isolation source: Relicate 3 Philex TSF3 active mining site | place: Philippines: Tuba, Benguet | collected 2017-08-29
CGCTGTTCATCTACATCGCCTCGGCGCCGGCCTTCGTGCTCGACATCCTCGGGCTCGACGCGCAGCAGTTCGGCTGGTTCTTCGTGCCGACCATCGCCGGCATGACGCTGGGGGCGTTCACCTCGGGCCGGCTGGCGGGGCGGATGAGCAGCGCCCGCGCGCTGTCGCTGGGCTTTGCCATCTGCTTTGCCGCGGCGGCGTTCAACCTCGGCTACAGCTTTCTCGTCGATCGGCCGGCGCTGCCCTGGGCGGTGCTGCCGATGGCGGTCAACGCCTTCGGCATCGCGCTGGTGTTCCCGATCCTGACGCTGACCCTGCTCGACATGTATCCGCGCCAGCGCGGCGGCGTGTCCTCGCTGCAGGCCACGCTGGGCCTGGTCGTCAACACCACGGCGGCAGGGCTCGTCTCACCGTTCGTGTCGGGCAGTCCGAAGACGCTGGCGCTGGCGGCGGCGACCAGCACGACGATCGCCTGGCTGATCTGGCGCAGCGTGCCGGCCGAGCCACCAGCGGGCCCGGATGCCGACGCGGTGCTGGCGCTGGAGCCGACCGACCCGCTGTGAGCGCGGCCTTCAGGGGCGGACCGCGGTCACCTCGATCTCGACCAGGAAGCCGGGGTTGGCCAGCGCGGCGATCTGCATCGTCGAGCGCGCCGGCAGGTTGGGCTGCTCCCTGGTGCCGAAGAACTGGCTGTAGCCGGCCATGAAGCCGCCGAAGTCCATGCGGCCTTCCTTGGCCGGGTCGCCGACCAGGAAGACCTGCATCTTCACCACGTCGCCCATGCCGAGGCCCATGCCCTCGAGCTGGCGGCCGATCGCGCTCAGCACGCTGACCGTCTGCGCCTGGGTGTCGCCGTAGGCGGCGACGGTGTTCGGCGGCGCGTCGGCGTTGATCACCGGCGGCACCATGCCGCTCAGGTACACCGTTGTCCTGCCGGCCGGCACCTCGACCGCGGCGGCGATCGGGAACGTCGAGTTGTTGGGCAGCGGATGGCGGACGATCTCGCCGGCCATGGCGCAGGCGGGCAGCAGCAGGAGGAGCGGAGCGAGTCGGGTCGGGTGTTGCACGGGGTCAGTCCTCCGATGAGGGGGCGAGGTCAGCGTTCGCGCAGGGCGCGGACCTGTTCGGCGTCGATGGTATCGCGCCACTGGTTGCCGAAATGGCTGCGCAGGTAGTTGACCAGCGCGGCGACCTGCGCGTCGCTGAGCCAGGTCGGCGGGTACCAGGTGGTCTGCGGCTGCGGGCCGCCGAAGGCCGGCATGTTGCGCCGACCGAAGACGATGGTCGCTGCGACGTAGTCGGCCGAGGCCAGCGCGGGATTGCCCGCCAGCGCCGGATAGCGGCCGCCGCCCTGCGCGCCGCGAGCGTCGGCCATGTGGCAGCCCTGGCAGAGCTGCGCATAGATCTGCGCCGGCGGCAGCGGGCCGAGCATGCCGTCGTCTGCCGTTTGCGTCGCCGCATCCTGCGCGGCACAGGGCAGCACGCAGGCAGCGAACAGCATCGCGAACAGGCGGCTCATGCGCGTCCCCCCGCGGCGTGCGCGCGTTCGTGCAGGCGCTCGATCGCGTCCAGCGCCGAGGTGATCGCGCCCTCCTGCCAGGCCGGCAGGTAGGAGGCGTGTTCGCCGGCCAGCACGATGCGGCCGTCGAACGCCGTCAGCGCGTCGTAGTGGCGCTCGCGCAGCGCGTCGGTCCACTGGGCGAAGCAGCCCATCGCGCCGGGCACGCGGTGCCAGGCGACGGCGACGCCGCTGTCGAAGGCGTCGTCGTACTGCGGGTGGATCTGGCGGCCCTGCGCCAGCGCCTCGCGCAGCCGTTCGGCCGGCGTCATCGAGGTCATCCGGTAGCTGTCGGTGCCCCACACGTAGCCGCCGAGCAGCACGCCCTTGCCGGGCGAGTGGTAGCCGTAGCTCGGATAGGCGATCACGCCGATCGGCAGGTCGGTGTAGCTCACGCCGCCGTAGATGTGCTCGTCCTCTTCCCAGAAGCGCCGCTTGAACTGCAGGCCGATCTTCACCGATCCGGCATAGGGCAGGGCGGCGATCGCCGCGGCCTTGGCCGGCTCGACGTTCATCGGCAGCTGGGCCAGCACCGACAGCGGCAGGGTGCACACGCACCAGTCGGCGCGCGCGCTGTGCCGCGCGCCGCCGTCAGCGAGATCCTCGTAGTGGGCGGTGACGCCGGTCTCGTCCTGGCGGATCTCGACGACGCGCGCCTCCAGCCGGATGAGATCGCCGAGCTCGCGGGCGAGGGCGCGGGCGATGGCGTCCATCCCGCCGACCGGCTGCAGCAGGGTGCCCTGGAACTCGTAGAGATCCTGCACCGGCAGCGAGTCCAGCAGGCCTTCGTCGAGCAGCGTCCGCAGGTCGCGGGGCGCCGACATCGCCGGGGCGCCGCGGCTGCCGCCGCCGGGGTCGCGCGCGAAGCCGCGGCGGTCGCTGCTGGTGCGGCCGGCCGTGTAGCGATGGTCGGCGTCGAGCGCGCCCCACCGGTCGAGCGCGCCGAGCAGGCGCTCGCGGTCGTCGGCATCGAGCGGCACGTCCAGCTTGTCGGACTGCGTGGCCTTGGCCAGCAGCTCGGCGACGTGGCCGTGGAAGTCCGCATGCACCTCGCGGTAGCGGCGCGGCCGCCCGCCGTTGGCCGCGCGGCCGTGGAGGAAGGCGTTGAAGTTGAGCTGGACGAAGTTCTCCAGCGCCACGCCGAGGCGCCGGCAATAGGCGAGGACGCCGTGGTGGTGATGCGGGATGCGCCAGGGCCCGGGATTGAAGTACAGGCCCGGATCGAAGTCGACCCGCTGCGACTCGCCGCCCAGCTCGGTGTAGACGTCGCCGCCGCGCAGGGTCACGCAGCGACCGCCGGCCTTGGCGCCGAACTCGAGCACCTGCACCCGGTAGCCGGCGTTGCGCAGCTCGAGGGCCGCCACCATGCCGGCCAAACCTGCGCCGAGCACCAGGACGGACGCGCCGGAAGGGGCCGCGCCGAGCGCGGGGATGCCCCTGAAGCTCGACGCCTGCGCATGCCCGAGCGCGGCCATCGCCTGGTACATCGCGGCGCTGCCGGCGCCGACGCCGAGCAGTGTCAGCAGGCCGCGCCGGGTCAATCCGCCTCGGGTTTCCGCTGGCACGGGCTTCCCTCCCATTGCCCGCCAGTGCGGCGGGCAGGCGCCACCATACTCCGTTCAGGGCGCGCCGCGCGGGCCCGGTTCGGGCATGGGCGCCGCGCGCCGCTCCGAATCGGAATGCTCCGCGGAAATGGCATTATGCGCCGCTGCGGTCGCAGGCGGTTCGCCGTGGCCGGGGCGGGCCGGGATGGGTTCGACGGCCGGCGCGAACGACGTGACGACGCAAGTCGCAAGGGAAGACCAGCAGTGCAGCCCGCGGGTTACAAGATCGAGGAAGTCATCTACGCCGCGGGCGAGACGGTGGTGGCGACTGCGCGCGCCGCCGACGGTGCGCGCGTGGTGCTGAAGTTCCTCGACAACCCGCGGCCGGCGCCCGAGCTGCTGGCGCGCTGGCGCCACGAGTACGCGATCCTGCAGCAGCTCGACACGCCGCTGGTGATCCGCGCGCTGGCGCTGCGCGAGGTCGACCGTGGCCTGGTGCTGGTGCTCGAGGACTTCGCCTCGAGCAACCTGTCGCAGCTCATCGAGCGGGGACTGCTGGATCTGTCCGACCAGCTCACCCTGGCGATCCGCCTCGCCAAGGCGGTGGGCGCAGTCCACCAGCACCGGCTGATCCACGGCGACATCGCGCCGAAGAACGTGCTTGTCGACCCGGTGACGCTGGCGATCAAGCTCTGCGATTTCGGCCTGTCGACGCCGCTCGACATCCAGCCGCGCCGCGCCGACGGCGCCTCGATGGCCGGCACGCTGGCCTACATGTCGCCCGAGCAGACCGGGCGCACCAATCTCGACATCGACTACCGCAGCGACTTCTATTCGCTCGGTGCCAGCCTCTACGAGCTGTTCTCCGGCCGCGAGCCGTTCATCTCCAGCGACCCGATGAGCCTGCTGCACGCGCAGCTGGCCAGCATGCCGGTGCCGCTGCACGAGATCGATCCGACCATACCCGAACCGGTCTCGGCGATCGTCCAGAAGCTGCTCGCCAAGCACCCCGACGACCGCTACCAGAGCAGCTTCGGCCTGGTCCACGACCTCGAGGCCTGCGCGGAGGGCTGGCGCCTGTATCGCCGCATCGAGCGCTTCCCGCTGGCGCGGGTCGACGTGCCCGAGCGCTTCTGCGTCGCCCAGAAGCTGTACGGGCGGCAGAGCGAATGCGCCACCATCCTGTCGGCGTACAAGCGCGTGGTGGCCAGCGGCTCGGTCGAGCTGCTGTTGATCAGCGGTTACTCGGGCATCGGCAAGTCGGCGCTGGTCAGCGAGCTGCATCGTCCGGTGCTGGCGCGGCGCGGCTACCTGCTGCGCGGCAAGTGCGACCAGTACAGCCGCAACCAGCCCTACGTCGCGCTGATCCAGGCCTTCGGCCAGATGCTGCAGGCGCTGGCCACCGAGGGCGCCGAGCGCCGCCAGTACTGGAAGTCGCGCCTGGTCGACGCGCTCGGCAGCAACGCCGCGGCCGTGGCCGAGCTCATCCCGGAGCTGACCCTGCTGCTCGGCACGCCGCCGCCGCTGCCGGTGCTGCCGCCGGCGGAGAGCGAGCAGCGCTTCCACATCGCCTTCGCCCAGTTCGTCATGGGCCTGGCCGCGCGCAACCACCCGCTGCTGCTGTTCCTCGACGACCTGCAGTGGGCCGACGTCTCCACCCTGCGCCTGCTCGAATACCTGGTGCGCGCCGAGGGCGAGCGCAGCGTGCTGATCGTCGGCGCCTACCGCGACAACGAGGTGCAGCCGGGCGACCCGCTGCAGCTGAGCATCCAGGCGATCGAGCGCAGCCAGGCGCGGATCGAGACGCTGCGGCTGGGGCCGATGCCCGATGCCGACGTCCGCCAGCTGGTCGCCGACACGCTGCACGCGCGGCCCGAGCTGGTCGCCTCGCTGGCCGACCTGTGCCTGGAGAAGACCCGCGGCAATCCGTTCTTCCTCGGCCAGTTCCTGCGCAGCCTGCACGAGCAGGGCGACATCCACTACGACCGCAGCCACGGCGAGTGGCGCTGGGACCTCGAGCGCATCCGGCGCCGCGGCATGACCGACAACGTGGTCGTGCTGCTCCTGTCCAAGCTGACGACGCTGCCGGCGGCCACCCGCGACCTGCTGGCGCGGGCAGCGCACCTGGGCAACCGCTTCGACCAGCGCGAGCTGATGGCGATCGGCGAGCGCGACGCCGAGGCCACCGCCGAAGTGCTCTGGCCGGCGCTGCAGAGTGGCCTGCTGGTGCCGCTCAACGAGGAGTACAAGTTCGCGCAGAGCCCGGAGCGGCTCAAGGGCGCGCGCTATCGTTTCCTGCACGACCGCGTGCAGCAGGCCGCGCACGAGCTGGTGACCGAAGCCGAGCGGCCGGCGCTGAGACTGCGCTGCGGCCGCCTGCTGCTGGCCGCCAGCAGCGAGGTCGAGGTCGAGGAGCGGCTGTTCGTCATCCTGGAGTCGCTGAACGCGGCCGTGGAGCTGATCGACGACCCGGCCGAGCGCAGCCGCCTGCTGGCGCTCAACCTGCGCGCCGGCATCCGCGCCAAGTCGTCCTCGGCCTACGGTGCCGCAGTCGAGTTCCTGCGCGTCGCCGAGCGCCTGCTGCCTGAAGGTGCATGGCAGGACCAGCCCGAACTCGCGCTCTCGCTGTATCGCAACCTGGCCGAGGCCGAGTATCTCGCCGGCCACTTCGATGCCGCCGAGCGGCGGCTGGAGGCGCTGATCGAGGTCGCGCCCGGGACGGCGGCCAAGGTCACGCTGTGCCTGGCGCAGGCCGAGCAGCTCAACATCCGCGGTCGCTTCTTCGATGCCTTCGTCGAGCTGCGCCGCGCGCTGCGCCTGCTCGGCCGCCACTTCCCCGAGACCGAGGAGGAGGCCGGTGCCGCCTTCATGGCCGAGTTCGCCGAGACCGACGCGCTGCTCGAGGGCCGCAGCGAGGCCAGCCTGCTGTCGCAGCCGGAGATGAAGGATCCCGAGCGGCTGCTGGAGATGCAGGTCTACTACGGCCTGGCCTACGCCACCTACCAGATCAACCGAGGCGTCAGCTACGTGCTGGGTGCCTGCCGCATGGTGCGCGCGACGCTGCAGCACGGCCTGTGCGACCTGAGCTGCATCGGCTACGTCACCTTCGGTACGGCGATGGCGGCGGTCGGCAAGCCGTATCCGGCAGTGCACGCCGTCGGCCGCATGGCGAAGAAGCTCGCCGAGCAGCGCGACAATCCGTACTTCCGCCTGTCGGTCTACCAGTACTTCTCGGCGTTCTACCAGCACTGGTGCGAGCCGCTGCGCGACACCCTGCCTTACCTCGAGGAAGGGCTCGCGATGGGGCGCGCCGGCATCAACCCGCTGGCGGCGGGCTACTGCGCGCTGCTGCGGCCGGTCAACGGCTTCGTCATGGGCGCGTCGCTAGACGACATCGACCTGCAGGCCGAGCAGGGCCTGGCCTTCCTGCAGCGCAGCGGCCAGCCCAGCACCGAGACCATGCTGCGCTGCGGCGTGCTGCAGCCGCTGGCCGCGCTGCGCGGCAAGACCACCCGGGCCAACTCGTTCGACACCGCCGAGGCACGGATCGCCACGCTGCTCGGCGACGACTTCGAGACTCCGTCGATCAGCCTGGCCTTCTACAGCTTCGCCATGGCGCGGCACGCCTACCTGTTCGATGCGCCGCAGGAGTGGCGCGAGGCGTCGGCGCGGCTGGCGATGATCGGCCGTCTGCTGCCGGACGGCCCGACCATGGTCGAGACCAGCTTCTTCCGCGCCCTCGGCCTGCTGCGTCCGGGCTTCGTCGACGAGGCCGATCGACCCGCGGCGCTGGAGGAAGCGCAGGCCCTGCTCGGGCGCTTCGAGTCCTGGGCCGAGCACGGTCCGGTCAACTTCGAGCACAAGGCGCTGCTGATGGCCGACGAGATGGCGCGCTGCCGCGGCGACGGCCGCGCGGCGATGGAGCTGTACGCGCGCGCCATCGACGCTGCCGCCGACGCCGGCTTCATCCACTGCGAGGCGCTCGGCAACGAGCTGTACGCGCGCTTCTGGCAGGAGCAGCAGCAGCGCCAGCTGGCCAGCAACTTCATCCGCGAGGCCTACTTCCACTACCAGCGCTGGGGCGCGACGGCGAAGTGCAAGCAGATCGAGTCGCAGTGGCCGCAGATCCTGTTCCGTGCGGTCGAACTGCGGCGCGCCGCGGCCAGCTCGAGCGGCGGCAACTACGGCGGCGTGTCCTCGTCGGTGGGCATGCTCGACCTGCATTCGCTGCTCAAGGCCAGCCGCCTGCTCTCGCAGGAGGTCCAGCTCGATGCGCTGCTGCAGAAGCTGCTGGGCATCGTGCTGGAGAACGCCGGGGCGGAGTTCGGCGCGATCGTGCTGTGCGACGAGGATGCGCTCAGCGTCGAGGCGGTCGGCCGCTTCGGCGAGGGCGCGATGGTCGAGTACGACACGGTCGGCCGGCCGCTGGCCGAGGCCGCCGAGGGCGAGTCGCCGCGCCTGCCGGTCGAGCTGATCGAGTACGCCCAGCTCACCCGCAGCCTGCTGGTCATCGACCGCCCCGGCGAGGACCCGCGCTTCGCCCAGAGCGCCTATCTGATCGCCCGCAAGCCGAAGTCGGTGCTGGTGCTGCCGGTGCTCAACCAGGGCCGCATGGTGGCCATCATCTACGTCGAGAACAACCTGCTCGAGGGCGCCTTCACCGAGCGCCACGTCAAGACGCTGGAGCTGCTCGGCGCGCAGGCGGCGATCTCGCTTATGAACGCCCGCCTGTACGAGAGCCTCGAACGCAAGGTCGCCGAGCGCACCGAGGAGCTGCGCCGGATGAGCATGAAGGACGGCCTCACCGGCATCGCCAACCGGCGCAGCTTCGACGAGCGGCTGGGCAGCGAGTGGCGGCGCGGACTGCGCAACGGCCGGCCGCTCAGCCTGATGATGATCGACATCGATCACTTCAAGGCCTACAACGACCAGTACGGCCACGTCGAGGGCGACCGCTGCATCCGCGCCGTGGCGCAGACGCTCGAGCAGGTGATCAACCGCTCGTCGGACCTGGTCGCCCGCTACGGCGGCGAGGAGTTCGGCGTGATCCTGCCCGACACCGACGCCGACGCGGCGCGCTGGCTGGCCGATGCCTGCCTCAAGGCGATCGCCGAGCTCGACATCCCGCATGCGCAGTCGTCGGCCGGGCCGCGGGTCAGCATCAGCATCGGCCTGTGCACGATGACCGTGCACAGCGAGACCGGCGCGGAGAAGCTGGTCACGCGCGCCGACCAGGCGCTCTACGAGGCCAAGCGGGCCGGCCGCAACCGCTTCCGCCAGGCGGTCTGAGCCGCGGCCCCGGCGTCGCCCGTCGCGACGGCCGGGCCCGGCGACCGGCTCAGATGCTGATGCTGTTGGGGATGTGCGAGGGCAGCTGGAACGGATAGGGCATCGGCCGTCGCGCGTTGCGCCTGCGGATCTCGATCTCGGCCAGCGCCAGCGCGTCCTGCAGGTCGGCGACGATCGGCTGCACGCGCGGGTCGGTGAAGTACGGATCGCGCGGATTGTGCTCGTAGCGGCCGAAGGTGTCGTACTGCACCGCGGTCAGCAGGAACTCGAAGGTGGCGCCGTACAGCGCGATGTCGAGCGGCGGATACCAGGGCAGCAGGTCGTCCTCGGTCTCGAGCTTCGTGCTGCGGGTGGGCGAGGCCCGGTACAGGCTGCCGCCGACGCTGGGCACGTAGCTCATCAGCGGGTACTGCGCGTAGTTCACCGAGGCATGGCGCGGCCCCGCGGTGTAGATCACCAGCGAGATCATCTCGATCAGGTAGTCGAGGCTCTCGATGCGCCACGGCCGCTGCGGGTCGCCGGTGGCGGTGAGTCCGCCGAGGCCCTGGAAGCCGCAGTACTGCGGCGCGGTCAGCTCGTGGATCCAGCCCTGCAGCTCGACGTCGTCGCGCACGTCCTGGTCGCTGCGGTAGTAGACGCGCAGGTAGGCCGCGACGTAGTCGTGGATGGCGCGCCACAGCAGCAGCGTGTCGTCGCGGAACGGGAAGACCGGCAGGCGGTCGACGCCGCGGCGGGCGAACTCGCGTTCCGGCACGTGCTCGTCCCAGCGCCAGGCGCGGTGCGCCCTGGACACCAGCTCGAGACTCGATTCGATGGCGATGCCGACGTTGCAGGCCACCACGCCGCCCGGCACGATCAGGCTGTGGATGGCGTCGTCGTTGATGTTGATGGTGAAGCGGAAGTGCGGGATCAGCAGCTTGTACAGCGGGTGCTTCTCCGAGACCTGCCGGTGCAGGGCGACGATCATCGGTTCGACGATCAGGTGGGTGTCGCCGAGGTGCGCCACCGCCTCGTGCTGGATCGCGCTGCACACGTTCATCGTGTACTTGGCGATGCGCCACTTGAGCAGGTTGGGGTCGTTGCCGCCGGCGCTGTCGTTCGGGGTGAAGATCGGCGTCGACTCGGGGTCGAAGCGCTGGCCGAGCTGGATAGCGACCGGCTGCAGCGCGCCCTGCGGCGGGAAGCCCGGCGGCGGGGCCGGGTTCCAGCAGAACAGCCCGATCGGCGCGCAGATGTAGCGCTGCTCGCCGTGCAGCGGTTCGGTCTTCGCGCCCTCGAGCTGGGTGTAGTCGACCACGTACAGCCGACCGTCGCGCGCCGCCTGCTGCAGGGTCAGCGTGGCTTCGCCGGTGACGCCCTGCAGCACCGCGTCGGTGACCGGACACTTCGCCAGCAGCCCGTGCAGCGGCACGCTATCGGCGCCGGCCGTCGCGTCGATCACGACGGCGCGCAGCTGGGTGGTGTTGAAGCCGGCGATCTGCAGCTGGCCGAAGAACCAGTCCTGCTCGCAGGGCTCGCCCGCGGCCGGCATCCACGGCTGCCGCTCGATGGTCAGGGCCATCGGCTTGGGCATGATCGGGAACAGCGCCGCGTAGTCGGCGCGGCTCTCGGCGTGCAGGTAGGCACGGCCGTGGGCGCCGTTGAGCATGTCGTAGAGCGTCGACTTGAGGAACGCCGTCGGACCCTCGGCCAGCATCTCCTTGAACATGCGGTCGAGCCCCGTGATCATCGCCTCGACGTCCCTGGGGATGTTGACCAGCCCCTTCAGCGCCGGCGGCAGCTCGGCCAGCGCCTTCAGCAGGGCGTGGAGGTCCTTGGCGTCGCGGATCGGGTGCAGCGGGCTGAACTCGCGGTCGAACTTCTCCCATGCCGCGGCGATGTCCTCCAGCGCCTGGGTCGGCAGGTCGCCCTCGAGCTCGCGGCGCAGCAGCATCCCCACCACCGACTTGAAGTTCTCCAGCATCGGCACGAACACCTTGAGGACCTGGGCTTCGTAGTCGAGGGTGAACTTCTCCGGCCCCGGCAGGTCGGCCGACATCGGCACGGCGTAGAGGTAGCTGTGCATGTAGTTGTAGTTGGTCCGCGCCATCGAAAGCTGGAACGCCCGGGCCGCGCGCGCATCGGCGTCGTCATGCTGGGGCAGCGTGGGTACGGAAGTGGCGGCCTGCAGCATCGACATGCGTGGAATCCTCGGCGGACGGAAATGGGGCGGCGCGTCGCATCGCATCGACGCGAACGCTGCGCACGCTAGCGCCTGCTGCCATCGTGCGGCAAGCGCCACCTGCAGGCGACCCACTCGGCGGCGGCCGCGACGATCGCGGTGGCGGCATCGGCGCCGCGGTCAGGTGCGTCGCGCGCGCGTGAGCAGCCCGGCCACCACCAGGGTGGCCGCCGCGGCCAGGAGCCAGCCCGCTTTGCCCGCGGCCGATTCGTGCCAGCGCAGCGCGACGCGATGCCTGCCCGCGGGCAGCTCGATCACGATGCGGCCGTCCGCCGGATTCGCCGCGGCAGCGCGCAGCGCATCGCCGACCTGCACCCGCCAGGCGGGGAAGGCGAGCACCGGCAGCGCGATCCGGCTGGGCAGGTCGGCGACGATCTCGTAGCGCCGCTCGTGCCGCCCGCGCTCGCTCGACAGCACGTGGGCGCGGCCGCTGATCGTCGTGGGTCGTCCAGGCAGGTGCTGCAGGTCGCGATCCCAGCGGTCGCCCATCAGCGTCGGCCGGTACTCGAGGGTGGGCCAGCGACAGATCGCGGCATGGCGCAGCGCCTCGTCCGGCATGACGCGCGCCTGCTCCGCCCGCGCCGCGCGCCAGGTATCGGCGGTCGCCAGCCCGCCCAGCGTCAGCAGGCCGACGAACAGCACGGTGCCGGATGCGCCGGCGCTGCCCGGGATGCCGGTCGCCGCCGCGGCGGTCGACGAGGCCGCGGCACCGGCCTCGGCTGGCGCGTGGTGGCGACCGACCGCCTCGGCGGCGACCCGGAGCGTGCACAGCAGCAGCAAGGCCTGCCAGCGCCAGCCGAACTGCAGGTACTGCAGTGGCTCGACCATGGCGTACAGACCGCGCGACGCCGGCGTCATCAGGATTCCGCAGGCCGCGGCCACCGCGACGTAGCCGAGCCAGCGCGGATTGTTCCGGCCGACGCCGCGGGCGTGGCCGACCATGGCCGCGGCGAACAGCACGGCGAGGGTCAGCGCGTTGGCGTAGTCCAGCCGATTCCACTCCCCTGCGAGGGCAGCCGTCGGCCCGCCGGCGAACAGCAGGTTGGCCTCGATCCGCCACTGCGGCGCGTCGATCAGGTGGCGGAGCTGCACATCCCCGAGGCCAGTCGCCATCGGCAGCAGGTAGGGCGACGCCAGCGCCAGGCCGAGCGCGGCAGCGGGCAGCAGCACCCGCACGGCTGCCCGGCGCTGCAGCGGGCGTGTGCACGCCGCCGCGCCGGCGCAGGCGAGCACCAGGAACACCTGCATCGACGTCAGGGTGTGGCTGTAGAGCAGCCCCGCCAGGAACATCGCCAGCACCGCCACCCGGCTGGCATCGTGGCGCGCCGGCCGCTCCAGCGCCCAGCCGATCCACGGCAGCAGGCCGAGCGCCAGCGCCGACGCCGGCATGTTGATGTGCAGCGCGAACATCGACATCTGCGGCGTGCACACCGCCAGCGATGCGACGACGATCGCGCGGACGCTGCCCAGCAGCGGCCGCAGCCAGGCCACCAGTCCGGTCGCCGCGAGCAGCATCGACAGCGCGTAGACGCCCTCCAGCGCCGCGGAGACGTGCAGTCCCAGTCCGATCAGCGCCGACCCGAGGTAGTAGGCCAGCGGCGCGTAGTAGAGGAAGACCGGTCCGCCCAGGCCCTGGTTGGCGCCGTCGATCCAGCGCGGATAGAGCTCGGCGTGCCGGAGTCCGTCATGGAACCCCTGCAGCCAGCACAGATGCACGTGCCAGTCCAGCCGCCGGACCAGCCCTTCGGGCAGCAGCGCCGCGCCGATGACCGCCAGCGCCAGCAGCACCACCGACGCACACGCCGCGCGCTCCCAGGTCGCTCGCTGCATCCCCATCCATCCGCGTTACCGCCCGACGAGGGCGCGCCGGGGATCTTCCCACCGTGGCCTGCGAAATGCCCGGGTCGCTGGATGCGCCCGCGGCGAGGGGGGCGGTCAGACGGCGAGATCGGCCGAATGCCGCCGAGCCGGCGCGGGCGGCTGCGGATTCACGGGCGTCGCCGCGTCGCGCGCATCGGACTGCAGCGGGCAAAGGCTGCAATCCGGACCGCCCCACGGCACCAGGCGCAGCACGCCGCGTGCCGCGAACGGGCCAGCGCGGCCATTGCGGCGCGACCTGCTCGGCTGCCTTCCGCCCGGCGCGGCACGCTGCGCTCCATCAGTCCGGCGCGGGCCGGCGATCGGCCCCGGCGAGCGGGCCGACCGCCGCACCCCACTCACTGCAGGTTCTGCTCCGCCACCTTCCAGGCCCCATCCTCGCGCTGCATCATCACCCGGCCCTTGAAGTTGCCGCCGAACCGTCCCGGCCCTTCGACCTTCAGCTGCGCGCGATCACCGTCGACCCAGCCGCCGCTGATCGTCACCTTCACCGGCTTGTGCAGCGCCTCGTCTTCCAGCGCCCGCGCCTTGGCGTTGTCGTCTTCCAGCCACGCGAAGCGCCAGCCGCCGCCTTCGCCCAGCGCCTTCTTCACGCCTTCCACGTCGCCCTTCACCAGCGCCGCGATGTAGGCCGCATACGCCTTGCCCGGCTCGCCGCCGCCCGCCGGCAGCGGCGTGCCCGGATCCTTGATCTCGACCAGCGCCAGGTCGAAGCTGAAATCGGCCTCATAGGTGTCGTCGAAGAACGACTTCGGCGCGAACTTCCAGCCGCCCTTGATGCGGCCGCCGGCGATGCTGATCTTCTCGTCGCCGTCGCCGCTGGTGTTGAACCCGCCCGGGCTGACGAACACGTGGCTGATGCCGATCTTGCCGTCCTCCTCCGACAGCGACAGCCGGATCGACGCCGTGTCGTCGGGCAGCGCGCTGGCGATCGCGTCGAGCGGCTCGAGCTGCCCGCTGCCCACCGAGACGTCAGGCTTCACCGACGCCAGGATCACGCCCAGCCTGAACTTGCCCGCGGCCTCAGGATCCGCCCAGCGGATCGCCACGCCGTGCGCGTACTCGCCGCGATCCTCCTTGAAGCGGAAGAAGCCGGAAGCCTCCTGCGCCGACGCGGACGTCGGAAGCAGCGAGAAGAGTAGGGCGGCCAAGATGCCGCCTAGCGCCAGTTGCCTTGCCATGCCGTGCTCCCCGATGCGGCGACGGCCCCATGCCGTCGTCGGCTGTGTGGAACGAAGGATACGACCGGGAGGGGCTGGGGTGGATGACACCCGCGGGGTTCTTTTCCGCACCGACGGGCGCCGAGTCGGCTGAACGACTTGAAGAGCGACGTTGCAGCCGGACACGCGCCACAGCTGAGGCGAACACGTCGCGATGAGTGAGCAGTCAGCATCGATCATCGGCCAGCATCGCCCACAACCGCTCCGCGTTACGCCCCCGCAGGCAGGGGCGTAACCGGGTACACCCCTGAATACGAGCGCGCGTTCAGGCGCGATCCGGGGCTGGAACACAAGCGAGCACGCGCAAGTCCGCGTGTCGACGGGGGATTGCCTGATTGACGGCTTCTGCGCTGCCTCGCACCATACGGTGCAACACCCCGATATCGAGGATCGAAGTATGGTACGCCCCGCTTTCGGGATCTACTTCTAGTTAGGCCCCCCAATGAGACGTCTCGCCCTTTTCGTTCTGGTGCTCGCGTCTTTGGGCTCCAGTGCTTGGGCGCAGGAGCTTGCGGTCCGCGTGGATCATCTCGGCAGGCACGAGGCAGTGGTCACCTACTCGGGTCACGTTTGCTTCCTGCTGGTGAATCCGCCTCAATCCATCTCGATCGTCGAGAATCAAATCTCTGTCCTGTCTCCCGAGTACTTCCCGCCCGGAGGCGGCATCTGTGACCCACCACCGCCGCCACTCCCTACACTCGAGGCAGTCGCTCTCCTTGGCCATCTGTCGGCTGGGAGCTATACCGTAAGGTGGCAACAGCCAAACTACTTCGATCTCTCCCTGGGCTTCGAGGTATCAGCCCCCAATCCTCCGGTCTCAATACCATCAAGCTCGCCGGAGAGTATGTTGGTGCTCGTGGTGCTGGTGGGTTGCCTAACTATGTGGTCAAGCGGACCTGCGGGGAGAAGCTTCGAGTGAACCGAACACTGTCGGCCGCAGGCCGCTTACCACGGCGTTAGACCGTGCATCGAAGTCGGTCGATTCACTGGAGCGTTGCAATCTTGTCCGTGGTTGCCGCCACCGAGGTTTACCTTGTGCTGTCGCTCGTGGCCCGCCTGAACCCCACTTCTGCCGAAGCCCTGCTCTCTACGTCGGTCTTGGTCTTGGTTGCTCTTCTTGTCGCGCCGTTTGTTGTGGCGTCTGTGCTGCTTCTCGGTAGGAGGCAGGCTCAGTCGCCGAGCGTTATCGCCATCTCTGCGGGCTCACTCTCTGGTCTGCTCTTGGTGTGGTCGGCTACTCGAGCATTCGGGCATGGGCTGTTCCTTTACCTTCTGCTGGCGAGTCTGGCGCAATGGGTCGCTGTCCTCTTGCCGACCGTGGCCCGAAGGAGCACGGTCTAACTATGTCGTAGGGAGCCCCCCGTCAACCTCGGGTGCATGATGTCCTCGCCTTGAGCTTTCA
>VFQU01001320.1_pt1 | contig 15111 bp, 10 predicted proteins | sample 3512311 | NCBI WGS metagenome assembly VFQU01 (sample SAMN10412377, study PRJNA504923) | tailings metagenome | isolation source: Relicate 3 Philex TSF3 active mining site | place: Philippines: Tuba, Benguet | collected 2017-08-29
GACATCGAGTTCGAATTCGAGGCCCTTGGCTTCCTCGACCGTGATCACGCCTTCCTTGCCGACCTTTTCCATGGCTTCGGCGATCTTTTCGCCGACTTCACGGTCGCCATTGGCCGAGATAATGCCGACCTGCGCGATTTCGCTGCTGTCCGACACGTCCTTCGAACGGGCCTTCAGGTTTTCGACAACCTTGGTGACAGCGAGGTCGATGCCGCGCTTCAGATCCATCGGGTTCATGCCGGCCGCGACCGACTTCATGCCTTCGGTCACGATCGCCTGAGCGAGCACGGTGGCGGTGGTGGTGCCGTCGCCAGCCGCATCATTCGCCTTCGAGGCCACTTCGCGCAGCATCTGCGCGCCCATGTTCTCGTACTTGTCCTTGAGCTCGATTTCCTTGGCGACGCTCACACCGTCCTTGGTGATGCGCGGCGCGCCGAAGCTCTTGTCGATCACGACATTGCGACCCTTGGGGCCCAGCGTCACCTTGACAGCATTGGCGAGGATATCGACGCCGCGCAGAATGCCTTCGCGGGCTTCGCGGCCGAACTTCACGTCCTTGGCAGCCATTTCGTTTCTCCTGAGATATGTATGTGGGTTGGAAAGCTTCGATCAGCCGATCAGGCGGCCTTGGCGGCCGCAGCGACGGGTTCAAGAATGCCCATGATGTCGCTTTCCTTCATGATCAGCAGGTCTTCGCCGTTGATCTTGACTTCAGTGCCCGACCACTTGCCGAACAGCACGCGATCACCGACCTTGACGTCGAGCGGGATACGGTCGCCGTCGTCGTCACGGGCGCCTTCGCCCACGGCGATGATTTCGCCTTCGCTCGGCTTTTCCTGAGCGCTGTCGGGGATGATGATGCCGCCAGCGGTCTTCTGGTCGGCTTCGATGCGGCGCACGACGACACGATCGTGCAGCGGACGAAATGCCATGTCTATGACCTTTCCTGAAAATAGGGGTTTCTCTCCGTTGGCACTCCCATCGGAAGAGTGCCAACGGGGCGCAGATGGTGCTCCCGCCTCGGCAAGTCAAGAGATTCGTGATTGAAAAATTTGCGGTTGCGGCTTTGCCTGATAGGATTGCGCCGAGATCACGGAATCGCGCGGTGGTGCGCCGGATAAGGGGAAACACGATGGCCGAGAACGAAACGCCCAAGGACTGGGCAAGCGATGTAAAGAAATATGCGCCGGGCGCTGATGATGCCGTGATTGCAGGGATTGTGCGCCACTGCGGGATTGCGCTGCGCAGCCGTGATGCCGCGCTGGTGTCGTTCACTGACCCCGAGGAGCTGACGACAGTGCGCGAAAGCTTCTGCAAGAAGAAGCTTGGACTGACTGATCCCGATGATGTGCTTGACGCCGCGATCGCGCAGGTTGGCCAGCGCATGAGCGATACCACCTTGCGGAACCGCGTTACTGTCTATTATTTGCTGGCCGAGGCCTTTGGCAAGCTGGCCCTGTTCGGCGGTGCTGCGGGCGCGGCTGTGCCGGTCGCTGCCGCTGCCGCTGCGCCGGTGGCCGAGCCAGTGCGCCCGGTGCCGCTGGCAGCCCCGATCCCGGCTGGCGCGCGCCCTCGTCCCGGCGGGGGGGATGGCGACTTTTTCGGGACTGCCGCGCTGGTGTTCGGCGCAGGCGCAACGCTGATGCTGGTCGCTGCGATTGTCGCGATGTATATCAGTTCACGATCAGAAGATGCTGTTGCCGCGCCGCCCGCTCCGCCTGCACCTGTCGAGACAGTGGCAGCCGCGCCGGCAATTCCCGAAGGCGCAGGCACGATCTTCGAGCTTATCGATGGCAGGCCCAAGGAATCGGTCTATTTCGAAGTCAGTAAATCCGAGCTTGCGCCGGAATTTGCCGAAGTCAGCGCGCCGTTCAAGGCGTGGATGGATGCCAATCCGAATGATCGTATCACGGTGAGCGGGTTTAACGATCCGAGCGGCAATGCCGAGGCCAATGCCGCCCTTGCCAAGGCCCGCGCCGAGGCTGTCGCCCAAGGGCTGGTAAGCCTTGGGGTGCCCGCCGATCGCATCGATCTGGTCAAGCCGGCCGAAACGTCCGACGCAACTGTGACACCGGCCGAAGCACGCCGGGTGGAAATCACCGTCACGGGCAGCTAGGGTTTGAGGCGGGTGGCATCTGATGCCGCCCGCCTGCCCCATCTGCTGCTGTGTGAGTATCACTTGATCAACCCCGCCGACGCGCTGAACCAGCTTTCCACCGAACTCAATTACGCAGGCCAGGCCTGGACCTGGCTGCGCGCCAACCTGATCGAGCTTTCCGGCGCCTTTGCGGTGCTCGTGATCGGCTTTTTCGTGGTGCGCACGCTGGGGCGCATGGTCGACCGGGCGCTGGTCAGGTCGGACAGGATCGAGCCGACCGTTGCCAAGTTCCTGGGCAATGTCATCCGCTATGCCTTGTGGGTGATCCTTGGCGTCACCGTGCTCACCCAGTTCGGGGTGCAAACCACCTCGATCATCGCTGCGCTTGGCGGCTTGGCGCTGGCGGTCGGTCTGGCGCTGCAAGGCACGCTCAGCAATGTGGCGGCAGGGGTGATGATCCTGCTGCAACGCCCGTTTCGGGTGGGGGAATATATCACCTGCGGCACGGTGGCGGGCACGGTTGAGGCGATCGGGCTGTTTACCACCGAGATCATCCAGCTTGATGGGCTCTATGTGATGGTGCCCAACAACGAGCTGTGGAACAAGCCGGTCGTCAATTTCTCGCGCCAGCCCACGCGGCGCGTCGAACTGGTGGTCAACATCGCCTATGAAGACGATCTGCGCGCGGCACGTCAGGCCATGATCGAGTTGGCCAAAGGCGATCCGCGGGTGCTGGCCGAGCCGCAGCCGGTGGCCTACATCGCCGGGCTGGCAGATAATTCGGTGCGGGTGGGTCTGAGGGCCTGGTGCAAGACCGCCGATCACCTCGCGCTCACCTGGACCCTGAACGAGGCGGTCAAGCTGCGGTTCGATGCGCTCGGGCTGACGATGCCGACAGGGGTGGCGCCCACCGGCTCAGCCACTGCTCCCGCGCGCTAGGGTGAGCCCCAGCGCGTCACGCTGGCTCCAGCGGTGGATCAGCAGCGCGGCGGCAAAGAACAGCCCGGTGGCAAGGCCGATCCACACGCCGGTTCCTTCGAGCGAAGTGAAAAAGCCGAGCCCCACCGCAAGGCCGATCCCCGGCACCCAGTAGCTGAAAATCGCGAACCACATCGGCACCGCTGTGTCCTGAAGGCCGCGCAGTGCGCCAGCAGCGACAGCCTGCACGCCGTCGGCCAGCTGAAAAATCGCCGCCAGCAGCAGGTATTGCAGCGCGAAACCGACGAGGGCGGCATTGGCCATGTCGGCAGGGTCCACATAGATCGACAGCAGCAATTGCGGCGCCAGCACCATGGCGCTGGCGGTCAGCGCCATGAACCCGGTGCCGAGCGCCAACGCGACCCAGCCCGCCCGCTTGATGCCTTGAGGATCGCGCGCGCCGTAGAAATAGCCCACCCGGATCGCGGCGGCTTGCCCCACGCCGAACGGCACCTGAAAGGCGAGCGCCGCCAGTTGCAGCGCAACAGTGTGCCCCGCCAGCTGCGCCGCGCCGAAATTGCCCATCATGAAAGCGGCCGCGCCGAAAATCCCCGCCTCGGCGGTGACTGTCAGCGCGATCGGCACGCCAATCCTCAGCAGCAGGGCAAATCGCCGCCAATCCGGAGCAAATACCCGCCCGAAGATGCGATAGCGGTGCAATTGCGGATCCAGCCTGATGGCGATGATGTAGGCCACAAGGCTGAACAGCGCGGTGATGATGGTCGCAATCGCGGCGCCGGTCAGGCCAAGCTGCGGCGCGCCAAACTTGCCGAAGATGAAGGCGTAGTTGCCAAGGCCGTTCACACCGATGCCCAGCGCGGTGATCGCGGTTGCAAAGATCGGGCGGCCCATGGCCGACACGAAATTGCGCAGCACCGAGGAAACCAGCATCGGGATGAGCGAGAGGATGATCACGAGATTGTAGCTGTTGGCCAGCGCAATGATTTCAGGCTGTTGCCCTGACAAGCGCATGATCGGATCAAGCGCCAGGCACACGCCCATGCCCAGCGTCCCGCTCAGCACCGCCAGCCACAGCGCCATGCGCACCGCACGGCGCACCGGGCGGGGGCTCGGGTTGCCTGATCCCAATGCCTCGGCAATCAGCGGGGCCACCGCGCCGCACAGGCTGGAGAGCGCCCACAGCACAAGTCCGAACAGCGAAACGGCCAGTGCCGAGGCAGCCAGTTCGACCTCGCCAAGGCGCGCGATGAACATCACATCGATCGCATAGGTCAGCATCTGGAGCAGATTGGCCAGCGCCAGCGGCGTCGCCAGCGCCGCAGTAGCGCGCAGTTCCTGCCCCCAGCCGGGCGTATCGAGAAGAGACGTGTTGTGCATGGTGGTCCGGGGGCGCTGCGGCTCTAGGGGGCGGGCAGCGGGGTTTCAAACAAAAAGGCCAACAAAAAGGGCGGCGCCGCTTCCGGCACCGCCCCCTTTGTTGCAGAGGTCTGCGCGAAGCTTACTTGAGCTCGACGGTGCCGCCGGCTTCTTCGATCTTCTTCTTGATCTCTTCGGCTTCGGCCTTGTTGACGCCTTCCTTGACAGCCTTCGGCGCGCTTTCGACCAGCGCCTTGGCTTCGGTCAGGCCGAGGCCGGTGATGGCGCGGACTTCCTTGATGACCTGGATCTTCTTGCCACCGTCGCCGGTGAGGATCACGTCAAATTCGGTCTGCTCTTCCACCGCTTCGGCGGCAGCAGCAGGCGCTGCGGCGACCGCAACGGCAGCAGCGGCGCTCACGCCCCATGCTTCTTCGAGGGCCTTGGCGAGTTCAGCAGCTTCCAGCACGGTGAGCTGCGACAGTTCTTCAACAAGCTTGGCGATATCGGCCATGATGTTACACTCCAATTATGTGGCGGGGCGGGAAATGCCCCAAAGATTGTTTCGTCTGACGAAAAGCGTCTCTTAAGCTGCCTTGTCCGCGTAAGCGGCGAACACCCGGGCGACCTTGGCGGCAGGTGCGGTAACGACCTGTGCGATCTTCGTCGCAGGGGCGTTGACCAGACCAACCAGCTTGGCCCGCAGCTCATCGAGGCTCGGCATCGAGGCAAGCGCCTGGATCCCGGCCTGATCGAGCAACACCGCGCCCATCGATCCACCGACGATTTCCAGCTTGTCGTTCGTCTTGGCGAATTCGACAGCCGCCTTGGCGGCAGCAACCGGATCGGTGGACCAGGCGAGGCCGACGGGACCGGTCAGGATCTCATCCAGACCGGCGTAATCGGTGTCCTTGATGGCGAGCTTGGCGAGACGGTTCTTCGCAACCTTATAGGAAGCACCAGCTTCGCGCATCTTGCCGCGCAGGGCGGTGGTCTGAGCCACCGTCATGCCGAGATTGCGGGTGACAACCACCACGGAAACCTCGTTGAAGACCGCATTGAGCTGGGCAACCGCGTCGGCTTTTTGCGAACGATCCATGCCATACTCCTTCACTTATGGCCGTGTGCGGAAATGGCTTCCCACGCGCGGCCGGCTACATTTGTCCGCGCGCAGGGCCGAGGCCCCGGAACGCGGGCGAGTCCGTTCGACAAAGGGAAGGAGGGGTGCATCATGGCGCACGCCAAAACGGCCACGCCAACATGCGAGCGGGAGCACGAGGGCCGACCCGCAAAATCTCGTTTCCCCGTCTAGGCTGGAAATTAAGACCGGCCTATTCCGGTCACCAACTGTCTCGGACGGATGACCGCCGGAGCGGTCGGGCCGGGCAATAAGGCGACTATGCGCCAGAGTCAAGCAAATTGGCATCTCATTCCGGATGCGGCGCATAGGCGAGCAGATCGCCCGGCTGGCAGTCCAGCTCGCGGCAGATCGCGGCAAGGGTGGAAAAGCGGATCGCCTTGGCCTTGCCGGTCTTGAGGATCGAGAGGTTGGCGAGGGTCAGGCCCACCCGCTCCGCCAGTTCGGTCAGCGTCATGCGGCGAGCATAGAGCAGGTCGTCAAGCCTCACCATGATGCGGGCGCCTTCGCTATCGTCGTTAAGGGGCGGCATCACACGGTTCCTTCCAGATCTTCGCGCATCGCGGCACCGTGGCGGAACACCTGGGAGAGGATGAACAGGACGAGTATCAGCAGGATCGAGCCGGGATCGAAGTCAAAGTTCGCGGCGATCTCGACATCGTCGAACTGGCTGGCCCACTCCTTGACGCGCGTACCCGCCGCGACCAGCGGGATGCCGACAAGATAGATGCCGATCTGGAGCCAGCCCATCGCATTCAAGCGGTCGGCGTTTTCATGAACGAACGGCTCGCCTTGCTCGACCGTTGCGATGATCCCGCGCAGCTTGCCGAAGAATTCGTAAATCAACACAAGAATGCCGAGCGCCAGTGCCAGCAAGGCAAGGACTGCGGGCAATGGCATCCCGGCTATGTCGCCACCGTATTGCGCGCTTATCTCCATGTCGATCCGGTCGTGGGACAGCGCCACGGCCGCGAAGACCAAGGCGACGGCGATGCCGCCGAGCGCCACCGCACCCTGGATCAGGAGTGTGATCGTCTTGCCGCCGAGCAGCAGCAACTCGTTGGGGCGGGAGTTCATGGGCAAGGCTCCTTCCGATGGCTCACGCCTGCACGGGCAGAGGCGATTGCGCAGCACCGTGTGCCTGTGCGGAGGGCAGATCGACGATCACACCGATCGAGCCAAGGCTGAGGACGAAAGCTGCAAGCGCGGCGAGGGCACGGTTGGCAGAGCGGTTCATATTGATCTCCTTGAAGGTGCATATCGTGATTCGATAAAACGCTTCTAATCCGAGTCGATCCTTATCGTCAATCAATAATATTGAAAAACAATATTGCTCGCATTGTTTTTCGGGAAATTCTGCACGCGAACCCGGACAAAGCGGACACCGTGTCCGCTTGGCGCGAATCTGAATTACCCCGTGTTTGCAATGCCTTGATCTCTCCGATCACAAGCGGACGGACAGGAGGAAGCGCGGCGAAAACCGCGCGCCGCGGCGGCGAGGAAAGCGGGAGAGGTGGACGATGCGAAAGAACCGGCCTGATCCTTGCGCCTCTGCTTGCGTGTAGGAAAGCATCGCGGGGCTGCGCCCGCCCAAGCTGCGGCATTGACACAGGTCGGGCGCGCTCCTACATCGCGCGCTCTCACCCGCTTCGAGCAAGGCTGATTCATGCGCGGGGATCGGCTTCAGGATGGAAGCGGCGGAAGGCTCGCCACGCAACGCATATCGTAAGGCTGCTGCCGACACTGCCCATAGGGGCGGCGTCAGGCTGGCGGCTTTTGCGCGTTGATGCGGGCCAGCCCATTCGCGTGGAACGACAGCGATTTTTTCCGTCCGCGCGTGAGCCTTGTGCCCGCACGCGGCCCAATCAAGAGGCACGATCCCTCCTATGGCCACCAAGGCAAAGCCGCCCGTCACTCGCAGCCGCAAGGCGCAAGGCACCGCGAAAAAGCGCATCCGCAAGATCTTCGGCGACATCCACGAAGTGGTGCAGATGCCGAACCTCATCGAGGTGCAGCGCGAAAGCTACGAACAGTTCCTGCGTTCGGATAAGTCGGTGGGCTATGTCTCGGGTCTGGAAAAGACCCTGCGCTCGGTCTTCCCGATCCGCGATTTCGCCGGCACGGCCGAGCTTGATTTCGTCCACTACGAACTCGAAGAGCCGAAATACGACACCACCGAGTGCCGCCAGCGCGGCATCACCTATGCCGCCCCGATGAAGGTGACGCTGCGCCTCATCGTGTTCGAGGTAGATAGCGAAACCGAAACCCGCAGCGTGCTCGATATCAAGGAGCAGGACGTTTACATGGGCGACATGCCGCTCATGACGGATAACGGCACCTTCATCATCAACGGCACCGAGCGTGTGATCGTTAGCCAGATGCACCGCAGCCCCGGTGTGCTGTTCGATCATGATCGCGGCAAGACCCATTCCTCGGGCAAGCTGCTGTTTGCCGCCCGCGTCATTCCCTATCGCGGCTCGTGGCTCGATTTCGAATTCGACGCCAAGGACATCGTCAATGTCCGCATCGACAGGAAGCGCAAGCTGCCGGTCACCGCGCTGCTTTATGCGCTCGGCCTCGATGCCGAGGATATCTTCGGCTATTTCTACAGCACGGTGACCTGGGAACGCGCGAAAGACGGGTGGAAGATCCCCTTCGTTGCCGAACAGTGGCGCAATGCCAAGCCTGCCTTTGCGCTGGTCGATGCTGCCACCGGCGAGGAAGTGTTTGCCGCTGGCACCAAGATTTCGCCGCGCGCTGCCAACAAGGCGGCCAAGGATGGCCTCACCGAATTGCTGCTGCCGACCGAGGAAGTCGTCAGCCGCTATGCCGCGCGCGACATGATCGACGAGGCAACGGGCCGCATCTACATCGAAGCGGGCGATGAAGTGACGCTTGAACATATCGAGGTGCTCGACAAGGCGGGGATCGACCGGCTTGAGCTGCTCGACATCGATGAAGTCAACACCGGTCCGTGGATCCGCAACACGCTGAAGGCCGACAAGGCCGAAAACCGCGATGAGGGTCTGGAAGCGATCTACAAGGTGATGCGTCCGGGCGAACCGCCGACGAAGGAAACCGCCGAAGCGCTGTTCGAAGGCCTGTTCTTCGATGCCGAGCGCTATGATCTTTCGGCGGTGGGCCGGGTCAAGCTCAACATGCGTCTTGGCCTCGAATGCGAAGACACCATCACCACGCTGCGCAAGGAAGATATCCTCGCGGTGGTGAAGGAGCTGGTCGGCCTCAAGGACGGCAAGGGCGAGGTTGACGATATCGACAACCTCGGCAACCGGCGGGTGCGCTCGGTGGGCGAACTCTTGGAAAACCAGTATCGCGTCGGGCTGCTGCGCATGGAGCGCGCGGTGAAGGAGCGCATGTCGAGCGTCGATGTCAGCACTGTGATGCCGAACGACCTCATCAACGCCAAGCCTGCGGTCGCCGCGGTGCGCGAGTTCTTCGGCTCCTCGCAGCTCTCGCAGTTCATGGACCAGACCAACCCGCTCTCGGAAGTCACCCACAAGCGCCGCGTTTCGGCGCTCGGGCCGGGCGGTCTTACCCGTGAGCGCGCGGGCTTTGAAGTGCGCGACGTTCACCCGACGCATTATGGCCGCATCTGCCCGATCGAAACGCCCGAAGGCCCGAATATCGGTCTGATCAACTCGCTGGCGTCGTTCTCGCGCGTCAACAAGTACGGCTTCATCGAAACGCCCTACCGCAAGGTGGTGGACGGCAAGGTGACCGGCGACGTGATCTATCTCTCCGCCATGGAAGAGCAGAAGCACACCGTCGCGCAGGCCTCGGCCGAGCTCAATGAAGATGGCTCTTTCGTCGAAGAGCTGGTCTCGGCGCGTCACAACGGCGACAACCTGATGGCCCCGCGTGAACACATCACGCTGATGGACGTCAGCCCCAAGCAGCTCGTCTCGGTCGCGGCCTCGCTCATTCCGTTCCTCGAAAACGATGACGCCAACCGCGCGCTGATGGGTTCCAACATGCAGCGTCAGGCGGTGCCGCTGGTGAAGGCGGAAGCGCCCTGGGTCGGGACAGGCATGGAAGAGACCGTGGCGCGCGATTCGGGCGCGGCAATTGCCGCCAAGCGCGGCGGGATCGTCGACCAGGTTGACGCGACCCGTATCGTGATCCGCGCGATCGGCGACGTTGAACCCGGCCAGTCGGGCGTGGACATCTACACCTTGCAAAAGTTCCAGCGTTCCAACCAGAACACCTGCATCAACCAGCGCCCGCTGGTGAAGGTGGGCGACGTGATCGAACAGGGCGATATCATCGCCGATGGCCCCTCGACCGATCTGGGCGAGTTGGCGCTGGGCAAGAACAGCCTCGTCGCCTTCATGCCGTGGAATGGCTACAATTATGAAGACTCGATCCTGATTTCCGAACGTATCGTGAAGGACGACGTCTTCACCTCGATCCACATCGAGGAGTTCGAGGTCATGGCCCGCGATACCAAGCTGGGGCCGGAAGACATCACTCGCGACATTCCCAATGTCGGTGAGGAAGCCCTGCGCAATCTCGATGAAGCCGGCATCGTCTATATCGGCGCGGAAGTGCACCCCGGTGATATCCTCGTCGGCAAGATCACGCCCAAGGGCGAAAGCCCGATGACGCCGGAAGAAAAGCTGCTGCGCGCGATCTTCGGCGAAAAGGCGAGCGATGTGCGTGACACTTCGCTGCGCCTGCCGCCGGGCGTGGCGGGCACCGTCGTCGAAGTGCGCGTGTTCAACCGCCACGGCATCGAGATCGACGATCGTACCCGTGCGATCCAGAACGAGGAAATCGAGCGCCTGAGGAAGGATGCGGCTGATGAACGCAACATCCTCAACCGTGCGACCTATAACCGCCTCAAGGACATGCTGATCGGTCAGACCGCATCGGCTGCGCCCAAGGGCGGCAAGAAGGGCGAGGAGATCACCGAAGAACTGCTCGACGGGATCGAGCGCCACGAATGGTTCAAATTTGCGGTGGCGGACGATAATCGTCAGGCGCAGATCGAAGCGGTGAAGTCGCAATATGACGAAGCCGTCAAGCTCATCGATGCCAAGTTCGAAGACCGCAAGGAAAAGCTCGAACGCGGCGACGAACTCGCACCCGGCGTGCTCAAGATGGTCAAGGTGTTCGTCGCGGTGAAGCGCAAGCTGCAGCCGGGCGACAAGATGGCCGGCCGTCACGGCAACAAGGGCGTGATCAGCCGCATCCTTCCGGTTGAGGACATGCCGTTCCTCGAAGATGGCACCCCGGTTGATCTGGTGCTGAACCCGCTAGGTGTGCCGAGCCGCATGAACGTGGGGCAGATCTTCGAGACGCACCTCGGCTTTGCCGCGCGCGGGCTCGGGCATCAGATCAAGAATGCGCTCGACGAATGGCGTGCGGCAAACCCCAATGCGGCTCAGGACTATGCCAATGTGGCTCCGCCCGCTGCGGTGGTGGAACGATTGAAGGACGTTTACGGCGAGCAGTATCACGAAGATTTGGAGAGCCGTTCGGCGGCAGAGATCGTGGAACTGGCGGGCAATCTGGCGGCGGGCGTGCCGATGGGCACCCCGGTGTTCGATGGCGCGCGCGAAGGCGATGTGACCGACATGTTGCTGAAGGCCGGGATCGATTCCTCGGGCCAGAGCGTGCTCTATGACGGCCGCACCGGCGAGGCGTTTGACCGCAAGGTGACTGTGGGCATCATCTACATGCTCAAGCTCCATCACCTTGTTGACGACAAGATCCACGCGCGTTCGATCGGGCCTTACAGCCTCGTCACCCAGCAGCCGCTGGGCGGCAAGGCGCAGTTTGGCGGTCAGCGCTTCGGGGAAATGGAGGTCTGGGCGCTCCAGGCCTACGGCGCGGCCTACACCTTGCAGGAAATGCTTACGGTGAAGTCCGACGACGTGGTCGGCCGCACCAAGGTCTACGAAGCGATCGTCAAGGGCGACGACACCTTCGAGGCCGGCATTCCGGAGAGCTTCAACGTGCTCGTGAAGGAAATGCGCAGCCTCGGCCTCAATGTCGAGTTGAAGTCGATCCTGGACGAGGACGACGACGGCGAGATGCTGGAGGCAGCGGAGTAAGCCTTACTCCCTCTCCCCTTCAGGGGGAGAGGGTCGGGGAGAGGGGAAGTCCGCCTCTCTCTCCAGCGTATTTTTCTGGGGCTGACGCCCCCTCTCCCAACCCTCTCCCCTGAAGGGGAGAGGGCTTAAGAGGACAAAACAGATGAACGACCTGACCAAATTTACCAACCAGCTGGCGAAGCCCGAAACCTTCGACCAGATCCAGATCGGCATCGCCTCGCCGGAGCGCATCCGCTCGTGGTCCTATGGCGAGATCAAGAAGCCCGAGACGATCAACTACCGCACCTTCAAGCCGGAACGTGACGGGTTGTTCTGCGCGCGCATCTTCGGCCCCGTGAAGGACTATGAATGCCTGTGCGGCAAGTACAAGCGCATGAAATACAAGGGCGTCGTCTGCGAAAAGTGCGGCGTCGAAGTGACCGTCACCAAGGTGCGCCGCGAGCGCATGGGCCATATCGAACTGGCCGCGCCGGTTGCGCACATCTGGTTCCTGAAATCGCTCCCCAGCCGCATCGGCCTGCTGCTCGACATGCAATTGAAGCAGCTCGAAGCGATCCTTTACTTCGAAAAATATGTGGTGATCGAGCCGGGCCTGACCCCGCTCGAAAAGTATCAGCTGCTCACCGAAGATGAACTGCTTGATGCGCAGGATGAATATGGCGAAGATGCCTTCTCCGCCAGCATCGGCGCCGAAGCGGTCAAGACCATGCTGGCCGAGCTTGATCTCGAAGCCGAGCGCGAAGCGCTGCTCGAAGAACTCGCCACCACCAAGTCGGCGCTGAAGCCCAAGAAGATCATCAAGCGTTTGAAGGTCGTCGAAAGCTTCATCGATTCGGGCAACCGTCCCGAATGGATGATCCTTGAAGTGATCCCGGTGATCCCGCCCGAACTGCGCCCGCTGGTGCCGCTCGACGGGGGCCGCTTTGCGACCTCGGACCTCAACGATCTCTATCGCCGCGTGATCAACCGCAACAACCGCTTGAAGCGCCTCATCGAACTGCGCGCGCCCGATATCATCGTGCGCAACGAAAAGCGCATGTTGCAGGAAGCGGTTGACGCGCTGTTCGACAATGGCCGCCGCGGCCGCGTCATCACCGGTGCGAACAAGCGTCCGCTCAAGTCGCTCTCCGACATGCTCAAGGGCAAGCAGGGCCGCTTCCGCCAGAACCTGCTCGGCAAGCGCGTCGACTATTCGGGCCGTTCGGTGATCGTGACCGGGCCGGAATTGAAGCTGCACCAGTGCGGGCTGCCCAAGAAGATGGCGCTCGAACTGTTCAAGCCGTTCATCTACGCGCGTCTCGATGCCAAGGGTCTTTCCATGACCTTGAAGCAGGCCAAGAAGTGGGTCGAGAAAGAACGCAAGGAAGTCTGGGACATCCTTGACGAGGTGATCCGCGAGCACCCGGTTCTCCTGAACCGCGCGCCGACGCTGCACCGCCTCGGCATCCAGGCGTTCGAGCCCGTGCTGATCGAAGGCAAGGCGATCCAGCTGCACCCGCTCGTCTGCACCGCGTTCAACGCGGATTTCGACGGCGACCAGATGGCCGTCCACGTGCCGCTGTCGCTCGAAGCGCAGCTTGAAGCGCGCGTGCTGATGATGTCGACCAACAACATCCTCAGCCCCGCGAACGGCAAGCCGATTATCGTGCCGTCGCAGGACGTCGTCCTCGGCCTCTACTACGTCTCGCTGGAGCGCGAAGGCGAAGTGGGCGAGGGCATGTCCTTCGGCGACGTCGCCGAAATCGAACAGGCGCTGTTCCACAAGCGCGTGACGATCCAGACGAAGATCGAGTGCCGCTACAAGACGGTCGACAAAGACAACAACCCGATCACCGTGCGCGTGAAGACGACGCCGGGCCGCATGCTGCTGTCGCAGCTGCTGCCGCGCCATCCGAACGTGCCGTTCTCGCTGATCAACACGCTGCTGACGAAGAAGGACGTGCAGAACGTCATCGACGTCGTGTACCGCCATTGCGGCCAGAAGGAGACGGTGATTTTCGCCGATCGCCTGATGGCGCTGGGCTTCGCGCATGCGTGCCGTGCGGGCATCTCGTTCGGCAAGGACGACATGATCATCCCGGCCGCGAAGAAGCAGCTCGTCGAGCAGACCCAGCACAAGGTCGCCGAGTTCGAGCAGCAGTATCAGGACGGCCTGATCACGCAGGGCGAAAAGTACAACAAGGTCGTCGACGCCTGGTCGATGTGCACCGACAACGTCGCCGCGGCGATGATGAAGGAGATCTCCAAGACCGAGAAGGGCAAGCCCATCAACTCGGTCTGGATGATGGCGCACTCGCAGGCGCGCGGTTCTCCCGCGCAGATCAAGCAGCTCGCCGGCATGCGCGGCCTGATGGCCAAGCCGTCGGGCGAAATCATCGAGACGCCGATCATCTCGAACTTCAAGGAAGGCCTGACCGTCGCCGAGTACTTCAACTCGACGCACGGCGCGCGTAAGGGCCTCGCCGACACGGCGCTCAAGACGGCGAACTCGGGTTACCTGACCCGCCGTCTGGTCGACGTGGCGCAGGACGCGATCATCGTCGAAGAGGATTGCGGCACGCCGCACGGCCTCACGATGAAGGCGATCGTCGAAGGCGGCGAAGTCATCGCGCCCTTGGGCGAGCGTATCCTGGGCCGTTCGGCGGCCGAGGACATTCTCGATCCGCTGTCGGGCGATCCGATCGTCAAGTCGGGCGCGCTGATCGTCGAGGAACTGGTCGACCGCATCGAAAAGAGCGGCATCGACAAGGTCCGCATCCGCTCCGTGCTGACTTGCGAAAGCAAGGGCGGCGTGTGCGCGGCGTGCTACGGGCGCGACCTCGCGCGCGGCACGACGGTCAATATCGGCGAAGCGGTCGGCATCATCGCCGCCCAGTCGATCGGCGAACCCGGCACGCAGCTGACGATGCGTACCTTCCACATCGGCGGCGCGGTTCAGCGCGGCGCCGAGCAGTCGTCGGTCGAAGCGGCCTACGACGCGAAGGTTCAGGTCCGCAACCGCAACATCGTCATGAACAGCGCCAACATGCCCGTCGTGATGGGCCGCAACTCCGAGATCGTCCTCGTCGACGATCAGGGTCGCGAGCGCGCGCGTCACCGCGTGCCTTACGGCGCCAAGCTGCTCGCCGACGAAGGTGCTGTCGTCAAGAAGGGCCAGAAGCTGGCCGAGTGGGATCCGTACACGCTTCCGATCATCACCGAGAAGGAAGGTGTCGCCCACTACGTCGACCTCGTCGAAGGCGTGTCGATCCGCGAAGTGATGGACGAAGCGACGGGTATCTCGTCGAAGGTCGTCGTCGATTGGCGCCAGCAGCCGCGCGGCGCCGATCTCAAGCCGCAGATCCAGTTGCGCGACAAGAAGGGCAACGTGATCAAGCTCGCGAACGGGCTGGAAGCGCGTTACTTCCTGTCGGTCGACGCGGTTCTCTCGGTCGACAACGGCCAGGAGATCCACGCCGGCGACATCATCGCGCGTATCCCGCGCGAATCGTCGAAGACGCGCG
>VFQU01001322.1_pt1 | contig 15108 bp, 13 predicted proteins | sample 3512311 | NCBI WGS metagenome assembly VFQU01 (sample SAMN10412377, study PRJNA504923) | tailings metagenome | isolation source: Relicate 3 Philex TSF3 active mining site | place: Philippines: Tuba, Benguet | collected 2017-08-29
GGGCATGGATGGCATCTCAGGATCAGCCTCATGAACACTTTGTATTCCCCGAAGAGGTTCTTCCCCGTGGTAACGCTCTCTAATACTTCTTTCGCAGGCAACCGCGACCAAGAATCATCTGGATTTGCTTGGTGGGCTGGTAATGCTCGTTTAATCAATCTCTCTGGTAAATTACTGGGTGCTCACGTCGCCCACGCAGGTCTGATCGTTTTCTGGGCAGGTGCAATGACCTTGTTTGAGGTTGCGCACTTTATCCCCGAGAAACCGATGTACGAGCAAGGTTTGATCTTGCTGCCTCACTTGGCAACCCAAGGTTGGGGTGTTGGACCGGGTGGCGAAGTGATTGACACCTTCCCTTACTTTGTCGTCGGTGTTTTACACCTAATCTCTTCCGCAGTACTCGGTCTGGGTGGAATTTACCACGCAGTTCGTGGACCGGAAACACTTGAAGAATATTCGTCTTTCTTCGGTTACGACTGGAAAGATAAGAATCAAATGACCAACATCATTGGCTATCACTTGATCCTGTTGGGTCTAGGTGCATTGCTGTTGGTGATTAAAGCAATGTTCTTCGGCGGAGTCTACGATACTTGGGCACCGGGTGGTGGTGATGTTCGTGTGATCACGAATCCCACATTGAACCCTGCTAAGATCTTCGGCTATCTCACCAAAGCTCCTTTTGGTGGAGAAGGCTGGATCATCAGCGTGGACAACATGGAAGACATCATTGGCGGTCATATTTGGATCGGGTTCATCTGTATTGCAGGTGGAGTCTGGCACATCTTGACCAAGCCTTTTGGTTGGGCACGTCGCGCGCTGATTTGGTCAGGTGAAGCTTACCTTTCCTACAGCTTGGGTGCGTTGTCTTTGATGGGCTTCATTGCTTCTGTCTTTGTTTGGTATAACAATACGGCTTACCCCAGTGAATTCTACGGTCCGACGGGTCCTGAAGCGTCTCAAGCGCAAGCGATGACCTTCTTGATTCGTGACCAGAAGTTGGGTGCGAACGTTGGTTCTGCTCAAGGTCCGACAGGTCTTGGTAAATACCTGATGCGCTCTCCGACGGGTGAAATCATCTTTGGTGGTGAAACTATGCGTTTCTGGGATTTCCGTGGTCCTTGGTTAGAGCCGCTACGGGGTCCGAACGGTCTTGACTTGAACAAGATCAAGAACGATATCCAACCTTGGCAAGTTCGCCGCGCGGCTGAGTACATGACTCATGCTCCGCTGGGTTCGATCAACTCCGTGGGTGGTGTTGCAACGGAAATTAACTCGTTCAACTATGTGAACCCTCGTGCTTGGTTAGCGAGCTTCCACTTCATCATGGGCTTCTTCTTCTTGGTTGGTCACTTGTGGCATGCAGGTCGCGCACGCGCGGCTGTTGCTGGCTTCGAGAAAGGAATCAACCGTGAGACTGAACCTGTATTGTCGATGCCGAACCTTGACTAATTTCTAGTCAGTTCGATTTCAAAGCCCTCGCCTCGTGCGGGGGCTTTTTGCGTAGAATCTCTATCAAGTCGGATGTAAGTTCTGATGCGATCGCTGTGGAATAGAGCTATCCAACTTGAAAGTTTAGAAGAATGATGACTTTATTTTTTCTGATCGCGATCGCTGCAATTCTTGGCGCGATCGTGTCTGCATCTCGCACTTATACAAAACTCAAGTTACAGCCCAATTCTGTTCAAGAAGCCATTGCCCCAGAAGCTCCGAAACTTCAGCCTGATTTAGACTCTGAAGGTGCAATTCTGTCGATGATTCCACAGCCTACACCTGATATTCCTTTGGCGACATCGCTGAGAATTTCAGAGGTGATTGATCCGAGCTTAGAGACTGATTCACCCCCAGAAGCAACGCATCATTCCCAACCTGTTCTCGCAGAACTTGAGCAGTTAGAACAGGTTGAGGAAACGTTGAATCAGCTGACGAGCAAGGTCATCGATCCAGATCCATTCATGCGATTGGCGGTTGCGGTTGAATTGGGAGAGTTGGCAAAACGAGGGCAAGCGGTTGATCGAGTCGTGACCCTCTTGAATCGATTGATAGAAGATGCTGATTTAGAAGTTCGAGTCCAAGCAGGAGCATCTTTAGCAATGCTTCCGAATGCTCTAATTTAGTAGCATTCACAGGGCTGCTTTTGAGGTTGCAGACGCGCCAAGATTTGCTGCAATACGATTGCAGTCCAATCAATATCTTCTTCGGTTGTCTGTTTTCCTAACGTAAGCCGGATACCTGATTTCGCAACACGATCGTCATAACCCATCGCCTGCAAAATCGTACTGGGGCGCAATGTTCCGCTACTACAGGCAGCCCCTGCACTAATTCCAATGCCCGCAAGATTCATTTGTCGAACTAACACTTTGCCATTCAGCGTCTGCCCATCTGCCTCGGGTAAGCAGAAGCTGACATGATGCGGGAGCCGATGCACCCGGTCTCCGGTCACGACTAAGCCAGAAACATCCGATAGCGCATCAAATAAGCGATCGCGGAGCCGAATCAAGCGAGGAGTTTCGATCGCTAATTCTTGAGCGATCAACTCGGCTGCAATGCCAAAACTTGCGATCGCTGGCAGGGCTTGCGTGCCCGATCGCAGTTTTGCTTCTTGTCCGCCACCATTGAGCAGCGGCAGAAGTTTTACCCCAGGACGCACATAAAGTGCTCCAGCTCCCTGAGAGCCGTAAATTTTATGACTTGACAGTGACAGTAAATCAATCGGTAAGTGCTGAACATCGATCGGCAATCGTCCCGCAACCTGGACAGCATCGGTATGAAAAACTGCACCATGATCATGAACAATCTGACCCAATTGGGCGATCGGTTGAAGTGTTCCAACTTCGCTTTGACCATAGATGATCGACACTAAAACGGTGTTGGATTGAAGCGATGCTTTTAAATCTGCGGGATCGACTTGTCCAAGTCGATTCACTGGCAGTCGAGTCACTTCCCAACCCCACTGTTCTAGAAGGCTTGCAGGCTCAGAAGTGGCGGAATGTTCAACCCTAGAAATAATGATATGTTGAGGCGTACGGTACTGCTGAGCGATTCCCATCACCGCAAGATTATTGGACTCTGTTCCACCCGAGGTAAAAACAATTGACTCTTCGGGTGCATTAATTAGACGAGCAACTTGAACGCGCGATCGCTCTAGAATCGTTGCCGCACGCTGACCCCACTGATGCAAACTCGACGGATTGCCCCATTCCTCCGTCAGGACTTGTTGCATTGCTGCGATCGCTTCGGGTCGCGTGGGCGTAGTTGCACTATAGTCGAGATAAATTTGCATGAGTGGGGGTTGCCAAAGATGGGTACGCTACAGGTGCTATTCGATGCGAATGCATTGAAAGTAGCACGTTGATGTTGTGCGAGAATCTAGCTTGTGGTCAGACTGAATCACCTTATCCAGTTTAGTCTCTGTACGCTCCTATTTGCGGGATGCCGAGCAGCTTCATCTTCGATCAGTGTGCGCCCACTGCCACAAGATCCCAACATCCAAGTCTTTACGAATCAAGCAGCGACCTCTGAATATACTGAGCCGTATCGCAAAATTACAAGGGCGGGCGATAACTTAGAAGAAGTTTTAATCGATACGATCACGAGTGCAAAGTCGAGCATTGATGTTGCGGTACAAGAGTTTCGATTGCCCAATGTGGCGAAGGCACTGCGCGATCGCGCAGCAGCAGGCGTGACTGTTCGAGTAATTGTCGAAAATCAGTACGCTCGTCCTTACAGCAGTTATTCTGCCGCAGAAGTTGAGAAATTGCCGGAGCGAGAAAAAGCGAGATATCAGGAATCCAGAACGCTGATCGATCAAGATCAAGATGGACAGTTAAGCCTGACTGAAATTCAGGATCGAGATGCCTTAGTGATTTTGGATGTTGCGAAGATTCCTCGGATCGATGATCGAGCCGATGGCAGCCGAGGCAGTAACTTAATGCACCACAAATTCATAGTTGTGGATGGAAAGACTACGATCGTGACTTCGGCAAACTTCACGATGTCAGACGTACACGGAGACTTTGCTCGTCCTAGCAGCCGCGGCAATGCTAATAATTTGCTGAAGATGGAAAGTGTGGAAGTTGCACAGGCTTTTACAGCAGAATTTGAACTCATGTGGAGCGATCGCAAATTTGGCGTGAAAAAGCCATTTCGTCCAGCACAGCAGTTCAAACTGGGCGAGAGCGTGATTTCCTTGCAGTTCTCACCCAATTCCAGAACGATTCCCTGGGAACAAACACCCAATGGTTTGATTGCCAAAACGCTTCAGCAATCCACGCAAGCGATCGATTTAGCGTTGTTTGTGTTCTCGGATCAGGATCTAGTTAATACGATCGAAGGAAAATCAATTCGGGCATTAATCGAACCCAGCTTCATGTATAGACCTTTCAGCGAAGGTTTAGATATGTTAGGCGTGGCGCTAAGTAATAACTGCAAGTGGGAAGTCAATAATCGTCCTTGGCAAAATCCCATCAAGACAGCTGGAGTGCCGCAACTTCCGCCCGGTGATATGTTGCATCACAAGTTTGGAATTGTAGACGGACATACCGTGATTACAGGGTCTCATAACTGGACGCTTGCCGCGAATCGTGGAAATGATGAAACGGTTATCGTGATTCAGAATCCGGTAGTTGCAGCCCATTTTCAACGAGAATTTGATCGACTGTATGCAAATTCAGTTCTGGGGATTCCTCCAGCAATTCAGCGCAAGGTTGAGGCTGAACAGAAACAATGTCCTCCACCAAGCCAATCTCGCACCGGGTTAGTCAATCTCAATACTGCAACTCAGGCAGAGTTAGAAGCATTGCCGGGAGTTGGCTCAGGATTAGCGAAACGAATCATTCAAGCCCGTCCATTTCAGTCCTTGGAAGATCTCGATCATGTGCCTGGTGTCGGGAAGAATTTGATAGAACGCTTGAGCGATCGTGTGACCTGGTAGGAGACTTAACTGATCACTCCATCTCTAATGTTCACGCATTCCGTCCAGGTTTTAGAAACCTTCGATCGTACACAGTGCCTCTCGCAATTCCAAAGCGTTTTCCCAGTAACCTTCTGCCCTTCTTCCAGTTTGAAGAATTAATCTCAAACTATAAGCATTCGGAAATCCTTCCACCTCTAGCCAGATGCGATCGCTTTCCAATTCGCAAGCGATTCTCTCTTCATCCATCAACTCTTGAGCAATCTGTTGAAGCGTCTCATGCAATTGCTCACTCAAGCGACGGAAATCATTCCATTCCTGCTCGGTTAGTTCGATCGCCCAATCCTCGCCACCGACTAAGCCTTTAAATTCAGGAGCCGCAGCATCCCAACCTAATCGCCAACCTGCACCCGTTTTCAGAATCCGGCTCATCGAGGGGTAAAGACATTCACTAACGACTGAATCAAGGCATCGCGCTGTTTGCGATTCAACTTTTGGATAATCGCACGATCGCTTTCAAAGGGATTTTTGCGGAGATTTTCAGCCCCAGGATAAGTACTTGCGCTCATCAGTTCATTTGCGCCCAGAAAATCCGCGATCGTATATTTCCAGTCCAGCCGATAATTCACCGGACGACCTTTGATGAAATAGTGATAACGCACCAAACGACTGACTAAAGTGTTGTTGGGATCAACCTTGCCCGTTTCACGATTCACGTATTGATTTTCGAGCGGGAGAGCCGGATTGTCTTTGTATACTTGCTGCCATGCTTCCTGAATCCGAGTCGGGCGAGAACCAGGCGTTTGGGCGAGAGCAGGTGAACTCAAGAACAGCGTGACGAGACTGAGAGTAATAAAGCGCTTCATAAGACTGATCAAAAAATAAGGGCAATTGCTTGCCCCAAATTCAGGATTATTCGCCGATAATTTCGGGCTGTGTCAGTTCATCCGACATTTCGATAATGGCTCGCATCACAGGCTTCATCATCGGATCATCTCCACTGTCAAAATCTTCAAAACGGCGGCGTTTGGCGCGATTTGCAACTTGAACAGTGATCCGGTAACGGTTAGAAGCAGCGCTAATCAAGTCATCGGCGCGGCGCATCAGTTGAACCGTGTCAAAGGTGGGACGTTTATGTAAGGATCCAGATTTTGCCATCAGTGTTCTCTCAGTAAAGAATTCGGAAGTATTTCGATCTTCAAAGCTTGTGTAAAGTTTTGAAAAATTTCGTTTAGAGTGATAGAGTCCGAATTAGCTCAGACTCTATTAATAGCGCAGACCTGTTTCATTCGCACAAGATTCATGCAGATTTTGGTTTCTCCCCCAATCAATTCTACGGCTCCTCCAGTGTCTTCACTGCGAATTTTGGCATTAGGCGATAGCCTCGTCTATGGATTTGGTGATCCAGAAGGTGGAGGTTGGGTAGAGCGACTCAGACGACGCTGGATGAGTCCGGGAGAGGCAAACCACGCCCTTTATAACTTGGGAGTGCGAGGAGATGGGGTGCGGCAGGTCGCACGGCGATTAGAGGTCGAATTTCATCACCGCGGAGAATTGCGAAATCGCATTCCGGATTTGATTATTTTGTCGGTCGGAGTGAACGATTCGCCACGAGTTGGCAAGCTGGATGGAAAAAATTTAACGCCGTTTGAGACCTTTCAAGTTGAAATGGCGGATTTACTCGATCGAGCCAGTAAGCTTTGTCCTGTTTTGTTTGTTGGCATGGTTCCAGTAGACGAAGCGAGAATGCCTTTCCTGGACTGTATGCATTACAACCATCAAGATCAGAGTCGCTATAACGCAGCAATTCGATCAGCATGTGAGGCAAGAAAGATCCCGTATTTAGATCTGTTCGAGACTTGGAGATCGAGAGGATCAACTTGGTGTCAGCAGCAATTTACTGAAGATGGATTGCATCCCAATGTCAGTGGATATCAGGCATTATTAGAAGATATTTCGAGTTGGGATGCGTTTCGCAAGTGGATTGAGAGATGACAGTTTTAGTGGTAGCAACCGGAAATCCGGGCAAAGTGAAAGAGATTGAGCCGTACTTGTCTGGGCTGAATTGGGAATTACGGTTGAAGCCGCCAGAATTGGAGATGGAAGAAACGGGAACGACGTTTCAGGAAAATGCGGCTCAAAAAGCGACTCAAGTTGCGATCGCGACCGGACAATGGGCGATTGCCGATGACTCGGGATTGGAAGTCATGGCATTAGACGGTAGACCCGGCGTGTATTCGGCTCGGTATGCAGAGTCAGACCAAGCTCGAATTGCAAAATTATTAGGCGAATTAGGAGATGCCACCGATCGGCGGGCGCAGTTTGTTTGTGCGATCGCGGTGGCGAAGCCAGATGGCACGATCGCGCTTTTGACCGAAGGATTCTGTCCGGGTGAGATTTTAACCGCTCCGAGAGGCGAAGGCGGATTTGGATACGATCCGATTTTTTACGTGCCAGAGCAGAGAATGACGTTTTCTGAGATGCCGTTAGAGGTTAAGCAGGAAATTAGTCACCGTGGGCGGGCTTTCCAGGCGATTTTGCCGCAGATGAAAGCGCTTAAAGTGTGAGCGACAAAGAGAAAAGGGCTTGGAAAATTCCAAGCCCTGGTTGATAGGCATTGACTAGCAAAGCGAAAAATTATTCTGCTTTCGCTTTACGTTTGCGGGCAGAGTAAGCACCAACTGCGCCCAGAGCGAGCAATCCAGCAGCAGAAGCGGGTTCTGGAACGGATTCAGCAGGCGGCATATCAGTGACATCAGCAACCGTCAGCTTGGTGCGGAAAATGGTGTAGCGATTATTATCACGCTTGTCACCGGATGAATTGGTCGTGGTGTTGAGGAATTCTGCTGCTTGAGTCACTTCCGAAATCCGTCCCCAAGGACGAGTTGAACCATCGTTCAAGCCTCGGCTACGAGCAGAAATCCAATTCGCATTCGAGATTTCCCAGTTCAACTCAGCATTACCGGGTGTGTGTCCCCAGTCACCGGGGTTTGTGCCTTTCTGAGTAATGACATACTCCCACGCATCCGGTTTCGAGAGTAAGTTGTAAGTCTTGCTGTCTTTGTCTTTGAAGCTGAACTCGCCGACCCAAGACTCGTCTACACTGCGATCGTCCCAAACGACGACATACAAATAATCATTGGAGTCCATTGTGAAATCCCAAGTTTCGGCATGTGACCAGTTGTAGCCGCCCGTGCTGCCATTGGGACCATACTCATTGCGTCCGACGAAGTTTAAGCGATCGCCCGTGCTGCTGCCATGAAAGAGTCCGTAGTGATTATCAGCAGTTAGCGTAGCCCGACTCGTGAGGGAAGCTGCAAACGCTTGACCTGCGTTTGAGAGTGCGATCCCCATTGCAAGAATTGCTCCAGCAATGAACTGTTTTCCAGAGAGAGACATGCCTGTAGCTCCTTGAGATGAATGCGTTCATACTGGCATCTCAGTGTTTTAGTGTGTATGTTTTTACACTCTTCTTGTTTCTTTACTGATGTAATCCCAGGCGTTTTTGAGGAGGAAATAAATTTCTTGCATAGTAAAAGAGGTCGCTTCACATTCTCCTTGTAAACCCGGAGATAAAATTAGATTAATTCCAATATTTAAGCAATTGAGAATAGATTTTATTCAATGATCAATCCGTAAGATTGATGAGAAGGCACTAGAAATACAGGAAAGATGATGCGACTTCTATCGTATTTTTCACTGATAAAAGATTCTATTCTTGCTAAGAATGCGGAGCAAAATCAGCTTGAATCTCCGCAGTGGCGAAATTCCTGACAGAATAGATAGATGTGATTTTTTCTAGCCCTTTTTTCTTATGACTGCGACAGAGCCAGGTTCATACAAAAATAGTGTCAATCTTCCCCAGACTAAGTTTGACATGCGCGCAAATGCCGTCAAACGGGAACCCGAATTGCAGAAGTTCTGGGCAGAACAGAAGATTTATGAACACCTGTCACAAGAAAATCCGGGTGAAGTGTTCATTCTGCATGACGGGCCGCCTTACGCCAATGGCGCGTTACACATCGGTCATGCGATGAATAAAATTCTCAAAGACACGATTAATAAATACCAATTGCTCAAAGGGCGAAAGGTTCGGTATGTTCCGGGCTGGGATTGTCATGGTTTACCGATCGAGTTAAAAGTCTTGCAAACCCTCAAGCCAGATGAGCGTCGAGCCTTGACGACGATCGAGCTACGCCACAAAGCGAGAGATTTCGCCCTCGCAACGGTCGAGCAACAGTCCAAGAGCTTTCAACGATATGGGGTTTGGGGAGATTGGGAGCATCCTTATCTGACCTTGAAGCCGGAATACGAAGCGGCTCAAATTGGTGTGTTTGGGCAAATGGTGCTGAAAGGCTATATCTATCGCGGCTTGAAGCCTGTGCATTGGAGTCCCAGTTCTAAGACAGCTTTGGCTGAAGCGGAACTGGAATATCCAGAGGGTCATACTTCGCGCAGTTTGTATGCGGCGTTTGAAGTGTTGAACTTGTCGAAAGAATTGCAGATGCCCCTTGATCCATTTTTGGGTGAATTGGGTGTAGCGATCTGGACAACAACGCCTTGGACAATTCCAGGGAATTTGGGTGTGAGTGTCAATCCAGATTTGGTCTACGCGGTCGTTGAAGTTGGAGAGAATGCACCGGGAAGATTTAAGTATCTGATCGTGGCAAAGGATTTGGTCGATCGCTTGTCAGAAGTGCTTGGGACAACCTTAGAAGTCAAAGCAACGATGATGGGTCGATTGCTGGAGCATTGTACGTATCGGCATCCCTTGTACGATCGCGTCAGTGAAATCTTGATCGGAGGCGATTATGTCACAACGGAATCCGGAACAGGATTAGTTCATACCGCTCCAGGACATGGTCAAGAAGACTATCAGGTGGGGCAGCGCTACGGATTGCCGATCCTTGCGCCTGTCGATGATAATGGCAACTTTACTGAAGAAGCCGGACAATTTAAAGGGCTGAATGTTCTGGGTGAAGGAAATACAGCCGTGATCGAGGCATTGCAAGAAGTCCGATCGCTCTTAAAAGAAGAACCCTACCAGCACAAATACCCTTACGATTGGCGCACCAAAAAGCCGACGATCTTCCGAGCGACTGAACAATGGTTTGCATCTGTAGAAGGATTCCGCGATCAAGCCTTGAAGTCGATCTCTGAAGTTCAATGGATTCCGGCTCAGGGAGAGAATCGCATTACATCAATGGTCGCTGAGCGATCGGATTGGTGTATTTCACGGCAGCGGAGCTGGGGCGTGCCGATTCCCGTGTTTTATGAGGAAGAGACGGGTGAGCCATTAATGAATGAAGAAACGATCGCGCATGTGCAGCAGATCGTTGCCGAAAAAGGCTCAGATGCTTGGTGGGAATTGTCGATCGAAGAACTGCTTCCCGAAAAATACCACGGGAAGAAGTATCGAAAAGGCACAGACACAATGGATGTCTGGTTTGATTCAGGCTCGTCTTGGGCATCGGTTGTAGAACAGCGATCGGAACTTCGCTATCCGGCTGATATCTATCTCGAAGGTTCAGATCAACATCGCGGCTGGTTCCAGTCGAGCTTACTCACGAGTGTGGCCGTGAATGGTCATGCGCCTTATAAAGCGGTGCTAACTCATGGGTTTACTTTGGATGAACAGGGACGGAAGCAAAGTAAATCGCTCGGAAACGTTGTCGATCCAATGGTGGTGATCGAAGGCGGTAAGAATCAGCAGCAAGAACCACCCTATGGAGCTGATATTTTGCGATTGTGGGTATCTTCGGTGGATTACACCAATGATGTGCCGATCGGGAAAAATATCTTGAAGCAGATGTCCGATGTGTATCGCAAGATCCGCAATACAGCTCGCTTTTTGCTCGGAAACTTGCATGACTTTGATCCTGCAAAAGATGCGGTTTCTTATGCTGAGCTACCCGAACTCGATCGATATATGTTGCATCGCATCACTGAAGTCTTTGACGAGGTGCAAGATGCGTTTGAAACGTATCAATTCTTCCGGTTCTTCCAGACGATTCAAAACTTCTGTACGGTTGATTTGTCGAACTTCTACTTAGACATTGCAAAAGATCGGCTGTATATCAGTTCGGTCAATGCTCAACGTCGCCGGAGTTGTCAGACTGTTTTAGCAATCGCGCTGGAGAATTTAGCAAAAGCGATCGCGCCTGTGCTATCCCACATGGCAGAAGATATCTGGCAGTACTTGCCTTATTCCACTTCGCACAAATCGGTGTTTGCAGCGGGATGGGTGAAGCTAGAGGATCAATGGCGCAATCCAGAGCTAGCAAAACAGTGGGAACAGTTGAGAGAACTGCGGGCAGAAGCGAACAAAGTTCTGGAACAAGCTCGCGCTGATAAAGCGATCGGGTCTTCACTGGAAGCTAAGCTTTTACTCTTTGTTGCGGATTCAGAGCTGCGGGCAAAACTGCAAGCTTTGAATCCTGCTAGTAGTTTGAGCGGCAATTGTGTGGATGAATTGCGCTATCTGTTCATCACCTCGCAAGTTGAACTGCTCGAATCTAGCGATCGCTTAACTGGTTCAAAGTATTGCTCTCAAACGGATACACTTGGCATTGGCGTGATTGATGCTGAAGGGGAGAAATGCGATCGCTGTTGGAACTATTCGACACATGTGGGTGAATCAAAAGAGCATCCATTGTTATGTGAGCGATGCGTTCCTGCGATCGAAGGTCACTTTTAGCAAAGCCTCTGCGTAATACTCTCTCGCCTCAAATTGAACATTGAGGCGAGAGAAGCAATTTATCGTTTGGATGTTTGGGATTCTTATCGCTTTTGAAAGACAACAGATAGATTATTGGCAGGCATCGGAAGGACTTTCAATAACTCTAAATTTTGAGCTTGAGCCGCATCAACTACATCCTCTAAATTTCTGACACCCCACTCTGGATTTTGTAGTTGCAAGCTGTCATCAAACATTTCATTACTAGGAGCGGTATGAATTCCGCCTTGTTTGTAAGGACCGTACAAATACAAAATTCCGCCGGGTGGAAGCAGTCGATTCGCACCTGCTATTAGCCCTAAACACGCTGCCCAGGGCGCGATGTGAATCATATTAATATTCACGATCGCTTGAATTGAGTCTTCAACATTCCAAACTGAATCACGTGCGTCAATCTCGATCGGGGCAGCTAGATTCTCCGCAGGCTCAAACTCGCGCCACGCGGCGATACTGTCACGCGCGATCGCGCTTGGATCAGAAGGTTGCCATCGTCGAGGTGCTAAACGAGGTGCAAAGAATACCGCATGTTCTCCTGTGCCACTGGAAATTTCTAGGATTGTTCCTGCGGGAGGGAGCACTTCCAGTAAAACCTCTAGAATCGGTTCACGATTGCGTTGAGTGGCAGGAGCAAATTGACGATCGTGAGATGGATTCATTAGATATACCTTCTATTCATCGACTTAACGAGAGAAAATTGATTGAGCCATTGAAATTTTTAACTTATCCGGATTCACGCTTGACCCTAGCGGTAATAGTTATACCTCACTGCTCCACAAGCTGATCCATCTGTATACCCCCTTCCGACATAAATCAGATTGGCATTCCTACTCTTCTCACAATGCATTGATCTGAAATATTGCTGAAGGATTGTCGATCGCGGAACCAATCCCCAAACCTCCCGATTTACAAGTATCTTCCAATCTAAATCTGTTCGATGGAACTTGTCGAACTCGAAAATTTAACCTCTAAAGTCGCAAGGTTTTTTGTCGATCGACAGCTAGAAACGATATCCTGCTTAAGGCTGCACAACTCAGAACTCTAAAGAGTCTGAACAAGTCTAAAAAATGATCGTGATCTCAGTGGGCGAACCGAAATCGTATGAAACCGTATTTTGAATTGTTGGCTTTAGGTGTAGGAGCGTGGATGGCTATCGGCTCGGTGGATGCGGCAACCGCCAATCCCACCTCACCCCAAAATGAGCCAGAACCCGCCTCAAACTCGTCCGTCGCCGCTCAACCACAATCTCGTGTTCTGGTTGCGGCTCCCCCCAGTGTGGCAAAACCCTCAATTTTTAACCAATTCAAGCCAGAGAACAGTTCTCCAACGCTCACCCTCGCAGCATCGCGCGACTTAGAAGGCGATCCTACCCCTCCTTGGGTCATTGATCTCAAACCGAACGCGATCGCACAAACTCCCTCCGTCGTTGTCCCAACCAAACCCGTCACGACTAAGCCAAACCCCAAACCCAACCCAACCGCCCAAGCTCCAGCAACTCCACGTCCTTCTGCACCCTTACCCCGACCAACGACCTCTACACCAACCCCCACTCCCACCCCTACTCCCACCCCTACTCCCACCCCTACTCCCACCCCCGGCGCTTCTGCCCAAACCCTCCTCACCCCCTCCCCCAACCGTCTCCTCTTCCCCACCAAACCTGGAGAAGTCCAAGTCCGTTCCGTCCAACCGATTACCCTCCAACAAGCGCTAGACCTTGCAGAACGCAACAACCGCGATTTAGAAATCGCCCGTCTGCAAGTTGAACAAAGCCGTGCTGCCATTCGAGAAGCGCGTGCAGGAAACTTTCCCACACTTGCACTGACATCCAACCTCACCCGTTCTGGAAGTGCTTTCATCACTCAAGACACCCAACAAAATAGCTTTCTAGAGCAACTGGGCATCCAAAGTCAGAGCGGCAGCTCCACACGAACAGCGTTCGGTCTGGGCGCACAGCTAAACTACGACATTTTTACGTCAGGGCTACGTCCAGCTCAGATTGAAGCAGCAGAACGGCGATCTCGCACGGCTGAATTGCAATTGGAACAAACTCGCGAAGAACTGCGGCTGCAAGTTTCCAATGATTACTACAACTTGCAGAATGCAGACTCTCAAGTTGCGATTAACGAAGCAGCAGTCCGAAATGCAGAAGCTAACCTGCGAGACTCGAGAGCGCAAGAAACAGCCGGACTAGGAACTCGATTTGACACCTTGCGTGCAGAAGTTAACTTAGCCAATGCTCAGCAGCAACTTCGCAACTCCCAAGCGACCCAGGAGATCAATCGCCGACAACTGGCTCAGCGGCTCAGTTTATCTGAAACCGCGACGCTGACCGCGGCTGATCCAGTTCAGCCTGCAGGAACGTGGACGATTCCGCTGGAAGATAGCATCGTCCTAGCTTATAAAAATCGAGCAGAACTCGAAGAACAGCTTGTGCAGCGTGAAATTAGCCAAGCTCAAATTCGGGCTGCACGAGCGCAAAATGGAGTCACTCTTGGCTTTGTCGCCTCGTATGATTTCAGTCGCTCTGGAACCGTTGATACCGATGCTAATAATTCCGACAATTACAGCCTAGGACTGCAAGCACGTTGGAATCTTTTTGATGGCGGGGCAACCAATGCTCAAATTAGCCAGCGAGAACGCGATCGCGAGATTGCCGAAGCCCGATTTGCTCAAAACCGCAATCAAATCCGCTTCCAAGTCGAGCAAGCTTTCGCGAACCTCCAAGCCAACTTTGCCAATATCAATACGACTCAGCAATCGGTCGCCCAGGCAGAAGAAGCGCTGAGATTGGCAATTCTGCGCTTCCAGGCTGGAGTCGGTACACAAACCGATCGAATTAGTGCTGAAGCAGCCCTGACTCAAGCTCAGGGAAACCGTGTTAGCGCCATCATCGGTTACAACCAAGCACTCGCCCAACTGCGACGTGCTGTGAGTAACATTCGCCCATAAGTGGCGCGATTTTCTAAATACCCGTCACAATAAAAGCTTGAGCCTTCTCGATCGCTATTGTCTCCCTAAATCGTCCCATGACTCACTCTCTACTTAATCTCTTCTGGATGCGTGCCTTAATGATTTCAGGGTTGGGCTGGCTCGTCGGACTCGGTGCGATCCGTTCTGTCCACGCTCAAGCCCCAACCGATCCTTTGCCTGCAGTCAAACCTGCTGCTCCTGCTGCGGTTGAGATTGCGCCACCCGTTCAAGTTGCCCCTGCGGTTGAAGTTGCCCCTGTGGAGGGGGATACGTTTATTGACAAAACCGACTATGACTTAGGTGCAACTGAACGATCGACTCCGACTCCAACCGTGATTGCGAAACCTCCAGCGTCGATCGTGTCTCCTCGGTATCGTGCGCCTGCTGAATCGGTGAGTATGGCTCCGGTTGAAGTGGGCGGCTTTAACTTGTCCGTCACGGGAATTAACTGGGCAGGAGCAGCACAATCCAACCCGATTGGCTCCGCTTACGGCAC
>VFQU01001323.1_pt1 | contig 15106 bp, 9 predicted proteins | sample 3512311 | NCBI WGS metagenome assembly VFQU01 (sample SAMN10412377, study PRJNA504923) | tailings metagenome | isolation source: Relicate 3 Philex TSF3 active mining site | place: Philippines: Tuba, Benguet | collected 2017-08-29
TTGCCGCGCTCGTAGACCTTGCTGACGTCGCGGATTTCGACCAGTGTGCTCATCGCTCGTACCTCGTCTCGAAACCGGCCGCTGCGGGCCGAGGATTGTGTCGCGTTCGAACGCCTTCGTCGCGAAGGCTCCGGTGATTCACCCTGCCCTATTGCCGCGCCGCCGTGTCGACGCGTGTCCCGTCGGTGAGCGTCGGCGGCGGTGCGCGCACCACGCGCGTGCCGACCGGCAGCCCCTCGACCAGGCGCAGATCCGCGTAGCTCTGTCCCGGCGTCACCGGCTGCGCGCGCACGCGCTCGCCGTCGATCACGAAGACCTGGCTGCGGCCGTCACGCTGCACGATCGCCGAGGCCGGCACCAGTACGCCCTTCGGCGGTTCGGCGGCCGCGGCCGGCTTGGCATCCTCGAGGAACGACACGCGCGCGCCCATGTCCGGCAGGATGCGCGGGTCCTTCTGGCGCAGGCCCACGCGCACCTTGACGGTGGCCTTGCCGCGGTCGGCGGTGGGGATGATCGCGATCACGTGGGCCGGGATCGTCCAGTCCTGATACGCGTCGAGCACGGCCTGGGCCGGCGCGCCGGCGACGACGCGGTTGATGTAGGACTCGTTGACGTCGACCTCGATCTCGAGCGAATCCATGTCGACGATGGTACCGATGCCGGTGCGCGTGAAGCCGCCACCGGCCGACAGCGGCGAGACGATCTCGCCGACCTGGGCGGCCTTGGCGATCACGATGCCGCCGAACGGCGCACGCACGGTCGTGTAGTCCTGCTGTACCTGCGCACTGCGCAGCTGGGCCTCGGCGAGCTCGGCATAGCGCTGCTGCGCGAGCAGCTGCGCCTGCAGCGTCTCGGTGCGCGTACGCGCGGTCTCCTCGGCCTGCTGCGAGACCAGCTTGCGGCCGACCAGCTCGGTCTGGCGCTTCAGATCGCGCTGCGCCTGGGCCAACTCGGCCTGGTACTGGCCGAGCTGCGCGCGCGCCTGCGCGAGCTGCGCCCTGGCCTGACCGAGCCCGGCCTGCTGCGCGGTGTCCTCGAGCCGCGCCAGCACCTGGCCGGCCTCGACGCGCTCGCCTTCCTCGATCAGCACCTCGGTCAGCGTGCCGGTGATCTGCGCCGACACGGTCGCCTGGCGGCGCGCGGTCACATAGCCGGTGGCCTGCAGCACGGCGGTGGCGCCTTCACCGCTGGCGACCGGCGCGACCGCGACGGCAGCTTCGACCGGCAACGGCTGGGCGCGCCCGAACAGCCACCAGGCGCCGGCGCCGGCCGCAGCGAGCAGCAGCACCACGGCGGCGACGATCCACGGTGCCTTCGACGCCGGTTCGGGCGTGGAGCGGTCGATGCGCAGCTGGTTCAGAAGATCGCTGGTATTGCTCATGTCCGGTTCCGCACGCCCCATTCGGTCGGCGAGTCTGCCATAGACTGTCGACGCGGCAGAGGTGCCGCAAGGCACGGCTTTCAGGCCGCCGAGGTGACGCATGTCAGGTACCGCCGCCGGCTATTCCGGCAAGCCGCTGTGGCAGAAGCTGGGCCTGACGCCGACTCTGCGCGTTCATCTTCGCGGACTGCCGCCGGAGGACTACCGTGCGCTGACCGGAATGGCGCCCGGCACGCTCGGCCTGGTCGGCCCGCGCGCGGCGTTCGACCTGGCCCACGTATTCGCGACCACGGCCGGCGAGCTCGCGCGGGCGCTCGCGGCGCTCGATCCGCGCCTGCCGCCGGCCGGCGCGATCTGGGTGTCCTGGCCCAAGCGCAGTGCGCGCGTGCCGACCGACGTCACCGAGGACACGATCCGCGCGCTGGCGCTGCCGCTGGGCCTGGTCGACGTCAAGGTCTGCGCGGTCGACGCGGTCTGGTCCGGACTCAAGCTGGTCCGGCGCAAGGCGCTGCGGCCGGCCTGACCACGCGGGTGCGACGCCGCGCCGCAAGCCCGCGGCGCCGGCGATTGACGCCGGTCAAACGGCGCGGGAACCGCGCTTCCTATGCTGCGCTTCCGCACCGCAGGAGACCGTCCATGCACGCGCTCGCGCAGACCAACGAGCTGATCCGCTGGAGCCCGGAACTCAGCGTCGGCATCGAGGAGATCGACAACCAGCACCGCGTGCTGGTCGATCTGCTGAACGAGCTCAACACCGCGACGCTGGCGCACCACGGTGCGCAGGAGGCGCCGCAGATCCTCGAGAAGCTGATCGACTACACGCGCATCCACTTCGCGGTCGAGGAGAGCCTGATGCGCCTGTTCGACTATCCGGACTACGAGAGCCACAAGGAAAGCCACGACAAGCTGGTCGAGGAGGTCATGAGGCTGCGCCACCGCGTCGTCGTCGAACGCAAGCCGATCACGTTCGAGCTGCTGCATTTCCTCAAGAAGTGGCTGACGATCCACATCATGGAGTCCGACGCGCACTACACGCCGTACTTCCTGAGCCGCGGCGTCGCCGCGACCAACCGCAAGCCGTCGTGGTGGGAGCGCCTGCGCGGCCGCGGCTGAGCGAATCGGCGCCGCCGACAGGCCGCACTGCACGGCCGGTCCGGAGCGTTCGAGCAGGTGGACGTTCGCCGCGCTTCGTACAGATGGCGAGGCGGAGCGGGCGTGTCACTGTTCAGGCGCCTACCGCCTGGAGTTTCACCGATGCGCGCAAGACTCGTCGTCCTGTCCTGGCTCCTGATCGCGACCGCTCTCGTCGCCGCACCGCTCGCCGCGCAGACGCCGGACTACTGGCGCGACACGGCGGCGCGCCCCGCCGACGCCGGCGCGTTCGCTTCGGAAGCGTATCGATCCGTGGCACTGGATCATGCCGCGTTGCAGCGCCACCTCGCACCGGACAGTGCCGGCGCGAACGAAATCGCGCTGCCGCTGCCTGAAGGCGGCTACGCGCGTTTCACGCTGGCGGACTCGGGCACGCTGCCGCCGGAACTGGCGGCCCGCTATCCGGCGATACGCAGCCTGATCGGCACTGCCGCCGACGGCACGCGTGCCCGCATCGATCTCTCGCCGATCGGTCTGAACGCGATGGTGTTCGCGAAGGACGGCATCTGGCTGGTGCGGCCGGAAAGCTACGGTGAGGGCGCTGCGTACCTGTCGTTCCGCCGCCGCGCGCTGACGCGCGATCCAGCGCAGTTCCGTTGCTCGCTGGACCAATCGAATGTGGAAACGGCCAGCGCGGCGATCGCTTTGTCCGAGGGCACGTCGCCGGCTTCGACCGGCAGCGTACGGCGCACCTATCGGACGGCGGTCGCAGCGAACGCGCCTTACGTCGCCGCGATCGCCGGAACGGCGCCGCCGACCGTCGAGATCGGACTGGCCGCCGTCGTCGTCGCGATGAACCGCGTCAACGAAGTCTACGAACGCGACTTCTCGATCCACTTCACGCTGGTACCCGACAATGACCGCATCATCTACGCCGACCGCAAGGACGATCCGTATACCAACGGCAACGGCGCGCTGTCACAGAACACTCCGAATCTCGATGCGGTCATCGGCGCCGCGAACTACGATCTGGGCCACGTCTTCACGACCGGAAGCGGCGTGGCCTGGCTCGATGTGGTCTGCAGTAGCGACAAAGGTGGCGGCACGACCGGACTGAACGCCGCACGTCTGCAATCCGACGCGTTCTACATCGACTACGTTGCGCACGAAATCGGTCATCAGCTGGGTGGCCAGCACACGTTCAACGGCACGATCAGCAATTGCGGCGACGAGAACCGTTCGGCAGGGTCCGCCTACGAGCCCGGTAGCGGCTCGACGATCATGGCCTACGCGGGCATCTGCGGGAATATCGACCTGCAGAGGCACTCCGACCCCTATTTCCACGCAAGGAGCCTCCAACAGATCGGCAACCACACCGCGAATGCGGGTTGTGGCGTCACCGAGAATCAGACCGCGGCGCCACCGAGCGTGCAGGCACCCGCCACGCTCACGATTCCGGCCCGCACGCCTTATGCGCTGACCGGATCGGCGACCGGCACCAGCAGCACGCCGATCCAGTACGTCTGGGAGCAGTACGATCTGGGCTCGGCCAACAACGATCTGGCGAGCGATCCGGGCGCGGGCCCGATCCAGCGCTCGTTCCTGCCCATCGAGCAGGGGACGCGCCTGCTGCCGCGCCTGTCGACTCTGCTCGGCGGCCCGCCGGCGCTCGGCGAAATCCTGCCGACGACCACGCGCACGGTGAGCTATCGACTGACCGCACGCGCCGAGACGGCCCTTGGCGGCATGACCGACTATGCAACGACGCGCGTCAGCGTGATCGACACCGGCGAAGCGTTCGCGGTCACCGCACCGGCGGCCGGCACGACCTGGCGCTACGGCGCGGACCCGGACCCGACGATCACCTGGGCGGTCGCCGGCACCGATGCCGAGCCGATCGCCTGCACTGCGGTCGACATCGACCTCGTCGCGGCAGTCGCCGGCGAGCGCCTGGGCGTGCTGGCGCAGCTGGCCAGCGGCGTACCGAACGACGGCCTCGCGACCGTCGCGATCCCGAACGTCGAACGCCGCGACGCGCACGTCCGTGTCGCCTGCGCCGACAACGTGTTCTTCGCAGTCAGTCCGGCGCTGGCCGTGTCCGGCGTGGATGCGTTGTTCGCCGACGGCTTCGAGGACTGAGCCGCGCGCGGACCTGAAGCACCGGTTGCCGTACGGCCTTGCCGGCCGAACCGGGTGGAGGCGGCGGGCCGGCGCCGAGTGCATCGGCGAGATGCGGGCCGGCGAGTGCGCGCCGTTTGCGTGGCCTCTTCGTCCCGGTGCAGTCTGCTGCTGATTCCGCCGCTGGCGGCGGGCGGGCTGCGCAAGGCACCGGTGCACCGAGGACGCGACCGCCGCGACGCGCGGACCTCCGCTGTCCGCGCGTCGCACCCACCACCACGGAGAAACCTCAGTCGAAACCCTCGGCCAGCAGCGACTCGGGCACGCCGGCCGATCCGCGCAGGTACAACTGGGCCAGTGTCGTGATGCCCTGCACGTAGACGCGCACCAGCACGTCGCCGTTGCTGCTGGCCCAGCCGTCCTCGCCGAGATAGTTCTGATCGACCAGGCCCGCGGTGTTCACCGAGGTCACCGCGCGCTCGACCAGGCCGCTCGCGGTCGGTACCTTGACCAGGTCGCCGGGGCCGAGTTCGCGCACCGGCGCCGCGCCGGGGCGCAGCCGCCAGATGCTGCGCTCGGTCGGGTTGCCGACCTCGCCGAAGATCAGCACCTCGCCGCTGTCGAGCACCTGCGTGCGATAGAACTCGCGCCACGGCCGGCCCGGCGCCGCGGCGTAGCTGCCGGTGTCGCCGACGATCGCGACCGGCTCCGGCGGCAGGCCCGGCACCAGGCGCCAGACGCCGGAGATCGAACTGGAGCCGGCGATCGGCTTGATCGTCGTGCGCAGCAGGCCGTAGCGGCCGTCCGCGGCCAGTACGGCCGGCGCGCCGCTCGCGTTGAACACGTAGCCGCTGTAGCCGGGACCGAGGCTGCCCTCGACGTTGGTCAGATAGACCGGCGTGTTTTGGCCGCCGGCATGCAGGAAGCCGCCATGGGTCGAACCGCTCGGCGAGCTCACGCGCGCCCAGAAATAGAACGCGTCGCGATGCGCCGGTCGGATCGCGCCGAACTCGCTGAACGTGTAGGAAGGGTCGTTCATCCCCGGCCCGAGGCTGCCGGTCACCGCCGCACGCGCGTACACTTGCGGCGCGCCGCGGCACAACGAGAAAATCCCGCGGCCGTTGCTTCCGCTCTCGCGGAACGCGGCGGCGACGTAGACCTCGCCCCGGCTACCGACCACCGGCATGTCGATCGTGTAGCTGCCGCTGTCGTAGAACACCGCCGAGCCGATGCCGGGCGCATAGGCGGGTTCGCTCGATCCCTCCAGCAAGCACACGCGATTGCCGACCCCGCCCTGATGCAGAATCACCGCGTGCAGCGAGCCGGTCACGGTCGCATCGATCAGCACCCGTTGTCCCGGCAGCGCACGGGCACGCGGATAGCCCGTGCTGGTGGTCGCGCCGAGGTTCGTGAACACGATGCCGGCGCCGAGGCCCGGTCCGAGCGCGCCTTCGGTATTGAGCCGCGCGATCTCGGCATTGGTCGAGCCGTTCCACATCCACACGCCGTACGTGGCCGCATCGGCCGGCTGGGTCGGCTCGCCGGCACGCGCGCCGAAGACGCGATGCGCCTGACCGCTCGAATCCTGCTTCTGGAACAGCGTACGGAACACGTGGCCGGCTTCACCGCCGCTGCGGCCCGGTCCGGTCGCGCCGGTGGCCATGTTCTCGGCGATCGGCGTCAGCGTGCCGTTGCGCTCGGCCCACAGCGAGAACGGGCCGGCGCTGCCGGCATTGCGCGCGAAGCCGAGCGCGCCGTTGCCGCCGCTGGCCAGCGAGGCCCACTCCAGATCGAAACTGACGGCCGACGGCAGCAGCGGCGGAATCGACAGGCCCGAATCGGTGTCGGCGGCGACGATGCGCCAGTCCGGCGCGGCCTGGGCGGCGGCGCCGAGCGCGAGCGTGCAGGCGAGGACCAGGGCGGTGGGGCGGGTACGGGACATCAGGCTTACTCCATATGCGAACGGACGGAACGCCGCGAGCGGCCGGATCGTGCCGGCACGGCCGGCGCCGGCCGCGGCGGCGAACCGGGCGGCGGCAGTCTAGGCAGCGCGCCGCGCCGGGTCGGCACGGATCGGCACCGGCGCGGTAACGAAGTGGTAACGGCATCGATCCGGCATGCCGCTGCGATGGCAGATCGATGATTCAACTGAGAAAGTGCACGGCGCGACGGAGACGGGGGTGGCCGCGCGCGCGGCTCGGACACGAGGTCAGGAAACGATGAAAGACACCCCATCTCCGCGCGAGCAGACCTGCTACCGCTACCGGTTCGGCAGCGCGGAGTTCGACGAGGCGACCTACGAGCTGCGCGTGGCCGGGCTGCGCGTGGAGGTCGAGCGGCGTGCGCTGGAGGTGCTGGCCTGCCTGCTGCGCCACGCCGGCGAGGTCGTCACCAAGGAGGAACTGTTCGCCGAGGTCTGGGCCGGCCGCGTCACCGTCGACAAGGTGCTGCCGAACGCGATCGCCAAGCTGCGCCGCGCGCTCGGTGAGGCCAATGCCGAGCTGCTGACGACGCAGTCGCGGATCGGCTACCGCCTGAGCGGCCTGATCGAGCGCGTCGCGATCGGCCGTACCCTGCCCAATCCGCTCGCGCTGCGCGTCGGCCAGCCGGTTCCGGGCCGCGAGAACTTCATCCTGCGCCGCCAGCTCGGCGGTCATCACGACAGCGAGGTCTGGCTGGCCGAGCATGCCAAGACGCACGAGCGGCGCGTCTACAAGTTCGCGGTCGGCGACGACCGGCTCAAGGCGCTCAAGCGCGAGGCGACGCTGGCGCGCGTGCTTCAGGAGAGTCTGGAAGGGCCGCGACCGTTCGTCGATCTGATCGACTGGAACTTCGAGAGCGCGCCGTTCTTCCTCGAATGCGGCTACGGGGGAGAGAGCCTGCAGGCCTGGGCCGAGCGGGCGCTGGCGACGCTGCCGACGGCCGAACGGCTCGCGCTGTTCCTGGACGTCGCCGACGCCGTCGCGGCCGCGCATGCGGTCGGTGTGCTGCACAAGGATCTCAAGCCCGCCAACGTGCTGGTCGAGTCCGAAACCGACCGGCGCCGCGTGCGCCTGACCGACTTCGGCAGCGGCCGCATGCTCGATCCGGACCGCATCGAGGAACTGGGCATCACGCGTTTCGGCCTGTCGGCGACGCAGCATCTGGCCGCCGATTCCTCGTCGGGCACGCCGCTGTACCTGGCGCCGGAAGTGTTCGCCGGATACGCCTCGACCGTGCGCAGCGACGTCTATGCGCTCGGCGTGATGCTCTATCAGCTGATCGCCGGCCAGATCGCCAAACCGATGGCTTCAGGCTGGGAGCAGGACGTCGACGATCCGCTGCTGCGCGAGGACATCGCGCAGGCCACGCACGGCGATCCGGCGCAGCGCCTGGGCAGCGCCGCGGAACTGGCCGCACGGCTGCGCGCGCTGCCGGCACGGCACGCCGCCGTCCGCCGCACGCGCGATGCCGAGGCGCAGGCCGCGAGCGAGCGAGAAGCGATGGCGCGCAGCCGCACACGGCGGCCGTATCTGATCGCACTGGTCGCGGTGCTGGTCGCCGGCGTCGTCAGCGCGCTGGTGCTGTATCGCGCGGCCGTGCAGGCGCGCGACCGGGCCGAGCACGAGCTGGCCTCGGCGGTCGCGATCAACCGCTTCCTCAACGAGGACCTGATCAGTCGCGCCAATCCGCTGGTCGTCGCCAAGGGCCAGGGCGCGACGCTCGAGGACGTGCTGGTCGGTGCGCGCGACCGCATCGCCGGCCGCTTCGCCGAGCAGCCGCTGGTCGAGGCCTCGATCCGCAGCAGCCTCAGCGCGCTGTTCAACACGATCGAGCGCCTGCCCGATGCCGAGGACGAGGCGAGACGCGCGCTGGCGCTGTACGAGCGCGAGGAAGGCCCGTCCAGTCTCGACGCGCTGAAGGCGCGCGGCGTGCTGATCCGCCTGCTGACGCGCACGGCCAAGTTCGACGAATGCCTGCGCGAGCTGCAGATTTTCGACCGCCTGCTGGAAGGCTCGACCGAGCCGTATGCGGCCTATCTGCAGGCTTACGCCTGGGGCATCTACCACATGAACCGCGGCGACTATGCCAAGGCGCTGCCCGAGTATCGAAAGGCGATTCCGGAGCTGACCGAACTCGAACCGCGCAACCGGATCCTGCGCGATTCGCTGCGCATGGACCTGATCGGCGCGCTGACCCAGACCGGCCAGCTCGACGAGGCACGCCGCGAAGGCGAGGCGCTGATCGCCGAAATGCGCGGACGCGGCGACGAGAATGGACTGGCGATCGCGTTCGCGCGCGCCGCGGTCGCCCGCACCTGGACGCTCGAAGGCGACTACGACACCGCGCAAACCCAGCTGCTCGACGCGCAGAAGACGATCGTCGCCCTGCTCGGCCCCGAACACACGCGCAATCTGATGGTGCTGAGCGATCTGTTCGACATCGCGATGCGACGCCAGGATTGGCCGGCCGCGCTCGACTACGCGCAGCGCGTGCACGAAGGCTTCCGCGCCAAGCTCGGCGAGGCGCACAACGTCAGCGACGCCACACTGGCCAACTGGGGACAGGCGCTGTACGAGAGCGGCGACGCGGCCGGCGCCTATGCGCGCCTGGCGCCGGCGCAGCGGCGTCTGGCCGAGCGGCTGTCGGCCGACAATCCGCAGGCCCAGCTCGCCGGGTTCTGGACCGCGGCAGCCGCCGTCGAGAGCGGCCATGTCGACGAGGCCGAGGCGATCGTGACGACATTGAAAGCCGACGCGCTCGAAGCCGGCGCCGGCGACGGGCTGTGGGCCTACCGCCTCGGCGCCCTGCGCGGTCTGCTCGCAAGCGCACGCGGCCGTCACGGCGAGGCCGACGGCGCGCTGCGCGGTGCGCTGGCCGGTGTCGAAAGCCGCGACATTCCGCCGAGCCGCCTGTTCGACGTCGCACGTCGGGCGCTGATCGGCGGCGCGGCGAACGGCGCTTCCGCGCCGCCGCCACGAGCCGCACAATCGCCGCTTTCCCGCGAGAGCCCGCCATGACCTACGCCCTTCCCGCGCCGCCGATCGCCAGCGTGCCGATCGCCGGTGAAGCCGAGCGCTTTCCGGTGCACCGGATCTATTGCATCGGCCGCAACTACGCCGACCATGCGCGCGAGATGGGCGCGACCGCGGACCGCTCGCAGCCGGTGTTCTTCATGAAGCCGGCCGATGCGATCGTGACCGACGGCGCCGACGTGCCGTATCCGCAAGCGACGGAGGATCTGCATCACGAGGTCGAGATGGTCGTCGCGCTCGGCGGCGGCGGGCGCGACATCGCGGTCGCCGACGCGCTCGGCTGCGTGTTCGGCTACGGTGTCGGCCTGGACCTGACGCGGCGCGACCTGCAGGCGCGTGCGAAGGCCGGCGGCCTGCCGTGGGACGTCGCCAAGGGCTTCGACCATTCCGCGCCGGTCTCGGCGTTGCGGCGCGCGGCCGCGATCGGCCATCCGGCGCGCGGCGCGCTGACGCTGCAGGTCAACGGCACGCCGCGCCAGAACGCCGACATCGCCGACATGGTGTTCAGTGTCGCCGAGGTGATCCACGAGCTGTCGCGGCTCTACGAACTGCGCGCCGGCGATCTGATCTTCACCGGCACGCCGGCCGGCGTCGCGGCGCTGCAGCGCGGCGACACCTTCAGCGCCGCGCTGGACGGCGTTGCGGCATTCGAGGGCCGCATCGTCTGAGGCGGCATCCGCTATGACGACACGCGGCCGGTGCCGGCGAGGCAGCGGCCGCGTGCGCTGCCTCAGGCCGGCTGCGGCGCCCGCCCGTCGCGCCGGTGCAGCATCCGGTACAGCGCCGGCAGCACGAGCAGGGTCAGCAGCGTCGAGGACACGATGCCGCCGATCACGACGGTCGCCAGCGGACGCTGCACCTCCGACCCGGCGCCGACGTTGACGGCCATCGGCACGAAGCCGAGCGAGGCGACCAGGGCCGTCATCAGCACCGGCCGCAACCGGCCGAGTGCGCCGTCGAACACCGCGCTGTCCAGGGCCTGCCCCTGCTCGCGCAGCTTGTTGATGAACGCGATCATCACCAGGCCGTTCAGCACGGCGACGCCGGACAGCGCGATGAAGCCGACGCCGGCCGAGATCGACAGCGGAATGCCGCGCAGCGCCAGCGCGACGACGCCGCCGGTCAGCGCCAGAGGCACGCCGCTGAACACGATCGCCGCATCGCGCAGCGAGCCGAACGCCATGAACAGCAGCGAGAAGATGATCAGCAGCGTCACCGGCACGACGACGGCCAGACGCTGCCCGGCCGAGATCAGTTGCTCGAACGTGCCGCCGTAGTCGATCCAGTAGCCGGTCGGCACGCTCACCTGCGCGGCGACCGCCTGCTGCAGATCGGCGACGAAGCGGCCGAGGTCGCGGCCGCGCACGTTGGCGGTGACGACGACGCGCCGCTTGCCGTTCTCGCGGTTGATCTGGTTCGGCCCGTCGCGGGTCTCGATCCGCGCGACCTCGCGCAGCGGCACCGTGCGCGGCGTGCCGACCGCGAAGCCGCCGGCGCGGCTCGACTCGTCGCCGCCGTCGCTGCCGCCGAGCGGGATCGGCAGATCGGCCAGCGCGGCCGGATCCTGACGCAGGCGCTCGGGCAGACGCACGACGATGTCGAAACGGCGGTCGCCCTCGAACAGCTGCCCGGCGACCTCGCCGCCGACCGCGGTCGCGACGGTGTGCTGCACGTCGCCCGGATTGAGGCCGTAGCGGATCAGCGAGGCACGGTCGGGCGTGATCGACAGCGTCGGCAGACCGCTGGCCTGCTCGGTCTTGACGTCGGCCGCGCCGGGCACGGCCTGCGCGACGCGTTCGATGCGCCGGCCGATCTCGAGCAGGGTGTCCAGCTCGTCGCCGTAGACCTTGACCGCGACGTCGGCGCGCACGCCGGAGATCAGCTCGTTCATGCGCATCTGGATCGGCTGCGTGAACTCGTAGTTGTTGCCGGGCAGACGCTGCACCTCGGCCTCGATCTCGGCGACCAGACGATTCCGCGGCTTGCGCGGGTCGGGCCACTGCTCGCGCGGCTTGAGCATCACGAAGGTATCGGTGACCGAGGGCGGCATCGGGTCGGTCGCGACCTCGGCGGTGCCGAGCTTGCCGAACACGCGCTCGACTTCGGGAAAGCGCGTGATGTGCTGCTCGAGCGTGGCCTGCATCGTCACCGCCTGTTCCAGGCTGGTGCCGGGAATGCGCATCGCGTGCAGCGCGATGTCGCCCTCGTCGAGGTTCGGGATGAACTCGGTACCGAGCCGCGTCGCCAGCCAGCCGCAGGCGACGACCAGCACGGCTGCCGCCGCGACCATCCAGCCGCCGCGTCGCAGCGATCCGGACAGCAGCGGCGCGTAGGCGCGCCGCGCCGCGCGCATCAACCGGTTCTCGTGCTCCTCGACGCGGCCGCCGAGCATCAGCGCGATCGCCGCCGGCACGAAGGTCAGCGCCAGCACCATCGCGCCGCTCAGCGCGAGCACGACGGTGATCGCCATCGGGTGGAACATTTTGCCCTCGATGCCGGTGAGCGCAAAGATCGGCAGGTATACCGCGGTGATGATGCCCAGCCCGAACAGGCTCGGCCGGATCACCTCGGCGGTGGCCTGCGCGGTCAGCGCGCGGCGCTCCGACGCGGTCATCACGCGGCCGAGCTGCTGCTGCATCTCGCCGAAGCGGCGCAGGCAGTTCTCGATGATGATGACCGCGCCGTCGACGATCAGGCCGAAGTCGAGCGCGCCCAGGCTCATCAGATTGCCCGAGACGCCGCCGCGCACCATGCCCGTCACCGTGAACAGCATCGCCAGCGGGATCACCGCCGCGGTGATCAGCGCCGCGCGGAAATTGCCGAGCAGCGCGAACAGCACGACGATCACCAGCAGCGCGCCTTCGATCAGGTTCTTCGAGACGGTGCGGATCGTGCGGTCGACCAGGCCGGTGCGGTCGTAGACCGGATGCGCGTCGACGCCGGCCGGAAGACCCGCACTGGCCTGTTCGAGCCGCGCCGCGGCCGCCTGCGCGACCTCGCGGCTGTTCGCGCCGACCAGCATGAACACCGTGCCGAGCACGACCTCACCGCCGTTCTGGGTGGCCGCGCCGGTGCGCAGCTCGGGCCCTTCGCCGACCGCGGCGACGTCGCGCACGCGGATCGGCACGCCTTCGCGCCGGTCCAGCACGATGTCGCCGATCGCATCGAGATCGGCGATCTGTCCGGGCAGCCGCACCAGGAACTGCTGACCGTTGCGCTCGATGTAGCCGGCGCCGACGTTCTGGTTGTTGGTGGCGACCGCACTCACGACGTCGTGCAGCGTGAAGCCGAGCGCGACCAGCTTGGACGGCTCGGGCGTGATGTGGATCTGCCGCGCGAAGCCGCCGATCGTGTTGACCTCGGTGACGCCGGGCGTATTGCGCAGCTGGGGGCGGATCACCCAGTCCTGCAGCGTGCGCAGATCGGTCGCGGTCCACGGCGTTCCGTCGGGCTTGCGCGCATCGGGCGCGGCCTCGACCGTGTACATGAAGATCTCGCCGAGGCCGGTCGCGATCGGGCCGAGCTGCGGATCGAGGCCCTCGGGCAGCTGCGAGGCGGCCTGACGCAGCCGCTCACCGACCAGTTGCCGCGCGAAGTACAGATCGGTGCCGTCCTTGAACACGACCGTCACCTGCGACAGCCCGTAGCGCGACAGCGAGCGCGAGTAGTCCAGGCCCGGCAGGCCGGCCATCGCGGTCTCGATCGGATAGGTCACGCGCTGCTCGGCCTCCAGCGGCGAGACGCCGGGCGCCTCGGTGTTGATCTGCACCTGCACGTTGGTGATGTCGGGCGTGGCGTCGATCGGCAGCCGCGAGAAGCTCCAGATGCCGACCGCGACCAGGGCCAAGGTCAGCGCCAGCATCAGCCAGCGATGCGCGACCGCGAAGCCGATGATGCGTTCGAGCACGCCGTCGGGCGGCCGGATCTCAGTGCTCATGGGCGGCCCCCGATTTCTCGATGTCGGCCTTGACCAGATAGCTCTGCTCGACGACGACGACGTCGCCGGTCGCGATGCCGGCGCGGATCTCGACCTGGCGGTCGTCGCGCTTGCCGAGCTCGACCGGACGCACCTCGTAGGTATCGCCGACGCGCACGAAGACCACGTCCCAGTCGCGGAACCTCTGCAGCGCCGACAGCGGCACGACGCGGTCGGCCGGCTGCTGCTCGACGGTGATGCGTGCGCGCACGGCCGAGCCGGGACGCCACAGCCCGTCGGCGTTGTCGAGGCTCGCCCGCGCGACCGTGCTCTGGCTCGCGGTCGCGGTGCCGGGCAGGATCCGGTCGAGCACGGTCTGCGCGGCGACGCCGTCGCTCATCCGCGTGACCGTCACCGGCACGCCCGGCCGCAGATGCTGCGCGTCGGCGCCGAATACGTGCAGGTCGACCCAGATCGTCGACAGGTCCGCGATCTCGAACAGCGCCATGCCCTCGCTGGCGACGCCGCCGACGGTCGCCTCGCGCGACAGCACGGTGCCGGCGATCGGCGTGGTCACCGCGTAGTCGGTCAGGCTGAGATTGCTCTCGATCGTCGCCAGGCGCTGGCCGGCGCGGACGCGGTCGCCGACCTGCGCGTCGAGCCGGCGGATCGGACCCGGAAAGCGCGCCATGACGGTCGCGGTACGCCCCTCGACCGGCGTCAGCAGGCCCTGCATCTCGTGCTCGTCGGCGACGACCCCGGGCCCGACCGCGGCGACGCGGATGCCGGCCTCATCGGCGATCGCCGGCTCGATCCGCGTGCGGCCTTCGTAGCTCTCGTACGCGAAGCGCAGCGGTTCGCCGTCGATCGTGGCCTCGACGACGACGTCGAACGAATGCGGTTCGGCGACGACGTCGGCGCCGCCGAGGCTGCCGTCGCTCTGCGCGCTCAACACGTGTTGCTCGACGGCGCCGCCGAGCCGGGTCAGCGTGACCTCGACGTGGCCGGCAGCCGGCGGCAGCGGCTTGCCGTCGCGATACAGCCAGGCCCGGAAACGCGGCGGCGCGCCGTCTTCGGCGATCGCCAGCTCGACCGCACGGCCCTGCGCCTCGAGCAGGCGGCCACCGTGCGTGCCTGCGGCGCCTTCGTCATGGTCGTCGTGGCCGGCGTCGCCATGCGCATGGCCGTGAGCGTCGGCCGGTCCGTCGGCGCGGCCGCAGCCGGCCAGCAGCAGCACGGCCATCCAGATCAGGATCGAAAGAAACGGCTTCATGGCATGGCTCCGGAAACGGTGGACGCGGCGAGCACGGATTGCCCGGTCAGGCGCTGGATCTCGATCAAGGCCTGCTGCGCCGCGAGCGCGGCCTGCAGCCGCTGCAGCAGCGCACGGGTGTGTTCGGACTGGATCTGCGCGAGCTCGAGGTAGCTGGCGGCGCCGCCGGCATAGGCGCGCTCGGCCGCGGCGACGCCGCGGACCAGCAGCGGCACCACGTCGCGCTGCAACCGCTCGACCTCCAGCTGCGCGACGCGATAGCGACCATGCGCGTCGGCCAGCGTCGCGTACAGCGAAAGCGCACGCGACTC
>VFQU01001324.1_pt1 | contig 15102 bp, 9 predicted proteins | sample 3512311 | NCBI WGS metagenome assembly VFQU01 (sample SAMN10412377, study PRJNA504923) | tailings metagenome | isolation source: Relicate 3 Philex TSF3 active mining site | place: Philippines: Tuba, Benguet | collected 2017-08-29
TCCCATTCCAACATAAGACTCAATAAAGCAGAACGAGAAATCCCCAAAGCGTGAGAAATGATGTCCATTTCCATCAAACTTTGACTTACAACCCTACAGCTTACTTTCTTTAGATTTAAGCCTTGAGATTGATACGTTCGTGTGATCTTGCGCCTACGACCGGTAATCATTCCTTGGTAAATTAACGATGCAGAATCTTCTAATAGATTTCGAATCTTTACGGAAAAGGTACAAGGCTTTCCATCAATATACTTTAATCTATCACAAAGCTCTTGAGGAACCATGAAAGATGTATTTGAAGAGTCTTCGTCATCTTGGAAATCGTAATGATTCTCTTCAGGAAGTTCACTAAAAATTCTCTTTCGGACGAATTCCCAATTTTTAAAATCTAGACCATTGATTAAGATTTCATTCTTTTCCATTCTAAAGAATGGAGGTTCACGATAATAATTCTTGGCCGAACTTATTGTAAATAAGCCGGATTTAATTTCTGGAACAAAAGTAAGTAATCATTACCCTATCCCTGCGCCACCTAACCTACCAAAAAAACTTCATTACTCAGTATAGGACAAGGATAGATAATAATTCGAGGGAGATTGAATTCTATTTAACTTCCTTGAGTAAAGTTTTAGAAGGAAGTTTAAAGAAAGAATACAGCCCACTTGCATACAACAACAATGTAGTTACCACAACAATCCCAAAGATCCAAATAAGGATTCCCCATGGCACAATGCTAGTAAGCTCCAAAATGAAACGGTTTAAAATCTCATTGGCGAGTAAGGAATAGGCCAGCCCAATTGTAAAAGACACCACAGCGATCAATATAGCTTCTCTTGCAAAGTATGAGGAAAGATAACTGCTTTGAGCCCCAATCACGCGAAGAAGTGCGAATTCTTTTTTTCGCTCCAATTGGCTTGAATACAATGCTGTAAAAACCAATAATAAAGAAGAAGCCAAGATAAATCCTGTCATCAATCGAATCATCTGAGTTACTTTTTCCAATATTCCCATAAAAGCTTGTATCGCTTTTTCCGTATCGACGACTGTTACATTCGGATATTTTGAAACGATTTCTTTTTGGAGAGAGTAACGATCTTCACTCTTATCAAGAAGCAAAGAGGATATATAAAACTTAGGTGCCTTCTCCAATCTTCCTTTGGAAAATAGGACGACAAAATTAGGTTTCATATCTGACCAATTTACGGAGCGAAGATTTGTGATCTTTCCGATCACCTCTACTCCTTGAACATTGAATGTAAGACGATCTCCTACCCCTGCTCCCAAATATCCGGAAAAATCTTTCTCTAAGGAAATTTCATCCTGGCCGGAGTCGTTCCACCAATCTCCTTTTGTTACCTTTTCCGTTTCATACATCTCTTGCCGATAAGAAAGAAAGTACTCCCTTGTTCGGGCAGTTGCCCTCCAATTTCGATCCATTGCATTTCGAATCGTATCTTCTTTTTTGATCGGTTCATCATTGATTTTGGCGAGCCTAGCTCCAATGATAGGGGCGATGTATTTTTTCTCCAAAGGGTATTTGGAAAATATCTCTTCCAAAGAAGGCAATTGATCTCCCTTAATATCTAACATAAACATATTCGGGCGGCGTTCTATTTCACGGGCCCCGCTTAATTCCATCAGACTTTCTTGCAAGATGAGAGAAAGACAAAGTATAAATAAGGCGGAACCCAATCCCAATATAGACAATCTCATCGAGCCTGATTTACGAACGATCTTCTTGGTTACTAAACTCCACTCCTTGGAAACCAAACCTAGACTTGTCAATTTTACAATGCCTAATCCGAAAAGTTTAAATAATAGGAAGACGAGTAATGGCAAACTAACAAGAACTAAAGCAAAAACTCCTCCTTTTAGAAAGGACTGAGTCTCATAGGTTGCCAGCACAAAGAATAAAAGATATATCCCCAAAGAAGATAATACCATCATTCTTTTATCTTCATTATTTTGTTCTTTCGATTCGATCTCTTTCAATGCGGAGAGAGGTTTCACTCTTCCCGATTCTACCACCAAAGGAAATGCAACAAGCATTGGCACTGCAATCCCCAAAAGTAGACTCCACAACAAGGAAGAAATGCTGATACCTGGTTCTATCGTTCCTAAAAACTCGGAACCGGTAAAACGAGGAAGCAATGCTTGGATCTCATATCCAATCCCCAATCCTAACATGGTTCCGAGCAAAGAAACGATCAGGATCTCACTTACAACTAAAACAAGTATCATTTTAGGTTTCGCACCCAGGCACATCAATACAGCAATCTCGTTTTTCTTTTCCCTCAGCCGGGTGCGGATTGCCGTATAAACAGAAATCGCTCCTAAAAAGAAACCGGCTAATGCCAATAAGGACATATAATCGAAAGTATTCGTCAAAAATTGTTGGGATCCTGAATTGACTTCCGTATTATGATACACAGTAAGATCGTTTCGTATCAGCTCCTCGAAATGTTTCTCCTTCCACTCCAAACTATCGACGGAACCTGGAAGTTTTGCAAAGATCGTATAACGAATGCGGCTTCCTCTTTGCACAAGCCCTGTAGCAGCAGTCGCCTCATATAAAATGACTGAAGTAGGAGCGGCGCCTACGAAAGAACCTACAGACCCGGGTTCCTTTATGATCCATCCTGCAACCTTCAGTCGACTCTCGCCCAATTGGATCCAATCCCCTATTTTGAGCTTCAAGTTTTGTCCTAAATTCTTTTCCAAAAGGATTTCATTCTTTGTTAAATTAGAATAAGCCTCTTTCGGCTCAGTGATGAATTCTCCGTAAAATGGATAGGACTTCTCTACCGCTTTGATATAACTGAGAGAGTTTTCATTCTGATCCGAATTGGCTACCATAGATAAAAACTGGATGGAAAGAGACTTAGAAGAACCGGAAGGAAGCAATTGTTCCGTAAGTTTCGCAGCTTCCTCAGTGATTTCTTGAGGAGACTGCAAAGCAAGATCCGCACCCATGATATTCTTGGCTTCTTTTTGAATCGCCGATTTGATGTTATCTTTATAGGAATGGATTCCAATGACGGACCCTACTCCCAAGGCAACGGATAAAAGAATCAAAACGGAAAACTGGAACCGGGAAAATAGCTCCCTTTTCAGGTAGAATTTAAGTAATTTGAGGTTCATTTTCTCTTCTTTTTTGCAGCTTTCGCTTTCTTAGCGGGTTTCAGAGATTTCACCGATTTCGAAGCAGAAGATCCTTTGGTACCTAATCCGCTAGTCGAAACAATCTCACCGTCTTTCATTTCCAACACTCGATCCGCTAATTTTGCTACGGAAGGATCGTGCGTTACGATAACAAGAGTTGTATTTTGTAGCTTGTTTCTCTCCAAAAGAAGATCCAAAACAACACGACTGTTTTTAGAATCCAAATTGGCAGTGGGTTCATCGGCGAAAATAATCTTAGGATCGTTGACAAATGCCCTAGCGATAGCGACTCTTTGCTCTTCTCCACCTGACAATTGTTTTGGGAAATGATTGGCTCGATGATCCATTGAAACGGATTTCAACAAATTCATCGACTTTTCCAAAATTTGTCGTTCACTGAGCGACGATTTTAAGTAGAGAGGAATCCCTACATTCTCTACAGCATTCATTCCTGGCAGCAATTGAAAATTCTGAAAGATAAAACCTATCTTTTCCGCACGCAATGAAGCCAAACTTGTTTCGTCTTCCTTTGTTAGGTCAACATCATCCAGAATCACACTGCCTTCATCCGGCTGATCTAATCCTGCTGCGATTCCCAAAAGAGTGGATTTACCGGAACCGGATGGTCCCATGATCGCTACAAATTCTCCCGATTGCACTTGAAACGATATTTTTTTAAGTACTTCGATCGACTCCGGTTCACTTTGAAACGATTTATAGACATTTAAAAAACTTAGCACTAGGTTTTTCCCCCACAAATTTTACCATATAACACATAACTGATGACTAAGAACGGGCATTTATCATTTTTTCCGTCGCATAACGTAGATAATATCCATTCTTCCAAAGCAAATGTTTTTTTTTCATTCTGTACTTTCGTTCCAAAACTTTTGCACAGGTTTAAAAAAAAACTCACAAAAAAATATCACTCTTTTGAGCTTGTATCCTAATTTTTTTTGACCCAAAAGGGAGGGTTTCATATAAAGTAACTTCATCGTAGTGTTTTCCCGAGCCGCTTTCGAATCGATTTTCGGAAGTTATGAACAGCACTGTCGATAAGCATAGAAGTTTTAGGTAGAAATAGAATGCTGGAATGCGATACAGAAATAGAAAATGCAGCCGATATCAATGTGAAAATAAATAATGCTAAACCATGTGCAGAATGTGGCACAATTACCATACTATACCAAAATGATGTTTGCAAAGTTTGTCTCTCAAATAGTTTCAAAAAGCTTGTAAAAATCATCGATTCCGTGAGAAAGTAAATATATTGCACTTTCCCACGTTAGTCGATGAGTTATCCCTTCCAAAATATTGAACCAAAATGGCAAACTTATTGGGACGAAAAGAATACTTTTCGCACCAATCCCCGCTCTTCCAAACCTAAATACTATTGTTTAGACATGTTTCCGTACCCAAGTGGTGCAGGATTACACGTAGGCCACCCGGAAGGATACACCGCCACGGACATTCTATCCCGCCTCAAAAGGATGCAAGGCTTTGAAGTGCTTCATCCGATGGGATGGGATGCTTTCGGCCTGCCTGCGGAAAGATACGCTATGACCACCGGGGTTCACCCCAGAGTTACCACAAAAAACAATATTGATACCTTCCGCAGGCAAATCAAAATGCTTGGCCTATCCTACGATTGGTCCAGAGAGATTTCCACTACAGACCCGGAATACTATCGTTGGACCCAGTGGATCTTCCTGCAAATCTACAATTCTTACTTCGATCGCACAGAAAAGAAGGCTAAATCCATCTCCTTTTTGGTGAAAGATTTAGAACAAAATGGATCCAAATCCTACGAAGAAATCGAACTTCCTAAAGGTGTTTCCTTCTCAGGAAACGACTGGAAATCAAAATCCAGAAAAGAAAAAGAAGATATACTTTCCTACTTCCGTTTGGTTTACGAAGCCAGCATCCCAGTCAATTGGTGTGAAGCTTTGGGAACCGTTCTTGCCAACGAAGAAGTGGAAGAATGGACTTCCAAAGGTTATTCCGTAGAAAGAAAACCGATGCGTCAGTACATGATGCGCATCACATCCTACGCAGAACGCCTCTTAAACGATCTTTCTCTTTGTGAATGGCCCATCTCCACTTTGGAAATGCAAAGAAACTGGATCGGAAAATCCGAAGGTTTGGAAATCGAATTTCCTTTGGAAACAGGAAACAAAGGAATTGTGGTATATACCACAAGACCGGACACCATCTTCGGAGCCACATACTTAGTTCTAGCACCGGAACATCCTCTCGTTCCTGAAATCACTATATCCGGCCAAAAAGCCGCAGTAGAAACTTATCAAAAAGACTGCGCACTGAAAAGTGATCTGGAAAGAACAGAACTCAATAAAGATAAATCGGGAGTTTTTACGGGGGCTTATGCCACCCTTCCTACAGATCCAAGTAAAAAAATCCCGATCTATATTTCCGATTACGTTCTTTATGGTTACGGAACAGGCGCCATTATGGCAGTTCCTGCACACGACCAAAGAGATTACGACTTCGCCGTTAAATTCAAATTGCCCATCATTCCAGTAATCCAAGGAGAAATGGAAGACGGAAAAGCATTCGACTCCAAAGATTCCGTTTGCATCAACTCTTCCTCTTCTTTGATTTCCTTAGACGGCAAGGCATACAAACAAGCGTTTGATGCAATGTCCGATTGGGCACAATCCAAAGGAATCGGCAAAAGAAAAATCCAATTCAAATTGAGAGACTGGCTCTTCGCAAGACAAAGATATTGGGGAGAACCCATCCCTTTGGTTCATTTCGAAGATGGAACTCCGAAAGCACTTTCCGATTCAGAACTTCCTTTGGTGCTGCCCGACCTAGAAGAGTTTAAACCTTCCGGAACGGGAGAGTCCCCACTAGCACTTGCTAAAGATTGGCTAGTCTATAAAGATCCTGAAACGGGAGAGATCGCCAAAAGAGAAACCAATACCATGCCTCAATGGGCAGGATCCTGCTGGTACTATTTAAGATATATTGATCCTAAAAATACGGAACGTTTGATAGATCCTGAATTGGAAAAAACATGGATGCCTGTGGAAATCTATGTAGGAGGAGCGGAACACGCCGTCTTACATTTACTTTATTCCCGTTTCTGGCATAAAATTCTTTTCGATTTAGGTCATGTTTCCACACCGGAGCCTTTTCAAAAATTAGTCCACCAAGGCCTTATCCTCGGCGAGGACAAAGGCAAGATGTCTAAGTCCAGAGGTAACGTGGTCAATCCGGATGACGTAGTGAACGAATTCGGAGCAGACACACTTCGTCTTTTCGAAATGTTTATGGGTCCGTTCGAAATGTCCAAACCTTGGAGCAAAAACGGAGTGGACGGAGTGTTCCGATTCCTAAACCGTGTTTGGCGATTGTTTCACTCGGGACCGGACGAAAGTTTCCTAGTACAAGATATCGAACCCAACGAAGCAGAACTCAAAACTCTACACCGCAGCTTAAAAAAAATCAAAGAAGACATAGAAGGTTTTGCCTTCAACACCGCTGTGTCTCAAATGATGATTTTCGTAAACGAATTCACATCCAATCCCAGAAAGCCGAAAGCGATTCTAGAACCTTTCATTTTGGCTCTTTCCCCTTTCGCTCCTCACCTAGCGGAAGAAATATGGGAAAAACTAGGACACAAAGAATCTTTAGCTTACGAACCGTACCCTTCCTGGGATGAAAAATATCTTGTGGATTCCACAATCACAATCGTCGTCCAAATCAATGGAAAGATGAGAGGGGAATTTACAGCGCCTAGAGACGTGAATGAAACAGATGCGATCTCTCTTGCCAAACAGGTAGAAAAAGCTCTACCCTTTTGGCAAGGAAAGGAAATCAAAAAAGAGATCTATGTGAAAGGCAAACTTGTGAATCTTGTAGTTACAGGATAAACATCACAAAGATCAAAACGCCGACCAGAACAATCGCAACGAAAGCGCCCATCAGAGCGACTAAGTTTCCGCCGCCGCCTTTCTTTTGTTCTACGACACCACCTTTTTTCTTTGCCGCTGCTTGTTTATCGCCTGCAGTCGGCACAGTAGCTCCTTTCGGAATCGCAACCTTTACGGGATGTTCTTCTATGGAATGAAACAGATATTGATTCGGACCTTCTGCAAAAATATGAAATTCGTTTTTAGAAGAAGCGATCCCCAAAAATTTACCCACAACCGGCTCTTTAGAAACATTCCCGGCTGCGTCTATCAATCCTAAAAGACCTGCGTTGGCCATACCTTCCGCAGTATCCAAAGGAACTCTGAATAAAATTTCCTGACCTTCAATCAAGTTGTCGAACTCGACCCCGCTAATAGGAGAGATAACTGTCTTCATGGAAAATTCTTTAGAACGACCTTGTCGAAAAATACCGATTTGGCGATCCAAAGGATTTGCTTCTCCTCTGGCAAGATTCGTAGGAGCGATATTCAAATCGGGAGCAGGAGTCTCTGTCTCATCCGCAGGTTTCATAATAGGAGAAATGTATCCCTTCATAGGATTTTCGTATCTGAATTTTGCGCTGGAGAGTTTATCGATTTCAGCCTGCAGTTTAATTCCCTTCGCTCTTGTAGCAGTAAAGAAAGGAGTTTCTAAAAGTTCAGATATACGAGAAGGATCTTTTTTCTGCCAAAGAGGAAGAAACTCTTCCAATTTCTCTTTCGTAAACACACGATGCAAAGTTCTTCCTAAATTTTCGGAGAGAGGTAAATCCACTCCTCCTGTTTTTCCTACATCCGCTAAGTCTTGAGAGATTTGAAGATAGTCGGCGAAAGTTCTGATCCTTCGGAAGATAGGAGAGTTGCCTACGACGGCATAAATTTCCATAATCTGTTTTCTTATGGAAGAAACCAGAATGAGAAGCATTCCATTTTTATTTTCGATATCGATTTTGATTTTTACCAAATAAGCATCGGTAATTTTGCCTTGAAGAACTTCTTTTGCTTGTTCGTCGGTAAATACCGCTTCCATAGTCAAACCTAGAAGATCTGCTTGTTTTTTTAACTGTTCTGTTTTTGAGTCTATATCGGACATTAAATTATTCTACAAACAACTGTTCTATGTTAGAATTTCCGTTCACCGAACCGCCCAATGGAACCTCTACACGCGCAACTGTTTCCCTTTTTCTTTCTGATGAGTATATGGAAAATAACCTTCTGTCGAAGCCGGATTGAGACAGCAGGATCTCTACCATAGTGATTCCCATCCCGGCTCCTTCCGTATTATCTCCGTGCTCCATAAAAAATTCAAATAAATTGTCGTATTTTTTAGCATTTAGAAACTTTTCTTTGATTCTTTCCGCTTCTTTGGGGATCAAAGGAAAATTATTTCTAATTTCAATATCTACCTTCTCTGGAGTATGAATACAAGTAATTTTAACCTGATATCCGTGTTCTTTCATTTTTTGTTTGTAAGCGGGAAACTTTCTTTCGTTTAGATTCGTTTTGAAAAGCTTCATACCTTTTTCATAATCTTCTAAATTACGAATATTTAAACGCATTTCGTCAAAAATCATCCTTTTGATGGCGGCTTTCGTGGAATTTACGATGAGTTCCTTTGCGGAAGTGTAAAAAAGCTCCATAAGATCGGGCCTTCCCACTTTATTCAAAACCGCAGATAAAATGTACTTTAATTTGTTTTCCCCTGCATCTCCCAGTACATAGGTGATGAGGGATATTTTTTTACCCTCAAGAACGCCTCTATCAACGGCTTCACGAAAAATAGGGTCGAGGCTGGCATCCATGGGCTTGATTCAGGTTAAACTTACGAAAAATGCCACATGGGAATAGTTTTGTCTACTTATTTATGATTCGCTAGTTCTTTCCCTAAAATTTCTAAAACGCTGCTCAGGTTCGCCGGACAAGGCAGGATCGAATTTTTCATCTCCCTGTTTGTGCCAGGAATCTTTCCTTCGTGATAGTTCACTTTGAATTCGGTGAATTTCAAACCGTTCGCAGTGGAGATCACCACAACCTTTTCGCCTTTTTTGACTTCTCCCCGATCGATGGACTTCAAGAGAGCCGCCAAAGCCACTCCCGTATGAGGATCATTGTACAATCCGTATAGGTCTCCCCTTGCTGCGGCATCTGACAATTCCTCTTCCGTTGCCACTTCGACGATCCCTTCGAACTTTTTCAAAACGCGAATCGCCTTTTTGACGGAAACAGGATCTCCGATTTGGATGGCGGATGCCAACGTCTTCTGCGCCGTAACGGATTGGAAGTTCGTAAAACCGGTCTTAAATGAATCGTACAGAGGGCTTGCGTTTTTCGCCTGTGCCAGAATGATTCTAGGCAGTCTGTCGATGAGACCCAGCTCTTTCATCATTTCAAAGCCCATTCCCAAAGCGGAAACGTTTCCTAAATTTCCTCCTGGGATCACGATCCAATCGGGCACTTCCCAGCCTAACTGCTGTGTGATTTCAATTGAAATGGTTTTTTGGCCTTCGATTCGGAGCGAATTCATTGAATTTGCCAGATAAATCGACTTCTCTTTGGTCACTTCCTTTACGATCGCCATACAACCGTCGAAATCAGTATCCAAAGCCAGCACTTTTGCTCCGTTAGAAACAGGTTGGATCAATTGTGCAGTCGAAACTTTGTTAGCTGGTAAAAATATGATAGCAGGGATTCCCGCTTTTGCGGCATAAGAAGCAAGAGCCGCAGATGTATCTCCCGTGGAAGCGCAAGCAACAGCACGAATAGGAACTCCGTCTGCGATCATCTGCTTCACCTGGCTGACAAGAACCGTCATCCCTAAGTCCTTGAAAGAACCTGTGTGGGAGATACCACATTGTTTGATATAGAGGCCGCCCAATCCCAAATCTTTCGCCCATCGGGAAGCATCGTAAAGATGGGATCCGCCTTCTCCGGAAGTGACTATGTTTTCCTCGGAAATTCCAGGAAGCACCCACTCCTTTTTCCCCCAAACGCCGGACTGATAGGGAAACTTTTGAGAGCGGAATCGGGAGTCAAAAGTATCTTTCCATTCCTTTGCGGAAATTTTCTTCAAACTCTCCAAATCATGTTCGACAGAGAGCAGCTCTCCCTCATTTTCACAAGAGTAAACGACCTCTCCCAGTGAGTAGGTTTTCCCACAAGTTTCATGGGTGCAGCGAAACTGCGCTCGAAATTCATTTTTTGTAAGTGACATAGAAATTCTCTTAGGATGTGGTTTATGATAACTTCCTTTTCCATTCTGGGGAAGGGAGGAAAAATCACGAATGATTTTTATTTTAGAGCAACCTAATGGATAAAGAAAGAGAAAAGCTTCCCTGGAAGACAAGAATCAAACGTTATTCTAAAATCTCTCTTCTCGTCCTCCTTTTAGGGGTTCTATTGCTGTTCACCCGCATTTTTCTATTCCAAGTCTATTCCATCCAAGGCAACTCTATGTATCCTACCTTGGAAAACGGTTCCATCGTGTTCGTCTGGAAGGGAGGTTTTGCGCTTTCCGCCAAACTCTTCGGAACAGGCTGGCTCTATACGGAACCGAACATCCAAAAGCTGGATTTGGTTTTGTTCGTCAGCCAGGATGACGAGCTCGTAGTAAAAAGAGTCATCGGACTTCCGGGAGAATTTTATTCCATCGAAGCGGGAAGAGTCGTCATCGACTCACAAATGTTAATTGAAAATTACTTACCGATGGGAAGTCTCACTTCGGAGCCGAATAGTTCCGTTTTTCTAAATTTGAAAAACTCTCCGTTTCTAGCCATGAATTCCCAAGGTAGGATTCCTCCCGGTTATTATCTTCTGCTAGGCGACAATCGGGAATATTCTACGGACTCCAGAAGTTTCGGCTTGGTTCCCGTCGAAAAGATCAAAGGAAAAGTTTTTTTATATTTCTAAAAGATGAACGAAAGCAAACAAAGACTGACCGTAATTTTTTACTTCATCTTGGGGCTCTTCGCCATCCTGCTCGGCCGAGTCGTTTATCTCACCTACTTCAACGACAATATCATCAATCTAAAATCGAATAAACTCGTACAAAGAGGAACCATATACGATAGAAGAGGCATTGAACTTGCGTTATCCCAAGAATCGGGAACAGTAGGAATTGATCCTCCTAATATCTACGATCTGGAGCTTACATCCCAGGAACTCGCTCCCATCTTAGGACAGTCTTCTGACAAACTTTTCCATGCCATTCGGGAAAAACAAAATTACTTCCTCCTAAAAAGGGAAATCGACATCAAAAAGGCGAATCAGATCAAAGCTTTGTCCCTTCCAGGAGTCAGAGTAGAAAAAGAATTCAAAAGAATTTATCCGCAAAGTTCCCTTGCCTCCAATCTCATCGGCTTCACAGGTTACGACGATGATAAGGCACTCTCCGGTTTGGAAGCGATTTATAATTTGGAGATGTTGTCCACAGGAGATGCGGAATCAACGAAAGGAAACAACATCCACCTAACAATAGACAGTATCATTCAATACAGATTGGAAAAATCCTTGGGAAAGGCGTTTTTAGAAACACAATCCAAACGAGGAATCGGAATTCTCATGGACATCGATTCCGGAAAAATTCTGGCGATGGCATCTTTTCCTAATTTCGATCCCAATCATTTTCAAGATTATCCTGCGGACTCTCACACGAATTGGGGGATCAGACATGTTTATGAACCCGGTTCCACGATGAAGATCTTTATCGCACTGATGCTGTTAAACGAAGGTGCGATCCTTCCTCACGAAAAGTTCAATTGTCCCGGTTATATAGAAGTGGGGAAAACGGTCATTCGATGCACGGAACAACACGGTCCCGTAAATTTAGAAGAGATCCTTCAGTATTCCTGCAACGTAGGAATCATCAAGGCGGCGCAGAAAGTTTCCGATGCGACTTTCCATCGTTATCTGGATCATTTCAACTTCGGAAAAAGAACCAACTTCTCTCTCCACGAAGCGAGAGGATATCTCACTCCTCTTTCCAAATGGAACAAAAGTAATCATTATTTTCTTCCTATCGGCCAGGGACTTTCCGTAACTCCCATCCAACTCATCACTTCCGCTGCTGCGGTAATGAACGGAGGGATACTCCATGAACCTTCCGTAGTTTCTCACATAACAAACTCATACGGAGAGCTTGTACACGAATTCACTCCCAGGAACGAAGCCTTGGGTGTGAAAAAAGGGGCTGCAAAAAAAACATTGGAAGCCATGAGCAAAGCGGTGCGACTGGGAACAGGGAAAAAGGCTTATATAGAAAACTACTTTATCGCAGGAAAAACGGGAACGTCTCAAAAGGCGAGAGCGGGACAAGGATACCAAGAAGGTCTTTTTACCGCCAGCTTTCTCGGTTTTTTCCCTTCCGAAAAACCAAAGTATGTTGGACTCATCGTTTTTGACGAACCCGGCGGCGCCTCACACACAGGAGGTGGAATTGCAGCTCCCGTTTTTAGAGAGGTTGTGGAAAGCATCATTCCTATCGTGGAAAAAAGTGAAAAGGCCCAAGTGTATGCTCTCAAATCGAGAAAGGAAAAGATCTTCAAATTCGATCTGAATACGGTTCCTGATTTCACGGGAATCACCGCTTCGGAAAGCATTCAAATTCTGAAAAAATTAAACATACCTTATCAAATCATAGGCTCGGGTTTCGTAGTAAAGCAGGAACCGAAACAAGGCACTCCCATAAAAGGCATAACAGAAATTAAACTATTTCTGCAAAATTAAATACAGTTTCGTGAACTCCGAATTTTTAAAATCGAATTTATCCGCAGTTTCGGAAGATCTTGCCGAAGAAATCGAATCCTGCGAACTTCCTTTCCCTTTGGTTTCTACAAAATCGGGAGACTACACGATCGAAGCGGATGGAATTTTTCTCCACAGCAAACATGATCCTAAGAAGGAAGCTAGCCGATTCGTCAAAGAATTACCGGATGACGGAGACAAAAGAGTTTATCTTTTGTTTGGTGCCGGTTTAGGGTACATCCTTACCGAAATTTTGGAAAAAGAGAACGTATCCGTAGTTTGGATGGAACCGCATTTATTCCTCATCAAATATGCGTTTTCACTTTTCGACTATAGCCGCCATCTAACTTCGGAAAAACTCATCCTTATCACGAATGCAAAAAACGAAGAAGCTCTGGCCTATGCTTTCAAAGGGAAAGCCACGATTCCGATCACATTCGTTCCTCATAGAAGTTCCTGGCTGTGGAAAGAAAAAGAATATTCCCAATTGAGGATGATCGCAGAACAAAACTTTCATAAAAAAGACGTAAACCTAGCCACACTCACTCGTTTCGAAAAAATCTGGGCAAAAAATATTTCTTTCAACCTTCCCGATCTCTGCCGACTAACTCCTATTCATGAACTTTTCGGAATTGCAAAAAACGCAAAAGTTCTGGTAGCTGGTGCCGGTCCCAGTCTTTACGAAAGTGTTCCGGAAATCAAAGAATATAGGGAACATTTCGTACTCATCGCAGTGGATACTGCCCTTCCCATACTTCATCATTTCGATATAGAACCCGATTTGATTTACTCCGTAGATCCTCAGGCACTGAACAGCCAGTATTTGGAAAGTTATACCGGTAAAGGAATTTTGGTGTTTGATCCTACTTCCACATACCTCAGTCTTCGTTTGGAAAAAGGACCTGTCAGAGGTTTTTTCACATCTTCTCCCTTTCCTATGATCAAACTCATAGAAAGCATCGCAGAACAAGAGATTGGTTCCGTTCCTTTCGGAGGTTCCGTATCCACGAATGCAGCAAGTCTGGGAACCCTAATGGAAGCGGAAACCACTTATCTGGTAGGACAAGATCTAAGTTTTACGAAGGGATGGGCTCATTCCAAAGGCGCCATCATGGAAGAGAGACTGAACTATAAGGAATCCAGAAAGTTCCGAAGAGAACTTCATAATTACCGTCAACTTTCCGCCCTTCCTCCCAAACAAGTAAAAGGTTACGACGGAACAATCCACCTAACAAATGAAAAAATGCTGATCTTTAAAAAATGGTTCGAAGGAAACGCTTCGGAACATAAGTGGATCAACTTAACTTTATACGGCGCAGCTCTGGAAGGAATCTCCCATTCCGTTTTTTCGGAAAGTTTCGGGAAAGAAGACATCGCCAACGCAAAACAAGTCAGAGAAAAAATCAGAAATTTTTTTCCTTCGGAAGAAGGAGTCTGTGATCCGAAAGAACTCGCTTCTCAATTATCCGAAACCATCAGACATCTTACAGACTTCTCGATTCCGGTGAAAAAGGGGCTTACTCTTTCTCAAAAGATCTACGAGCAAATCAAAAGAAATCAAATCGAACCACAAAGATTCCAGAACGATTTGAATCAAATGAATGCGATCGACGAAATCGTTTCTTCTAAAAAAGGTTTGAATGAAATTTTAAGTTTGGGAATCCAAAGAACCATTCTTACGATCACGGAAGGATACGAAGATCAGCTTTCTTTGGAGGAAAGAGAGAATGCTCAATTGGGAATCGCACGCAAATCGGTTTTGTTGTACGAAGGACTGCATGAATCCCTCGTTACTACTCGTAAAAACCTGAAAAAGAGTTATTACCGTTTAACGGAAAATTAAAGGTTATTTCTTTCTTTTTTTGATCGGATCTACGGACAAAACGGAAAAGTCAACTCTTCTGTTTAAGATTCTTCCTGATTCGGTATAATTGGAAGCTACGCTTGTTGTTTCGCCAAACCCGCGATAATCCAATTGAGAAGAATCCACTCCTTGTTTTTCCAATTCATCTTTGATGAACTTCGCTCTTTCATCGGACAAAATCTTATTTTCATCCAATTCACCGATAAAACAAGTATGTCCTTTGACTCTGATTTTGATTCCTGGGTAGGACTTCAATGCGGAAGCAAGAGTAGCGATTTGGTTCGGAGCCTCTTCGGACATCTCCAAAGAATGTTTGATGAAACGAATCTGAAGATGATTGATATAATGGATCGCTTCCGGTCTTGACTTAAATTCAGAAGTTACCTTTCCCGTTTCTACTTC
>VFQU01001325.1_pt1 | contig 15101 bp, 11 predicted proteins | sample 3512311 | NCBI WGS metagenome assembly VFQU01 (sample SAMN10412377, study PRJNA504923) | tailings metagenome | isolation source: Relicate 3 Philex TSF3 active mining site | place: Philippines: Tuba, Benguet | collected 2017-08-29
GAGAATTGCAGACAGGCGATCGAGCGAAACTTTCTACAATAAAGAAAACGTTTCGAGATAAATCCGCAATGCCAGTAGACACAAACAACAAGCGCACTCAGCGCCCTCGGCAGTTCGGAGGCGGATTGCTGATTGTATTTACCTTACTCATATTGCTGAATTTTGTCGCTCCCAGCTTTGGATCGCAGACGCAGCAGATTGCTTATAGTGATTTCGTTTCGCAGGTGAAATCAGGAAATGTCGAGCGTGCGATCGTCGGCAATGACAAAATTGAATTTACGCTGAAATCGAACGAACCCTTACCAGAAGGCACTCGTCCGCGCGTATTTGAAACTACTCCAGTCGCGATCGACTTAGATTTACCAAAAATTTTACGGGAGAACAATGTTGAATTCAGCGCACCTACTCCTAGCGCTTATGGCTGGATTGGAACCTTGTTAAGTTGGGTACTTCCGCCCCTGATTTTCTTTGGAATTTATAGCTTCTTGGTCAATCGCCAAGGGGGAGGAGCCGCAGCTTTAACAGTCGGTAAAAGTAAAGCACGCATCTACTCCGAAGGAACGACAGGTGTTAAGTTCAGCGATGTCGCAGGCGTAGATGAAGCAAAAGCGGAACTGCAAGAAATCGTGGACTTTCTGAAAAATGCAGATAAGTATGCACGACTAGGGGCGAAGATTCCTAAAGGTGTGCTGCTGGTTGGACCTCCTGGAACCGGGAAAACAATGTTGGCAAAAGCGATCGCTGGAGAAGCGGGCGTGCCATTTTTCTCAATTTCGGGTTCTGAATTCATTGAATTGTTTGTTGGGGTCGGGGCATCGCGAGTTCGAGATTTGTTTGAACAAGCGAAACAGCAAGCACCTTGTATTGTGTTCATTGATGAGCTAGACGCATTGGGTAAATCTCGCAGCGCAGGCAACATCATGGGCGGCAATGACGAACGCGAACAGACGTTGAACCAATTGCTGACGGAGATGGATGGATTTGATGCCAACACAGGTGTGATTCTGCTAGCAGCAACGAACCGTCCAGAAGTTTTAGATCCAGCGTTGCGTCGTCCGGGCCGCTTCGATCGTCAAGTCGTTGTCGATCGTCCTGACAAAATCGGACGTGAAGCGATTCTCAACGTTCATGCTCGTGCAGTGAAGCTTTCAGACGATGTTGATCTCGCAAAAATTGCAGTTCGGACGCCTGGTTTTGCTGGGGCAGATTTAGCAAACTTAGTGAATGAAGCTGCTTTACTTGCCGCTCGGAACAATCGGGATGCAGTTGTAATGGCAGACTTTAATGAAGCGATCGAACGAGTCATTGCCGGATTAGAAAAGCGCTCTAGAGTGCTCAACGAAACCGAGAAGAAGATTGTCGCTCACCATGAAGTCGGACATGCTTTAATCGGGGCATTGATGCCGGGTGCAGGTAAGGTTGAAAAAATCTCGATCGTTCCTCGCGGAGTCGGTGCTTTGGGCTACACCTTACAACTGCCTGAAGAAGATCGATTTTTAATGGCAGAAGACGAAATTCGCGGTCGGATTGCAACCTTACTAGGCGGGCGATCTGCTGAAGAAATTATCTTCAACAAAGTCTCGACTGGAGCCAGTGACGATATCCAAAAAGCAACTGATTTAGCAGAACGATCGATCACAATTTATGGCATGAGCGAGCAGCTAGGCCCTGTTGCATTTGAAAAAATGCAGCAGCAATTTATGGAAGGCTATGGACCTTCTCGCCGTCAAATCAGTGCCAAAGTGACCGAAGAAATTGATCAAGAAGTTAAAGCGATCGTCGATAACGCTCACCACATGGCGCTGGCAATTCTGCGAGAAAACCAAGCACTCCTTGAAGAACTTTCTCAGACTTTGCTGAATCAAGAGGTTCTAGAAGGAGACGCGCTGCGACAAGAGCTAAGCCGCGTTCAAATTCCTGCCGGACTTGAACACTGGCTACAAACAGGCAAGTTTGACTCAACGATGCTACAAACCGTTTAGCCAACTCCAGAAGGTCTCCGAATTCCCACAGAACTCGGAGACCTCAATTCTCAGCAATTTATCGCAAAGCCTTTAATCATCTGCAAATTGACGACGAAAATGTACCGTATAACTACTGAGATCTCGCTTCTATCTTTGGGGGGATTTCGTGTTAAGGGCAATACATTCTAGTGAATCTACAGATGAGAATTTAGGGCAGGACTGCGATTATTAACACATAAGTCATTTCATTAGAGAGTATCAACTTTCACAGCTACCAGCCCAGTGGTGTCGCGCTACTGGGTTTTTTATTGCCTTTTTTTGATACTAAAAAACTCTAGCTGACTCAGAACTAGAGTTTTAAATGATGACCGAGCGTTTGGAATCAATCGTAACTGCGATCGATCGGTTCAATCTTAAACTGATACCGCATCTTCCAAGCTTTGTGGAGGATAAAAGAAATCGTATCGTGATTCAAATCTGCGACTGCAGAATGAACCTGAATTGCAGAAGGTAATGGAATTAGGCTGCGGAACGTAAAAGGATAGGCATTCCAATCCAGACTTGTATCGAGCAAATCAATTTCTTGTTCGCCTTGGATCAAAATCGTTTCCTGGCTCAATTGAATATTGAGACTTTCAGAGCGCAAGTTTGGAATCTTGATTGTGAGAAAAATTTCGTGCTGAGTTTCTCGAACTTCAATCTCTGGAGGAGTCGAAAACCCGAGATCGCACGTCCACAGCAAAGAATTAGTACGGTCTTGTCTCTGTTCCTCAAGCCGAGCATCGAATGACGCTTGTTCTGGATTTAAGAACTCTGGCGCATTGAAGCGGGGCTGCGAATGGGTAAAAGTCATAGTGAGAGCCTTCTGCGTCAAACGATACGGGTGTGCTGGAATAATGTCGAGAAAAGAGCCTTCCTATTGCCAAGTTATGATGCGCGTTCATGGCTTTAGGGCAAGATGTCGCTAATTCGTTAATAGAAAGGCTCCTGAGTAAGGGTAGAAAACTATTGTTTCTAGACCCATACTGTATGGCGAAATAGTGAGGAAATAGTGAGGAACAACAGTTTGCTAGTTACAGATTGTTAAGATGGGTTGGGGACAGGGAACACAAGGGTACTATCTATCCCGCCAGAATATTCAACTCAAAGACAGCGCGCCGCTGCACCTTGATCAGCAGAAATGCTCTCTGACTGAACGCAACTCAAGACTTCATACTTTCCGGCGACGAACGGGAGAGCGTTCTAGTCGATTCAGGACTCGTGCAATCAGTTCTGCATCGACGATCGGCTTACTTACATAGTCATCTGCTCCGACCGTAAAGACTTGGCGAACCGTTTCTGTATCGCGATGAGCCGAGAGAAATAGAATCGGAAGTCCACTCCAGCGCATATCATTCCGCACAACCTGAGCGAGTTCTAGCCCGCTGAAATTTGGCATTTCAATGTCAAGAATCAAGAGATCAGGCGCTGAATGCTCTAGAACTGCCCAAAACGATCGCGGATCAGATAAAGCTGTGACTCGCACGCCCCAAGGTTCGAGCAGCGTTCTCACGATCGAGCAAATTTGCGGGTCGTCATCGACAATCAACACTTGATAATCGGAATGCTGCTGCACTTCTAGAACTTGCATCATGGCTTGAAATAATTGCTCTGGGGCAACGGGTTTCTGTAAAAAAGCTCGTCCACCGAGGCGCGCAACCGCAACACGATCGCTCAATTGATCCCGGCTGGTCATAATCAGCACTGGAATGCTTGAAAATTCAGCATTGAGATCCTCAAGCAATTTAAATCCATCTTCATCCGGCAACATCAAATCGAGAAGAATCAGTTGAGGTGGATTGTGCGCCAGCATCATTCTCGCGGTTGCAGAATCTGAAGCGCTCTCTACTTGAATTCCATTCGCCGATAGCACCACCTGCATCTGTGCGGTCAGAGTCATATCATCATCAATCAGTAAAACTCTTGTCCCAGACGGAAACTGCTGAGCTGGTTGCTCAGACAGTTTGCGGCTCTCGGGTTTATGTTTGAGTACCGCTTTCAATGCCTCAATTCGTTCAGAGATCAAATTGTGATCAAGGGGTTCTGACCGAAAGCCTTGTTCAAGTTGCCGTGCGATCGTTGATCCTTCTGCAAACCCAAACGTCCCTAAAGAACCCACGAGTTGATGTGCGAACATTCTCGCTTGTTTTTGCACTTCAGACGAGGGATGGGTCAATGCTTGTTCAAACACCGCAAAATACTCTTGGAGCTTAGGCTGAAACTGCTGCCAAATTTGAGCGATCGCATCAAAGACTTCTGTTTCTCGAGTCGGAGCAGGCTTGAGCCGATAGCCCAGTCCGTACAAGGATTCAATCACTTCCGATTGAATGCCCACTGCTTTCAGTTTTTGCCGCAATCCTTTAATTTGCGTATTGACCGCTTGTTCACTGGGAAATTCACCCGGATTCCAAATGCGATCCAGTAATGCCGATCGACTAAAAACTTTACTAGGATTCCGTAAAAATAGCTCGAGTAATCGATATTCTTTCGGGGTAAGGTGCAGGATCTGAGTGTGATAAGTCACCTCTCCCGTACTGCAATTGAACCTCAAATTCTCCCAGGTCAAGACTTCTTCAACGGTTTCTTTACCGCGACGGAGCAATGTCCGAACTCTGACCAATAGCTCATGGAGATCTATCGGCTGTGTGACAAAATCATCTGCTCCCGCCTCCAAGGCTGCAATGCGATCAGCGGTTACATCTGTTTCGCTCAAAATCATAATCGGCATCTGATGACCTTGAAGGCGGAGGTTTCGGCAAAACTCAAGCGCTTTATTCCACGACAAGTCCGACTCCGCATCCCACATGAGTCGCGTCGTATCCAAAATCACCAAATCATAGCCATAGGTTTCAAGTAATTGCAGCGCTGTCTGACTGTCTTCCGTCAAATTCACAGAATAGCGCTGTGCAATCAATAACTCACTCAACTGAGAAGCGAGGATTGAATCATGCTCAATCAGCAAAAACCGCATCGGCAACTACCTCAGCACCATGAGGAACCTAATCGTATCGTACTTTCCACTGAGGCTAAAGAATTGATCTCAGTTTATCCAATTTCTGTGAGTAAACTTAATTTTTTTCAATCACTCACTGTTTTCACACTTTTATTGTTTACGGTGCTGGAAAGCTCCTCCACATTTTCCGTTGCCAATGTAGCAAGTTCACTGTTATGAGTTCTAAACATATTTTGTTAATTGACGATGAAAAATACCTGAGTTTGGTCATTCAAACTTGTTTAGTAAAATTAGGGGGATGGAGTGTTTCGATCGCAGAGTCTGGACAAGACGGTTTACTGAAAGCTGAAACTGAATTACCCGATGCAATTTTGCTCGACATCATGATGGCTGACCTCGATGGATGGAAAGTTCTAGAGCATCTGAGAGCGAATCCAAAGACTGAGAAAATCCCTGTAATCTTGCTGACCGCAACATCAAATCCTGTTGTAAAAAGTGACTCTGAGCAATTGCAAGTGGCAGGTATTTTAGCGAAACCGTTCGAGCCGTTGCAGCTTGTTCCACAAATCGCAACGCTTCTAAACTGGGACTACAAACCTCGTCTCAACATCTCTCCGCCCTAAGAACTCTCCGTATTTTCCTGCGAGAATTCTAGAGATTTCCAGTCTCTAAAGTGCGATCGAATACAATAGTAGTGGCGTTTCTGAATGAAAATTATGCGCGGATCGTCTTCTCGATATTGGCTCGCCCGATTGCGCCCTTTGGCGCGTCCTGTTTTTTGGGCACCATCGATCGCGCTGATGCTCCTCGGTTTATTTGCCTGGGAGTTCTTCAGTCGCCAAGAATTCATCAGTTCTTTTGGGTCTGCTTCTTCAGATGGAGAGCTTTCTGCTGAAGATCAAGCGATTGGAGCCGATATTGATTCTCTCTCCCTGTTGATGAGTGACATTAGAGCGTTGCCAAAAACAGAATTGGTTCAAACCTCGATTCAGGCAACCCCGCAACAGCCCACACCGACCCAAGCCACAACCAATCGCCTTTTTGCTGCTGCCTCCTCTGCGACGCCAGAAAGTTCTCAACCAGCACCCGCAGAATCCCTCAATCGCCAAGGCGTATTTGGTGTGTTCAGAAGCGCGCTCTCCACTCAACTCGGTGTGAATTCTGCGATTGTAACCACTGATCCGACGACTCCTGCACCTTTACCGCCAAATCAGTTACAAGCTGCAATCTCCAAATTAGCTACAACGACATCGCCCCAGGTTGCACAAACTCTGATTGAAGGAACAGCACGTCTAGATACCCCGATTAATGCGGCTCCCCGATCGACAACAAATTCTTTCTCAGCCCTAGTCGAAGGATCTCAACCGATTCCAGCCGGAGTCCCACCTGTCGTGACGGCTCCTCTAGTGATCGCTCCGCCCGCTGCTCCCACCTATGCACCGATTCCCACCGTGACGGCAGCCCCGCTCCCTCAGCAACCTACTCCAGACTTGGGAACTGTTCCATCCAATCCAGAACTGAATCAACAACCCTTCACAGCACCCCGATCGATTCCTGGACGTGTTTTGGGAGGTGGCAATATCAATACATTTTCAAATCCTTGAGGAAGAAGTGGGGAGATGGGGAGCAAGAAAGTAATTGTTCATCTTCTCCCTATCCCCTATCTCCCCATCAATCTAAAAATTCCGAATAATCGCATCCGCAAATTCAGAACATTTCAAAGGCGGATCCACTGGAGGTTCCATCAACCGTGCCAAATCGTAGGTCACTTCACGTTGCGCGATCGCTTTTGCCAATCCATTTTTAATCAGATCAGCCGCCTCTTGCCAGCCCATATACTCCAACATCATCACGCCGGATAAAATCACCGACCCAGGATTGACTCGATCGAGTCCTGCATGTTTCGGAGCCGTGCCATGCGTTGCCTCAAAAATCGCCGCCGAATCACCAATATTGGCACCCGGAGCCATGCCTAAGCCACCCGCGATCGCCGCTGCCGCATCGGAAATATAGTCGCCGTTCAAATTCATCGTCGCCAAAATCGAATACTCATCGGGGCGAGTTTGAATTTGCTGGAAAATACTATCGGCGATGCGATCGTTGACCATGACTTTCTCTTTCCACTTGCCATTGCCATGCGTTTCCCAAATCGCATCGAGTACAGATTTCACTTCAGCACAGATCTTTTCCTGCTTATCCGGTGGCATCGAGTCATAGCCTGGATCAATCTGACGGGCGTTTTCTTCGATCGAGATATCAGGATTCTTCTCTTTATTACTGAGAATCCAAGACTCTCGCTCGGTCACGCAGTCGGATCGGAATTCTGTCGTCGCTAACTCATAGCCCCAATCTCGAAACGCGCCTTCGGTGTATTTCATAATGTTGCCCTTATGAACTAAAGTCACCGTTTGCTTGTTTTTAGGCAACCGTAACGCATGTTGAATCGCACGACGAACGAGACGCTGCGATCCTTTTTTGCTAATAGGTTTGATACCAATTCCAGAATCGAGGGGCAACTGCTTTTTCCCATGCTCAGGCGTACTCGGAATCAGATCTTCATTGAGATATTTGATTAAACGATCGGCAATTTCACTGCCTTGTTTCCATTCAATTCCCAAATAAATATCCTCGGTGTTCTCCCGATAGATAATCACGTCCAGCTTTTCGGGATAACGATGGGGTGAAGGCGTACCCGTGTAGTATTTGCAAGGGCGAACACAAGCATAGAGATCAAAAATCTGGCGCAGCGCAACGTTCAGCGATCGAATACCGCCGCCGATCGGGGTCGTTAACGGGCCCTTAATTGCTACCCCAAATTCGCGAATGGCTTCGAGTGAATCTTCTGGTAAATATTGATAGGTTCCGTACTGTTCACACGCTTCATCACCGACATAGATTTTGAACCAAGTGATCTTGCGTTTTCCACCATACGCAGCTTGAACTGCGGCATCAAAAACCTTCTGAGAAGCAGGCCACAAGTCAATTCCCGTCCCATCTCCTCGAATAAACGGAATAATTGGATTATCAGGAACGATCGGTTCTCCATTGGCAAATGTGATCTTTGAGCCAGTCGTCGGAGGGGTAATTTTTTCGTACATATGATCCCGCAATTCTCAAGTTAGGATAAGTTGGGCAACGGCTAGTAGGCTACCAAATTTCTTTGCAAATTTGGCGACTCAACATGAACAGAAGATAAACAGAGGAAATTAGGACATAAAGATAATTCTGAAACTCCAGAACTCTCGATCACTGGGATACCATGTTAAGGGGAAATTTTTGGTTAAAAAGTTGACCTTATTGAAGTGAGCCTTCCGGTTAGTCAAGTTCGCAAGTCTACATGTGAGAATATTGAACCCCCAGATTGCAATCTACCGTCTTGAGGTGCTGGAGACGCAGGTATGAAGAAGATTTTGATTGTGGATGATGATACGGCACTGAGAACGGCTCTGATTCGATATCTCGAAAAACGTAGCTATTCGGTTCGGCAGGCAGCATCCGGTTTAGAAGGCTTGGCTCAATTTGAAGAAGACCAACCCGATTTAGTCGTTTCCGATGTGATCATGCCAGAAATGGATGGTCTGGAATTTTGCCGTCGATTACGATCGCTGAGAACGGGTCAATTAGTCCCCTTTATTTTTCTATCGAGTCGGAGCGAAGTCGAAGATCGCGTCCAAGGACACTTAATCGGGGCAGACGATTATTTGATTAAGCCGTTCGAGCCACGAGAACTGCTCGCCAAAATCGAAGCCCAATTAGAGCGATCGCGCCGGATGCATTCTGAGATAGTGCGCTTAATGCAGCAATCTGGAGCCGTCGTCGAGCCTGCTGCACCTGCACTGACTCCACTTCCCCTGACCCCTGCCGAAGAAAAAGTGTTTTGGGAAGTGATCCAAGGACATACCAACAAGCAAATTGGCGACCATCTTTTCGTCAGTCCCCGGACGGTGCAAACCCATCTCAGCAATATTTTGAGCAAATTGCACCTCGAAAATCGATCGCAGCTCGTTCGTTATGCCTTTGAGAAAGGCTATCGTCCGCCCACTCCTGAAACGGTTCTACCCGACGAGAGTGCGTAATTTTTCTCAAAAAACTGCTGATCAACGGGTTGAAGCACTACACCCTGGGACTTATTCTAGATAAGGGGACACTCCCTAATCTCCCTAATCTCCACCCGTTTACATGACTAATTTAGAAACTTCTTCAGCTCTCGATCTTCCCAATAGCCTCGCGGCGCTCCAGTTAAAGCTGCGATCCGACTCTGAAAAAAATCAGTTGAACGCGATCGATGCCCTCAACGCGCTTGGCGAAGATGGATTGCCCGTACTGATGGAATTTCTACTCGAACGTCGCGACACGCCCGGCAGAACCGAAGCTAAAGTTTACCAGACCCTTTTTAACACCCAAGCAACCAAAGTCCTAGACTTTCTTCAGCAACACTTTCCCACAGGAATCGTACCGCTCAAATCCGAGCGCAACATCGACTACACCGAACTCCAAAAGCTGCTGGTCGAGCAAAAATTCCAAGCCGCCGACAAACTGACGATCGAAAAACTCTGTGAACTTGCTGGAGAATCTGCCGTTCTCCGCAAATGGCTCTACTTTACTGAAGTCGAGAATTTTCCGATTTCCGATTTGCAAACGATTGATGCGCTCTGGCTTGCCCATTCCGATTATCAGTACGGTTTTTCAGTTCAGCGACAAATTTGGCTCAGCGTTGGGAAAAAATGGGACAAGCTTTGGGATAAGATTGGTTGGAAATCCGGGTATAACTGGACTCGCTATCCAGACGGATTTACATGGAGTTTAGCTGCTCCTAAGGGTCATCTACCGCTCTCGAATCAACTCCGGGGTGTGAGAGTCATCGCCGCTTTATTTGCCCATCCTGCTTGGACAAAGTAATTCTGTAATTTCTCACATCTTTCCTATCCGTAATATTCCAGGTTCCATCGGTACAGAACGCTTAAACTTCCGTGATCTCGCGTTGGAGAGAACGTTGATCCGATCGCAACTCAGGGCAATCTTGGTATAGTTGCAGACTGCTTGCCGGCTTTACCGCTGGATCAGTCTGAAAAGTTCTTTAAATCGAGGATAGGGGTTGGAATGGGAATCCCCGACAACAGGCTCTTTTGTCGATTAGATGGGTTAACGACTGCTGCCCGTGAGCAGCAGCGAATGTTGGTACTCACGGAACTCGGCTTACTCGACTCCGAAAGTGTACCGATCTTTGAAGAAACGACCCAAACGGCGGCTCACTCTCTAGATGCGCCGATCTGCCTAATCGGGTTAATGGATCAGTCACGCCAGTGGTTCAAATCTGCTCAGGGTTTGTCACGCTTAGGTTTGATGAATGATCTCGCGATGACGCGCCAATTGCCTCGCGAAGAAGCTTTTTGCGTCCATGTCGTTGACAGTCAGCAAGTGCTTGCGATCGACGACACCTTAGAGCATCCTGTATTCGCAAATTCCTTACTGTGTCAACAGTACGGTATCCGTGCGTATCTCGGTGCGCCTTTAATCACAGTGAGCGGTGACTGTATTGGCACCCTGTGCATCATGGATTCTCGACCCCGTAATTTCACGGAGAGAGATGCAGAATTTTTGATGCTAGCTGCCCGCCTAAGCATGAGCGAGTATGAGCGCTTACATTTGATCAAATCGCAAGCGATCGGCACACCGATGCCAGTCGTTCACTCCCAACCGGTATCTGCGAATCCGGTCAAATTTGAACTCCTGGCGCAACTTACCCAAGAGCTCCGGACACCTTTAACGTCTGTGATGGGAATGGCAAGTGTGTTAAATCGTGAGATTTATGGCCCACTCACAAGCAAACAGAAAGAATATCTCGACATCATTCATCACAGTGGACAGTATTTGCTGTCGCTGGTGAAAGAGATTTTAGAGCTTTCACAGCTTGATGACAGCAGCCGAGCGCTAAACCTGGCTTCAATTGATATTGAGATGCTCTGCCAGCAGGCGATTAGCACATTAGAGCAAGCTGCCAGCCGTCGAGAACAGCAAATTCGTCTCTCCGTTGAACCAGGCAATCGCATCTGGCTTCTCGACAAAGAGAAGATCCGCCAGATGCTTTATCACCTCATGTTTAGCGTTATTCAAGCCTCGAACGCAGGCAGTATTGTCCGGCTCCATGTGTCTCACAAGAGCAGTGGATTAAGGCTCAGCGTGTGGGCATCTCATCCTTGCTTAGGAGATGGGATTGGATACAACGAAATGTTGACTCCGCAGACGAGTCCGATCTCAACGTTCGAGTACGAGCATTCCACGAATGGAAATCGCACCGGACTCATCCCTGTGGCAATGCCGATGAGTAGTGTCAGACTTGCTGACCTCGACGAAGTCGCAGAGATTCCTGATGCTGATGCAGTTCGCAAGAATCTCGGCTTGCTGCTCAGCCGCCAACTGGCTGAAATGCACGGTGGACAGATCTTAATTCAAGGCGTTGCTGAGCCTGGATATCGCTATGTGATTACCTTACCTCGGCTCACCCAGTAGTCTTGCCAAAGTGCCAATATCGCGGATAATAGCCCTAGCCTAAATTTGCTAGGGCTATTTTGCTTGAAAGCATGGAAAATCCGCTTATGAATTCGGTTTGGCAACAAGTAACCTTGGCGACACTCCCGCTTCAGCAGTGGCGGCAGGTCAGTTACGTCTATCGCATTGTGGGATCGTTGCAAAATTGGCGCAACGGGTCTTGGCTGATGCAGCATGGCGATGCGATCGCTGCTCTTTTGATCAGCCTTGTGTTTGCGCTCTCACCCTTCGTTGCCACGAATTTAATCGGGGTATTGCTGAGCGCTTGTATTTTGTTTTGGATTCTGCTCACGGTTTCAGATACGGATAAACGGGCAGGGCTGACTCCGATTCACTTGCTGGTGATGCTATTTTGGAGCATTTCAGCCACTGCAGCCGCGCTTTCTCCACTGAAGCGAGCGGCATTCACAGGATTTGGAAAATTGTCGCTGTATTTGATGTTCTTTATCTTGGCAGCGCGAGTGTTTCGATCGCCCAAATTGCGATCGTTCTGCATCACGATTTTTCTGCATGTTGCTCTCGTGGTCAGTGGTTACGGCATTCATCAGGCAATTTATGGGGCAGATTCTCTGGCGACCTGGGTTGATCCCGAATCTCCTCTGGCACAATCTACTCGGGTCTATAGCTTCCTCGGCAATCCAAATTTACTGGCGGGCTATTTGATGCCCGCAATTTGGCTCTCGTTTAGCGCCATTTTTATGTGGAAGCATCGAGTCCCGAAAATTTTAGCGATCGTCATGTTCGGAATCAACACCGCTTGCCTGCTCCTGACGCAGAGCCGAGGCTCGTGGGTTGGGTTGATGGTGTCGGCTTTGGTCATGCTGGTCCTGCTCCGGTATTGGTGGAGTCCAATCCTGCCGCAATTCTGGCGAAAGTGGGGCTTAATTCTGGCGTTTGGGGGGCTAGCAGGTGCTTTAGTGCTCGGGTATCTGTTTGTCACACCGTTCCGTTATCGGATCGCAAGTATGTTTGTCGGAAGCAGAGATAGCAGTAATGCGTTTCGGCTCAATGTCTGGAGAGCGGTGATCATGATGATTCGCGATCGCCCGATTTTAGGATTTGGTCCAGGAGATTTAGTCTTTAAGCAAATCTATCCACTTTATTCGCAGGCGCGATTTAGCGGATTGAGCGCTTATTCTGTATTGCTGGAGATTACGGTTGAATCTGGCTTGATTGGATTGACGGCATTTCTGTGGCTGTTGACCACGATTTTCTCGCAAGGCTATTACCAACTGCGTCGGGTGCGGGATTTGGGAGATCGTGAAGGATTTTGGCTGATGGGCGCGATCGCCACCGTGGTCGGGATGTTCGTTCATGGCTCGGTCGATACCGTTTTGTATCGCCCCGAAGTCAGCGTCCTGTGGTGGATGAGTATTGCCTTGATTGCAAGTTTCTATGTCCCCCAGGCTGCGACTTCTCAAAGTTCTCAAACTCCCGAGTGGGTGGAAGAACGATAAAAAAAGAGGGGCAATTGCCCCTCTTTCCACTAAGTAACGTAACTATTCAGTAATTTAGTGATGCATTTCTGGCTCAAAGCTCGGTGCATAGGCTTGTAATAACGTACTGACTTGGTTCAGAATTTCATCTTTAGAACTCTTGCCAATCACTTGCCGTTCTGGGAAGAAGTCTGGCTTGTCAAGGTTTTTCGCGATCGCTTCTCCTACTCGCTGAGAAATTACGCCTTGTAATCCTTCTTTCGCATGCTGTCGTTGATAATTTGCCCCTTCTTCGGTTGTAGCGTAAAGCGGGGGAAGTCGGTTCAACGCATATGCTGCGATATCGCCCAAATCTAAGGTGCGATCGCTGGTTGCTTCGATTTCTGCTACCCGCGCAATTGCCTCGGTCAAAACCAGTTCTTCCATCACGTTGATGAATTGCTTGCGAGGAACGGCAACGACTTCCCCGGTTAGCAATGCGCCCATCAAGCGATCAAGTGCCATGTATTCTTCGATCGACAATTCTGAGGCAGTATCGCAGATGCGCCCGACTTCAGCTTCCATTGCCGGTGTTAAATAGCCATCTTGAAGGGCTTGATCAACGATCTTTTCAATGCTCATATCGCCTCTTTCAACTCCATCGCAGCAGATTGTTTATAGAATAACCCCGCACTCATTTTGCCCTAGTTTCGGTGTCGAAGAACACTTTGATTAAACCTTAACTCAGGGAATGCTGAAGTTGGGTTTTCAGACGGTATGCTTTGTACATTAATAGGACAGCACGCTTTGCTTGAGCACTAACCGCGTCAATGTTGTAACACACGGAGTCTGTTTTATGGCATTTAACTAGAGGAAATTCAGGAAGTTATCCGTAAAAATACAAGTTTTTCGAGTGGGCGGCAAGGGTGAACGTAGGCACTCAAAGCTAGTAAATTGGAACATACCACGCGGTAAAGGGCGTTGAGAGATGAAGATTTTGGTGCTGACTTGGGAATTTCCACCGCGTCTTGTGGGCGGGATCGCTCGCCATGTTGCAGAACTTTACCCGGAGTTGGTGAATTTGGGGCATGAGATTCATCTGATCACGGTTGAGTTTGGGCAGGCTCCGCATTTTGAAGTCGTCGATGGGGTGCAGGTTCATCGGGTTGCCGTTGCGAAACATGATGACTTCTTTCAGTGGGTCGGGGCGATGAATGAAAGCATGGGTCAGCATGGGGGCAAGTTGATGCTAGAGGAAGGGGGATTTGATGTAATTCATGCGCATGATTGGCTCGTTAGCGATGCCGCGATCGCGCTGAAACATCATTTCAAGACCCCGATGGTTGCCACGATTCATGCGACGGAACATGGACGGCATAGCGGAATTTTTAATGCGGTTCAGCAGCATGTGCACGACAAAGAGAAAGTATTGACTCATGAAGCTTGGCGAGTCATTGTCTGTACAAATTTTATGCGGCGAGAGGTTGAACAAACCCTGAATACGCCGTGGGACAAGATTGATGTGGTTTATAACGGCATTCGGCGCGAAAAGAAGAAGCTTGATCCGGAGTTTGATTATTGGCAGTTTCGGCGGCGATTTGCCTTAGATGACGAAAAGATTGTCTATTACGTAGGCAGGATGACGCATGAGAAGGGAGTTGCAGGTTTAATTGCTGCGGCCCCCAAAATTTTGCATGAGATGAATCAGCGGGTGAAATTGATTTTCATCGGGGGCGGACATACAGAGCATTTGAAGCAGCAGGCAAAAGCGCTCGGGATTTGGGATCGCTGTTATTTTGCGGGATTTATGCCCGATCAGGATTTGGATCGATTTCAGACGATCGCAGATTGCGCGGTGTTTCCTAGTTTGTATGAACCATTTGGAATTGTGGCGTTAGAGAGTTTTGCCGCACGGGTTCCGGTTGTAGTCTCGGATGCGGGTGGATTTCCCGAAGTGGTTCGACATGGGCGGACGGGAATTGTGACTTGGGTGAATAATCCCGAATCGATCGCGTGGGGGATTTTGGAAATATTGAGACGACCAGAGTTTGCGAGATCGCTGGTGAATAATGCGTATGAGGATTTAGCGCGGCGATTTGATTGGGCGAAGCTCGCGCAACAGACTGAGGCTGTGTTTGGTCGAGTTTTACATGAACGCAAGCAAGTCGATTGGTAAAAAAA
>VFQU01001326.1_pt1 | contig 15095 bp, 16 predicted proteins | sample 3512311 | NCBI WGS metagenome assembly VFQU01 (sample SAMN10412377, study PRJNA504923) | tailings metagenome | isolation source: Relicate 3 Philex TSF3 active mining site | place: Philippines: Tuba, Benguet | collected 2017-08-29
ATCCGGACCGCGACCCCAAGGTGCTGCTCGACCACATCCTGTTCACCCAGGGACTGGTGGACAAGACGAGCCTTCCGCGCGTCGAGGCCGGGGCCGGCAAGGTCGAGCACCTGATCCACGACACCGTCAATGCCGCTCGCCCCAAGGACCCGACCAGCGACCACAAGCCGGTCTCCTGCATGATCCGCGTAGCCTGATCCCTATCGGCGGTCAGGCAGCATCCGCCAGGCCGACAGGGTGATGGCGATCAGGACCGCCTCGACGATCATCGGGGCCAGCAGACCGGGCGCCGGCCCGCCGGCGATGAGGTTCAGGGTCCGGCCCGCGAGGGCGAAGGCGAGGATCAGGGGGACCGGCCAGAGCCAGCGCCGTTCGCGCCGGATCGCGCTCAACAGCGACAGCGCGCCGGCCACGCCGAAGAAGGCGCCCAGGTCGGCGCGGATGCTGCCCAGGCCCGCCTTGCCGTGTGGCTGGAGCGCGAAGGCCTGAGCAGCTTCGGCCGGCGCCAGCCAGAACCGGCTGGCGATCAGCAGAGCCAGCAGACCGACGGCGCCCAGCAGGAGCCGCATGGCGATCATGCCGGCGCGCTCCCCCCGTCGCGCCATCCGCCAGGCCAGCAGCCCGGCGATGGCCAGCACGATCAGGGCGCCGATGATCAGGCGCGGGGCGAGCACGCCCAGGATCTTGCCCAGCATGTCGGCGGCTACCTTGCCATCGGCCGAGTAGCCGGCGGGAATTTCGACGACGCCGACGCGGGCGGCGTGGGCGGCGTAGTCCTCCTTCATCGCCTCGGCGCGCGCGGGCAGGGCGCTGGCCAGATCGCGCGTCTCGCCCGGATCGGCCTTGAGGTCGTAGAGTTTCCAGGTTCCATCGCCCAGGGGGGCGATACTGCGCACAAGCTTGTAGTCGCCCTTCCAGACGGCGGCGTTGCCGGCGGCCTCCATGACCACCGCCTCGCCGTCGCCCCTTGTGCGGGCGGCCGGATCGCTCAGCATGGGCCCCAGGTCACGACCGACAAGAGGCGCCTTGTCCGCCGCCGGTTGGGCGCCGCCCAGGCGGAGCAGGGTGGGCGCGATGTCGGTCACATAGGCGAAGCCGCCGATGGTGGCGCCGGCCGGGACGCCCTGCCCTGTCATGATCAGCGGGACGCGAACCCCGCCCTCGCCGGCGTAGAACTTGAAATAGGAGAAGGGCGCGGCCGACGCGCTGGCCCAGCCGGGGCCTATCGAGCGCCAGGTTCCAGGTCCGCCGCCGTCGTCCGCGCCGTTGCGATAGCCCACCGCGCCCATCCAGGCCCGGAACGGCGCGAACGAGGGCGGATCGGCCGCTTCCGGCCCGTTGTCCGACAGAACGACGAAGAGGGTGTTGTCGTACTCGCCGGTCTTGCGCAGATGGGCGATCAGCCGGCCGACGTCGTGATCCATCGCCTCGAGCATGGCGGCGTTGACCGCCATGTTGCGCGCCGCGGCGATCTGCTCCTTTTCGCTGAGGCTCGACCAGGCCCGGACGCTCATCGGCGAAGGGCCCATGGCGGTCCCGGGCGCGATCACCCCGGCCCGGACCGCGCCTTCATAGCGCCGACGCCGCTGGGCTTCCCAGCCGTCGGCATAGGTCTTCTCGTAGCGGGCCACATAGGCGCCGGGCGCCTGGACCGGCATGTGGATGGCCAGGAAAGGCAGATAGGCGAAGAAGGGCTGGCCGTCCCTGGGCCGTCCATCGATCCAGCCGATCATGCGATCGACGAGATAGGTGGAGGAGTAGAAGTCCTTGGGCAGTTTGGCCGGCTTGCCGTCCTCGTACCAGTCGGCGGTCTGATAGATCGGGAAGTAGGGGCGCTGCTCCCAGTTGTCGCCGCCCGTGGCGTCCAGCGCGAAGGAGCGGTCGAACCCCTTGCGGTTGGGCAGGTCGTCAGGCCCGTCGCCCAGGTGCCACTTGCCAGCCATGAAGGTGTGATAGCCGGACGCCTTCAGCAGGCTGGCGACGGTGTCGACCCGGCCGCTGAGCCGGCCCTGATAGCCCGGCTTGTCCTGATGCTCGCGCGGCGTGCTCTCGGGCAGGTTGCCGACGCCGGCGGTGTGGCTGTCGACGCCGGTCAGCAGCATGGCGCGGGTGGGCGCACACATCGGCGAGACATGGAAGTTGGTGAACCGGGCGCCCTCGCGGGCCAGGGCATCGATGGCCGGGGTGCGGATTTCCGATCCGTAGGCGCCAAGGTCGGTGAAGCCGGCGTCGTCGATCAGGATCAGCACGATGTTCGGGCGCGGGGCGCCTTTCGGCGGACCGGACTGGGGCTGGGCCGCGCTTGGCCCGAAGGCGACAAGGCCCAGAAGGGCCAGGCCCAACGCCAACACGCGCGCCGTCGCGCCAAGCCGCGCATTCCCGCCCATCGTCGCCCCTCCTCAAGCCGTGATCTTCGTCGTGGCGCAGGAATATGGCACGCAATGCGCCAATTTCGCAACCAGAAGCTACCGACGGGTAATTGGTCAGCCTGGCAGGCGGATGATGGCCCTCAGTCCGCCCAGAGGCGAGCGTTCCAGCCTGACATCGCCGCCGTGTCCGCGCGCCACGTCGCGGGCGATGGCCAGCCCCAGTCCCACGCCCTTGCGGTTCTGGTTCCGCGCTTCGTCCAGGCGGTTGAAGGGCTTGAAGGCCTCTTCGTAGCGATCCTCCGGGATGCCGGGACCATCGTCCTCAACCGCGATCTCGACCCCGCCGGCAGGCGTGCGCAGGGCGCTGAGGCGCGCGCGCGTCCCGAAGCCGAGCGCATTGGACAGCAGGTTGGCGACCGCCCTGCGAATGGCGTTCGGCCGAAGGCCGACGACAAGGTCAGCCTCGACGACGAGCTCGACCGCTCCACCGCCGCGCCTGACGCCGTCGGCAACCTCGCCCAGCAGGGCGGCCAGGTCGACCGGCTCCACCGCCTCGCCGGCCTCGCCGCGCGCGAAGTCGAGGTACTCGTCGACCATATGCTCCATCTCGGCCAGGTCGCGCTTCATCGCCTCGGTTCGCTTGCCGGGCTCGGCCATGGCCAGTTCCAGCTTCAGCCGGGTCAGCGGCGTACGCAGGTCATGGCTTACCGACGCCAGCAGGGTGGTGCGCTGGTCGATATGCCGCTGAATGCGGGCCTTCATGGCGATGAAGGCCTGGGCCGCCTGGCGAACCTCGCGCGCGCCGTAGGGCTTGAAGGGCTCGGGCCCCTCGACCCCCTTGCCGAAGGCGTCCGCGGCCTGGGCCAGCCGCTCGATGGCGCGGACCTGGTTGCGGATGAACAGGATGGCGATGGTGGTCAGCAACAGGGTCGCCACGCTGAGCCACAGGACGAAGACCTGGGCCGAGGGCGCAAAGACCCTCTCGCGCGGCACGATGATCCGCAGATAGCCGCCGGTCACCGCGACGCGCACATCGACCGAGCCGGGGTAGCGGCGGTTGTCGAACCAGTGCTTGGTGTCCAGCCGGCGCGACAGCGCCGCGTCCAGGGCCCGGTCCTCGGCCTGGAAGTAGCCGGTCGCCGGGCTGGTCGGCAGCACCCGTTCGGGCAGGAAGCGCACAGAGAGCCCAAGGTGCTGCTCGGCCCGCTCGAACAGCTCGCGTGTCGCCTCGGGACCCGGGTCGGCCTGATAGGTCTCGACGACCCAGGCGATGTCGCCGGCCACGGCGTCCGACAGGCCGCTGGTCACCGTCTGCCAGTGGGCGTCGAAGAAGATCCAGGTGACAACCGCCTGCATGATCACCACCGGCAGGACGATGATCAGCAGGGTGCGGGCGAACAGCGACGCCGGAAGCCAGCGCTTGATGAAGCGCGGCACGAAGATGCGCAGGGCGCGGAACTTCATCAGTCGGGCGCCAGCATGTAGCCGATGCCGCGAACCGTCTGCAGGTAGCGCGGCGTCTTGGGATCGTCCTCGATCTTGCGGCGCAGGCGGGTGACCTGGACGTCGACGGCGCGACCGGCGGCGTCGGCTTCGTCGCGGGCGAGCAGGAAGCGGTCGACGGGCGCGTGAGGCGAGCGCGCCAGGGTGCGCAGGAGCTCGATCTCCGCCTCGGTGAGGCGCACCATCTGGCCGTCCCGCGTCAGCTCGCCCCGCGCCGGATCGAAGGTGCAACGGCCGAGGGTCAGCGGCTGGTCGTCGCTGGGCCGGGGGCCGGCGCGTCGAAGAATGGCCTCGATGCGCAACAGCAGTTCCTGCGGCTCGAAGGGCTTGGCCAGATAGTCGTCGACGCCGGCCGACAGGCCGTCGATCCGGTCCTGCGTCTCGCCCCGGGCCGTCAGCATGAGGATGGGCGCCCGGCCGGCGGGCCCCGCCTGGGCGCGCAGGCGGCGGGCGAAGGCGACGCCGTCCTCGCCGGGCATCATCACGTCGAGGATGACGAGGTCGAAGTCCAGGGTGTCGAGCAGCCGCCCGGCCGCCTCGGCGTTGGCCGCGGTGGTCACCCGGAAGGCCTGGCGGGCCAGGAACTCCTTGAGAAGCTCGCGAATGCGGTCGTCGTCGTCGACGACCAGCAGGTGACGCTCCGGCGCGCTCATCGCTTCAGGCTTCCTCCCTGCGGCCGCCGGCGCGGGGTCCGGCCAGCGACGCCAGAATGCGCCGCGCGGCGGCCACTCCGTCAAGGCCCCCGTCCCGATAGGCCTGGCCGACCATCGTCCGCAAGCGATCGGCGATGCGGGCCTCGAAGGCCAGCCCCGCCTCGGTCAGGCGGGCCGGGCGCCGCCGCGCGTCCAGATCGCCGGCCGCCTTTTCGGCCAGACCCCGGCGCTCGAGATCGGCCAGGGTGCGGCTGGCCGCCTGCTTGGTCAGGCCCGTCAGCCGCGCGATCTCCTTGACGCCGGCCCCGGGACGCCGGCGCAGCAGGAAGGCGGCGCGCCAGTGGGATCGGCCCAGGCCCGCATCCTCGGCCTCCAGCAGGGCGTCCGCCGCCGCCCAGAGGCTGGTTTCGGCCAGCAGGACAAGCTCCAGGCCCTGATCAAGTTCGGTCTCCGAAAGGATCAGACGAGAATCAGCGGGGCCATTCATGCTAGACCCCTCCCGCGTTTGACGCGGGCCGGAAAACCGGGCCTAGTGTCGGGCGAGCGACCCAAGGAGAAAATTTCCCTATGTCTCTGGTTCCCTTCGACGATCGTGATGGCTGGATCTGGCTCGACGGCCAATTTGTGCCCTGGCGGGACGCGAAGGTGCACGTACTGACCCATGGGCTCCATTATGCTTCCGCCGTGTTCGAAGGCGAGCGTATGTATGGCGGGGAAATTTTCGAGCTGACGGCCCATACCGAGCGGCTGTTCAAGTCGGCCGAAATCCTCGACTTCAAGATTCCCTACACGGTGGCCGAGATCGACGAGGCCTGCAAGGCGACCTGCGCCCGCAACGGGCTGACCGACTGCTACGTGCGGCCGATCGCCTGGCGCGGCAGCGAGATGATCGGGGTGTCGGCCCAGCAGACGAAGATCCACGTGGCCATCGCCGCCTGGGACTGGCCGAGCTACTTCGACCCCGAGCAGAAGCGCAAGGGCATCCGGCTGGCGCACGCCATCTATCGCCGCCCCTCGCCACAGACCGCGCCGACCATGGCCAAGGCCGTGGGCCTGTACATGATCTGCACCATCTCCAAGCACGCGGCCGAACGCGACGGCTATGCCGACGCCCTCATGCTGGACTACCGCGGCTATATCGCCGAGGCGACCGGCGCGAACATCTTCCTGGTGCGCGACGGGGTCATCCACACGCCGACGCCGGACTGCTTCCTGGACGGGATCACCCGCCAGACGGTGATGCGGCTGGCGCGGGAGAAGGGCTTCGAGATCATCGAGCGCCATATCCCGGGCGAGGAACTGGGGACCTTCTCGGAGGTGTTCATCTGCGGCACCGCCGCCGAAGTCACGCCGGTGTCCGAGATCGGCGAGCACCGGTTCAAGCCGGGCAATATCTCGCTGTCGCTGATGGACGACTACGCCAAGCTGGTGCGGCGCGAGCCGGTCATGGCCTGAGGCCTGCTCCAGCGCGGCTGGCGGCCGGTCAGACGGACGCCAGTCGCGCCTCCAGTTCGCCCAGCCGTTGCCGGGTGACCGCGAGATCAGCGCCGTAGCGCTGCGGATCCTCCGACGCCAGGGCGCCGGCCAGGGCCATGCTTTCGCGATAGAGGTCCAGGGCGCGGCTGCGATGGCCGCGATCCTCGCGCACGTCCGCCAGCCGCTCCAGCGCGATCGACAGCGCGCGTCGGTCCGACCTGCGCGCGCCGACCGACACGACGGCGCGGCGGAGCTCCACCGCCTGCTCGAAGGCGCCGATGGCGGCGTCGATCCGGCCCTCCTCGGCGGCCATGTCCCCGACATTGACCAGGGCGCCGGCCAGATCGGCGGCGGCGACCGGATCTTCGGGCGTGATGTCGTGGATCAGCCGGGCGTAGGACAGGGCCCGGGAATAGGCCTCGGCCGCGTCCTCATTGCGCCCCTGTCCGCGCAGGAAGTCGCCTTGGTCCTGAGCCGCCTGCATGCGGTCGCGGTGGGTCAGGGCGAGCCGGGGCAGCCTGGCGGCGATGTCTCCGGCGGCGGCCCAGTCCTCGGCGCGGACCTTGTCGTGCAGCACCTGGCGCAACTGGCTGAAGGTCTGCTGCGCCGGCCCCTCTGCGGTAGCCTTCACAGCGGTCGGAGCCGGATCGGCCGGACGTGGCGCGACCGGGAAGGGAGAGGCGGGCGCCGGGGCGGGCTCAAGGACCATGCCGGCGGGATCGGCGGACGGTCCTGGGGCGGGCGCCGGATCGTCGGAAAAGGTGATCGGACCGGCGGCGCCGAAGGTTGCCGGCGCGGCTTTCTTCTTCGCGGGAGCGCGACCCGGCAGGATGTTGGCGACCAGGGCCGCGATCCCGAGCGCCAGGGCGCCCCAGCCGATCAGGGCCCGGTGCCCATCAAAGGCGCCGAGGTCGACCGGCGGCGTCGCCGGGACCGCGTCGCCCAGCGGCGTCACGATCAGATAGCCGATCGCCGTCAACAGCAGGCCCAAGGCCAGGCCGATAAGCCGCGAAACCATGTCGCCGCCTCCCCGTCATTCCCGACTGGGCAGGGTTCGCCCGGCGGCGCGGGCCGTCAAAAGGCCTCAACTCTCAGGGGAGGCGGGGGCGGGGGCAAGACCGCCCGGCGGGCGCCGGACGGTCAAACTGCCTCTAAAACAGCCAGCTGTAGGGCCGGGGGTAGGCCTCGTCCTTGATCAGGTAGTAGAGGCCGAGGATGCAGCGGGCGATGAACCAGACGCCGATCACGCTGAGGATCAGGATGCCCAGCGCCAGGACCGGCAGACCGATCAGGATCAGCGACAGCACGCCGCCGACGACGCACATCACCACGCCGATGATGATCCACCAGATGCTGAGCCAGAAGGTGCGGATCATGAAGGTGTAGTGGGTCTCCATCCGCGCATCGGCGGTGGATCGATTGGCATAGGCGATGATCAGCCCGATGAAGACCGTGATCAGCGCTGAAAGAACGCCGAACAGATACAGGCCATAGACCACGGCCGGCAGAACGCGGTCTTCGTGCGGACGCGCAACTGCGGGGGTGTCGCTCATCGTCTTTTTGCTCTCCAGGCGCCGGGATGGCGCATGACTTCAATGTTGGGACAGACCGGCGGTTCCGCAAATGAAATCGGCGTCACCCTTGGGGGTGGAGCGGCGTCAGGCCGAGACCAGGCGCGGCGGAACCGCGTGGGGATCGAACTGGCCCGCCGTCAGGTCGATCCAGGGCAGGATGGCCAGCACCATGATGGCCAGGAAAGCCATCCGCGCCGCCAGCGCCAGGCCAAGGTCCATCTGGCCGACGCCGATGCTGAAGGCGGCCAGGGCCAGCGCTCCGCCGCCGAGCAGGGCGGCGCCGCCGACGGCCACCCCCTGGGTCGCGACAGCGGGCACGGTGAAGCGCGCGGTGGGGCTGCTGGCCGCGACCTCGCGCGCCAAGGCGGCCACGAAGGGGGCGTAGGTGGGACTGGGAGCCGCGCCGCGCAGGTTCAGCGGCTGTCCGGCGTAGACGCCCTGCTGGCCGCGTGGATGGCCCAGCATCGCCGAGCCTGCCGTCCGGCCCCTCGGCGGCGTCAGATGCAGCCGCCGAACCGTGGCAAGGTCAAGCCGCCGTTCGCGCCGCCCAGTCGTCTCGATCAGCCAGCCGGGCTCCAGCCGCCAGACCGTCTCGGGCCGCCAGGGGCCGAGCCTGGCCGAATGGACGGGCCCGCTCAGCCGCGCACCAGGGTGATCTCGACGCCGGCCCCGGCGGCGTGGGGGGCGAGCGCCTCGGGCTTTTCGAGCCGGACGCGGGCGCGCGTTACGCGGGGGTCTGCCAGGCAACGCTGGGCCAGCCGTTCGGCGAACAGCTCGACCAGTTCGACGTGCCCCTCGTCGGCCACGGACTGCGCGGCCTGGACGATGGTCTCGTAGTTGACGGTATCGGACAGGTGCTCGACGCCGGAAAAGCCGATGTCCAGCTCGACGTCGAGGATCAGCGGCTGGCGGCGGCCGCGCTCGTGCGCGTACAGGCCGACCTCGGCCATCAGCTGGATGCCGCGAACGAACACCTTGCTGCCGACCACCCGGGTCTGGGCGGCGGGCGGCGGTGCGGGGCTGGCGGATGCGGCGGTCACGGGCCTCTCCGTTACGGCTGGACGATGTCCGGGGTCAGCCAGCCCAGATGCTGGCCGCTGTCCACGGCGATCATCTGGCCGGTCACCGACGCAGCGTCAATCAGATAGCTCAACGCCCGCCCGACCTCTTCGGGATCGACCGGCCGGCCCAGCGGCGTCCCGCCGGCTTCCCGCTCGAACTCGCCGGGGGCCTGATGGACCGAGGGAAGCGTCGGGCCGGGGCCGATGGCGTTGACGCGGATACGAGGGGCCAGCGCCTGCGCCATGGTCCGGGTGGCATGCCAGAGCGCGGCCTTCGACAGGCTGTAGCTGAAGAACTGCGGGTTGGGTCGCCAGACCCTCTGGTCGACGATGTTGACGATCAGGCCCTCGCGGTCGGCCGGCAGGGCTGCGGCGAACGCCTGGGACAGCAGAACCGGCGCGGTCAGATTGGCCGCCATGTGATCCGCCAGGCCCCGGGCGGAGGCGGTCTCGAGGCGGTCGTCCTCGAACATCGAGGCGGAATTCACCAGCAGGGTGACCGGGCCGAGCGCGCCGGCCGCCGACAGCAGGGCCGCTGGCGCGTCCGGCCCGGTCAAGTCGCCGGCCAGGATCAGGGCCTCGCGGCCATGACCGCGCACAAGCGCCGCCGTTTCGCCGGCGTCTTCCGACGAGGCGCGATGGTGCACGGCCACGTCGAAGCCCGCGCGGGCGGCCGCGAGCGCCAGCACCCGGCCAAGCCGCCTTCCGGCGCCGGTGACGAGGGCTGCGCCCTTCATGAGTTAGCAATCCTATACATGCACGTTATAAGTGTGTTTGGGGCGTGGGCGAGCGTTATGGGACGAGCGATCTTCAATGAAGCCGAGGCGGCTTCGCCAGGCAATCGGTTCGAGCCGCCGGAGCGACAGGCGCCGGGCTGCAACCTGCACTTCATCATCGGCCGGGCGCTGGACAGTGCGCTCGACGGGACCAGCGGGGCCGCCCTCAGCCTGATGCTCGACGATGCGCTGCGCGACGCCCGCATGGCTGATCCGGCCCTTGCGCTGACGGCGGTCCGCCGGCTGGCCGAGGCGGCGCTGGGGCAGGCGGGCGGGCGGCGACTGCGCATCGTCGGCGCGGTGGAGGGCGAGTCGGTCCGGCTGGACATCTTCGCCGAGACCAGCGGCGGCGGCGCACGGGCGGTCGATCCCCAGGTGCGGGCGGCGGCCGATGCGGCCAAGGCTCTGGAGGGGCGGCTGGAGATCGCGCCGGTCCGCGAGCGCATGGCCTGGTCGCTGACCTTTCCCGCGCCCCGCGCCAAGCGCCGGGTGCTGGTCATCGATGATGATCCCGCGGCCCGGGTGGAGATGCAGGCGGCGCTGGAGGCGGCCGGATTTGCCGGGGAGGCGCGGGCCAGCCGGGACGCGGCGGCGGTCCTGTGGAGCGGCGGGCCTCACGACGGCGTGCTGATCGACCTCTATCTGGAGGACGCGGACGCGCTGGAGCTTGCCGGCATGACGCGCGCGCCGGTCTTTGCGCTGACGAGCCGCCAGCATCAGGTCAGCCGCTGGGCGCTGCGCCAGGCGGGGTTCCAGGGGATGTTCCTCAAGCCGGCCCGCATGGAGCGGCTGGAACGCGCGCTGGAGCCTTTCGCCAGGGCCCGGCTGGCCGGTTAGTCCATCCGGCCGAACTCGTAGAGGTTCAGGGCCAGCACGGCGATGATGAACAGGCAGATGACGCCGATGGCGACCATGGCTGGGCTCCTTGTCTACGGGCGCGGTGTTAGCCGCCCGCGCCCGGCGGGGCAAGCGCCTCAGCCCACCATCCGTTCCCGGCCCTCCCAGTAGGGCGCGCGCAGCTCGCGGCGCAGGACCTTACCGGACGGGTTGCGCGGCAGGGCGTCGATGAAGTCGATGGACTTGGGGGTCTTGTACCCGGCGATGCGCTCGCGGCAGTGGGCGATCAGGGTCTCGGCGTCGGCGCTGGCCCCCGGCTTGAGGACGACCACGCCCTTGACCGCCTCGCCCCAGCGCTCGTCCGGCACGCCGATGACGGCGGCGTCGGCAACGGCAGGGTGGCTGAACAAGGCATTCTCGACCTCGGCCGGATAGACGTTCTCGCCGCCGGAGACGATCATGTCCTTCACCCGGTCGTAGATATAGAGGTAGCCCTCCTCGTCGAAGTAGCCGGCGTCGCCGGAGCGGAACCAGCCTTCGGGGTCGATGGCCTCGCGGGTGGCCTCGGCGCGGTTCCAGTAGCCCTTCATGACCCCCTTGGCGCGGATCTGCACCTCGCCGACCTCGCGCGGGGCTCCGACCTGGCCGTCGGGCTTGACGACGCGGACATCGAAGCCCGGCCAGGGCTTGCCGCAGCTGCGCAGCTTGTCGCGGTGCTCGGCATGGTCCTCGGGCGGCAGGTAGGTGGCGCCGCCGATGGTCTCGGTCAGGCCGTAGAGCTGGGTGAAGTCGCAGCCGAACACCGCCTGGGCCTTGCGCAGCACGGCCTCGGAGATGGGCGAGGCGCCATAGAAGATGCGCTTGAGCTGCGAGAAATCGGCTTCTTCCACGCCAGGGGTCTGGAGCAGGATGTTGATGATCGTCGGGGCCAGGAAGGCATAGTTTACCCCGTGTTCCGGGATCACGCGCACGATCTCGGCGGGATTGACCTCGCGCAGGATGATTTCCCGCACCCCCTGCAGCAGGCCCAGCAGCCCGCAGTTGGTGCCGGCCACATGGAAGAGGGGCATCAGCACCAGGTTGGTGGTCTCGGGCTCATAGCGGGCCCAGCCGGCCTGAAGCGCGAGCTCGAACAGGGCCATGAAGTTGGCCTGGGTCAGCTGAACGCCCTTGGGCAGACCGGTGGTGCCGGAGGTGTAGAGCTGGATGACGTCGTCGTCGGGGCGGATGGCCAGGCGCGGGTCCTCGGCCACGTGCTGGCCGATCCAGGCGCGGAAGGAGGGCCAGCGCGGATGGCCCTCCTCGAACTGCACCAGCCCCTTCAGGTCGGGCAGGTCGGAGGCGATCATGTCGACGACGCCGGCGAAATCCTCTCCACAAATCAACAGCTTGGCGCCCGCGTCCTTGAGGATGAAGGCGATCTCGGGCGGCGCCAGGCGCCAGTTCACCGGGGCCAGACAGACCCGCGCCTTCACCGCGCCGAGCCACAGGGCGAAGAAGTCGTCGTTGTTCTTGGCCAGCACGCCGATGCGGTCGCCGGGCTTGAGGCCGTGCGCCAGCAGGGCCTGGGCGACGCGGTTGGTGGCGGCGTCCCACTCGGCGAAGGTGGTCTCGCGGCCCTCGAACCACAGCGCCACGGCGTTGGGGCGCAGGCGGGCCTGGATGCGGGGGATATCGGCGACGGACGTCAGGGTGGTCATCGGGGCTTCTCTCCTCGCCGCGCCTCTGCCGGGCGCTGGCCAAGTTACGGAAGCAAAACGGAGGGCCGCTGTCGAGGGGCGCCGGCTACCAGGCGAGACGGACCGTCAGGCCGCCGCCGGGGGTGTCGCCAAGTGTAATATTTCCGCCGGAAGCTGTCACAAAACTACAGGCGATCGGTAGTCCAAGACCGTGGTTGGCGGCTCGCTCGTCGAGGCGGACGCCCCGGGCGAGGACGGCGTCGCGAAGATCGGCCGGAATGCCGATTCCGTCGTCGATAATTGACAACCAGGGGCGGCCGTCCTCGGCGCCGCCCTCGACGCGAACCCGGGAGCGCGCATGGCGGGCGGCGTTGTCCAGCAGGGCGCCCAGCGTCTCGAGCGCCGCCTCCTCGGCCAGCGGCAGGACGAGGTCGGGGGCAAGGTCGGTCTCGAAGGCCAGGCGGGCGCCGTCGGGGGTCCGCCGCAGGACCGCGACCAGCCGCTCGACCGCGACGGCGGCCAAGGCGCCGGCGCCGGCCGGGGCCAGCGCCCCGACGCGGGCCAGCTCTCCCTCGACCGCGCCGCCCAGCAGCGAGAGGCTCTGGGTCATGGCCCGGCCCTCCTCGCCGCCGAGGGTCTCGGCCTGGAGGCGCAGGGCGGTCAGCGGGGTCTTCAGGGCATGGGCGAGGTCCCGGGCGCGGCGGCGGGCGCGGTCGAGGTCCTCGGCCCGCTGGTCGGCCAGGGCGTTGATGGCCTGGGTCAGGGGCTCGACCTCGCGCGGATGGGCGCCGGCGGCGAAGCGGGCGGCGGGATCGCGGCGCAGGTCCCCCAGGTCGCGGCGCAGGCGGTCGAGCGGCGCGAGGCCCAGCCGCACCTGGACGAAGGCGGCCAGGGTCAGGGTCAGCCAGAGAACCAGCAGGAAGAGGCCAAGCTCGCCATCGAAGCGGGCGCGGGCGGCGGCCAGCGGCGCGCGGTCGGCGGCGACCTCGACCAGCACCTCGGGGCCGGCGCGGTCGAGGCGGATGTCCCGCACCACCAGCACCAGCCGCTCCTCGAAGGGACCGGCGACGACGGCCGCGCCCCAGCCCTTGCCCGGCGGGCCGGGCGGGTCAGGGAGGGTCCCGTCCCAGAGCGAGCGCGAGCGCAGTTCGCCGGCCGGGGTCGACAGCCGCCAGTAGAGGCCGCCGGCCGGCCGGTCGAAGCGGGGATCGAAGGGCTGGGCGGCCAGGCGGGGCCGACTCTGGGCGTCGAGGCTCAGGGCGGCGATCAGGGCGGTCCCGTGCCGCTCCAGCTCGGCCTCGGACTGGCGCTGCAGGTGCCGCTCGAACAGCAGGCCCAGGACCAGCCAGGCGACCAGCAGGGCCAGGGCGATCGCCCCGCCCGCGAAGGCCATCAGTCGAAGGTGGAGGGAACGGCGCAAGCGGGTCAGCCCGCCCCGGCCAGCAGATAGCCGAAGCCGCGCCGGGTCTCGATCACGCCGGGGCCCACCTTGCGCCGCAACCGGGCGACCAGGGCCTCGATGGCGTTGACGTCGGCGGCGTCGGTCCCGTGCAGGGTCTCGGCGATCTCGCCGGCCGGCACCGCGCGCCCGGGATTGTGGGCCAGGGCGTCGAGCAATCGGTATTCCAGCGGAGACAGGGAAAGGACGGCGCCGTCCAGGCTGGCCTGCATGCGGCGGGTGTCCAGCGTCAGGGCGCCGAAGGTCAGCACCGCCTCGGCGTGGCCGGCGCTGCGCCGGATCAGGGCCCGCACCCGCGCCACCAGCTCGGCCGGCTCGAAGGGCTTGGCCAGGTAGTCGTCGGCCCCGGCCTCGATGCCCTCGACCTTTTCCATCCAGCCGCCGCGCGCCGACAGGATGATGATCGGAAAGCGCCGCCCCTCCGAGCGCCAGCGGCGCAGCACGCTGAGACCGTCCAGCCGGGGCAGGCCGAGATCGAGCACGACCACGTCGAAGTCCTCATCGCCGCCGGCGATCCACGCCGCCTCGCCATCGACAGCCGTCTCGACGCGGAAGCCCGCCCGCGCCAGGGCGGCGGCCACCCCGGCGGCGATGGCGGCGTCATCCTCGACCAGCAGGGCGCGCATGGCTCAGTCCTCCTCGCGCTCGATGATGGCGCCGGTGCGGGCGTCGACCTTCATCTCGATGGTGCGCCCCTCGGGCGTGAGAATGTCCAGCTCGTAGAGGAGTTCATCGTCGTCGTCCTCGAGCTCGACCTTGATCACCTCGCCGGGCGTGTCGCGGCCGGCGATGGCCAGGATGCGGACGAGGGGGAGGACGCCGGGGCCCCTGGCGGCGGGGGGCGGCTGTTCGGGGGCGGCCTGGACGGCCGGCCGGACAGGCGCGGGAGCGGGCGGCGGCGCGCGCTCCTCACCGCAGGCGCCGAGGCCGGCGAGCCCGATCAGCAGGGCGGCGGTCAGGGCGGGACGGACGGCGGGCATGCGGGCCTGATGCTACGGGCCGGACCTGACGGCAAGCTGACGGCCGGCGTTCCGGCGGCGTCAGGCGAGGGCGGGCAGGGTGGGGGTCATCACGGCGACAGGGCCCGCCCGGCCCGGCCGAACTCTTGAGAAGGACAGACCCATGAAGCCCATCCTGCCCATCGCCCTCCTCGCGGCCGCCGGTCTCGCCGGCGCCGCCATCGCCGCCCCGGCCCTGGCCCCGCAGCCGGCGCCGCAGAAGCCGGCCGAGGCCCGCGCGGACCGCCCGGCCGCGACGCCCGCCGGCGACATGTGGAGCCGCGTCCACTGGGACGACGACGACAGCGCCCGCCGCGGCCAGCCCTGGCCCCGCCTCAACAGCGCCGCCCTGCGCCAGGCCGGCATGGTCAAGGTCCGCGAGGTCGAGCGCGACGACGGCGAGATCGAGGTCGAGGGCTATGACGCCCAGGGCCGCGAGATCGACGTGACGATGGACGCCGCCGGCCAGCGCGTGCTGCGGGTCGACCGCGATGACGAGGACGATCGCTGGGGCGACTGACGGGGGGCGTGGTGCGTGCTTCGACACGCGGCCTTTGGCCGCTGCTCAGCATGACGTGGAGGGGTGATGCGGTGTTCGTCATCCTGAGCAGCGCGGAGCGCGTGTCGAAGGACGCAGGGTGGAAGAGCCCCCTCAGTCGGCTTCGCCGACAGCTCCCCCGGTTCGCTGCTTCGCAGCGGGGGAGCATCTT
>VFQU01001327.1_pt1 | contig 15080 bp, 10 predicted proteins | sample 3512311 | NCBI WGS metagenome assembly VFQU01 (sample SAMN10412377, study PRJNA504923) | tailings metagenome | isolation source: Relicate 3 Philex TSF3 active mining site | place: Philippines: Tuba, Benguet | collected 2017-08-29
TCCGGACGACCGGGTTGGTAGCGGCGGAGGGATTTGAACCCCCGACCAAGGGATTGAGAGTCCTGCCGATTGCCTTTTCTTTCGGAGCGTTGGGTATGCCGTCATTGCCAACGGCTACGCTGGAGCTCTGGGCGCAATTCCTATGACCCGCTGACTCTTAATCAGCGGGTCGTAGGTTCGAGCCCTACATCGCCCACCATCGGCCCCGACGAATAAAGGCCCCGGTCACCGACAGGGGCTTTTTTCATTCTAGGAATCCGCAAGCTCATCTGAATCTGTCGTTGGCGCGGATGGCCGCTGTCTCGCGCGTTGTTTGGCGAGGTCGCGCGAAGACGAATCAAATTTGAATCGACGACGCCTCGGTTGGTTCAGCCGCGATTCACGCTGTGCTCTCCAGCCCGCTCCAGCGTTGATCGTCCGTTGGCGGTGAAGATAAGGACTTCAGGCACTTGCTTAGCCGGCCCGTTCTTCGGGTTCCTGCACCGCGTAGCGCTGTCCACCCAGGAACATCCGTACAGCACGGCCGGCCATCGCCGATATCTGCTTACGGCCGATCGCGGGCGGGGATCGCATATACTGGTGCGGATCGATTTCGGCGCCAATTAGTGCCAGCAGCTGCAATGCAAGTGTCTTGGGCGAACCGCGCGCCAGATCGCCGCGCTCCATCGCGGCCGAAAGTGCTGCGGCGACTGTCTCCATGCATTGTCGTGGGCCCTGACTCATGAAGATCTCGCCAATGGCGCTGTGCGCGGAAGCGCCGACGATCATCCGATGCAGCGCCGTCGCGTCTTCCTGAGTCATCAACCTCAGCAAGTTTTCTGCGAATCGCTTGAGGCTGCGTTCGAGGCCGATCTCCGGCATCGCCGACAGATCGGCAATGGCCTCCGCGAGATAGGCGGCACCGATCGCCTCGACGACAGCGGCGAATAGCTCTTCCTTCGAGGCGAAATAGCCGTAAAGCGTGGCTTTGGATCCCCCAAGGCGCCGGGTCAACTCCGCCATCGTGGCGCGCTCATAGCCCATTTCGAGGAACAGCCGCGTGGCCGCCTGGAGGATGGCTTTGCGTCGGGCTTCGGTGCGGACTTTTGTCACTTGTTCTTCCATTTTCTTAAGTGAACCGACGGGTTCATTTTTACTTGACGGGGATTTTCTGTCAATATAAACCGTACCGTACAGTATTGTTTTGGAGATCGACGATGTCCCCCACCCGGTCCTTTACTTCGAACGCCAGGCTCGTTGCCGCAGTTGCGCTTGCGACGGCACTTGCGGGCTGTGGCGATCCGCCGGGTAATTCAGCGCCCAACGTCGATGAAGTGCCGGAGATTGCCGTGATCACGCTGCAGCCGCAGCGTTTGGCGCTGACAACCGAATTGCCGGGGCGTGTCGCGGCCGCGATTAGCGCCGAGGTTCGCCCGCAGGTTTCCGGCGTGGTGCAGAAGCGCTTGTTCACCGAAGGCGGCGACGTGAAGCCGGGCGAGCTGCTGTATCAAATCGATCCTGCCACTTACCAAGCTTCGGTGGCCAGTGCGGAGGCGGCGCTGGCGCGCGCCGAGGCCACGTTCGCCAGCGCGCGGTTGAAAGCCGCGCGTCAGCGCGAATTGGCCCAAATCCAAGCCGTCAGCCGCCAGGATTCGGAGGACGCCGAAGCCGCCCTGCAGCAGGCCAAGGCCGACGTCGCTTCGGCGCAGGCCGCACTGCAAACGCAGCGCATCAACCTGGCCTATACGCGCGTCACGGCACCCGTGGGCGGACGTATCGGCCGTTCGTCGGTCACGCCGGGCGCGCTGGTCACCGCCAATCAAGCGAGCGTCATGGCGACGATCCAGCAGCTCGATCCGATCTATGTCGACGTCACCCAGTCGAGCAGCGCGTTACTGGCGCTGCGCCGATCGCTTGGTGCCGGCATCGTCAAAAGCAGCACGGCGCAGGTGAAACTGCTTCTGGAAGACGGCACGTCCTACGACGAGCCCGGCACGCTCGAATTCGCGGAAACCAGCGTCGACGTCAGCACCGGCAGCGTGACGCTGCGCGTTCGCATTCCCAATCCGCGCGGCGAACTTCTGCCCGGCATGTACGCCCGCGCGGTGGTCGAGCAAGGCGTCGTCGAAGACGCGCTGCTGGTGCCGCAACGAGCGGTGTCGCGCGACGGCGCGGGCCAAGCGCTCGTTTCGCTGGTGGACGGCGACGGCAAACTGGTGCGCCAAATTGTCAAGGCCGAGCGCGCCGTCGGCGATCAATGGCTGATCACGGCGGGGCTGAAACCCGGCGATCGCGTCGCGGTCGAAGGGCATCAGAAGGTCGCCCCCGGCGGCACGGTGCGGGCCGTGCCGGCAGCGGCCGCGAAGTCCGTCGCCCAGCGTTAAGGACACCGCCATGGCAAAATTCTTCATCGACTGTCCCGTCTTCGCATGGGTGCTGGCCATCGTCACGATGCTAGCGGGGGTCTTCGCGATCCGCGTACTTCCCATCGCGCAGTATCCGGACATTGCACCACCGGCCATTAGCATCACCGCCAGCTACCCCGGCGCTTCCGCCAAGACGCTCGAAGACACCGTCACGCAGATCATCGAGCAGAAAATGAAGGGCCTGGATCGACTGGCCTATATGCAGGCCATCAGCGATTCCACCGGCCAAGCCACGATCACGTTGACCTTCGAGATCGGTACGAACGCCGACACGGCTCAGGTGCAGGTGCAAAACAAACTGGCCCTGGCGACGCCGCTGCTGCCGCAGGAAGTGCAACAGCAAGGCGTGCAGGTGGCGAAGGCGGCGACCAACTTCCTGGCCGTGATCGCCTTCGTTTCCGAAGACGGCAGCATGGATGCGGACGTGCTCTCCGATTACGTGGCCAGCAACGTGCAGAACCCGATGTCGCGGGTGAAGGGTGTGGGCGAGACGCAGCTCTTCGGCGCCCAGCGCGCGATGCGCGTTTGGCTCGACGCCGAAAAGCTGACGGGTTTGAAACTCACGACGTTGGACGTGAAGGCCGCGCTCCAGTCACAGAACGTACAAATCTCGGCCGGCCAGCTCGGCGGTTTGCCGGCGGTGGCCGGGCAGCAGCTGAACGCCACGATCACGGCGCGCACGCGGCTCAAGACCGCCGAGGAGTTCGAGAATATTCTCGTGCGCACCGGTTCCGACGGTGGTGCCGTGCGTCTACGCGACGTCGCCCGGGTCGAGCTCGGCAGCGAGAGCTATGACTCGAGCGCGCGCTTCAATGGCATGCCCGCGGCCGGCCTTGCGGTCAAGCTGGGAGTCGGCGAGAACGCGCTCGACACCATCCGCGCCATCGACGACGAGATCGAGCGCCTGCAGCAATTCTTTCCGGCGGGCATGAAGGCGGTGAAGCCTTACGACACGACGCCCTTCGTGCGCATTTCGATCGAGGAGGTCATCAAGACTCTGATCGAGGCGGTGGGCTTGGTGTTCCTTGTGATGCTGCTGTTCTTGCAGAATATCCGCGCCACGCTGATCCCCACCATCGCGGTGCCGGTCGTGCTGCTGGGCACGTTCGGCGTGATGGCGGCCTTCGGCTTTTCGATCAACACGCTGACCATGCTGGCCATGGTGCTGGCGATCGGCCTGCTTGTGGACGACGCCATCGTGGTCGTGGAAAACGTCGAGCGCCTGATGCACGACGAAGGCCTCTCGCCTCGGGAAGCCACGCGAAAGTCCATGGAGCAGATCAGCGGCGCGCTGGTCGGCGTCGCGCTGGTACTGGCCGCCGTATTCGTGCCGATGGCCTTCTTCGGCGGCTCGAGCGGCGTGATTTACCGTCAGTTCACCGTCACCATCGTCGCGGCGATGACGCTGTCGGTCCTTGTGGCGATGGTGCTGACGCCGGCACTATGCGCCACGTTGCTCAAACCCGTCCATGGCGGCCTCAAGGAGAAAGGCTTTTTCGGCGCGTTCAACCGCAGTTTCGCCAGCGGCACGCGCGGCTATCAGGGCCTGGTCCGCGGCGTGATCGCGAAAAGCCGCTGGTCGATGCTGGTTTACGCGCTGCTGGCCGGCATCACCGGCTTCGCGATGAGCAAGATGCCGGCCGGCTTCCTTCCCGACGAGGATCAAGGCTTCGCGTTCGTGCTGGTGCAGTTGCCGCCGGGCGCCACCCAGCAGCGCACCTTGGAGGTGATGCAACAGGTAGAGAAGCATTTCTTGGAGACGGAGAAAGCCTCCGTCGACTCGATCTTCACGGTGACCGGCTTCAGCTTCGCCGGGTCCGGCCAGAATATGGGCATGGGCTTCGTCAAAATGAAACCTTGGTCCGAGCGCGGCGGCAAAGATCAGAGCGTGGGCAGCATCGCGAATCGTGCCATCGCTACGCTGGCTTCGATCAAGGACGCGAGCATCTTTGCCATCGCCCCGCCGGCAGTGGCCGAGCTTGGCAACGCGACCGGGTTCGACCTGATGCTGCAAGACCGTGCCAATCTCGGGCACGAAGCGCTGACGGCGGCAGCCAATCAATTGCTGGGCGCGCTGCAGAAGGAGTCCGGCCTGATCGGCGCACGCCACAACGGGATGGAAAACACGCCCGAGTTCCGGCTCGAGATCGACGATCATAAGCTGGGCACGCTAGGCCTTGCCGCATCCGACGTGAACGACACTTTGTCCATCGCGTGGGGCGGGCGCTACATCAACGACTTCATGGACAATGGCCGCGTGAAGAAGGTGATGCTGCAGGGCGACGCGCGTTACCGCATGCTGCCCGAAGACCTTGAACGTTGGCAGATGCGTAACGCCAGCGGAGCGATGGTTCCCTTCAGCGCCTTCGCCACCGCGCGCTGGGTTCTAAGCAGCCCGAGTCTAGAACGCTTCAACGGCGTGCCGTCGATGGAGATACAGGGGATGGCGATGCCAGGCGCGCTCTCCAGCGGGCAGGCGATGGATCTTGTGGAGCGCCACATCGCGAAACTGCCCAAGGGCATCGGCTACGAGTGGACCGGCGTTTCTCGGCAGGAGCGCGAGGCCGGCGGCCGTACTACCGCGCTTTATGCTTTGTCGATCCTGGTGGTTTTTCTGTGCCTCGCAGCACTTTACGAAAGCTGGAGCGTACCGATCGCGGTGTTGCTGGTGGTGCCGCTGGGCGTGCTGGGCGCGGTGGCGGGCGCGCTGCTGTCCTGGAAGATGAACGACGTTTATTTTCAGGTCGGCTTGCTGGCCACGATCGGTCTCGCCTCGAAAAACGCGATTCTGATCGTCGAGTTCGCGAAAAGCTTGGTCGAGCAAGGGCGCGACAGCGTCGAGGCCGCGCTGGAAGCAGCCCGTCTGCGCCTGCGACCGATTGTGATGACGTCGCTCGCCTTCGTGCTGGGCGTGCTGCCGTTGATGGTCGCCAAGGGGGCGGGTGCGGGCGCGCAGAACGCGCTCGGCACCGCCGTGGTCGGCGGCATGGTCAGCGGCACGCTGCTGGCCGTCGTCTTCGTGCCGCTGTTCTACGTCCTCGTGCACAAGCTTTTTGCGCGCCGGAATGCGTCGCCGACCGTGCCCGCCTCGGAGCCTGCTCAATGAGTTTCTCGATCATGCCGATCCGCCGCCTAAGTCCCCTTATCGCCGCGGCATTGTTGGCGGGGTGCGCCGATTTGGCGCCCGTCTACGAACGTCCCGCTGCACCGGTGCCCATGTCCTATCCGGAGGCCGCCGCCGATACGGGTAACGCCGCGGCCGAGCGCCCTTGGCGTATGCAGTTCACCGATGCGCGAATGCAGCGTCTGATCGAGCTTGCGCTCGAGCAGAATCGCGATCTGCGCATCGCCGTGCTCACCATCGAACAATCGCGGGCGCAATATCGCGTGCAGGATGCGGCACGCCTTCCCACGATCAACGCCACGGGCGCCAGCACCACGACGCGCACGCCGGCCGATCTTTCCAATGTCGGGCGCGCGGTCATCAGCCGAAAGTATAGCGTCGATTTGGGTGCCACCGCTTTCGAGCTGGATTTCTTCGGCCGAGTCAAGAATTTGTCGGCGCAAGCGCTCGAGCAGTTCCTGGCCACCGAGGAAGCGCGGCGCGCTACGCAGATCACCGTCGTCGCCGAGGTGGGGCAGGCCTACCTGAATTGGGCGGCCGACCTGCAGCGACTCAAGCTCACGCAGGAAACCTATCGCAGCTACGCCGAAACGGTTTCGCTGACGGAACGCCGCGTAGCGGCCGGTGCGGACTCGGCGCTCACGCTGCGCCAGCAGCAAACCAGCGCCGAAACCGCGCGCGGCCAGCTTGCGGTGCTGCAAGCGGCGGTGGCCCAGGACCGGCAAGCGCTGGCGGTGCTGATCGGTGCCGCGGTGCCCGACGAGCTCGCCCCGGCGGCGCTCGATACGAACGCGGAGCCGGAACTGGCGGACGTTCCCGCGGGCCTGCCCTCGGATCTGCTGCTGCGCCGCCCGGACCTGTTGCAGAGCGAGCATTCGCTGAAGGCGGCCAACGCCAATATCGGCGTGGCGCGCGCGGCGTTCTATCCGCGTATTTCGTTGACCGGCAGTGCGGGCAGCGCCAGCGCAGACTTGAGCAATCTTTTCAAAAGCGGATCGGCAAGCTGGAGCTTCGCGCCGCAAATATCCTTGCCGATATTCGACGGCGGCGCCAACCGAGCCAATCTGGCCGCGGTGACGGCCGCGCGCGACATTGCCGTGCAACGCTACGAGCAGGCCATCCAATCCGCCTTCCGCGAAGTCGCCGATGCGCTGGCGGATCGCGCGTCGCTTGCCGAGCGGTTGAAGGCGCAGCAGGCGCTGGTGCAAGCGAGCGGCAGCGCGCTCGAACTCGCGCGCGCGCGTCAGGCGCGTGGCTTGGACAGTTGGCTGCAGGTATTGGACGCGCAGCGGACCTACGACAGCGCGCGCCAGGGACTGATCGATGTGCGCCTTGCGCAGTCGACAAATCGCGTCACGCTCTACAAGGTGCTGGGCGGCGGCGCGAATTGAGCCGGTATCTCGGAGGTCTTTGAACGGCAGCTTTCGATTTTTCCGACCCAATCGTTGCGGCGTGGCGCGCGGCCGCAGACGGCTCACCGGCTTGAATATTGCCGAGCCTCTCAAGTGCCGCGGGCGGAATAGGCCAGCGAATGTTCCATCGCGCTGCGAATCTCGCTTGGGGCTCAATGGGGATTTCGCTATGGAAAGCTCTAGGGACATCGACGCCGCGTGACCGCTCTTAATCAGCGGGTCGTAGGTTCGAGCCCTACATCGCCCACCATCGGCCCCGACGAATAAAAAGGCCCCGGTTTCCGACCGGGGCCTTTATTCGTTGTCGAAGCGCTGTCCTCGAAGCAAAGGTCAGAATAATCGCGTTCGACTCGGCCCTTGTCCGAACGCCGCTCCCCCAGAGAATGCTGTGCTCTCGATTATCGGCGCGCCGGCGTCATCAAAGGAATAAGTTGCCTGACGTCGGCAACTGTTTCGATCCGATCCACGGTTTCGATGAGCTTGTCCGCGGCGCCGGCCGCCAGAACGGTCGAGAACAATTCCCGCGCCTTCGCTTGCACTTGGGCTTTCGACATCGGATTCTCGGCCCGGCCAAGGACGTTGCGGTCTTGATCCGCGCCGAAGGTCCCCCGTTCGGTGTCGATCTCGACGCGGCTGTCGAAGCGCTGGAGATGGGGCAGTGGCCCCAGAAACTCGATACGCCGCCCGACCGCCTCGACGGTGGGATCGCGCATTCGTTCGGCATCGTGTGCGGCATCGAAGGTCAGTTTGCCGTCGACCAGCGTGACCGCCATGCAATAGCGGAGATTGACGTCGGGCATGCGGCTTTTGTCGCCGATCACCTTGTACCAGTCCTCGTCATAGAAAACGCGGATGCGCTTGGTTTCCAGAGCCGTCACCCGGTGATCCGCGATGATCTTTTCGAGCGCCCCGAGCGGCGCCGCGATCGGGTATCCGACCGGATAGAACTTGATGTCCGTATCGAGGATTTCGTGCCGCGTGCCGAGGCGGTCCGTCAACGCCATGGGATTGGGCTTGGCCGTGATCGCATCGAGCATGTTGCGATCCGTCATGTCCAGCACGTCGCCGCCGCCCGAGAATCCGGCGCGCACCAGCGCCGCGCATTTCGCACCGTTCATCGCGGGCATGCCCGCGAATACGTAGCTTTTAAGCGTATGCCGTTCGTCGCGTCGCCACGTCGTTAGCCCGGACGCTTCCTGCGCGAGATAGTTCAATAGGACCATGAACCGATGCTCGTCGAATCCCATTAACGCGCCGGCCGCGTAGCCCGCGCCGAACAATGGGCCGTAAGCATGACTCGACATCGACGACGCTTTGAACGTCATGCCCGCGCCAAAGGCGCGCGCGAACCGGATCGTCATTTCGTAGCCGAGGATCGTCGCTCGAAGCAGTGCGTCGCCCGAACCGCCGAGTTCCTCGGCGGCCGCCATCGCCGCCGGTACGACGCCGCAGCCGGGATGGGTTTGGCTTTCCTCGTGCGAATCGTCCGACTCGTCGGCATGGGCGGACATGCCGTTGGCAAGCGTGGCCTCGACTAGAGGCGCGCGCGCATCGGTCCCCAGGATCGACGCGGCCGCGCGGCCGCCGAGTGATTCCGCGTAACGTCGCCCCGCGATGCCGGCTTCGAGGGCGGCGCCCGACACGATTGCGGCGAGCGTGTCCAGCAGCTGCAGCTTGCCCTTTTCAAGCACCGCTTTGGGATAGGCGAAGCTTGCCGAGCCCGCGGCGTAGCGCGCGACGGCAGCGCCATAGCCGAAGTTTCGATCGATCGCGACATCGGTCATCGGCGGCGGTTCCCCCATATTCGTTGCATCGACTTTCGGCCGTCGGCGCGCCTCGGCGCGTTTTTCTTGACGGGCTCGAGTTCGATCATTAAATTATGAAAACGCTTACATGGCAAGGCAAGGTTTCTGCCCGGAACCGAGCAAGCGCCGGGGCTTGGGGGGAACGGCATTGTATTTCAATTGTTTAAAGTTTTCTGGCTGGGCCGGAGAAGGCCTGGGCCGTCCTTTCCGGTGAACGTGTGAGCGCCGTCGCGCATCCGCGGTCCGGCTACCCCATCGGGCCGCTCGTCCCGTGGCTGATCGGCTTTTTGTGCCTGGGCTATCTCGTCGCCGTGCCGATCGGTTACATGGCTTTCGACAGCCTGACCGAGGGGGGCTTCACGCTCGCGGCCTATCGGGAATTCTTCGACGATCCCAAGCTGCGCGCGGCGATGCGCAATTCGCTGTTGGTCGCGGCGGGTGTTGCGGTGTTGAGCGTGCTGGTGGGGGCGCCTTTGGCGTTCGGCGTCGCGCGCACCAGCATGCGCGGCAAGACGATCGTCAGCGCTACGATGATCGTATCGCTCGTTTCGCCCGACTTTCTGCTCGCGATGGCCTATATCGCGCTCGCCGGGCCCAATGTCGGGTACTTCAATCTCGCCCTGCGTCGCGTCTTCGATCTCGACGTCATGACCGGGCCACTGAACATTTTCACGCTGTGGGGCCTGATCTTCACAGCGCTACCGCACGGTGTTTCCTACGTTTTTCTGACGCTCGTGCCGGCCCTGCGGAACGTCGACCCCGCGTTGGAGGAAGCTTCGCGCGTACAAGGGGCCGGCGCGCTTCAGACCCTGCGCGATGTGACTTTGCCGTTGATGCGGCCCGCACTGATGTCGGGCGCGCTTCTCGCCTTCGCGGGCAGCCTTGCCATGTACGGACCGCCGCATATGCTGCGGCTCAACGTGCTGACGATCTCGATCCGCGAATCCCTGATCCGGCTCGATTTCAAGGGCGCGTCGGCGGCGTCGATCGTCTTGATCCTGATGTCGCTCGTGGCGTTGGTCGTTTATCGGCGCAGCACGCGCCAAGCCGAACGCTTCCGTACCGTCGGCGGCAAGTCCTTCGGCGGCCGCGACACCGATTTGGGCTGGGTCGGCCACGCGTTCACGGCGGTCGGGATCGCCTATGTGCTCGCGGCGTTGATCGTGCCCTATGGCGGGATGCTCGTGATCTCGCTGATGAAAAGCGTCGGGCTCGGATTCAGCGCCGGGAACTGGAGTTTCGACAACTATCGCGTGGTTTTCTCGGATCCGGCGGTGCGCGCGGCCGCGCAATTGTCGATCACGCTTGCGGCATCGGCCGCGACGCTGGTCGCCGTTCTCGGCTTCCTCGTCGCGCATGTCGTCGTGCGATCCAAAATTCCGGCGCGCTCTCTGCTCGACTATTTGTCGATCGTTCCACTCGCCGTGCCGGGGACGGCACTCGCCATTGCGCTGGCGGTCATCTACCTCAATCCGCCGCTCAACATGCTGGGGCTCTACGGTTCTTTCGGTATCTTGTTCGTCGCCTATGTCACGCGCTTCGTGACCTTCGGCGTGCGAACGAGCCAAAGCGCGCTGATCCAACTATCGCCCGAGTTCGAGGAAGCGTCGCGCGTTGCGGGCGCCAACGGCCTGACCACGGTCGCATTCATCACGCTGCCGATGATGCGCCAGACGTTCATCTACACATGGCTGTTGGTTTTCGTGCTGGCGCTGCCCGAGCTTAGCGCGTCGATCATCCTCAAAGGCATCCACACTCAAACGCTGTCGACCGTCCTGCTCGACATATGGAACGGCAATGGTGGTCTCGCGCAGGCCTGCGCCTTCGGCATGACGATGTTCGTCTCAGTGGCGGCGATCCTTGGCGTGGCGGCCGCTCTGTCGCGAAAAGCCGGCATACGAATGGGCGGCTGAACCGTCCGCCTTGAACATCAACAAATGGAGGGAGGACAAAATGAAACGCACGAAGCAGATATTGGTTTCCCGTCGCGCGGCACTGATCGGCGCTGGTACGGCCATCGCGGCCGCATCGATCATTCCCGCCTCGGCCCAGTCGCGGCGCTTGACGATCTACTCCGCCTACGAGAATTCCCAGGTCGCGCCGCTCGCGCGCGCGTTCGAAGCAAAGAATCCCGGTATCGGCGTCGACCATTTCCGCCAGCCGGGCGAAGAACTGCTCGCCACGCTGGAACTCGAACTTCGCGCCCGCAGCCCCAAGGCCGACGTCGTCGGGCTCAACGACGCGTCGATCGCCTATCTGCAGCGCCGCCACGACGCGTTCGAGCCCTACAAGGCCGCGAGCATCGAGAAGGCACGCGCCGAGATGCGCAGCCCCGGCGACGTGTTTACGCCCGCGTTCGTGAATCTTTACCTCATCCACTACAACACTCGGCGCATTTCGGCGGCCGATGCGCCGAAGAGCTGGTTCGATCTGCTCGATCCGAAATGGCGCAATCAGATATCGATGGCCGACCCGAATTCGTCGCAGTCGGTTCAGTCCTTTGTCTGGTTCGTCGCCGATTATCTCGGCAAGCAGGATCCAGCCAAGTATGGCTGGGACTATTTCAAGAAGCTCGGCGCCAACGGCGTCCATCTCGAATCTTCGCACGGCACCATCCGCGATCTGACGGTTAGCGGCGAGCGGCCCCTGGGGATCAATCTTCTGGCCAACGCACAGACCGCGGCCAATCGCGGCGAGCCGACGAGCAATGTTTGGCCGGTCGAGGGTGCGCCGGGCGAGCTGTCCGCATTCGGGTTGATGCGCGCTTCGCGCCAGAAGGAACTCGGCAAGCTGTGGCTCGACTTCATCATCTCGGAAGAAGGGCAGACGCTGATGCCCGCTTCGCTCGGCGGCGCGCCGGTACGCAACGATGTGGCCTACAAGTTCCCCGACGGTTCGCCGCTCGACCGGGTGAAGATCGTGAACGTCGATTCCGGCTTCATTTCGGAGAATAAACGCACGCAGGCGCGGAAGTTCCATGACGCCCTCGGCCGATAAAGCCGGCATTCCGCTGAAGGTCGAAGGGCTGCGCAAGTCCTTCGGATCGTTTCTCGCCGTCCGGGACGTGACGTTCGACGTCCCGGCCGGCGGGATGATCGCGTTGATCGGGCCCAGTGGCTGCGGCAAGACGACGACATTGCGCATGATCGCCGGTCTCGAGCGCCCCGATGCCGGCAGAATCGTGGCGGGCGAGCGCGTGCTGGTCGATGGTGCCGTTCAATTGCCGCCCGAGCGACGCGATCTGGGTATGGTCTTCCAGAGCTACGCCTTATGGCCGCACATGACGGTGTTCGAGAATATCGCCTACGGACTGAAGCGGCGCGGGCGCGATCGCGGGTCTATCGACGCGAAAGTTGCGGATGTCCTAAAGATTGTCGGTATGGCGCAATTCGCCACGCGCTATCCCGGTCAATTGTCCGGGGGGCAGCAGCAGCGCGTGGCGCTTTCGCGGGCCATCGCGACGGAGCCAGGCATCCTGCTGTTCGACGAGCCGTTGAGCAATCTCGACGCCGTGTTGCGCGAACAGATGCGCTTCGAGATCCGCTCGCTGCAACAGCGTTTGGGCATCACCGGCGTCTACGTGACGCACAGCCAGGACGAAGCGCTCGCGATGTCCGACCGGATCGCCGTGATGCTGGACGGCAATATCGTTCAGCTCGGCGTGCCGGCGGAAATCTACAACACGCCCAAGACGAAGTTCGTCGCCGGCTTCATCGGTCTGACGAATCTTCTGGCATTGCGGGATGTCGGCAGTGAGGGGGGCGCTATCGCCGGCGCCTTGGCTGACGGAACGAAACTGCGCGTCGGTGCGGGCGCGCTCGCCGAAGCGATCGCACGCGGATCGACGTCGATCTCCGTCCGTCCGGTCGACATCGCGATCGGCCCGGCGGCGCCGAACGTAGCGGGACGAAACGTCCTGCGCGGCCGGATCCGCGCGATCGCGTTTACGGGCGGTCTGATCGACTACTTCGTAACGCTGAGTGATGGCGCGGATATCCGCGTGCAAACGACCCCGCCTGCGGCGGCGCAGCCGGGGGCCGCCGTCGAACTGACCTTCTCGCCCGAACGCAGCGTGGCGCTGCTCGACTGACGATGGATGGAGCCCCGATGACGATCAGGAAGACCGAAAGCTGGATTTTGCGTTTCCCCTCGAACCGCGCCGCCGCCGAACGTAGCGACGAATTCTTCGAACTGATCGGGGTGACGCTCGAGAACGACAAGGGTGTGCGTAGTACGGGGTGGACTTTCACCTCCGATTATGGCGGCGGCGAGGCGGTAAAAGCCTTGCTCGATACGGTCCTTCTGAAACGCGTGCATGGCCGCGCCGCGATGGACGTCGAGGCGCTGAACGACGAGCTGTTCCACTATACGCACAGGCTGGGTCACGGCATCGCGGCGATGGCGATCGCAGCGATCGACGTCGCAATGTGGGATCTGCGTGCCCGCGAGGCGGGCGTATCTATTGCGCGGATGCTGGGCCAGGTGCGCGACCGCGTGCCGTGCTACGGCAGTGGAAAAGCGAGTCCGAGCCTGCCGGTCGATGAACTGGTCGAGCTTTCGGCGGGCTACATCAAAGACGGATTCGACGCCGTGAAGATCCGCGTCGGCCGCGAACCCGGTAAGGATATTGAGCGTATCCGCGCCGTGCGGCAGGCGATTGGCGATGCGCCGCGCATCCTGTGCGACGCGAACGAACGCCTCGATCTGTCCACCGCGCTGTGGCTCGGCCGCCAGCTTGCCGATTTCGGCGTGCATTGGTTCGAGGAACCCCTGCTGTCGCAGGATATTGAGGGCTATCGCCGTCTGCGCAATGCGCTGCCGATGGCGATCGCGATGGGCGAGCATGTTCACTCGCGGCGCGACTTCATGCCTTTCATTCTGTCGGGCGCGGTCGATGTCGTGCAGCCGGATATGTGTTTCGTCGGCGGCATCACCGAAACGATGCGCATCGGGCGCATCGCGGATAGCGCCGGGCTGGCGCTTGCACCACATTTCATGACCGTGCTGCATATCCACGTCGCGGCCGCGTTGCCGCGCGCGTCCTATGTCGAGTTCTATCCCTTCATGGACGACTTGTTGGTCGAAGGTCTGAAAGTCGAGAACGGCATGTTGCTCGTTCCGAGCAAGCCTGGCCATGGCGTTGAGTTCACGGCGGAAGCTTGGCGCAAGTACCGCGCGGCGTAACGGGCACGAGGATCGGGTATGTTCGATTTAACCGGAAAGACGGCACTGGTGACGGCGGCCGGGCAGGGGATCGGCCGCGCTTCGGCGTTGGCGCTCGCTTTCGCCGGCGCTAAGGTTTTCGCGACGGACATCAACGAAAGTGCACTGGCGGATATGCCGTCGGCGAGCGTCAGAATAACCGCGCTTCGGCTCGACGTTCTGTCGTCAGCGGACGTCGCGGCGGTGGCCGCGCGGACCGGCCCGATCGACATCTTGTTCAACTGCGCCGGCCGGGTCGATGGGGGAACGGTTCTCGACTGCACGCCGGAGATGTTGGCGGCGGCATTCGACCTCAACGTCTCGGCATCATTGCGCATGATCCGCGAGTATCTGCCCGGAATGCGCGCACGCAAATCGGGTTCGATCATCAACATGGCTTCGGTCGCATCGAGCGTGAAGGGCGCGCCCAACCGCTTCGCCTACGGCACGACGAAGGCGGCGTTGATCGGTCTTACCAAATCCGTCGCCGTCGATTTCATTCGCGACGGTATCCGCTGCAATGCGATCTGCGCCGGCACGATCGAATCGCCATCGCTGCAGGATCGGTTGCGCGCGCAAGGCGATTACGAGGCGACACGCGCGGCGTTCATCGCCCGCCAGCCGATCGGCCGGTTCGGCACGCCGGAGGAGATCGCCGCCCTCGTCGTCTATCTCGCGAGCGATGAGGCCGCCTTTACCACCGGCCAGATCCATGTGATCGACGGCGGCCAAACGATCTGAAGGGGCGGACGCGGCGCGCCCCGACCTCGGAGGGGATCGAGCGTCAGTTCGGTCCAAAAAGTTGAGACTGATAGCGCTTACATAATGAGCTGAGTATGGTTATATGAACGGCGCATACGACGACAATCGGGGCGGGGCGTGAAAACTCTCAAATTCGGCATAGCGGGCACGGCGTACTGGGCTGCGAACGTCCAAATGGTCGGCCTTCAACGCGTCAAAGGCGCAAAGTTGACGGCGATATGGGGCCGCGACCCGGCAAAGTCGGCCGCGTTGGCCGAGAAATGGGGCGTGCGGGCCTACGCCGACTTCGATGCGATGCTCGCCGAGGTCGATGTGGTGAGTTTCGCGCTGCCGCCGATGGCCCAAGAGCAGATGGCGCTGCGCGCGATCG
>VFQU01001328.1_pt1 | contig 15077 bp, 16 predicted proteins | sample 3512311 | NCBI WGS metagenome assembly VFQU01 (sample SAMN10412377, study PRJNA504923) | tailings metagenome | isolation source: Relicate 3 Philex TSF3 active mining site | place: Philippines: Tuba, Benguet | collected 2017-08-29
CGCGGACGGTGTCGCCCGGCTGGAATTCGGGGAGCTTGCGCTTCTCTTCGATCTTTGCGGCCTGCTCGGCCTCGAGCTGACGGATGATGTCCATCGCTGTCTTCCTTCGTTCTTGGCACAGACAGAGCGCTCGGCGCTTGCCCGACAGCCTTGGTCGCCGTCCGGGCTATGCCGCGGTCGCCCGAGGGCTTGCGTGGCAGGAGCGAATATTCCGCTGGTTGTTGCTTTGTCGGAAAACGATCTTCCGCGTTTTCGAGGGCGCTCATACACGCGTATGCGCGCTTTGTCACCTCTTTGGCGGCGTTTTTTCGGCCTCGAAGGCGGCCATCAGGTCGGGACGGCGCTCCGCCGTCAGCCGCATCGCTTCCTCGCGTCGCCAGGCCTCGACGGCGGCATGATTGCCGGAGGTCAGCACCGGCGGGATCGTGCGGCCCTCGAACTCGGCCGGCTTGGTGTAGTGCGGATGTTCCAGAAGCCCGTCTTCGAAGCTCTCATGCGTGCCGGACAGCGCATTGCCCATGACGCCCGGCAGGATGCGCACCACCGCATCGAGAAGCACGATGGCAGCCGGCTCGCCGCCCGACAGGATGAAATCGCCGATCGAAACTTCCCTCAGCCCGCGCGCTTCGATCACGCGCTGGTCGACGCCCTCGAAGCGGCCGCAGACGATCACGACACCCGGCCCCGCTGCGATCTCGCGCACCAGCGTCTGGTCGAGACGTCGGCCCCGCGGGCTCATCAGCAGCCGCGGTCGCTCGTCGCCCTCAGGCGCCGCATGGTCGATCGCGCGCGCCAGTACGTCTGGCCGCAGCACCATGCCGGCGCCGCCACCGGCCGGCGTATCGTCGACGCTGCGATGCCTGTCCTGCGCGAAGTCACGGATCTGCACGGTGTCGAGCGCCCAGCGGCCCTCTTCGAACGCGCGGCCTGAAAGCGAATGGCCGAGCGTGCCCGGAAACATGTCGGGATAGAGCGTCAGCACGCTCGCCCGAAACGTCACGCCTCGTCCTCCTTGCCGTCCTCGACGAGCCCGGCCGCGACCGGATCGACGGTCAGCATTCCTGCCGCAATGTCGATCGCAGGCACGGCCGCCTTGGTGAACGGCACCATCACCGACCCGCCCGAAGCCTTGCGGATGTCGAGGATGTCGCCGGCGCCGAAATCATGCACGGCCTGGACCTTACCGATCGCCGCGCCGTCCAGATCGACGACGCCGAGCCCGATCAGGTCGGTCTGATAGAATTCTTCCTCGTCGAGATCGTCCGGCAGCGCGGCGCGGTCCACATGCAGCGCCGTGCCCGACAGCGTCTCAGCCGCCGTACGGTCGCTGACCTCCGCGAACTTGACGACGACCGAACTGCCCGCGGGCCGCAGGGTCTTGATCGTGAAGCGCCGTCCGTCCCCGGCATAGAGCGGGCCGTAATCGCCGATGGCGAACGGATCGCCGGTGAAGCTTTTCAGCTTCACCTCGCCCTTGATGCCGTGGGCCGCGCCGATCACGGCCATCTGGATCGGGTTGGTCGGCTTGTCGTCTGTCTTGCGCATGGCGTTTCCCTATCGCCCCGGCGCGCCGCTTTCAATCGCGCCTTCACGCGCCGCTAACCGCGAGCCCCTAGCATCGCTGCCGAAAGGTACGAGATGGACCAGATCCTCATCCCCGCCACCCCGGAGCTGCAGGCCGAGCGCACGCGCTGGCTCGACTGGCTCTCCGACGAGCGTCGGCTCGCCGAAAAGACGCTCGACGCCTATGAGCGCGACACGCGCCAGCTGTTCCAGTTTCTTGCCCGCCATCTCGGCGGCCCGGCCGGCCTGAAGGACATCGCGACGCTGCGCGCGATCGACCTGCGCGCCTTCATGGCCCATCGCCGCGCGGAAGGCGCCGGCCCGCGCACCGTCGCCCGAGCGCTCGCAGCCACCCGCTCCTTCCTGCGCCATCTCGAGCGCAAGGGCCTCGCCAACGCAGCAGCTGCGACCGCCATGCGCGCGCCACGGCAGCCGCGCTCGCTGCCGAAGCCGCTCAGCGCCGTCGATGCCGCAAAGGTGGTGAGCGCCGGGGAACAGCTCGCCGAGGAGCCGTGGATCGCGGCCCGCAACGCCGCCGTCCTTTGCCTGCTGTACGGCTCGGGCCTGCGCATCTCCGAGGCGCTCGGCCTTACCGCCGGCGAGGCGACCGGCAGCGAAACGGCGCTGCGCGTCACCGGCAAGGGTGGCAAGACGCGACTCGTCCCGATCCTCAAGGTGACGGCGGAAGCGATTCTCACCTATCGCCGTCTCTGCCCCTACGTGCTGCCGCCGGAAGGTCCGCTCTTTCGCGGCGCCAAGGGCGGGCCGCTCCAGCCTGCGATCATCCAGCGCGAGATGCGGAAGCTGCGCGGCGCGCTGTCTCTGCCCGATACGGCAACGCCGCACGCCCTGCGCCATTCCTTCGCGACGCATCTGCTTGCCGGCGGCGGCGATCTTCGCGCCATCCAGGAGCTTCTCGGCCATGCCAGCCTCTCGACGACGCAGATCTACACCGGCGTCGATACGAGCCGCCTCCTCGATATCTATGCCAAGGCGCATCCGCGGGCCTGACGCATTCGCGCGTCGCATTTAACGGTTTCGCCGCGATTGGCCGCTAGGGTCGGTGCCATGAACGCGTCGCTCACTCCCGCCGACCGCCTCGCCGACGCCGCCCTTGCAGCGCTTTGCGCGCTAACGGCGCTGGCCGTCCTCGCCTTCTTCTCGCTAGTCGGCGTCGTCTCGCCTGCCCACGCGCAGGACCGCACCGCTTGCACCGGCATCGACATGATCGCCGAGATGGAGCGCGAGGATCCGTCGGCTCTGGCTTCGATCCGCGAGGAAGCGCGCCGCACGGTCAATGGCATGGGCCTCCTGTGGAAGATCGAGAAGAACGGCGTCGCGCCTTCCTGGCTCTACGGCACCATGCACGTCACCGATCCGCGCGTGGTCGACCTGCCCGATGACGCAAAGGCCGCCTTCGACGCTGCCGACACGCTGGTGATCGAGGCGACCGAGATCCTCGATCAGCAGGCCATGGCAGCAGCCCTCCTGTCGAAGCCCGAATACACGATGTTCACCGACGACACGACGCTGCGCTCGCTGATCGCGGCCGAGGACCTGCCCATGGTGGAGGCCGAGCTTGCCCGCCGCGGCATGCCGCTGGCTGCACTCAACCGCATGAAACCGTGGATCGTCGCGGCTCTCGTCGCCATGCCGCGATGCGAGCTCGACGCCAAGGCGGCAGGCGCGCCGATCCTCGACCAGAAGCTTGCCGAGGACGCCGTCGCTTCGGGCAAGACGCTTGCGGGCCTCGAAACCGTCGACGACCAGTTCGGCGCGATGGCTTCCCTGCCCATGCAGCTCCATGTCGATGGCCTCGTCGCTACCCTCGCGCTCGGCGAACGCGTCGACGACGTCACGGAAACGATGCTCGCGATCTATCTCGACGGTGAGACCGGCCTGTTCTGGCCCTTCTTCCGCGCGGCCCTGCCCGATGCGGCCGGCGCCAACGGCACGGGATATGCCGATTTCGAGGCCGTCATGATAACGACCCGCAACCGAAACATGGCCGACAACGCCGAACCGTTCCTTGCGGCCGGCAACGCCTTCATCGCGGTCGGCGCCCTGCACCTGCCCGGCGACGAGGGTCTTGTCGAACTGCTGCGCCAGCGCGGCTATGCGGTGACGGCGGCCAACACCAATCCGTGACTTGCCGCAAGGGAAGCGTCTGCTAGCTTTTCCGTGTGCGCCGCGCATCGTGCCGGCGAGCGATGGAGTTCATGGGATGAAGCTTCTGACCGCCCTTTCCGCCGCCTTTCTGTTCACCGTCGGCAGCGCCTTTGCCGCCGGCTGCTCGAGCGAAAGCGTCTCCGTCGACACCGAGACGGTCGTCGCCTCGATCGCGACGACGACCGACAGCCCGCCTGCGCCGCAAAGCGAGTCTGTCGTGGTGGAAGAGGCCGAATAACGCCCTTTCAGCACGTCAGAGAACCCGTTCAGGAACCAAACAGCCCTCCTTTTGTTGCGGTTGATTGCAACCCAAGGAGGGCTTTTCGATGTCTGACCCCACCAATCCGCGCGATCCGGGCGTTCCCGGCGCGCCGCCGCGTCCCGGCTTCGACCCGGTGCACCCCGCCAACGACCCGCGCGTCGAGCGTCCCGTCCGCGAGACGGTCGTCACCACGAACACCGGCGGCAGCGGCCTCATCTATGCCGCGGTCATCGCCGTGCTTCTGGTGCTGGCACTGATCTTCTTCGTGAACTGGCGTCCGGCCGCCGAAGCGCCTGCGCCCGCCGCGACCGAGGCCCCCGCGCCCGCGCCGGCACCCGCCGAGCCGGCAGCACCGGCCACGCCGCCCGCCGCACCGGCCGAACCTGCGACGCCTGCTCCGGCACCGGCGCCCGCTCCCGCACCGGCACCGGCCCCTGCTCCGACCGAGCCTGCGCCGGCTCCTGCGCCGACCGACGCCGCGCCGGCCGACGAGCCCGCCGAAGACCAGATCATCGAGCAGTAAGGTCTCGGTGATCAACGAAGAAGGCCGCGGTCGTCACCGACCGCGGCCTTCTTCATGTCTGCCTGAAAAGCCTCAGCCCTGAGGCTGCGGCTCCGGCTCGATGCCGGGATCAGCCTCGCCGCCCTTGCGGCGTCCGGTCGGCGTCGAGCCTGCCTTCGGCACGGCCGAGCCCCGCGAGGGCGGCGTATCGTCGCCGAGGTCACGGGCCGGCTTCTCGCCGCGCATGATCGCCTTGATCTCGTCTCCCGACAAAGTCTCGTATTCGAGCAAGCCTTCGGCGATCGCCAGCCACTCGTCCCGGTGGTCGGTCAGGATGCGGCGAGCCTCGGTATAGGCTTCCTCGATCAGCCGGCGCACTTCGCCGTCGATGATCCGGGCGGTCTCTTCCGACACGTTCTGCTGGCGCGCCACCGAATGGCCGAGGAACACCTCTTCCTGGTTGTCGCCGTAGGCGACCTGGCCGAGCTTGTCCGAGAAGCCCCAGCGCGTGACCATCGCACGGGCGAGCTTGGTCGCCTGGTCGATGTCGGAGGACGCGCCCGAGGTGATGTTGTCCTTGCCGAACTTGATCTCTTCCGCGACGCGGCCGCCCATCATGATGACGAGACGAGACACCATGTACTTGTAGCTCATGGAGTAGCGGTCGCCTTCCGGCAGCTGCATCACCATGCCGAGCGCGCGGCCGCGCGGAATGATCGTGGCCTTGTGTAGCGGGTCGGACGACGGGACGTGCAGTGCGGTAATGGCGTGGCCTGCCTCGTGATAGGCCGTCAGTTCCTTTTCCGCCTGCGTCATGGCGTTGGAGCGGCGCTCCGCGCCCATCATGATCTTGTCCTTGGCGTCCTCGAACTCCGCCATGGTGACGAGGCGCTTGTTGCGCCGCGCCGCCATCAGCGCCGCCTCGTTGACGAGGTTGGCGAGATCGGCGCCCGAGAAGCCGGGCGTGCCGCGTGCCAGAACCTTGAGGTCGACATTCGGCGCCAGCGGCACGTTGCGCACATGCACCTTGAGAATCTTCTCGCGGCCGATGATGTCCGGGTTCGGCACGACGACCTGGCGGTCGAAGCGGCCCGGACGCAGGAGCGCCGGATCGAGGACGTCGGGACGGTTGGTCGCTGCGATCAGGATGATGCCTTCGTTCGCCTCGAAGCCGTCCATCTCGACCAGCAACTGGTTCAGCGTCTGCTCGCGCTCGTCATTGCCGCCGCCAAGACCGGCGCCGCGATGACGGCCGACCGCATCGATTTCGTCGATGAAGATGATGCAGGGCGCGTTCTTCTTCGCCTGCTCGAACATGTCGCGCACGCGGCTCGCGCCGACGCCCACGAACATCTCGACGAAGTCCGAACCCGAGATCGTGAAGAACGGAACGTTGGCCTCGCCAGCAACCGCGCGCGCCGTCAGCGTCTTGCCGGTTCCGGGAGGGCCGACGAGCAGCACGCCGCGCGGGATCTTGCCGCCGAGGCGCTGGAACTTCTGCGGATCGCGCAGGAACTCGACGATTTCCTCAAGATCCTGCTTGGCCTCGTCGACGCCCGCAACGTCGGCAAAGGTTACGCGGCCATGCGCTTCGGTCAGGAGCTTGGCCTTCGACTTGCCGAAGCCCATCGCGCGGCCAGAGCCCGACTGCATCTGGCGCATGAAGAAAATCCAGACGCCGAGAATGAGCAGCATCGGCAGCCAGGAGATCAGGTACCCGAAGATCGAGTTGGAACCGTCCGTCTCGGGCCGGGCGCTGATCGTCACGCCGCGCTCTTCGAGCCTCTGGACGAGCTGGTTGTCGCCGGGCGAGTAGGTCTGGAAGCCGACAGCGGAGTCCGAATAGGAGCCGACGATCCGCTGGCCGGTGATCGTCACCGTCTGGACGCGACCCGCCTCCACTTCCTGCAGGAACTCCGAATAGGGAACCTCACGGACCTGACCGCGCTGCTGAGGCGTCTGGAACAGATTGAACAGCGCGATGAGCAGGACGGCGATGATCGCCCACAGCGCGAGATTGCGATAATTCGGATTCATTGCGGTTCCCGTTGCGCCTGGCTGGCGATCGTCGCTTGTGGCGCTTCCTGGTGGCTAAAATAGGGAGCCGCATCGGCCTTGCCAAGCGCGGCCATCTGCCACCGATCTGGGTGCTTAACGAAGCGGCGGACGTGGCGGCTCGGCCGCGCCGAAAAGCCTTGCAAAAGCAGCTGCCGGCGCCAGATCGAAGGCCGGCAGAAAGTCCGCCCACGGCGACAGAACGCGCACCAGGGCGGAGCGGTCGGACGGCTCGGCGGCAAGCGTATCGGCAACCATGCGCGGCGTGGCGGCGGTGCCATCGGGAAGCACCTCTGGAGCCTGGGCGCCCGGGCGGATGTCGATGTCGCGCATTGCCCGGTAGCGGCCGTCCCAGATCTCGCTTGCCTTGACCCGCATCGGCCCCGGCAGATTGCGAAGCTCACGCCTGACGAGAAGCACGCCGCGTCGGCGCTCGACCACGCAGCGCGAAAGCGTCGCGCTGGCGCCATCTTCGGGCAGGGTCTCGATCAGACCTTCCACGGCCCTGCGCGGCGGCAGATGCGCTTCGCCGCCGGCAATGGCGAGCAGCATGGCCAGTGCCAGAGCGCCGCCGTCGCGCTCCACGGTCCGTGCCGGCATCTCGACCAGCCCCGACACAGGCATCCGCACCCGCGCATCGATCAGGTCGGCGATCCCGCCACCCGTCAGCGTCCGCTGGATGCCGGCCCGCTCGGCCGCCTCGCCGAGCCGGATCACGTCCTCGTCCGACAAAGACTGGCGCACCCGGACGCGCTCGGCGTTGGGGTCGGCATTGCTCGGATCGTCGATCCAGTCGATCGAACGCGAGCGCAGCATCCCGCGCAATGCATGTCGCCGCTGGCCGAGCAGCGGCCGCAGCAGCCAGTGCCGGCCGCCGAGCAGAGTGGCTGCGGCCATCCCCGCAGCCCCGCGCTCCCACCCGGCTCCCCGTCGCGCTTCGCGCATGGCGAGCGTCTCGGCCTGGTCGTCGAGCGTGTGGCCGGTGAGGATCGTTGCACAACCTGCAGCATCGGCCGCTTCGGCAAGCAGCCGGTAGCGCGCCATGCGGGCCGCAGCCGCCAGCCCGGTCGCGGGCTTGTCGCCCGTCCAGGCGAGGATTTGATGCGGGATGCCCATCCCTGCGCAAAGCGTGCCGACGGCGATCGCCTCCGCGCGCGCTTCGGGCCGCAGGCCGTGATCGACGGTTGCCGCATGCAGGCTCACGCCGCGCGGCTTCAGGATGTCATGGGCAAGATGAAGAAGCGCGAGCGAATCGCTGCCGCCGGAGACGGCGAGAAGGACGCCCGAACCGGGCTCGATCTGGAAACTGTCGAAGACCGCGGCGAACTCGCTCTGCGGCACGGCCGGACGAACCACGCCGGCTCAGCAGGAGGCCAGGGCCTGCTCCTGACGAACGCGCTCCATCAGAGCGGCGGAGGCATTCGGGTAGCGTTTGGAAACTTCGGCAAAGGTCGCGCAGGCGACTTCGCGCTGCTGCATCTCCGAGAGCGAGACGCCGAGCTTGTAGAGCATTTCCGGCGCGAGGCGCGACTGCGGGAAATCGCGGCTGGCCGACAGGAACGTCTCCGCCGCCTCGCGGTAGCGATCCTGGGCGAGCTGCGATTCGCCCAGCCAGAACCTGGCATCGGCCTCGTTCTCGGTGCCGGGAAAGCGCGCGATATAGTCGCGGAAGCCCGTCTCGGCGGCGGCGTAGTCGCCCGAAAGTACCAGCTCGTAGGAGTTGCGATAGAGCACCGAGGCTTCGTCCGTGCCGGTCGGGAGCGCGGCGACCACCGTCTCGTCCGCCGACATCGGCGCGCCGCCGGATGCGTTGCCGACAGCGCTCTCCTCGAGCGAGGTGCCGACGGGATTGCCGTTGGCATCGAACGTGATCGTGCCGAAATCGCGCGGCGGAGCACCGAGATCCGCGCCCGGCTGGCCAAGCGCAGGGGCCGGCTGGCCCTGCGCCAGATCCTGCGCCGGCGCCACCGTGCCGGCCGGCGGCTGAAGCGAGCCCTGCTGGCCATCGGCTGCCGGACGCGGCGCGCCGGACGTTCCGCCTTCCAGCTCCTGGAAGCGGAACTCGTTGTCTTCCTGCTGGCGGCGCAGCTGATCCTGCATCTGCAGGATCTGGAAATTCAGCTCTTCGACCAGTCCGCTCAGCCGGCGAACCTGCTCTTCGAGCTGCGCCACGCGCGGGTCCGTCACCTGCGCCTGGGCGGGCGCGATTGCGATCATGGGCAGGGCCACGATGACGCAGAAGAATGCTCGCAAATTCATTCCGTTTCGTCCTCAAACTGGGAAGCCGCGGTGGAGGTCCCGCGGCATCGCCACACTAACAGCCGCGCGAAGTTCGGCCAAATTTTGATTTGCGCGCCAAACGCTTCCCGAGACGCAAAAAGGGCGGCCCGAAAGCCGCCCTCCTGATGCAATCCGGCAACGCTTCGGATCAGCTGCCGGCGCCGTTGATGACCGTGACCGCGCGGCGGTTCTGGGACCAGCAGGAGATGTCGTCGCAGACGGCGACCGGGCGTTCCTTGCCGTAGGAAATGGTACGAACGCGATTGCCATCGACGCCGTTCGAGACAAGGAAGTCGCGGGCAGCGGCCGCACGGCGGGCACCGAGCGCGAGGTTGTATTCACGCGTGCCGCGCTCGTCGGCATGGCCTTCGACGGTGATCGAATAGGACCGGTACTGGTTCAGCCACTGCGCCTGGCGGGCAAGCGTCTGCTGGGCGTCGGCGCGGATGACCGACGAATCGGTGTCGAAGAAGATGCGATCGCCGACATTGACCGTGAAGTCCTGGCTCGAGCCGGGCGTCGCAGCGCCGGCGCCACCGGCCCCACCCAGGCCGAGATCGGCAGCGTTGTTCGGGGTCTGCTTGCTGGCGCAGCCCGAAATGGCGAGTGCGGCGACGAGCGCGAGGGCGATTGGGTTGGTCCTGAGTGCTGCGATACGGCGCATGGCCGCCTCTCCTTCGCATTTCGAGTGAATACCTTGGTCGTCTAGTAACCACGTTGCGGTTAATGCACGATCAAGGAACAGGGTTAACGAGTGGTTCGCAGTCCGGCGAATCCGGCGTCCCCATGGCGATCCGAGGTCCGGTTTTCGTGGAAAACAAGGCGCAAATGCGGCGATGGGGACCAAAAGGCCCCCAACGCGTTTTGTTCTGGCGTACGAGGAGAGCCGTCTAGTCGAGGGTCGGCGACCAGGCCGGGTCGGAACCGAAATTCGGGGTTGGAATCGCCTGCTCGTTGCGGCCCGTCAGGTCGATCGAGTAGAGGCGCGGTCCGCCGCCACCGGCAGCCTCCCGGAAGAACATGATGACCCGGCCGTTCGGCGCCCAGGTCGGGCCTTCCTGCAGGTAGCCGGTCGACAGGATGCGCTCCCCCGAGCCGTCGGTTCGCATGACGCCGATCTGGAACTGGCCGCCGGACTGCTTGGTGAACGCGATCAGATCGCCGCGCGGCGACCAGACCGGCGTCGAATAGGATCCGTTGCCGAAGGAGATGCGCTGCGGGTTCGAGCCGTCGGCATTCGCCACATAGACCTGAGGCTGGCCGCCACGGTCCGACGTGAAGACGAGCCGCGCGCCGTCGGGCGAATAGGAGGGCGAGGTGTCGATCGAGTTCGAATCGGTCACGCGCGTCGTCGTGCGGCTGCGCAGATCCATCGAATAGATATTCGAGTTGCCATCCTGGCGCAGGAGGCTCATCACGATGCGCTGGCCGTCCGGCGAGAAGCGCGGTGCGAACGTCATGCCGGGGAAATTGCCGACGAGTTCACGCTGGCCGGTCTCGATCTGCAGCAGATAGACCTGCGGCTGACCGCCCTCGTAGGACATGTAGGTGATTTCCTGGCGCGTCGGCGAGAAGCGCGGTGTCAGCACGATCGAGCGGCCGTCCGACAGATGCCGATGGTTGGCGCCGTCCTGGTCCATGATCGCCAACCGCTTGACGCGATTGTCCTTCGGACCGGACTCGTCGATGTAGACGATGCGAGTATCGAAATAGCCCTTTTCGCCGGTCAGGCGCTCATAGATGGCGTCGGCGATGATGTGCGCCACGCGGCGCCAGTTCTCGCGATTGGCGAAGAACTGCTCGCCGACGAGCTGCTGGCCCGCAAACGTGTCCCAGAGCCGGAACTCGGCGCGCAGACGTCCATCCGCCTCCTGCGAGACGCGGCCGGTCACCAGCGCCTGCGCGTTGATCACGCGCCAGTCGTCGAAGCGCGGCGCGACGTCCGGGTTCGAGATGCGCTCGATGAAGGCGGCGCGGTCGATCGGCGCGAACAGGCCCGAGCGGCGCAAATCGGCGGCGACAACATTGGCGATGTCGGCGCCAAGCTGGTCGGAGGCGAGGAAATCCGTCACCGCGATCGGCATCGGCTCGACCACGCCCTGCGTCACGTCGATCTGGAGCTGCGCGCGGGCAGGCTGGGTGACGCCGATGGCGATCGCCGCGGCAAGCGCGCCGATCGTGGCAAGGATGGTGGCAGTTCTCATCAGGTAACTCATTCGCTCGTCCCTTTTGGCGGGGATCGTTCAGAACATGTCGCGGGGGTCGAAGTTGAACTGGACGTCGGACCAGGCTTCGTACTTGTCGGACGGTGCATTGAAGGGTGCGCAGCGCAGGACCGCACGACGTGCCGCATCGGCGGCCGCACGCTCGGCAATAGAGCTGCCGCCGCCGGCCACCACCTGCGGGTCGCTTTCCAGCGCCCCGGTCGGCGTCAGCCGGATGCGGATCGAAACGACCATGTTTTCGGCATCCGCCGCGCCGACGGGCGGGTTCCAGCAGCGCTGCACCTGCGCGCGCAGCGCATCGATCTCGCTTTGCGAAAGCCTCGCACCCGTGGTGTTGCGTCCGCCAAGCGATGCCTCCTGCGACGAACGCTGGGCACCGCCGCCGGATGCACGATCGCGGTTGAGAAGCGCTGCGACCTGATCCTCGACGCTTTCGGAATCGGCTTGAGCCTGCTCCTGGCGCGGCTGCTCACGTGGCCTCTCCGGCGTGCGCGCCGTTTCCTGGCGCGGCTGCTCGCGCGGACGCTGCGTCGGGACGGGCGCGGACTGCGGAAGCTGGCGCGCCTGCTCGCGCGGTTGCTCGACCGGCGCCGGCTCGGGCGTTTCGACGGGGAGCGGCTCGGCTTGTGTCTCGGCCGGCTGCGGCTCCGGCGGAGGCGGCGCGACTTGCGGCTCGGGCGCCGGCGTCGGTTCGGGCTGCGGAGCTGGCTCCTGCGGCGGCGGTGGAGGCGGCGGCACGGATGCCGTCTCGACTTCGCGCTCGCGCGGATTCGGCGTCGGCGCGTTCTGCAGATCGACGGTGTTGTCGCCGACGTTCTGGGCGTTTTCGTCGATTTCGGGGCGGCTGGTCGGCACCGGAGCCGGTGTCTCGGCCATCGGCGCCTGGCGATCTCCGCGCACGCTCTGCGAGAACTCCTCGACGGGCACGATGTCGACCGGGAAGGATTCGAAATCGGCGACGATCATCTCGCGCGGCGCCGACAGCGACACGAGGCCGAAGCCGAGCGCGGCTGCGTGCAAGACGACCGATGTGGTGAGGCCGACCTTCATGTCAGGTCAGTTGTCCTGTTCCTGGAGCGTCACCAGGCCGAGATTGCGGTAGCCGGCCGACGAGATGCGAGCCATGACCTGCATGACCGTGCCGTAATCTGCCGACCGGTCGCCGCGCACGAAGATGCGCTCCTCATAGCCCGTGGAGGCGATCGCCTGGAGCGTCGGCACGACGTCCTCGATCGCGATCTCGGTCTCCTGCAGGTAGACCTGGCCGGCGCTGTTGACCGAGACGGTGATCGGCTGGGTCTCGGCGTTGAGCGAATTGGCCTGCGTCTCCGGCAGGTCGATCGGCACGCCCACGGTAAGAAGCGGCGCCGCCACCATGAAGATGATCAGCAGCACCAGCATGACGTCCACGAACGGAGTCACGTTGATCTCGGAAACCAGCGCGTGACGGCGACCACGGCGGCGATGGCCGCGCGACGATCCGCCTGAACCCAGCGACATGCCCATGAGCCCGTCTCCTCAGGCCGCCTGGCGCGGCTGCTGTGCGACCTTCTCGTCGATCTGGCGCGAGAGAATGGCCGAGAACTCGTCCGAGAAGCCTTCCATGCGCGCGCCGAGCTTGCCGGCATCCGCCGACAGCTTGTTGTAGGCGATGACGGCAGGAATGGCGGCGAGCAGGCCAAGTGCGGTCGCCAGCAGCGCTTCCGCGATACCAGGCGCCACGACGGCAAGGTTGGTCGATTTCGAGCCGGCGATGGCCTGGAACGAGGTCATGATGCCGACGACGGTGCCGAAGAGGCCGATGAACGGCGCCGCCGAGCCGACCGAAGCGAGGAAGCCGAGCCGGCCCTCGAGACGGTCCATCTCGCGCGACGTTGCGAGTTCCATCGCCTTGTCGATACGCGTCTGCAACCCGAGCGGCGACTTGGCGCCTTTCTCGAAGCTCTTTTTCCATTCGCGCATCGCGGCCACGAAGATCGCGCCCATGCCGGTCGTCTTGCGCTCGGCAAGCGTGCGGTACAGCTCTTCCAGCGACTGGCCCGACCAGAACACCTGCTCGAAGCGGTTGAGCGCCATGTTCATGCGCTTGAAGGCGATGGTCTTGTCGATGATGATTGCCCACGTCCAGACGGAGGCGACCACGAGGCCGATCATCACCAGCTTGACGATGAGGCCGGCCTGCATGAACAGGCCCCACAGCGAATGGTCTACGCCTGGAGCGGCGAGAAGTTCGGTTTCCATATCAACGTCCCCGGAGTGGGGTGCCGCGAGACGGGCGCCCCATATCGTCCTGCATTCCGCTTTGTCCGGAAGGTGCCGCCACATGCCCGTCAGGCACCGATCTTGGCCTTGTCCGGGCCAAATTTGGTGAAAGGAAGGCGTGCACGCTCCGGACGGATTCGGTCCTGTCCGTTCATGAACAATTATGGTTAAGGATCGGTTAGGAGCCGGCCGGAGCGAAAAGCGGCAGCCAGTCTTTCGGGAAGCGTCGTGGACGCCCCTCCCGGCTCATCGTCGCGGCTTCTACGATTGCCCCGACGAGGACCTCGCCGTCGCGGGCGATCTCCTGCGCCATGACGACACGCGCACCGGACACGCGTTCGATGCGGGTACGGACCTCGATCACATCGTCCATGCGCGCCGGCTGGCGAAAGTCGATCTCCATGCGCCGCACGACCCAGACGACGGCATCGTCACCGCCGGCAAGCGCCGTATGATGGATGCCGACGAGCCGCAGGAAATCCGTCCGTCCGCGCTCCAGGAACTCCAGATATCGGGCATGGTAGACGACCCCGGAGAAGTCGGTGTCGGCATAGTAGACGCGGGCCACATACCGATGTCCGCCATCGGCCAACTCGCCCGACAGCGCCTGCACAGGCTCGTCGCTCATGATGTGCTCCCGGCCAGCACGCGCTCGAACCGTTGCTCGCGCACGCCGCCGGACCACTGATCGATTTCAGCCTCGCTGACGAGAACGAAGCCCGCCTGCTCGTACAGCCTGCGCGCGGGCCCGAGCCCGTCGAAGGTCGTGAGATAGACGCCCTTCCAGCCGGCAGCATCGGCATGCGCCAGCGCTTCGCTCAGCAGCCGGCGCGCAAGGCCGCGGCCTTGCGCGTGATCGGCGACGATCAGCCAGCGCAAATGGCCGAGCGCTTCGTCTGACGGACTTTCGAGGCTGACCGTGCCCGCGAGCCGGCCGTCTTCATCCCACTCGGCGGCGAAATGATCGACGCCCTCGCGGAAGCCGACGAAAAAGTCAGACAATTCGCGCGCCACCTTGGCTTCGAAGGGCAGGCCGAACTTCCAGTCGCGGCCATAATAGTCGGCATGCAGCGCGACGATCTGGGCGATCACGCCGGGGCGATAGGCGGCAGGGCTCACTGCTCCTCCTGGAACAGGCTGATCTGCTGCTGCACGAAATCCTTTGGCGCCTCCAGCCCGAGATGCCGCCAGGCATTGGCCGTCAGGACTCGCCCGCGCGGCGTGCGCTGGATGAAACCCTGCTGGATCAGATAGGGCTCGATGATGTCCTCGATCGCGTCACGCGGCTCCGAGAGACCAGCCGCGATGGTCTCGATCCCGACCGGCCCGCCGCCGAAATTGCGCGCGACCATGTTGAGGTAGCGCCGGTCGAGACTGTCGAGCCCGAGCGCATCGACTTCCAACCGCGTCAGCGCCGCGTCGGCCACCTTGCGATCGACCGTATCCGCGCCTGCAACGGACGCGAAATCGCGCACGCGGCGCAGGAGCCGGCCCGCGATGCGTGGCGTGCCGCGTGCGCGCCTTGCGATCTCGACTGCCCCGTCATCGGTCATCGGAAGGCTGAGAATGCGCGCGCCGCGCCGCACGATCAGTTCGAGCTCGTCGACCGTGTAGAAATTGAGCCGCACCGGAATGCCGAACCGGTCGCGCAGCGGATTGGTGATGAGCCCGAGCCGCGTCGTCGCAGCCACCAGCGTGAAGCGTGCGAGGTCGATCTTCACCGACCGCGCCGCCGGCCCCTCGCCGATGATCAGGTCGA